>Ga0209631_10001566_pt1 | contig 29097 bp, 23 predicted proteins | sample COG_08_FD_184752 | JGI IMG/M metagenome (GOLD analysis project Ga0209631, IMG submission 184752) | Pelagic Microbial community sample from North Sea - COGITO 998_met_08 (SPAdes) (version 2) | ecosystem: Environmental > Aquatic > Marine > Neritic zone/Coastal water | place: Helgoland, sampling... | reverse complement strand
AACCCAACCGTTGCAAGGAGATATGTTGCCAAATAGAAAAGTGTTGAACCGAGTCCGTCTAGTGTCAGAGCAGTTGCGGTTATCGATTCTCCACCAAGTTGGCCTTGTTCAGATGCTGCTGCTGCGGACACTGCTGCCAAGCCAACCAATAAATAACCCGCATGAGCAATAGAGGAACATGCAAAAAGCCTCCGTAGGTTTTTTTGGAGTAGTGCCATGCAGTTTCCAACTGTCATGGTGACGGCAGCAACAATAGCAATGAGATGCCATGTCTGGAGAAGTAGTGTCTCAGCGACCGGACCAACAGCTTGTCCACTTCCCAGCGGGGGAATAGCTAATGCAATTAAGCGAGCAAGCATGACAATGCCTGCTATTTTCGGGAGCGTCGACAGTACAGCAGCGTTGCTTGTGCTCGTGCCTTGATAAACATCGGGAGCGTAAAAGTGCATTGGAACGGCAGCCATTCGAAAGGCTGCTCCGGCAAGTGCCGTACCAAGCATTACCGGTAGAAGTACTGCGGCCATGCTGGCTGTGATGGTACCGACAACGATTGATCCTTCGACTGCGGGCGGCGAGAGATTACCCAATGACTGGATCTGGTTTCCAATAGCTAGCAACGATGTTGAACCCCCCAGTCCATAGAGACAGGCTACCGAGTATAAGAACAACGCAGACGCGATAAGCGATAGGAAAAAATACTTCAAGCTGGCTTCTTGGCCTGCAGCATCCGTTCGTTTGAGTGACAGCAAGATGTACGTCGGTATTGAAACAAGTTCAAGCCCGATAAAAAGTAGTACGAGGTCATTTGCCAACCCCACGAGAGAGAGTCCAGCTAAAAGAATTAAAAATGTACCAGCTTCTTCACCTGTGCCACGTCGCCTGTTTTGGCTGCTGTCATCTTGAACCGCTGCTTTCCAATAATCGCCAGACTGAATAAGCGCAAGTACCAGTCCCGTGGTGTAGGTAAGGAGGCGTATGTAGAACGAGAATCCATCAATCGTGATTGGGCCTGATGAAATGGTTGCACCGCTGTCAGGCTGACTCCCTGATATCAGAATGGCTATGCCGAGCCCAGTGACGGCAACGAGCCATCCAGCCCGAAGGCCACTAAAGGCAGCAGCAAGATACGCGATGAGTGCTGCTAGAAATAACGTTATTTCTGGTGACAAAAGCAGGAAAGTTTCGAAAGACGTCGTCATTATTGCTTTACTGGAATTGGTTTTTGAAAAGGTGGATATGTCTTAAGCTGATCTTGTTCAGAACCACTCGTCTTGTTGTGCGTGATTATTTCTGTGCCCGTTTGGTGGCCCTCGGTGGGTTGCATTTGTTGGTCGAAAGCATTGCTTGCTGCAAGAGTCATTGCACGAACAGATTGCGAAGAAGGAGAGAGGAACGTTGCCGGTGTTATACCTATCCAGAGCACAAACACAGTGAGCGGTGCGAGTGCCGCTATCTCATGCCACCGTAAGTCAAGAGATTCCAGATTGTCATTGTTGAGATGCGAAGGAGGTAATCGGGAAGTTCCAAAGAACACGCGTTCGACTGCCCAGAGCATGTACCAGGCTCCAAGCACGACGCCAACAACTCCCATGAGCGAAAGAATCAAATAACTTTGCTGTAGTTCTGTAGAAACACCCGTCCACGCTCTTTGGAAAGATCCAGCAAGAATCATAAATTCCCCAACAAAACCGTTCAGTCCTGGAAGACCGATGCTCGAGAAGGTGAATACCATGAAAATTGCAGTGAGCCACGGTGCTTTTTTAGCGACACCCCCAAGGCTCTGAATGGAACGTGTATGAAAGCGTTCGTAAAGCATTCCAACCAATGCAAAGAGGCCGGCGGAGGATAGACCGTGATTGATTAGCTGAAGATTTGCGCCCTCAATCGCAACGGGTTCCAAGGCAAACAAGCCCATGACAACGTACCCCATGTGACTCACTGAAGAATACGCTATGAGTCGTTTTAAATCCTGCTGGACAAGAGCAACTAATGCCCCGTAAACAATCCCAATGGCGCCAAGCGCAAAGAGCCACGGTGCTGCGACCGCAGTTGCTTCAGGGAGCATTGGCATCGAGAATCGGAGGAAACCGTAGATGCCAATTTTTAGTAAGACACCAGCTAGATCTACGCTACCACCGGTTGGCGCCTCGACATGAGCAAGAGGAAGCCAGGTATGAAAAGGAAAGATTGGAACCTTTACCGCAAACCCAATGAGAAGTGCAAGAAAAACAACCCATTGAAGATAGCCGCCGTTTGCATCCATGGGGAGTGGGTGCGCACTGAGGCCAGCAGTTAGTGCTTCGATATCAAACGTGACGCTGCCAGTGTGGGTAGCATTCCACAACACAATGGTTATAAGACCAAGAAATGCGAGAACACTTCCTGCAAGGGTGTAAATGAAAAATGTGATTGCCGCTTTTCGTCGTTCGTCATGACCCCATATACCAATGAGAAAAAAGAGTGGTACGAGAGTGAATTCAAAGAAGACATAAAACAAAATAATGTCACGGGCTACAAAAACCCCGAGCATGGCCGCCTCAAGAAGCAAGAGGAGCATGTAGAAGCCCACAGCTCGCTCACGTATAGCTTCCCAGCTCACAAAAATTGCAGTCACAGAAAGCAGTGCTGACAACCCAAAAAGCCAAAGTGACAGGCCATCAAGACCGATTGATAGACGAATGTCAAACATTCCTCCCGTAAGCCACGGGACTGATAGCACTGCAAATACTTGATTACTCGTAGCCTCAGTGCTCGTGAGATATCGCAGAATAAGCCATCCTGCAGCAATCAGCGTCAAAACCGCAGTCGTTGCTGCACTTTGGCGAACCGCCTGGAGGCCACGGCTTGAGACAAGCCAGACGATGCCCGCACCTACGAGAGGCATGAGAATAACCAGTAGCAGATGTGTTGATGGGGAAAGCAAGTTCATGAAGTTGTCAAAATGAAAGAAAAGGTAATGAGTCCTGGAAAGGCTAGACGAGATTCAAAGTCGCCAAGCAAGAAAGACAATAATTGCCAAGACACCAATGACACCGGCTAGGGCATATCGTTGGAGTACCCCAGACTGTAGCCGACGGACAACGCTACCGAGGGCTAATGGAAGATGAGCAAAAAATCGTACAGAACGGTCAATAAATGATCTGTCAAAAATTGCGGCTAGAAAAGCAACAGCTTCAATCGGCTTTACAATAACAGCAGCATAAAGTTGATCAATAAACATTCGATTTTCTAAGAATGGTCGTATAGGTCCCAGCCAACGTTCGAGCTGAGGTCCATCGCTGCGACGTCCAAGATGGCCGACAGCTGCTATGACAATGCCAAGAGCTGCAGCGAGTGTGCCTTGAATCGCAAGATCCCAGTGAAAAACAGAAGCAGTAGCAGTCTCAACAATTGAGGGTGCTGTAAATGAAGGAGTTGCAGCAAGAAAATGAGCAAGGCCTTCGGTCGTAAATAAGACGAAACCAATCAGAGTGGCTGGGATAGCCAGAATCAGAAGTGGCGTCGTCATGACTGAAGGTGATTCATGTGCATGGTCACCGGCTTCATCAGGTATACGAAGCGGGCCAGTAAAGGTCATGAAAACAGCCCGGAAGGTATAAAATGCCGTGAGACCGGCTGTGACAAGAGCCATCCAGAAGAGTGTTTTCCAGACAGCAGGTTGATTAAGTGCATCAAGTCCAACCAAGGCAGATGCCTTTTTGCTATTTGAGTGATCGTTATCGCCAGATACTCCCCGGTACCCAACATCATGCATTGCGCCACTACGAGACCGCGTTGATGGAAGATCAGGAATCATGGCATGGTGCTCATTTTCAGCGCTGTGATGAACATCTGGCCAACCCTTTGAGTGCAGGGAAGCAAGTATTTCATCTTTGCTAAAAAAACCAGCAAAAGGAGCAATTCCTGCTAACGCAAGACTCCCAATCAGAAAGGTTGTGGCTGTTATTGGCATGAGTTTTCGGAGTCCGCCGAATCGACGCATATCAATCACACCACCCATCGAGTGCATAACAGATCCGGCACCAAGAAATAAAAGTGCTTTAAAGAATGCGTGGGTAAGAAGATGGAAAATTGCTGCAGTGAATCCGAGCAGTGTTCCAGTACCAAGACATGCAAACATGTAGCCAAGTTGGCTGATTGTCGAGTAAGCAAGTACCCGCTTGAGATCGTTCTGAACAGTTCCAATCAGTGCCGCAACAAGTGCAGTCGTTGTTCCGATAATTGAGACAGTCACCAATGCGCCAGGGCATGCCATGAAAAGGGGTGCACTGCGAGCAACGAGATAAACCCCCGCTGTTACCATGGTTGCAGCATGAATGAGGGCACTCGCTGGAGTAGGCCCCTCCATGGCGTCTGGCAACCATACATGGAGGGGAAGTTGAGCACTCTTTCCGCAGGCTGCAAGTAACAGAAGAAGGCAAATTGCCGTGCCGACGATACCCCCAACGTAACCGCTTACATCGGCAAGCCGAGTCTGCCCCAGAATGCCTGGCAGAATCGTTCCGTCAGGAGAAAAAGTGTCATGAAAATCGAGGGTTCCGTAGGTAAGCCAGAGCAGGAAAACACCTACGGCAAGACCGAAGTCTCCTATCCGATTCACAAGAAACGCTTTTTTAGCAGCCTTTGCCGCTTCTGGTTTTTGAAACCAGAAGCCAATGAGCAGGTAACTACACGCGCCGACAGCCTCCCAGAACACATAGACCAAAAGGAAATTACTCGCTGCCACGAGCATTGACATTGAAAAAACAAACATGGCCACGAGCGCGAAGAATCGTGGGTACCCAGGATCGTCACGCATGTACCCTATTGAGTAGATGGCAACCAGAAGTCCAACACTCGTAATAATTACAAGCATTGTTGCTGTAAGCGGATCGAGTCGCAAGGCAATCGAAATTGAAAATGGTCGAGCGCTATAAGCATCTTCACCAACTGCCGTTCCTGGAACTGCAGCGTGTGAGTCACTGGCAGGGGCATATGCATCTTCTACAGTTGCCCATTGCCAGAGGGGGGCCACCACATCAATAGGTCGCGGTGTTTCTGCATTTCCTCGGCTGCGGGCAGTGACTACAAGAAGAGATAATGCAACAACCGCTGCTGCTGCTATACCAACAACAGCCGGCAGATGTGCTCGGGCACCAAGTCTCCGCCCAGCAATAACGGTGGCAATAGCTGCGAGAAGGGGCAGTAATGGAACGAGTACAAGAAGAAAAGACGGAGTCATATCGACAAATTTGTAGGAGAATAATAGTTATCAAACATGTTCACGTTGCATCCCGGCTTGCTCATCAGTATCTGGTGATCGGCCCGCTGGGGTGAGGCGTGGAAAACTGGGCATTGAAGTATCAAGTGATGGGATTTCATGGTCGATGCTACGGTCAAGTGTGGTTTCTCGAAGAGATTGCCATGCAGAAGAATCAAGGCGGCCAGTTCGAGTGAATGCCTGCAGAACAAAGACAAGAGCAATGGCCGCTTCACATGCGGCTACCGACAGAACAAAGATGACTAGAACATGACCGCCGAAATCACCGTGATAGCGACTCCACGCAACAAGGCTAACTGAAATGCCCTGAAGCATTAACTCAGCAGAAAGAAACATGACAATCAGGTTTCGTCGTGAAAGAATACCAACAAGCCCAAGGCTAAAGAGAATTGCTCCAACAACCAAGCCATTTTGGAGGAGTGCAAGCGAAGTGCCAAGCAATAGAAGTGTTGTCATGACCGGCTCCCTTCGTGCAAAGACGAAGTTTCTACTTGGCTACCCTCGAGGCCATTTGAAACAATGGCAATGGCTCCAATGAGCGCGACGAGCAAAAGGATGCCTACGGCCTCAACTGCAACGAGGTGGCGGCCGAAAAGTTCGCCACCAAGCCGGGCCACCTGATCAGACGTCAAAAGATCGACACTCTCAGTCGGAACTTTCTCGACAGTTATGGCGCCGAGGGCAGCTGCCTTGGATGGTGGGCGGCAGCAGAGAGGTTCTTCGGCAGATAAACGACCAATTGAGAGCGATAAAAGACCAAGAAGTACTCCGCCTGCCACAGCGGAAAGCATTGGCTCATTAGTTATGCGATCTGATGTGGTGAGGCCAGATGGTTGAGCCAGCATCAGAACAAAAAGAAACATCACTAAAATTGCCCCTGCGTAGACAACAATTGTTGCAACACCGAGGAACTGGGCGCCCAGAACAAGCAGCACACCTGATACACCAGCCAAGCAAAGAGCGAACCAGATCGCTGCATAGACAGGAGAACGACACGTTATTGTTGCAACCGCACTCACAACAGCAACAAGTGAAACTATTAGGAAGACAGCTTCGTCCCCAAGATTTCCCAGCCGCTGTCCAGTTGTAATAAAGAGCCCAAGTGTAATCAGTCCAATGAGCCAACCTACTCGTCGCGAGGTCTTGCCATGCCGACCAGATTTAGGAAGAAGTAGATAAAGACTTGCAGCAAGGCATGTTACTGCCACAGCAAGCAAAATGCCCGGAGAAAGAAATTCGAAAGTGCCTGTTCCAGCAAATAGATGGACAAAAAGGGTCACAGTGTTCCCCCTAAGTCAGTTGACTTCATGGGTTCAGCATCTTTTGTCATGTCATAGACGCTCAGCAGTTTCTCTTTATCGAAAATCATTTCTTCTCGACTCTTTCCTGTGAGGTCAAGAAGGCTTGTGAGTTCAATAGCGTCAACAGGGCATGCCTCTTCACACATGCCACAAAAAATGCACCGAAGTTCATCAATCTGGAAGCTCTCCGGATATTTCTCTCGATCTTCCCAAGGGCTTTCGGTGGCGACGATATCAATGCAGTGAGCAGGGCATGCCGTGGCACAGAGAAAACAAGCAACGCACTTCACACGATCATTCTCATCACGGTTGAGCCGATGGACGCCTCGGTAGATGAGAGGGTTTCCAACATTGGGACGTTGCTCCGGGAAGTTCACGGTGTTCTTTTTGCTCACCAAGTGACGACTTGTAGTTGCAAGACCTTGAACAAAAAGCGGAACGTACAGTCGCTCTGCGAGACCAAGTGGCTTTTCATCAATCCATGTTATTCCGGGATCAGATGGTTTCATATTAGGCCTCTACTAATTCAGAAGACTGTTTATTCATAGGTGCATCTTGTTTCAGATGTCGCTCTTGATCAAAAGGATCACGGGCGCGAATCGGGCGATTGTCAGTAGCAGAAGGTGTGAGTAAGCCAGCGCAAATCAAGCCACCAAAAAAGATAATCCATGGCACCCCAACGGCAACACCAGTTGTCAGGCTGCTTCCAAGAGCTGACTGCAGTGCGGACCGAAATTCCTCAATCGTTGCAACAACAACAAGATTCAGGAGCCCAAGAGGCAACATGACTTTCCATGCGAGATTCATCAATTGATCAAAGCGAAATCGGGGCCAACTCCAGCGGACAACCATAAAGAAGAGTATCACAGCGAAAATTTTGGCGGAGAGTACGCCGAATCTTAAAAAAGCACCAAGCCAGGTGACTTCTTGAGTACTTCCGGTGATTCCCCACAAGTGCCATCCTCCCAAAAACATGATCACAATAAGGAAAGCAGCTGTAACCATATGCAGAAATTCAGAGACAAGAAAAAGGAGAAGTTTAATTCCAGCGTATTCTGTGTGATAGCCGCCTACTAATTCCTGTTCGGCTTCAGGAAGGTCGAAAGGCAGGCGGGCAGCTTCAGCAAAACTCGCAACGAGGAAAACAACAAATCCCAGTGGTTGAGCAAAGGCATACCAGAGACCGGTTTCTGCCTGTTTATTCATAATGATGTCGAGTTGCAAAGAGCCAGCCGCGAGAACAACACCAAGCAGACCCAGCCCAAGCGGAATTTCATAAGCAATCAGTTGAGCGCTGCTTCGTAACCCACCAAGAAAACCATATTTATTATTGCTGGCCCAACCTCCAAGAAGAACACCGTATACGGCAATACTCGAGAGTGCGAAAACCCAGAGAACACCAACATCAAGTCCAGGAGCGACAAGAAATGGAACCGGGTCCGGAAGCCCGGGGATATTGAGCGGTGGCATTACACTTCCGAAAGGGATAGCGGCAAAAATAGCCAAAGATGCAGTGAGCAATGCCAAGGGTGCAGCATTATAAAGCACCTTATCAACATGCCTCGGAGTGAAGTCCTCCTTAAAAATAATTTTGAGGCCATCCGCGAGTGGCTGCCCTAATCCAAACAAACGAATTTTTGTCAGTGGGATGCCAACACGATTTGGTCCTCGTCGATCCTGAACCCAAGCTGCTATCCATCTCTCAACAAGAACCAGATAAGCAGCAGCTGTCATGAGGCCGCCGACAAGCAGACCAATCTTGACGAGTGCAGCGATTGTTCCAGGCGATGGGAGAAGAGCGGTCATTGAGTTTCTGATTTGAAAGGAGTGATGCGAAGCGTTCTGTTGTTGTTGGCTTAGGTGCCTGCCACCTGCTGTAACCTCAGATCGAGGCCAATGGAGGGCACATCACCTGACAGGACAGCAAAGTTGGCAGAACTTTCAGCAATTTGTTTTCGAATGCTCTCGGGATCATACAGGCCACTTCGCCCAAGGAGATTCCAAAAGAATCGGCCCTCTGGCCAGACGCCGGCAGGAGGACGAATTGCTTGTTCGAATGTCTGCGCGCGATGACCGCAGTTGACCCACGTGCCGCTTCGCTCAGCAAATCCGACCGCAGGCAAGCACCACGTAGCTCGGTTAGAGAGTGGAGATTCAAATAAGTCTTGAACAACAAGACAGTTGAGTTCTTCAAAGGGTGCCGCCGTCGCTTCATCGCACCAGGATGTCTCGGGTGTTGGGTAACCAGCTGTTACCCACGCCGATTGAATTGTTTTTGCTCGCACCTGTTCAAGGAAGTCATTCCACCCCGGAACCGTGCCACTCTCAGAGACAGTCCCGAACATACTGAGAACCATTTCGACGCCAATACGGTTTGGAGCCTTTTCTCCTCGAATTGTAAACCCACCGGGGAAGGATTCATCAGCACCAGTTGATGGCACATGACCAACTGCAAGATAAGCATCCGGATCGATGGTCCTCGCAACCGAACACAGCATCCAAGCTTCTTCAACGGTAAGCATTGGTGAAACAGCAATGCCTAGTCGTCCTGCATCAGTCAGTTCTTTAGGCAGGCGACGTAAAACATCTGCCCATTCGATAGCTTGAGAGTCTTCATTGTTCCGGTGGCTTACTTCGACGATTCGTGTTGCATTATGCAGATGATGCCATCCATAACGGCCCTCATCACACATCCACCACTTGTTTACATGCAAGTTTTCACGTGGTTTAAGTCGGTATACGGTGTCCTGGTTGTGCTCGGTCACTATTGAACATCCTGCTGCACAGCCACCGCACACATTTTCTGTTTTCTTCAAAAACCAGACTCTCTGCTGATACAAAAAGTCTTTATCCCCTAACGCACCAACTGGGCATAGGTCGACAACATTTCCAGCTAATTTATTATCAAGAGGAAATCCGGGGAATGTATCTATTTCTTCTTTCGCACCACGGGCAGAAACCATGAGTTCTGCTGTGCCGGAGACCTCTCGTGTGAACCGAACACATCGTGTGCACATGATGCAGCGATCGACAAAAAGAGTAACGGTTGGCCCAACATCTCGGCGGCGGCTACTAAAGGCATGAATGTCAGCCCTCCGTTCGCTCTGTCCGTGCTCAAAGTGGTAGTCCTGCAGCAGGCATTCACCAGCCTTGTCACAGATCGGACAGTCAATTGGGTGATCAATGAGCAGTGCCTCCTCAACACGGGCACGACTTTCCTGAACAGCCTCACTGTTGGTAACAATGACAGTTCCGTCTTTAACTGGTGTTTGGCACCCTGGAACAAGTTTTGGAATCATTGAAACTTCACCAGTTTCAGCATTCCGAGTACCAGCCTGTATGAGGCACATGCGGCAGCTCGCTACGACAGAAAGTCCCGGGTGCCAGCAATAATGTGGAATCTCGACACCCGCCCGGCGGGCGACTTCAATGCAGTTGAGCCGTTCGTCGGCTCCGATCTCGATTTCCTGATCGTCAACAATGACTGTGGGCATGATGGAAAGTAGTAAGCAGTAAAAATGAGTTAGTGAGTAGTAACAATTGGCAAGGCAGGAACAGGGTCAGTTTCCATATAGCCTGTTGGATTCGTTTGTTTGATGTAATCTTCAAATTCATCACGAAATTTCGCAATGGAGTTCTTGATTGGCCAGGCGGCTCCGTCAGCAAGGCCGCAGATTGTTGATCCGGGCATCATGCCCATCGTGTCACCAATTTCTGCGAGGAGATCGAGATCTCGCAATCTACCCTTTCCGGCTCGAATACGCTCGAGCATTCGGAGTGACCAACTTGTACCCTCCCGGCATGGTGTGCACTGGCCGCAGGACTCATGTGCAAAAAAACGGCATGAATTATGTAGGAAGTCAACGATACTGACGGTTTCATCGACAACAACAACAGCAGCTGTTCCAAGGCCGAGGCAACCAACCGTTCCCGGTCCAGCAAAATCGAGCGGGGTGTCTAGTTCGTCTTCGGTCATCAGCCCCATGGAGATGCCTCCTGGAATGACTGCTTTTGCCTGCCGCCCTTTCCAGACACCACCACCAAAACGATCAATTAATTCTCGTGCAGTAATTCCAAGAGGTGCTTCATAGCAACCTGGTTTTTCTACATGACCAGACAGACAATAGAGTTTTGGTCCATAGCTTCCGGGGTCTCTTGGGTTATTCGGATCAGCAGGGATTCCAATAGAACGGAACCAATCAACACCTCGCCTTGCGATTTGTGCCACACACGCCATTGTCTCGATGTTATTCACAACCGTGGGCTTGCGGAACACTCCCTCGATGGCGGGAAAAGGTGGTTTTATGCGAGGCCATGCTCGCTTGCCTTCAAGACTCTCAATGAGCCCGGTTTCTTCGCCGCAGATATATGCAGCTGCACCCCGATGGAGATATATGTCGAGAGAAAACCCACTGCCCTTAATATTCTCTCCAAGGAATCCCGCTGCATATGCTTCATCGATTGCTTTTTGAAGTATGTCCCAGCTTTTCGGATATTCATAACGAAGATAGATATATGCCGTACTGGCTCGCGTCGCATACGCCGATATGATCGTGCCCTCAAGAACCTGATGAGGGTCGTCTTCCATGAGAATTCTGTTGTTGAATGTGCCGGGCTCGCTCTCGTCCGCATTGACACACAGATAGATCGGCCCGGGATGATCTTTTGGAAGGAACGTCCACTTCAAGCCAGTCATAAAGCCCGCACCACCACGCCCACGGAGGCCTGATGATTTCACCATTTCCACAACCTCAGGCGGCTGTTTTTCGGAAAGCAACTTTTCAAGTGGGGCGTATCCACCACGGCTCCGATAGCTTTCAATTGTATGGCCATCATCAATGCCAGCGGCCTCGAGGAGCACAGGCTCAAATGTATCAAAGGAGCTCATCCGTTTTGCCTCCCAACCGATTCCAGGAATGCATCCGCTTTTTCCGGTGTTAAATCTTTATGCAAATCATTTCCAGCAAGCATGCACGGCGCAAAGTCACAGGCGCCTAGACATTCGGCGGGTTCAATGGTGATATTCCCGTCGGAAGTTGTTTCACCAGGCTTGATTCCTGCTTTTTCACAAAGGTGATCAAGTACCTGCTCGCCACCACGAAGTGCACATGAGATTGAGCGACAAACAAATGCCCGAACTTTTCCATGCGGCTTTTCTTGGTAAAAAAATTGATAGAAGGTCAGGGTGTCCTGAACTTCTGCCGGGGCGAGATCAAGTAGTTCAGCTATCTCAACCACAGCATCAAGCGGAACATGCCGTAGCTCGTCGTGAACAACATGCAGGGCAGGTAACGTCAACGCTTGTTTCGTCGGGTAGCGAGAAGCCAAAGCTTCTATGCGTGCAAGCATGTCATCAGTAAGGACTTTGCGATTCGCAATCATCGGTCGAGCTCCGCTGCAATAATATTAAGGCTCCCGAGTACCGCTACAACATCTGAGAGCGTGTGGCCACGGATAAGGTGTGGAAACATGGCAAAGTTCAAAACCGAAGGTGGTCTGCATCGGGCTCGATATGCCTGATCCTCGCCATCACCAACAAGATAAAAGCCGAGTTCACCATTTGGCGCCTCGATAGCGGCATATGCCTCTTCGCACGGAACCTCAAACCCTCTGTTACTCATGCTTAACTCAAAGTGAGAAATGGTCCCTTCGATCGTTGAATACACCTGCTTTTTTGTCGGAAGCGCCATCCGTTCGTCGATGCCAACATCTACAGGCCCACTTGGTAAGTTTTCAATTGCCTGTTCAACGATCTTGAGACTTTCCCGCATCTCCTGCATCCGAACGAGGTACCTTGCATAGCAGTCACCAGCTGAGGCACAGCTCACTTGAAAGTCAAAATCAGAATATGCCAAGTAGGGTTCGTCTCGCCGAAGGTCCCTTGTTACGCCACTCGCTCGCGCAACAGGCCCAGTTGCACCTCGATTGATAGCCTCCTCCTTTGTGAGAAGGCCGACACCTTTGGTTCGATCGACAAAAATACGATTACGGTTCAGCAATCGCTCCATATCATTCAGTGTTTTAGGGAACGTTTTAAGGAACGCTCGCGTTTTCTCAATGACAAGCGGGGTGAAGTCCTGCGACACACCTCCAACGCGGGTGTAGCTGTTTGTAAAACGAGCTCCACAAAGCGTCTCGAAGATGTCGTAGATCACTTCACGCTGATAGAAGGCATAAAGGAAGTAAGTAAATGCCCCGGTATCAAGTCCAACTGCCCCATTCGACAGCAGGTGATCGCTGATCCTCGCCAGTTCGGCAACAATGGTGCGAATATAGGTACAACGTGGCGTGAGGTCGATTCCAAGAAGTGTCTCAACCGAATGGTGCCACGCTACATTGTTGGCCATCGGTGAGATGTAATTCATCCGATCGGTAACAGTGACATACTGGTTAAAGGTGAGATGTTCGCCTAATTTTTCGAAGCCTGAATGGAGGTAACCCATTTCAGGAACTGCATCAACAACCCGCTCACCCTCAAGCTTCAGAACCAATCGCAATGTCGTATGTGTTGCAGGATGCTGCGGACCGAAGTTCAGCGTCCAAAGGTAGTCTTCACTTCTAGCCTCTGGTGGAGTTTCGATTTCGGTTGGGGCGATAGCCATATGGATAGTTTTAAAAAGAGGTCAGCTATGGTCGCGTGTGATAACAGGGAAGTTATGACGTTCCCCACGGCCTTGGAGTGGATAATCTTTACGAAGGGGATGCGCGGTGAATTCTTCTGGCATGACGAGCCTGCGTAAGTCGGGGTGGCCAGTAAAGCGAATGCCAAAAAGGTCCCACACCTCACGCTCTAGCCAGTTTGCCGCTTCCCATAAAGGCACAACACTTGAGACTGTTGGTTCGGGGTCATCGACAAAAACTCGAACAGTAAGTCGCTGGTGGCCGGCAGTTGAGGCTAATAGGTACACAAGGCCATAGCGGTGCTTTGCACCGCGGTATTCGAGGTAGTCGACGCAACTGACATCGATCAATAAATCGAAACCACGGCTTTTGAGAAGAGACAGTGCGTCGAGGGACTTATCAGCAGGGACAACAACTCGTTGCTGGCCCCGGAATGTTGAAGACTCTAGAGCGCCACATAGCTCAACGAGAGCGACCACATGAGGGTTCTCAACGGCTTTTGGTTCTTTTGTTTCAGTTGAATCAGTCATCACGGCCAAAGGAAACTACGGGAAATAAAATTAGTTTGGATTAGTGGCAGAATTTGAAAGTTCACGTTGCAAATTTGGATTACGGGATGCGTCGAGTGAAAGAATCTCTGGGCTTTCCACAAGAGCACGCTTTTGGTTCTGCCGTTGACGGGTATTGAACTCACGGCCCATAAGTGTGCCTTCTAGTTGAATTTTGTCTTGTAAATCAATGATCGCTTGGATGAGTTGTTCTGGACGTGGTGGACAACCAGGAACATACATATCAACCGGAATGAACCGATCAATTCCCTGAACGACGGCATAGGTATCAAAAACACCACCAGTGCTTGCACAGGCGCCCATTGATATGCACCACTTCGGCTCATGCATTTGCTGCCAAATTCTTTGGAGCACTGGCAGCATTTTCATGACAACGCGACCAGCAACGATCATCAGATCACATTGACGAGGACTGAAACGAAAAACTTCAGCACCAAATCGAGCCAGATCATGTTTGGCAGCTCCGGTTGCCATAAGCTCGATACCACAACACGCCGTTGCAAATGGCATTGGCCACAAACTATTTTTTCGGCACCAACTCGCGAGTTCATCGAGCCGACTGACAACAACGTTTTCTGGAAGTTCAAGACCAGCTGAACCTGACTGTGCTACCGCCATCGAAAGACCCCCTTTCGCCAGTCGTAAGCAAAGCCCACAACAACGAGAAGAATGAAGATAAGACCGCCAGCAAAGGCAAGACCTCTACTTGAAAGCATTCCCCCGGCTACCGCTGCATCAATACCTGCAGGTGAGCGACTGGCAACAGCCCAGGGATAGAGAAAGAGTAATTCAACATCAAATACAAGAAATGTTACGGCGACAAGATGGAACCGCACGTCGAACCGCCGCCTCGTATCATGAATTGGATCCATTCCACTTTCGTACGGCATTTCTTTTACTGCACCCCTCCGTCTTGGGGCAACCAAGCGTGGAAGAATGATCAGGCCTACCGAAACCGCTGCTGCAATAACAACAAAAAGCAGAACAGGGAGAATAGTGTCCATAGAATTGGAAATCGCTGTCTGCAGGTGGAGGGAAGCGAAGCGAGGTCTAAAACGAAGTAAAACGCGGAGTACACATACTTTGTGAAAAACGTCACAAAGTATGCGACGAAAAAAACGGCGTTGAGCACCGGGTTTTCACCACTCCTTTATACAGTCTCTGAGGCAAATCGGCGAGCGGCTCCCGGGATTGTTTTTTCAGGAATTCATGAATAAACCTGCTACGGTGGGGTCTATGGCTGACTGCACTGAAATTCTGGCAGATCTTGTTCGCCGTCCCAGCGTCAATCCGATGGGTCGTGCCCTGTCAGGGCACGAATACCTTGAAGGGAGGGTAACCGAGTATCTTCTCAATCGGCTCAAAAGAGTTGGAATAACCGCTGTTCGGCAGCACGTTTCTCCGGGACGCGAGAACGTGGTGGCTGTGTTACCAGCCACCAGATCAGGCTCGCCAGTGTTTCTTTGGGATGTCCATCAGGACACCGTACCTGTCGATGGTATGACGATAGAGCCATTTTCTCCCGCCATCAAGAATGGTCAGTTATTTGGAAGAGGGGCGTGTGACGTCAAAGGAGGTATGGCCTCAATGGTGGCAGCACTTGAGGATTTATCAACTTTTGAAACACGGCATGCTTCAGTTGTTTTTGTTGCAAGCGTCAACGAAGAGTTTGGTTTTTCAGGAGCGAAAGCATTTACCACACTACTTCGAACGTGTAGTCGTGAGAGTGATAAGGTTGCGGAAGAATTGGTTCGATCTGTTTCTTCTGGCCTGCCAGACATGGTCGTTGTGGCCGAACCAACTGGTCTTCATTTGGTAACTCAACATAAAGGGGCAGTTCGTTGGCGGATGACAGTCCGTGGTCAGGCTTGTCATAGTTCTTATCCGGAGAAAGGTTTGAATGCAATTTATTCTGCTTCGAGAGTTGCGTTGGTGTTGGAGTCTCTGGCACAAGAACTTTCTTTTCGTCACTCATCGCATCCTTGCGGTGCACCAACACTCAGTGTGGGAACAATCCATGGTGGCATGGGTGTAAACCTTGTACCAGATCGTGTTGTTCTTGAAATTGATCGCCGCTTGGTACCAGGAGAAGATCCGGCGATCTCAAGGCAAGAGGTGATCGATTATATTTCCGTTAACTGCCCAGCCGCCGTGATTGATCATGAAGAACCATTTCTTGCGAGTGCTGGACTGTCGAACGAAGGAGTTGGGGCGGCCGCAGCGGCTGCGAGCCTTCGAGACGCTGTAGAAAAAGCTGGTATTCATTTTGTGGAGGAAGTGGCCCGCTACGGAACCAATGCGTGTGTCTATGCTGCGGCAGGTCTGCCTTGTGTTGTCTTTGGCCCGGGGTCGATTTCCCAGGCGCACACTGCCGATGAGTGGGTAGATTTGCGTGAAGTTGAGCAAGCCACAGAGATTCTCAAAAACCTCGTTGGCAGGAATGGGTCGGCATAGCTGATCAATCGTGTCTTTCCCACTGTCGTTACTTCGACTGTGCAAAAAGCCATTTCAAGAAGTCGGGCTCGCTATCACAGCGTTCGCTACTTGTGTACGTCGTACCATTTTTTGCGCCGGGAATAAATTTCCCAGAGACACCGTGATTGTCCCCTTCCCAGATCGTGAACTTCATGTTGCCGCCGAGGCGTTTCATTTCATCAAATACTGCCTGGTCTTTTCCGATCGGGCAGACTCCATCCTTGTCTCCATGAAACGCCCAAATGGGTAGATTCTTAATTTTTTCGGCGTCAATGAACGGTTCTGTGCGTCGTAGCCCACTTCCGGCAGATGGTGCTGCAGCCGCGAAGAAGTCAGGGTCGAGTTGAGTGAATATGTAGGTGCCATGTCCGCCCATTGAATGCCCGAGAATGTAGATGCGGTTCATGTCAGCTGAGGGGAGGGTGTCGATAATGCTTTTTATTTTCTCGAGGTGATCGGGGTTCCATAGTTGATCGGCTTGTGGAGCAACAACATAACAGGGGAAATCTTTTCGTCTCTGTTTGTCTGCAAGTTGGAGGTTCCAGTCTTTCAGTTGGTTCTTGTTATTAGTTCCTTTGCCACCCGCTCCGTGCAGGGAAACAATCACCGGATATTTCTTGTTAGGGTCAAAAGAGAGTGGCGTCATGACTCGACAGGGCATGTCATCAAAAAATGGCCTTGGTTTGTACAAGTCTCGCCGCGATTCCTCAGCGTGTAATAGATTCGCCAACGTAATTACCATGAAACAGGAAATGAAACGCAAAGGTCGGAGTAGTGAAAAGAATCTCATTGAAAATCCCATCTCATGTTCGATGTGCAGAAGTTTTGAATAGCTCTACGAGGCTATCGTTTCTTTAAGGCTTCATTACTGGTCGAACCCAGTCGTGAGCAATGTAACCACTTGGTTTTTCCGGCTTTGTAACCTCGACAATTTCTGCTTTTGGATCGTAAAGTAGCCAATCGTCAGTGCGAAATGGTGATGCCGGAAAGCCTTCTTGGTTGTAGAGTAGATTGCGTCGTGAGGGATTCATGGCCCATGCATAACGAACCGCAACGGGCTCAAAGACATCCGGAGACGAAACAGTCACAGTCGTACCTGTGATTTTTGCATCTGCCCAATGCCACTGACGTTCACTGCCAGCAATAGCGAACCCGCTGAGCGGTCCCGAGCGTGCGGGCTTCAGGCCGGCTCCAACAGAATCGAACTCAATGAGAATCCTTCCCTTCTCTAATTTGTGAGCACGATATCGTGGGCCTTCACCAACCGGATATTTCCTATATGTATTTTTAAGAGCAATGGTCGCGTGTCGAATGCCGATTGGTTTTTTGTTTTTCGGATGGAGGGCTACGGCGTCCCCTGTATCGATGGAGACAGCCATATGTGTGTTTGGAAGATTTTTTGTTGCGAGGCGCATGGCTTCACGATTTGCCACCCAAGGTGACTCAATACCTTCACTAGGAGCAGACTGCGGTGCATGCCAGCTTGGAAGTTGAGTTATTTGAAATGGGAAATCTTTTGGCATGTGACCATCAGATTTCTGGTGCCACTCCCGGCGATAGAAACGCACAAGTGTCTCTAGTTGATGTTGATAGTGCAGTGCCTGGGGAATGTTTTTTGAGTTCCGTTCACCCTGGTACCAGATGATGCCACGAATCCCAAAGGGGATAATTGGTGCGACCATGGCATTAAAAATATTCTCTGGAAACTGATGTCCGAGTGTTGCTGGTCGAGTAATAATTGGAGGGGTGAGTTGTTTAAACTTGTTTTTCATTGTTTCACCAGCATCAATTTTGCCGTTATAGCTGGCTAATTCAGTCTCAAAGACGGCCAGTGCTTTTTCAGCTGTTTCGCCCCGTTTCTCTGCCATGCGTAAAGCTGTGTCTTCAAAAAGCTTTTTCTGGGCTTTCGACCGGGGGTCATTCTTTTGTTCATCCCACGGAAGCCACCCTTCAATTGGTGTTCCGGCATATGCCCGTTGAATAATGCCAATAGGAATGCCAAGTTCTTGGTGGAGTTTCTTTCCAAAGAAATAAGCAACTGCAGAAGTTTCCATAGCGGACTCGGGAGTGCAGCCTTTCCAAGCACAAAGCCTGTCACGATTTTCCTCAAGGGGGGTGTGCCAATGTTCTCTGGCTGACCTGAAAATCCTCATATTTGGTAGGTCAACTGCTAATTCACCCTCTGCTTCAAAGCTATTTTGGACTGACCAGCCCATGTTGGATTGACCCAAGCAAAGCCAGACTTCTCCGAGAGCAACATTTTTAATAATAGTTGTGTTTGATCCGGCTACCCGAAGTGAATGGCCTGTCCCATGCGATGGCGTTTCTAAAAAAACTTTCCAGCGCCCCTCACTGTCTGTGACTGTTGAAGTAGTGGCTTCCCAGCTTGCGTGAACAACAACTTCTTCACCAGGGTCAGCCCAGCCCCAGATCGCATTCGTCTGATTCTGTTGCAGAATCATATTGTCGGAAAAAAAACGAGGGAGACGAACCTCTGCCGATGCAATGTTGCATGCAACCAATGAAATCCAAAATAAAAGGCTACACGTCTTTGTGTATGTCTTGAAGGTAGGACTACACTGCCGGAGTGAACGGTTCATCGATTGTGGTTCTCCAAATTTTTTTTGCATGTAGTTTACTGGTGAAATAGGATTTTTTTTGCAAAATAGCACCAACACGTTGTCTGAGACTGAAATTTCACAGAGTACGTTTATAATTAGCAATCAAATTTTTGGGCCAATACGAGGTGAACATGGTTTTGGCACCTTTCCAGGTCTATGTCTTAAGGTTTTTTGTTTAAGGTTAAAAATGTTTGTATCGTTATCGAATATTCTTAAGGGTATCCAGTTGGTGCGATTTGCAGCCATCGGCTGTTTCTTGGTCTTCGGTGTTTTTCAAAAAACCGTCGCTGAGGAGGCCACAACCGCCAGAGAAGGTAACGCCCGTCAGCATCTTCCTGTTGCCGACGTCCGCCATCCAACCGTTCAGGAAGTTGACCCTTCAAAAGTGCGGATGCCTGATGATGATCCTATTTCTGCTCCGGCAGGATCGCCAAACGTTGTCGTAATACTGCTCGATGACCTTGGGTTCGGAGGGCCCGCATCTTTCGGTGGAGCGATAGCGATGCCAACGCTGGGGCATCTTGCTTCAAATGGTTTGAGATTTAACCGATTTCATACTGTGGCACTCTGTGCACCAACACGCGCAGCCTTGCGGCACGGTCGGAATCATCATGTGCTCAACATGGGTTCAATACCCGAGATAGCAACGGGTTTCCCTGGCAATACGTGTCGTCTTCCGAATGACACAGCGTCGCTTGCAGAGATTTTAAGGCTCAACGGGTACAACACGGCAGCCTTTGGGAAGTGGCACTCAACCCTTGGTCGTGAAACAACTGTTTCAGGTCCTCAAGATACCTGGCCAACTCGTCAGGGGTTCGAAAAGTTTTATGGGTTCATTGGGGCTGAGGAGAACATGTACGAACCGACGTTGCACGATGGAGTTACGAACATAGACTTTCCGGACCATGAGGGCTATCACCTCGCAGATGACATGACTCGTGAATCAATTGAGTGGATGAAACAGCAGCACTCGATGACCCCAGAAAAGCCATTCTTTATATATTACTCGGCGCCCGGTGTGCACGCGCCGCATCAGGTTCCCAGTGAGTGGTGTGAGAAATATCGAGGGAAGTTTGATGCCGGTTGGGACGTACTCCGTGAAGAGACTCTTGCTCGACAAATTGAAATGGGTGTAGTCCCTGCTGGAACTGAACTGGCAAAGACGGCAGATAGTATTCCGGCTTGGGATTCATTGGAAGAGAATGAAAAGAAAATATTTGCTCGGCAGGCAGAGGTTTTCGCAGCCTTTGCAGAGTACACCGATCATCAAGTGGGTCGACTCCTTGGTGCAATCGATGATCTTGGAAAGACTGATAACACGCTTGTTATTTATATTTCTGGAGATAACGGGACCAGTGCAGAGGGGAACTACACAGGGAATTGGAACTGGGGCAACATGCTCAATGGCAGGCAGGAGACAGTTGAAGAGCAACTTTCTCATCTTGATGAATGGGGTGGCCGTGCGACCTATCCGCATATGTCGGTCGGTTGGGCAATCGCATTTGATACACCGTTTGCTTTTACGAAACAGGTAGCTGGTGACTTTGGTGGCACAAGGAACGGAACAGTCATTCACTGGCCTGCAGGAATTAAGGCAAAAGGTGAAATACGAAACCAGTTTAGTCATGTGATTGATATAGCACCGACGGTACTTGAAGCCGCAGGGATTGCCGAGCCGACCTTTGTGAATGGTGTGCGTCAAGTTCCAATGCAAGGGACAAGTTTGATGTATGCATTCGACAATAGCGATGCGAAAGAAAAACACTCAATTCAGTATTTTGAGATCATTGGTAATCGGGCAATTTATAATAACGGGTGGTTAGCTCGTGCAACGGTTAAACTTCCGTGGGAAAACAAGAAGATCAATGAAATCAAAGACGATACTGGTTGGCAGTTATTTAATACACGAGAAGACTTCAGTCTTGCGCATGACCTATCGAGCACATACCCTGATCGCCTCGAGGCAATGAAAGAGCAATTTGTCCAAGAGGCAGTGGAAAATGGAGTCTTTCCGCTCGACGACCGATTGTTAGAGCGTCTTTTGCCGGAGGTCGCTGGTAGGCCAACATTAATGGGTGATCGCACAAGCCTCACCTTGTATCCGGGTGCAATCAATATTAATGAGAATGCACTTTTGAGTATCAAAAACTGTTCAAGCAGAGTAACTGCGGAAGTTGAAATATCGGAAGAAGCTAATGGTGTGATATTTGCCCAAGGTGGTCGCTTTGGCGGTTGGGCCATTTTTGTCGAAGACGGTTACGCAGGTTATTTGTACAACGATTTAGGTGAGCGAAAAGTTCTGAAATCAAGCCAGCCTCTCCCGCCGGGCTCCAGCACTATTGTTGTTGATTTTCGGTATGACGGAAAAGAGAAGGGAGCAGGTGGTGATGTGAATCTGATTGTGAATGAGGAAACACCTGTTTCTGCACATATTAGCCGTACCATTCCAAGTCAGTTCTCAATTGATGAGGGGGCTGATGTTGCCTGCGATCGAGGGTCTCCAGTTGTTGGACATCAGCTAGGGCCCCACCGAAATAGCCGTTTTACGGGGGAAGTCAAAAAGGTAACTCTCGAAATAAACCCACAGCGTTGAACCGTAGACGGAGTTGTTATGTCCCAAGGTATGCACGCTATGTTTTTGAGCACCCGCAGTTTCAGCGCTAGTCATATTGTGAAGCATGTGACGTTACGTTTCGTGTTCTGTTTTAGCCTCGCTTTGATTTCAGTTGTTGCAAAAAGTCAGCCAAACGTTCTTTTTATCGCAGTTGATGATTTACGGCCGGAGCTTGGTTGCTTTGGCTGCGAGCATATTCATAGCCCGCATCTCGACGCGTTGGCGTCACGGGGTACGGCGTTCTCAAACGCTCACTGCCAGCAGGCTGTGTGTTCACCTTCTCGTACAAGTTTGATGACTGGTTTACGCCCTGACTCAACGAAGGTTTGGGATCTCAACACACACTTTCGTGATCATGTTCCTGATGTGGTGACTGTTTCTCAGCATTTCAAAGATCATGGATATCGATCAATTAGCATGGGGAAGATATATCACGGTGGTTTTGATGATGCGCTTTCGTGGTCAGAGCCTGCACTGAAACCGGGTACTGGTTCACGATATGTTCTTAAAAAAAATCTTACTCGTATAGATGAGCGAAAGCGGTCTGCAAGGAAAAAAGGTTTGAAAGGGAAAGACCTTAGTAGAGCAAGTCGAGGTCCACCAACGGAATCGGCAGATGTTAAAGATGAGGAATATTCAGATGGAGCTCTTGCAACACTTGCGGTACAAACGATACAGCAGCTTTCGAGTAAAGATCAGCCCTTTTTCTTGGCTGTAGGATTCCAGAATCCACATCTTCCATTCAATTCACCGAAGAAGTATTGGGATCTTTACAATCTTCAGACTATTGGTCTGGCTCCAAACCCATTCGCACCAAAGAACGCGTATAGTAAGGCACTCACAACATTTGGCGAGTTACGGAATTATGAAGGGATACCACCGAAGGGGCCCTTGGGTGACGAGACGTCAAAGAAACTGAGACATGGATATTATGCGGCCGTAAGTTTTATTGATGCATGCATTGGACGGGTACTAAAGGGACTTGAAGAGTCCGGATTGTCTGAGAATACGATTGTCGTTGTGTGGGGTGATCATGGTTGGAAGCTTGGTGAACATGGCTGTTGGTGTAAGCATACAAATGTCCAACTTGATACGCGTTCTCCGTTGATTGTGGTCGCACCACAGCAGAAATCTGTTGGTGAAGTAATTGCTTCACCAGTTGAGTTTGTTGATATCTATCCAACACTCTGTGATCTTGTTGGTTTTGAGAAACCTCAGCAACTTGAAGGGGACAGTTTTGCTGGGCTTCTTCAGACACCGAATCACCAACGGAAGCGAGCTGCTTTTTCACAATATCCACGGGGAAATATCATGGGATATTCAATGACAACAGATTGTTTTCGATATACGGTGTGGGTGGACCAGAAGAAAGACAACGAGGTCGTTTTTACCGAGCTGTATGACCACCGTGAGGATCCTCAAGAAAATGAAAATGTCATTGATTCCCCCCTATACGCATCAGAAATCAAGCGTCTTAAAACATGGCACTCCGAAGGATGGCAAGGAACTCGTCGTGCACTGAATTCAAAATGAAAGCACGGGCATGCAAAGGATGTATCTATTTTTCTAGGAGATGTTGAAGTTCACCTGATAGACGCACGACTTCTTTCGGTCGAGAGTGAGCGACATTGACCGTTTCCTGTGGGTCGTTGAGGTGATCATAGAGCTCGTGATAGAGGGGTTCTGCATTTGGATTGCGTGTGTCTCGCCATTCAATGTATCGGTAGCGAGGGTCCCGTATCGTGTAACCCATAAGATGTTTTTCAAAAAGTTCTCGGTTCCACTGGCTCCCTTGTTGTGTCCTAATCGTTTGCTCTACCTGATTGATAAGTGGGCCGAAAAAGGTTTCCCGCATTTCAGGTGACAATGGATTTGCTGCCCATTCACGGAGTGCCGGAGTTGGAAACTGGCTCATGGCTACACCCTTTACAATTGCACTGGGATTGTGAAGGACTGGAATAAGACTTTCACCGGCAAGATGATCTGGCTGAGGAATGTTGGCGAGATCACAGAGTGTTGGATAGATATCAATTAACTCGACAAGACTATTGGAAGGAGTTCCCTTCTGAGGCATTGATGGTGTGCAGATGATAAGCGGAACGCGGGTAGCAATCTCGTAATTGGTAGCTTTTCCCCAGATGCCATATTCTCCAAGGTGCCAGCCATGGTCCCCCCATACAACAATAATTGTGTTGTCTAATACCTGATTCTTTTCAATCGCTGTAATGACGCGTCCGATTTGAGCGTCGACGTAACTTACGCATGCGTAATATGCGTGGAGGAGTTTTCTGGAAAGTGATTTATTAATCGGCCCCGACTTTGGTATTCCATGTCGTGTACGGAGTTCAAAAGATGCATGAAGCCCCATTGTTGCGCCATCCTGAGGAGGCTCAAAGAATTTCGCCAGTTGTATTTCTTCCGGATCGTACAGGTCGAAATATCTTTTTGGGGCATGGAAAGGGAGGTGCGGTCGTACAAAACCAATCGCTAGAAACCACGGCTTGTCATGGTGCACCAGTTCATTGAGGGTTTGTATTGCAACACGCGTGTTATACCCATCAACATACCCATCGTCTTCAACCGGTGCAGCCTCGAACGCAGGGCCATGAATCAGTCCTCGAGAAGAGCGTTCTCCATAGAGCGCAACCATGCGTTCTTTGTTTCTCGCATAGATTCTTTGGTTTTCAGGAAGCGCGTTACCGCCAGGGGTTATTGGGCGAGTAAGTCCTTTTCTATTCGGCTCGTAATTCCAAGAGTGTTGGTCATCCGTCATGTTCCCATGAAATATTTTTCCGCTGTATGCGGCGTTATAGCCATGTGCGATAAAGTGTTGTGGCAGTGTTACAATTAGCGGATTGAGATCGCGAAAATATGCACGGTTTTCGATCACACCAATTGTGTCAGGCCGAGATCCGGTAAGAAGGCTTGCTCGCGATGGCGAACAAATGGCTTCTTGGCAATATGCGCGAAGAAAACATCGCCCTTGTTTTGCAAGCTTATCGAGATTTGGACTATGAATATCTTTATTACCATAGCACCCAAGTTCAGGCCGCAAGTCATCAATCGCGATAAAAAGAATATTTGGGTGGCTACTAGTCTGAGCAGAGTAAGCTTCGTTTAGGGTGAAGAGGAAGTGGGTAAGCAACAGGCATAATAAGGGAACGTTGTTTCTTGAAGAGACAAGGAAGAGTGAAAAGAAGGAATGCATCAAAAGCCTCTGTTCTGAAAACGTGGAAATCATAGCAATTGAATGCTCAAAGCGTTTGTTAAGCGTGTAGTTAAATGATGAAATCTTTAAGCATAGAATGAGTACGAAACAATCTTTTTCTTTAAGTGTACGTAAAAACATTCAGCTGACACTGACACCGTCACGTGTTGCGGTATCTCTCTATGTCTGTGTCTCATGCCTTTTTCCCCTTGATGCCGTTGATCTTGCAGCACAAAGCAGACCAGCAACGGGAGACCTTCCTGGCACTGGGCCAGAACGTGCTGCAGAGTTCCTTGTTCAATATCGAGACAAGGCAATGAAACGGTGGAGTCAGAGCATCGAGGCGCTTGAACAGAGGGATGTCGAGCAGGGAGATCCTAAAGACGCCATCCTCTTTATCGGGAGCAGTAGCATTCGGCGATGGGATACTATTGAGATTGATATGACGCCATACCAAGTCGTGCAGCGAGGGTATGGTGGTGCCAAATACACTGACTTGGCAGTTTTTGCAAAACGTTTGATTCTTCCGCACGAATACAGCGCATTAGTTGTGTTTGTAGCAAATGATGTTCAGGGGAAATCAGAAGATCATTCCCCTGAACAGGTAGAGGAATGTGCCCGATACATTGCAGCAGTTTCCAGAAAGCATCGCCCGAGGGCCCCAATTTTTTTCATTGAAATAACACCGACACGAAAACGGTTTTCCGCATGGCCGTTAATTCGTAAGGTGAATACTCAACTTCAAAAGCTGTCTTTATCGACACCCGGGGCCTACTTTATTCCGACAGCAGATCATTTCCTCGACCCTTCCGGGAATCCACGGGATGAACTGTTTGTTGATGACCAGCTTCATCTCAATGGCGCTGGGTATAAGGAATGGTCAAGTTTGATTCGTCAAGAGTTAGACGGAGTACTTCAGTAGGTCGAGGTCTAGAGCGCTAGGTCCACAGTCTCTATAGCCTTTCCCATAAAAAGGCAACGAACACGTGCCATTTCTCAGGGCTGTTCTGTGCGGAGAGCCCGAAAGATATGGAATCATGTTCGCAAGTTTTTCTTCAGTTATACGCCTGAGATCGGGACCGCCTGTGGAAGGCAGCCGGTGTCTTGGTACAACAGATATCTGTGGGCACCGTGAACGCACATGAAGATAGAGTCGGACTGACGGAATGTAACGAGGAGTGAATCAGGGTATGGTAAAAAAGATCAAAGTAGAAGGACCAGTTGTTGAGCTCGATGGGGATGAAATGACCAGAATTATCTGGGAGTTCATCAAGGAAAAACTAATTCTTCAGTATGTCGATGTAGATCTCCGTTATTTCGATCTATCGGTTCAAAGTCGAGATGCAACAGATGATCAGATTACCGTCGATGCAGCTCATGCGATTCAAGAGTGTGGCGTCGGTGTGAAATGTGCCACGATCACCCCGGATGAAGCACGAGTAGAAGAGTTTGCTTTGAAGAAGATGTGGCGAAGTCCGAATGGTACGATTCGCAATATCCTTGGAGGGGTAATATTTCGAGAGCCAATAATTATTGGAAATATACCGCGGCTAGTTCCTGGGTGGACAAAACCAATAGTTGTTGGTCGGCATGCATTTGGAGACCAATATCGTGCAACGGATTTGAAGATTCCAGGTCCCGGGAAACTTACTTTGACGTACGCCCCAACTGATGGATCTGCACCTATGGAGATGAATGTCTATGACTTTCCATCCAGTGGAGTAGCGCTGGCAATGTACAACCGAGATGACTCGATACGTGACTTTGCTCGTGCAAGCTTTCGGTATGGTTTGGCACGAAATTATCCTGTCTATCTTTCAACTAAAAATACAATCCTAAAAGCGTATGATGGCCGTTTCAAAGATCTGTTTCAAGAAGTGTTTGATGCTGAATTTAAAGCGGAATTCACCGCGAAAGGAATAACCTACGAACATCGTCTTATTGACGATATGGTGGCATGTGCCATGAAGTGGGAGGGTGGATATGTTTGGGCATGTAAAAACTATGATGGTGACGTGCAGAGCGATATTGTAGCCCAAGGGTTTGGGTCATTAGGACTCATGACAAGTGTGTTGATGACACCTGACGGAAAGACTGTGGAGGCTGAGGCAGCCCATGGCACGGTCACAAGGCATTACCGCCAGCATCAGCAGGGAAAGCCGACGAGTACCAATCCGATTGCATCAATCTTTGCGTGGACACGAGGTCTTGCACACCGAGGCAAACTTGATCAGACACCAGACGTGACGGCCTTTGCAGAAACACTTGAAAAAGTGTGTATCGGAACAGTTGAACAAGGCAAGATGACGAAAGATCTTGCCTTACTTGTTGGGAAAGACCAGCCATATCTTCAGACACAAGAGTTTCTGGATGCAATTGATGAGAATCTTCAGTCTGCAATGTCTTGACGAGAACAACTTGCACGAGAATATTTTGTGTAGAGTCGTGCAGGTGTCTTCAGGTACAGGTATGGTTTTCTTGGCTTGAAAGGATGTTCTGATGAAATTAGGTTCGCGTGTTGTTCTTTCGAGATGCTTGTCATCTTTCTGCATCGTAATGGCTGTCTGTTTTGCTGCTTCATTCTCTGCTGCTGCCAACGACGACAATTCTGTGTGCCACCTCTTTATTTTGTCGGGTCAGTCCAACATGGCTGGTTTGAGGCCAGAAGAGTCTTTTATTCCCGAGGTTGAAGAAGCATTTGGGAAAGACCATGTCCTCGTTGTAAAAGATGCACTTGGTGGGCAGCCCATTCGAAGATGGTATACGGATTGGGAGGCTGCGGACGGAAGTCGGCCGGAGTCAACAGGAGACCTGTACCAACGTCTTCTGGAAAAAGTTCAGGAAGTAATAGTTGGTAAGGAAATCCAAACGGTCACTTTTATTTGGATGCAGGGCGAGCGAGACGCAAAGGAAGAGCACGGAGACGTCTATAAAAAAAGTCTTGAGGGCCTGCTGGAGCAGTTGTCTAGTGATTTGAAACGAGACGACATCAACGTTGTAATCGGTCGTCTCAGTGATTTTGACATGGAAGATAAAAAATATCACCATTGGACTCTGGTTCGTGAACAGCAGGCTGCCTTTGTGCAGGATGGTCCACGACGTATTTTAGTCGATACGGATGATCTCAATGATGGAGTCAATCGTCGTGGAAAAGAAATCAGGGATGACTTGCATTACTCGGCACCCGGATATGTCGAATTGGGCAAGCGTTTTGCAAAGGAAGCCATTCAGTTGATCCAATCTTCGAATCGGCTTAGTCATGAGCAGTAGTTGGGCGTACCAGGCTTGCCGTTAGGTGCGTTACAAAAGTGGCAGGGGGACTACGGATGGTGAATTCATATGTCAGAACTGTTGGAATCGTTCTCATCTTTTGGAATGTACTGCATCTGTACGATCAGCCTGTATGCCACGGGTCAGACTTAAATATTCCTGAAGGCCGTGTTCTTGTAATTGGAATAGATGGTGTTCGGCCTGATGCACTCCGAATAGCAGATACCCCAGCTATTGATGAACTTATCTCAGAAGGTGCGTTTACGAATAACACGAAAATTCTTGGTGATCGCTATCGTGAAAATGAAACGATTAGCGGGCCTGGTTGGTCAAGTTTTCTTACGGGAGTCTGGGCAGATAAACATGGTGTCAACGACAATACGTTTCGTGGTCAAAACTATGATGAATACCCACATTTTTTTGTGCATTTGAAGCGAGCGTTTCCTGAAGCAATTACCGGATCATTTGTTGATTGGGAACCGATTGACACGTTTATTCTTCGTGATGCAGACGTACGAGAAGTCTGCCCGGCATCAAGCGAAGACAGTTTGTTGCAAAAGGATGAAAAGCTCGCCAACAAGGCAGCGAAGTTCTTGACCCAGCAGAACCCTCATGCTGTCTTCGTCTATTTTGGTCAGGTTGATGAAATAGGGCATCAGGATGGATTTCATCCAAGTGTGCCGAGCTATCTGCAGGCCCTACGGACAGTAGATGCCCACGTTGCGACCCTAATGCGAGCTATTCAGTCACGTCCGGAATACCTTGAAGAGAATTGGCTCGTTGTTATTTCCACGGATCACGGAGGTCGCGGTAGGAAACACCGTGGAGGTCACGACGTCCCAGAAATAGTCACTACTTTTCTGGTGGTCAGCGGTGTTCAATCAAAAAAAGGTATGATTGAAGAGTCATCCTATATCGTTGATGTCCCAATAATAGCGCTCACGCATCTTGGTGTTCCAATTGATTCAGCGTGGCAACTTGATGGTAAAGCAGTAGGGATAAGGTAAGACATAACGGCTTGAGTGTCTGCATAGTAAATCCCTACTGGCAAGCATATGTGATCTGAAAAGCATTCTTGACTTCCAGCTGGGTAAGTTTCATTGCTGTTTCTTGCTACGAGGACACTGGCCTTCTTGTAGTTTTTGGTGAACTGAGTGA
>Ga0209631_10001563_pt1 | contig 29171 bp, 27 predicted proteins | sample COG_08_FD_184752 | JGI IMG/M metagenome (GOLD analysis project Ga0209631, IMG submission 184752) | Pelagic Microbial community sample from North Sea - COGITO 998_met_08 (SPAdes) (version 2) | ecosystem: Environmental > Aquatic > Marine > Neritic zone/Coastal water | place: Helgoland, sampling... | reverse complement strand
GGAAGGTATCAGCGGCGTGCCGGCCGCGCCGCGTGCGGTAGCCGTGACGTATTATGCCGGTTCGGTGCAGGTGACCTGGGAACTTGCGTCGGACTGGAACGGTGAGGCGTTTCGCGTCTACTCGCGCCGGGTGAGCGACGCCAGCTGGTTCTTCATCGCAGAGGTCACGAGCTGCTCCGGTGATTTCTGCCTGTATGAGGACCTGAACGTCGTCGAGGACGTGACCTACGAGTACCTCGTCTCAGCCGTAACCGATGGTGGGGTGGAGACCGACGCTGCGGCCGCGGTGCAGGTGTACGTGCCGACCTTCAGTCCTCCCCCCGTTCCGGACCTGCCATACGTGGTGGCGCTGGACAACGCCAATTTCCTTACGTGGGGAACCGCATCGCGAGGGAGCGATGATTTCTCGCACTACAAGATCTACCTCGATGACGCTGGAGAGAGCCTGCTCCTCGGTGAGACGGATTCCGAGGGCTTCCTGGACCTGCTCGCGGCGAATGGGTCGACCTACGGGTACATCGTTACCTCCGTGGACGCTGACGGACACGAGAGTGGTGGCAGCACGATCATGGAAGGAACTCCCCGACCCGACTTCACCGGCGAGTGGGTCTATGACTTCGTGGACGTTCCGTCCGCTTCCGGGTTCTTCTTTGCGGAGGATGAGAGCGATCTGCCGGTCGTGGATGGGACGGATCCAGGCCGTCACTTCCGCCTAGAGACCGACGCAAACGGTTGGTGGATTGTGCCAGGACCGGACGCGGCGATCTATCCGGACGGCTTCCAGACGACCGCTCTGAAGTGTAGCGTGGGTGCCGACGCAGGCTGCGTCGATGTGGCGAGTGCTCCGCTCACGGGGTACGTGACTCAGGACGTACAGGCCTCCACTCAGGAGTCGTACGTCTTCCGAGTGCTCGGCGACGATCAGCAGATCCACTATGGTGTGATACGCGTCGACCTGCTCGGTTTCGATCAGAACGATGACGCGCTGATGATCTTCGACTGGGCCTATCAGCTACAACCGGGGAATCCGAACCTGGCACAGGGCATCGGCGGATGAGCTCGATGCGCTGAGGTTCAGGCACTGGAACGGTCGAAAGGGGCCGGCACCAAAGGGTGCCGGCCCCTTTTCACTGACCATCTCCTAGTGCCCGCCGCTTCATGTGAATGGGCGCTAACTTCACCCATGGCTCGTCAAATCATCCCCTTTGTTCCGGTCCTGGAGGCCGTCCCGAATGTCTCGGAGGGCCGTGACCTGGGTCTGATCCGTGAACTTGTGGATATGATCGACGCGCACGACGTCGAGGTGCTGGACTGGTCGGCGGATCGGGATCACCACCGAGCCGTGATCACCTTCATCGGGCCACCCCAGGACGTTGAGGCAGCCTGCCTCACCGTCGCACGCTTCACTCGGGACGCAATCGACCTTCGCCTTCACCGGGGCGCTCACCCGAGGGTCGGAGCTCTGGACGTCCTCCCGCTCGTGCCGCTGTACGATATCTCGATGCCCGAGGCCGTGGCGTCTGCTATGCGGATCGGGGAAGGGATCAGCGAGCTCGGGGTGCCAGTGTATCACTACGGCGAGGCATCGACTCCTCCGGGCCGGAATCTGGCCGGCCTGCGAACGGGTGGATTCGAAGCGCTGGCTGTAGCCTGGCCGTCTGACCGGCGACCGGATTGGTCGGCGGGCCTCCAAGCCGCTCATCCGACGGCGGGTGCCACCTGTGTGGGTGCGCGTCCGGTTCTGCTGGCCTGGAACGTTTTTGTCGAGGGCATCACACTGGAGGACGCCCGGGGCATTGCAGCGCAGATACGTGAGCGGGGAGGCGGCTTCGCGGGCCTTCGGGCGCTGGGTCTCTGGCTCGAGGGCTCAGGTCGGATCCAGGTATCGATGAATCTCGAAGATCCTTGGCGTACGTCTCCGCTGGACGTGTTTGACCGGATTACTGCAGAGGTGTCACGCAATGGGGGGGAGGTCGTGGAGACCGAAGTCATTGGTATGGTCCACGATACCCTTGTGCTTCCTGATTCGTCGGGCAGATTAAAGCTTCCGGACCCGGGATCCGCCCGGATATTGTCCCAACGCGTGGCAGCGCATGTCGCTGCCCGTCGCGGCGGGCTTACGGAGACCTCAGACCTCATCGTATGAGCATCGAGTCGCTCAAGCAGCAAGCGCGCAAGCACGAGCAAGATGAGGAGTGGCAAAAAGCCCTCGCTCAGTACATGAAGGTGCTCGCTGCACTCACTCACGAAGAGCAGGTCGACATCGGCCTCTACAACCGCGTAGGGGATCTCCACCTCCGTGTGGGAGGGCTCGATCAAGCGGTCGAGCATTACGACAAGGCAGTCGATCTCTATCGCGAAGCATACCTCCCGAACAACGCCATTGCGGTTTGCAAGAAGATCATCCGCAATATGCCTGAGCGTCACAGAGCGTATCTGATGATTGGCCAGATCCGTGCGGAGCAGGGATTCCTCCCTGACGCACGGACGCACTTCCTCACCTATGCCGAGCGCATGGCGGGTGACGGGAATCTGGATGAATCGTTCCGAGCGCTCGTTGAATTCTGCGAGCTCGCACCCGACGACGTCGGCATGCGGATCACGGTTGCAGATCAGATGATCGCTCAGGGCATGGAAGACCAGGCCCTCCAGCAGCTCACCTTCGCTCACAGGCATTACGTGCAGCTGGGAGACGATCAGCAGGCGGCGGATCTCAAGGGCCGTATCCTCGCAATCGATCCGAACGCCGATGTGGACGCGATAGCGGCCGGGCTGCCGACGAGCTCGTTTGGCTCGGACGGGGCCATCACATCGGACTTCGGGGATCTCTCCTTCGACTCCGCTCCGGATTCGGCGGTTGAGGAGGCCGCAGGCGATGGTGAGGCCGACGTTCGTGGTGGGGATTTCGCCATCGCCAGCGGGGATGAGGACGAGGAGTTCGAGCTGCCGATGATGGACTTCGGCTCGTCCGACGAGGACACGGATCAGGGTGAGGTGATCGAGCTCGCACCTATGGATGGGTTTCTGGAATTGGATGACGTCGGCCAGATCCATGACACTGATGTGACAGTCGGTGACTCCGGTTCGACGTTCAGCATGATCGAGCCCGAGGCTCTGGCCGACGTCACGGAACCGATGGCCGAGCCGGCCAGCGAGGGTCCCGTGGTTGCTTCGCCTGTGCCGGAAGCGCCTGTCTCGGCTGATGACGACGGTGACGGATTCGTCGACTTTGGAGCGATGATCCTTGGTGGTGACTCCGAGAAATCCACACGCTTCACAGTCGCATATGAAGAACCCAGTGGGGATGAACAGGCCGACTTCGCCGAGATGCTGGCGCAGTTCAAGGATAAAGTCTCCGAGAACCTGGACAGCAGCGATGTCCGTGCTCATTCCGATCTCGGCACGGCCTACAAGGAGATGGGTCTTCTCGACGAAGCCATTGCCTCGTTCCAGGCGGCGCTGCGTGCCTCGGCCGACCACTTACCGACGTACGAACTGATGGGGCAGACCTTCATGGAGATGGGGAAACCCGAGGCTACGGTGAAGTCCCTCGAACGTGCGATGGAAGTGGCTACAACGGTCGAAGACGAGCTTGTGGGCATCTACTACTACCTCGGCCGGGCTCACGCGGAACTCGGGAACCGGGAATCGGCGGTAGACTTCTACGATCGCGTTTTTTCGCTAGACATCAATTTTGCCGACGTGTCCGAGCGACTTCGGGAACTTCGTTAGAGCGCGGTGAGGATGAGCGCTGTCGTAACCCCGCGTGAATGGGGAACTGGGACGTGACTGGGACAGTTCGCGAGACACCACCGAAGCTTTCTGTACTACAGGCCCCAGTTCGTGAGATGCTGGAGCGCGTCGGTGACGAGATCCGGCGGATTGTCGTGTCCGACTTTGACCACATCGAAGAGGTCAACGAGCACCTTTTGTTCATGCGCGGGAAGCTGTTCAGGCCCACGCTCCTGTTGCTCTCCAGTAGCGCCGACGGAAGAGAGGACGAGGATGCGCTGACTCTGGCCGCAGTTGTGGAGCTGGTACATCTTGCGACCCTGGTGCACGACGACGCAGTAGATCACTCGGCGCTCAGGCGTGGATTGCCGACGGTGAACGCCCTGTGGACACACCAGATAGCAGTGATCATGGGAGATTATCTCTACTCTCGCGGTGTGTCCGAGCTGGCGCGGATCGGAAATCTGGATGCCCTCGCGGTGCTCGCGAACGCCGCCAATGAGATGTCAATCGGTGAGATGCGTCAGCTGACGTCGTACGACGCGCTCGATTTCGGCGAGGACGACTATTTCCGTCTCATCGCTGCAAAGACCGCGTCACTCATGTCGGCCGCATGCGAGATGGGAGCGATTTCTGGTGCGCCGGAGCATCGCCAGGCACTCGCCTCGTACGGCCACAATCTTGGGATGGCCTTCCAGATCGCTGACGACCTGCTGGATTACACCGGTAACGAAGCTGTGACGGGAAAGCCTACAGGGCAGGACCTTCGCGAGCGTAAGGTGACACTGCCCCTGGTCTCGGCGCTGACGCGGGTGTCGGACGCCGAGCGGCAGGAGGTCCAAGCGTTCTTCACGCGCATTGATCCGACCGATGAGGAAATCGCCCGGATCGTCGATATCGTGGTTGAGCGTGACGGTCTGGAGTACGCGAGCCAGGTAGCGAGCGATTATGCCGATCAGGCTCGGGAAGCGCTCAAGTCTCTTCCCGGGGGGACGTCCGCGACGTCGCTCTTCGACGCGGTGAGCTACGCGGTGGACCGAGTCCGATGATGCGCAGTGATGCCAAAATGACGAAACCGGGAACAGAGGTGACTCGTGGCCAGTAGTTCATTGGTGGATTCGGGGAACCGAAGCACGCTACGGTTTCTTTTCACGCTGGTCCTCGGGCTCTTTCTGGGCGGTCTTTTCACGAAGCTGATCGAGTTTGCGCTTCCTGACGGGGCTCCGCGGGAGTTCCTGCTGACGTCGGTGGATGCGTCGGTTGGGCCGCTGTCGGTTGATCTGGTGGCTGTCGCGTTCGTCCTTGGACCCATTACACTGACACTTAACTTTCTGACGATCGTGGGGATCGCCATCGTGGCGATGGTTGTCCGCTCCTGGATCTGATGTGCATTGACGGGGCTAGGCCCCGATGGAGGATCTGAAGCATGGGCCTTGGTGGATTCGGCATGGGCGAGATGGTGTTCATCTTCCTGATCGTGCTGCTTCTCTTTGGTGCGAAGCGCCTACCGGAAATCGGATCGTCGCTGGGTAAGGGCATCCGGGAGTTCAAGAGCTCGGTCCGCGAGATCGAGCACGAGCTCAAAGTGCCTGCGGATCGACAGATCCATCATGCGAGCCCGCCGCCTGAGCCTGCGTCGACGTCAGCGACGGCCGCGACCGAAGATGGCGAGCCGCGCAGCCTCAGCGACAGCGCTCCGGGCTCGGACGCGGAGCTGACCTGAGAGGTTCGCCGCTACTGGCGAGGGCGCTGCAGTACACGAACAAGGGCCGGACGCCATTGGCGCCCGGCCCTTGTTCGTACCTGTAAACGTAGGCCGCCTCTAGCGGGCCTCTCCGTTCTTCAGCCGAACGTTAGAAGACCATGGGGATTTGGGGCAGGGCGTCCTCGTCGACCGGCGCCAACACGATATCACGTCGGTCGCGGATATCAGCCGCGGCTCGAAGCGCTTCGATCCACTCAGATAGACGAGCCTGCTGGCGGATCGCGATGGCCGCCTGGCGCTGCTCATCCAGTTGGCCCAACCAGGCCGTGGAGTCGGCGTCGGTACGAGTCAGCACCTCAAGGACGTACACGTTGGCCGGTGTCGATACGACACCGCTCACGTCACCGGGCTCAAGGCCGAACGCTGCACCGATCGCGGCGTTCTGTCGGCCGACGCCCGCAACGAAGTCGTTGCGGCTAAACGGTCCGGCCGTGCGCACGTCGAGCTCGAGATCTGCTGCGGCGTTTGATAGCGCGCTGCCTCCGGCCACTTGGGAGACGAGATCCTGGGCGTCGTTCTCGCTCCGCTCCATTTTGGCCTCGAAGAGCAGGGTCGACTCGATGGCAACGCTAGCGTCCGCGAGTGGCAGTACACCTTCCGGCTCGGACGAGATCAGTTCGAGCGCGTAGAACGCTGTGGACGTCTCGAAGACAGGGCTCACGTCACCAGGTGATGCCTCTTCAAACGCCCAGTCGGCTCCTTCAGACACCTGACCGGCTCCCGGCAAGAACGGGAAATTCTGAGCGATATCGAGTGTGGTCGACGACAGTCCTGCGGTCGACGCGGCCTGCTCGAGCGCCAGTTCTTCCCCGAGATCTTCGAGCGAATCGGCGAGTGTCAGCAGTTGGATCTCGCTGGCGTCCGTCCGCTCGAACGGCAGCAGTATGTGTCGCGCTTGAACGCTGTCCTGCGCCCAACGCTCCTGAACCTCGATCACGTGCAATCCGAAGCTGGTCTGAACTGGGCCCACGAGGTCACCCGCCGAAGCGGCAAAGACTGCGGAATCGAATGTCGGGACCATACGCCCCTTACCGAACACTCCGAGATCTCCACCCAGCGTCGCAGTCGGCTGATCTGTCGACTCAGCCTGGGCGATCTCCGCGAAGTCCCCTCCGTCGCGGATTTCCTGAAGAAGCTCTTCCGCCTCGACAAACGCCGCAGCGGTGTCCGATGCTGTCGGGGTCTTGTCCAGTACGACGACCTTCACCGACGCCCGCGCAGGGACCTCGAACTCCTCCTGATTCGCTCGGTAATAGGCCTCGATGTCCGCGTCCTCAACGGTGAACTCATCGTCCCCATAGCGAGCGGACGGGTCCATGGGCACGTAGCGAATCTCGACCTGTTCGACCTGGTCGCGGAATTCCTGCCAGAGCTCGGCGTCCGACACGAAGATGCCTGACGAGACCTGCCGCAGCAGCTTGCCTCTCGGGATAACGTCGCGGTAATACGCCTCGAGCATGATCAGCTGCTCGGGCGGAAGGGTTGCCAGAAAGGTCTGGTACGCCTGAAGGTCGAGACCGCCCGCGTCGGTGATGAACTCCGCCTGCAGATAATCCGGAGGCGAGAACTGAGCGGCCTCGCTCACCTCGCCGTCCGTCACCGTGATACCCCGCTTCCTCAGCTCCTGAAGTACCAGCAGCTGAGTCACGACTTCGTCGAACGCCGCGTCCTCGATCTCCTTGTTCTGCTGGGAGCTGATCAGCTCTTCCTGAGAACGCTGGACCTGATCGGTGAGCTGGCGAAAGGCGGCCATGTACGAATCGTACATGACAGGCTGGCCGTTAACCGAACCGATCTCCCCGAGGCCACCACCACTCTGACCGGTGATATCCATTCCCCACTGGAAGACCATGAGAGCCACGAATGCGATCGCTGTAAATAGCATGATCGGCTTGGTGGCTTCCCGCATTTGACGCATCATGGCACGTCGACTCCTACGTCCAGCGAACAGTTGAACAAGGGCAAAATTAAGGCCCGGAAGGATAACCGCTCGGGTTAAGCCCCTCAACGGACCCGGAAGATGAGTGCTCGAGCGAGCGTTCAATACGCGATCCCACACTGCGCTGTTCCGGGGCAGACACCCCACTGTCGGGGGACTCCCTCTGTATTTCGGATTCCCTTGAAGTCGGATTTCGTTGACACTATTTCTGGCGAGTCCGTATCTTCACGCCAAAGAGCTATTTGCGCTCGCTTTCCCCAATCCGATGGAGTCGGTGTGTCCGACAGCGTAGACCAAGAAATTGGGGTACTTCAATCACTCTATCGATCGGAGCATGATCCCGACGGTCTCGCATTCGCACCGCTCGCGGATGCTTTCCTGCGTAAGGGAGATCTGCGGGATGCCCTCGAGTTGCTCTCGGATGGGAGGGTAAAGCACCCGGACTTCTCCACCGGACACGTCATCGCCGCTCGTCTCTATTACCAGCAGGGGATGGCCGCAGAAGCCGAGTTCGCTGCACGTCGTGTACTTGAACTCGATGCCGAGAACATCGTCGCTTTGTCTCTCCTAGGCTCGGTCCTGGATGAGCGGGGCGACGAGGAGGCGGTGGCGGTCCGCGCCGCACTAGTCGAGGTAGACCCGGAATCGGACGAGGCCCGCTCCGTGTCCGATCCGAAGTCAGATGTCGTCGACGCAGCCGCTGACGTGACGTCGCATGAGTACGGGGATGTCGACCACGACGGACCGACCGAGGAACTTCTGGCGATCGGTCAGGATGACGACCGAGGTAACTCCTTCGAAGATGCGCTTGGCCTTGCCGAGGCGGATCCGTCTGGTGAGACAGAATCAGAGGTGCAGGAGGACGAGCTTAGCGCCGCCCTCGACATGCGCGGGTTGGCGGAGCTTGCGGCTTCGGTCGACGAGCCTGTGGTGGAAGACGTGATGGACCTTGGGGCTCTGGCGCCGGACCCGGAACCCGAGCCGGTCATCGAAAAGGTGATGGATCTGGGTGCCCTGGCGCCCGACTCCGACGTTCTGGCGGCCGCTGCTATGGAGCCGGCGGACCCGTCAGAGGAGGACCCACACATGCATTCCAGCGAACCTGTCTACACGCGGACCCTTGCTGAGCTCTACGTCTCGCAGGGATTCACGGACAAGGCGCTCGATGTCTACCGCCTCCTGAGTGCGGTCGAACCGGACGCAGAAGACCTCTCGCCACGCATCGCAGAATTGGAGGGTGGCCCGATCGGAACGGTCGATCCGGTGATCCCGAGCGAAGGCGGAGCGCCAAAGGCCACGGAGGAAGAGGTCGAGACGCTCGCCCGCGATCTCGCCGAGGTCGGATCGGATGACCATGAGGTCGATACGCCCTTCGCGTGGTCGGAGGATGCCGCCGCAGACGTGTCGTCCGCCGAGAAGGAAGGCTCGACGATCGGTGGGTATTTCGATCAGCTGCTCTCGTGGGGGGAGCGCGAGACATGAAGGTCGCGGTCATACATGGTCCCAACCTTCGTCTGCTTGGGAAGAGAGAACCCGAGGTCTACGGGTCCGACACACTCGACGACGTGAACGCCTCACTCCGGTCTTTGGCGACCGAACTCGGCGCCGAGCTTGAGACATTCCAGTCGAACCACGAGGGCGAATTGCTCGACTTCATCGAGGCGGCCGCCCAGCGGGTCGATGGCTTCCTGATCAATCCGGGCGCATTTACGCACACATCTGTTGCGCTGCGCGACGCACTGACCGGAGTCGATCGCCCGTTCGTCGAATGCCACCTGTCGAATACGGCAGGTCGTGAGCGATTCCGGCGTCATTCCTACCTCGCCCCGGTCGCGTCGGGCGTGGTTTATGGCTTCGGCGTCCAGAGCTATCTTTTGGGGCTGAGGGGTCTGCTGGCTCGCTTGAGCGGCTGAAGCCCCACCCCACGACCCGAAACGAGACAGCTCGCATGGCCAGTACTGCGGATTTCCGCAACGGGATGGTGATTGAGATCGACGGCGATCTTTGGGCCATCACGTACTTTCAGCACGTGAAGCCCGGGAAAGGTGGGGCGTTCGTGCGCACGAAGCTGAAGAACGTCCTGAGCGGCTCCGTCGTCGACAAGACGTACCGAGCCGGCGAGAAAGTGAAGGACGTGCGCCTCGAGCGGCGCCCGGTCAACTACTCGTACTCCGACGGCGACCTCTACTACTTCATGGACGCCAACACCTTCGACATGATTCCCATTGCCGGTGATCTGCTCGGTGAGGATCAGCTGAAGTTCCTGAAGGAAAACATGGGGTGCGAAGGGCTGGTCCACGACGAAAAGGTCATCAGCGTGGAGCTTCCGCAGTTTGTGGAACTCCTCGTGACGCGGACTGACCCGGGCTTCAAGGGTGATACGGCGCAGGGCGCCACAAAGCCTGCCACGCTCGAGACGGGGGCCGTCATCAACGTCCCGCTCTTCGTCGAGGAAGGGGACGTGCTCAAGATCGACCGTCGTGAAGAAAAATACCTCTCCAGGGTGAACACATGATCGACCTCGAATTCATCGAACGCCTGATCGCTGCGTTTGACGACAGCAGCGTCGATTCGCTGGAGATCGAGCGGGGCGGCACGCGCGTGTACCTCGCGAAGACTCCTCCTCAGACGGTGGCCCCGGTTGCGACCGCGGCTCCGGTTGCTGCGGCTCCGGTTGCTGCGGCTCCGGCCGCCGAGGCAGTCCCGGCGGCCGAGGCGTCGGTACCGGCCGTGGCCAGCCACCTCATCGACGTGACCTCGCCCATGGTGGGAACGTTCTATACGGCTCCAGCGCCGGATGCCCCGTTGTACGTGGACGTCGGCTCCAGGGTTACGCCGGGCGACACGCTGTGTATCATCGAAGCGATGAAGCTCATGAACGAGCTCGATTGCGAGGTGAGCGGTACCGTCGCCGAGATCTGCGTTGAGAACGCTCAACCGGTGGAGTTTGGCCAGGTTCTGTTCCGCGTCGACCCGAACTGACCTTCAGCGCATAGACCAACGGGCCCGCACTTCGGGCTTGAAATGGACCCGATTCCCGTGCGGTATTGGGGCGTCCGCGGTCCGGGAGATAAACACTTGTTTAAGAAGGTCCTGATCGCCAATCGCGGGGAGATTGCGCTCCGCATCATCCGCGCCTGCCACGAGCTCGGCGTCCAGACGGTCGCCGTGTATTCCGAGGCGGACCGCGAGTCGTTGCACGTCCGCTTCGCAGATGAGGATGTCTGCATCGGGCCTGCGGCCGCGTCGGAGAGTTACCTCGACATCCCTCGGATCATCGCAGCGGCTGAGGTCACCGGTGCCGAGGCCATCCACCCCGGCTACGGATTCTTGGCCGAGAACGCTGAGTTCAGCGAGATCTGCGCTCGGTCCGGCATCATCTTCATCGGGCCCACGCCGGAGCAGATCCGCCTCATGGGCGACAAGGCTACCGCCCGTGAAACGATGATGAAGGTCGGGGTGCCGACGGTGCCGGGTTCTGAGGGTATTGTCCCGACCCTCGAAGAGGCCGGACCGATAGCGGAAGAGATGGGCTTCCCGATCATGATCAAGGCTTCGGCGGGTGGAGGTGGGAAGGGGATGCGGCTGGCGATGGACGCCGACGAATTCCCCAAGCTCTTCGTGGCGGCTCAAAACGAAGCCCGCGCCGCATTCGCGAACCCCGACGTCTACCTCGAGCGGTGCATTCTGAAGCCGCGCCACGTTGAGATTCAGGTGTTTGGGGACCAGCACGGCCGGGTGATGCACTTCGGAGAACGTGATTGCTCGATCCAGCGTCGACACCAGAAGCTTGTCGAGGAAGCGCCGTCTCCTGCGCTGACGCCGGAACTGCGTGCCGAGATGGGCGCTGCCGCGGTCCTCGCCGCGGAGGCGATCGACTACGTCGGTGCGGGCACGGTCGAGTTCCTGCTCGATCAGGATGGCTCGTTCTACTTCATGGAGATGAATACGCGTATTCAGGTTGAGCACCCAGTCACCGAAGTCACGACGGGCTTCGACCTTCTCAAGGAGCAGATTCGCGTGGCGGCCGGAGAGCCACTTGCCGCACCGGAGGGTGAAGTCGAGCATCGGGTGCATGCAATCGAGTTCAGGATCAACGCCGAGGACCCGGATCGCAACTTCGCGCCCGGTCCCGGCACGATCACCTCGTTCCATCCGCCGGGAGGGCCTGGTGTGCGGCTCGACACGCACGTCTACGCTGGATACAAGGTTCCGCCATACTATGACTCCCTGCTCGCCAAGCTCATTGTGAGCGGCAATACGCGGGAGGAAGCGATCGTGCGGGCCAGACATGTGCTCGATCACATGGTCATCGAAGGGATTCCGACCACGATCCCCTTTCTTCGCCGAATCGTCGATGATCGGTACTTCGTGGCAGGTGATGTAGATACGGGCTTTGTGGCTCGTATGATGGCTGAGGATCAGTCTGCCGAATGAGGATCGACACCTACTTCACCGTGCCCGAGGTCGACGGCGCATCACTCGCCGAGTCGGCGGTCGTCGTGATCGATGTCGTGCGGGCGACGACGACGATCATCGAGGCGCTGGCCAATGGGGCGCGTGCGATCTTCCCGACGGAGTCCACGGAGGAGGCGGTTCGCCTCGCCTCGTCCCTCGGGCGCGAGGATTCGCTCCTGTGCGGTGAACGGAAGGGTGAGAAGATCGAGGGCTTCGACCTGGGTAACTCACCGGCCGAGTTCACACGCGAGGTGGTCGAGGACAAGAAGCTGGTGATGAGCACCACGAACGGAATGCGCGCGCTTGGCGTGGCTCAGGAAGCTGCGCGCGTTCTCCCGTGTGCGCTGACGAACCTGACTGCAGTTGCCACCGAATTGGCGTCAGCCGAACTCATCGCCATCGTCTGTGCGGGGCAAGAGGACGGCTTTTCCCTCGACGACGCACTCTGCGCCGGGCATCTCATCCAGAGGATCCTTGAGCACCGCGAGGACGAGGAACTGGAGCTCAATGACGCGTCGAGGGCTGTCCGGGCACTCGCACAGGCGCGGGAGCCCACCAGGCGCTTCCTGAGTCTTGCAGCGGCTGGAAAGGCGGTCATCGAGATCGGTCTCGAGGACGATCTTGCGATCTGCGCGGATGTAGATCGGCACGACATCGTGGTCGAGATGCACGACCAGACCATCACCCGAGCTGGAGCGTGACCCGAGCGTGACGTCGAAGAAGAGGAAAGGGAAGAGGACAGCCCCGAAGAAGACGGCTTCGAAAAGCGGACGCTCGAAGAAGAAGGGCGGCGCCAACGCCCTTCTTTCGCGAGAGCAGCAGCGGGAGATCCTTGCTGTCGCATTTCTGGGGGTCGCTGTTCTCTTCCTGCTCTCGCTCGTCCCGGTGAGCTTGCTCGGCGACCGCAGCCTGGCATGGTTTCCGTCGGGCAACATGATCGGCGTGGTCGGCCGAGACATCCGTGGGATGCTGGTCGCGTTTGTCGGTGGTTCGGCTGTGATCGTTCCGTTAGGGATCGCGATTCTTGGGCTGCGCACGGGTGAGTGGATGGCGTCGTGGCGCGCGCTACGTTTCGGGCTTCTGGTGCTGGGTCTTCTCTTCCTCATGCCCATCGCGACGTGGATTGCCACCCAGTCGCCACCAGCGGCTGGCTGGCTCGGCATGCTGCTCGGGGAGCCTATGGTCGGACTGCTCGGTGGTGTCGGGGCTACGGTCGTGACCGCCACTGCCTTTGTCGCCCTCAGTGTCACCACCCTTGGATGGAATCCGCTCCGCTCGGTCGGCCGGGGCGTCATCGTAGGTGGCGATGCGGCAGGTCGGACCGTCAAGGCTGTTGCCGATCGGAGTCGGGAGGCGGCGGCTCAGGCGCTCGCCGAACAGCCAGAGCGCCAGCTGGTGGAAGACGCAGCTCCGCTCGAGGGCATGGAGCCCGAGTGGGCAAAAGACGATGGGGCCTCTGGGGCGTCGTCTGAAGGGGCCGAAGATGCGGTGGCCGAGGCAGACATGCCGGATGCAGGTGCGACCGATCTGACCCGGGACGACGAGTCTGCCGACGAGCCCGCAGCCGACAGACCCCAGGACTTCGCCTCAGAAGACTCTGAGCCGGACGTTGGGTATGGCCAAGAGGCTGACCTTCCTGACGACGATGGCCTGGTAGATCCGAATGCGGGGCTTCTCATGGAGCACGAGGTCCCGCCGGTCGACCTCCTGAGCGCCCCGGTGACCCATGACCGCACGAGCATGGAGCGCCAGCTCGACGCGCTGGGTCAGGTGCTCGTCGAGAAGCTCGGCACGTTCAACATCAAGAGTTCGCTCGGTGGGCGCACAACGGGTCCTGTCGTCACCCAGTTCGAGGTGATCCCGGCCCCTGGTGTAAAGGTGAACCGAATCGCCAACCTCGACGCCGACCTGGCGCTGGCCATGAAGGCACGGACGATTCGGATCGTCGCGCCGATCCCGGGGAAGGGGGCGGTCGGCGTGGAGATCCCGAATCCGACGCCGGAGATCGTCAACCTGCGTGAGGTCCTCGAGGCCCCGGGCTTCCGTCGGGCCAAGGGGGAACTCCCACTCGCGCTCGGGAAGGACCTGAATGGCAAGCCGTACGTTGCCGCTCTGGAGAAGATGCCGCACGTGCTGATCGCGGGCGCGACGGGAGCGGGCAAGTCAGTCTGCCTGAACACGATCGTGACCAGCCTCGTGTACCGGCACACCCCGGAGACGCTTCGGCTCCTCATGATCGATCCGAAGATGGTGGAGCTCTCTGTGTACTCCCGGCTTCCCCACCTTCGCCACAACGTAGTGACCGACCCTCGTGACGCCGCCGGTGTACTGAAATGGGCGGTGATCGAGATGGAGCGCCGCTACGCGCTTCTGAAGGCGAACTATGTCCGATCGATCGGCGAGTTCAACAAGAAGGTGCGCGAGGGGCAGATACTTCGTCGCAGCGAGCCGAAGGGGCCGGAAGGAGACGAGGACCGTTGGATCTACGCGGAAGGCATCATGCCGTTCATCGTGGTGGTCGTCGACGAGCTCGCCGACCTCATGATGACCGTTCAGTCCGAGGTCGAGAAACCGCTGACGCAGCTCGCTCAGAAAGCCCGCGCCATCGGCATTCATCTGATCGTCGCGACGCAGCGTCCATCGGTGAACGTCATTACCGGCCTCATCAAGGCGAACTTTCCAACACGCATTGCCTTCCGTGTCGCCTCCAAGACCGATTCGCGCACGATTCTCGATCAGAATGGCGCGGATGCGCTCCTCGGGAACGGGGACATGCTCTTTCTGCCTCCGGGTGGAAGCATCCCGGTGCGGATCCAGGGCGCCTTTCTGCCGACCGAGGACACCGAGCGACTCATGGGCTGGTATGTCGAATTGCTCGAGCGACACGCAGAGGAGACCGGCCAGCTGCTCGAGACACCCGACGAGTCGGACATTCTGGAGGAAGTGCGCGGTGCCGAGCTCGAAGAAAGCGGGTCAGGACCGGATGAGATCAAGGGCGACTGGGATACCCTCTTCGTGAGTGCCGCTGAGGCCTGTATCCAGAATGGCACCGGGTCGACATCTCTCCTGCAGCGGAAGCTGGGCATTGGGTACGGTCGAGCAGCACGCATCGTGGATCAGCTCCACGACGCTGGCGTCCTTGGTCCCTCGGAAGGCTCGAAGGGCCGCGAGGTGCTCATGATGATGGACGAGCTGAACCAGTTCATGAGCGGGGGATGACGTCATGATGTGGGGACGCGGTTGCCCAGAGAGAGGAGGCGCTTCAGGCGGACGTCCCACACGGGTCCCGGTCTTGGCCGCAGCCATGGCGGTCGTCTTCACGGCTGACGTACATGCGCAGGACCGTAGTGTCGGTATCCTGCAGGACGCCGCGGAACGCTACGGTGCCGTGGAAACACTGTGCGCGGACTTCACGCAGCATCTTCGGGTTCCGCTGCTCGGGTCCGAGCGAACCGGGACCGGTCGGCTATGCCAGTCCGTGCCGAACCTCTTCGCGATGCGTTTCGATGACCCCGCAGGCGACCTGATCATCGTCGATGGCTTGTTCGCATGGGTGTACTTTCCGAGCAACGACGCGAAGACGGTTCTAAAGACGTCCGCGGATCAGAGTGCCGGAGGACGGGACTTTCATCGGGAGTTTCTCGAGGATCCGGAGTCCAAGTACGACGTGACGTACGAGGGCGCGGAGGAGCTCGAGGTGTGGACTACGTTCCGCCTTCGCATGGTGCCGATGCGACCCATGGACTATGAGACGGCAACCGTGTGGATCGATCAGAACGGGTCGGTGCTCCGCCGCCTCGAGCTTGAATATCCAAACGGCAACATCCGCACGATCACGCTGGACAACGTCGGCTTCGGTGCCGACCCTGGGCCCGACTACTTCTCGTTCGCGCCGCCCGACGGCGCATTGGTGATGGTTCGGTGATGGTGGTTTGTCGATGAGTCGAACCAGGGACCTGCCGGTCTTTCCGATATCACCGGATCCCGTCCGACCGGGCGTCTCTCCGGACGTAGCTCCGGTACATCATGAGTTCGACACGAGGGGCGACGAAGATGGCCCCCGCATCGCGCTGGTGACCCTTGGTTGCGACAAGAACACAGTCGACTCGGAGCGCATGATGGCTGCGCTGGTAGGCCATGGAGCCCGGGTATCATCTGATGTCGATGACGCCGAGGTCGTGATCGTGAACACGTGCGGCTTCATCCAGTCCGCCAAGGAACAGTCCATCGAGACGATCCTGGAAGCCTGCTCCCTGAAGGAGGACGGAGACCTGCGCGCGGTGGTCGCGGTCGGTTGTCTGGTCCAGCGCCACGGAGACGAGCTTTCGCAAGAGATCCCCGAAGTGGATCTCTTCCTCGGACTGACCGATTTGCCGACGCTCGTGCCCGAGCTGCGCGCTCGTGGGCTTCTGCCTGACGAGTCCGAGGTGATCCCGCTGATGGAGCGCCCGCTCCGTCTCCTGTCCACGGAGACGCGGCATACGTCCTACCTGAAGATCAGTGAGGGCTGCGACCACACGTGCGCGTTTTGCGCGATCCCGCTGATGCGTGGCCTGCACCGTTCGCAGCCCGTCGAGGAGCTCGTCCGAGAGGCCGCCGGCCTGCACGCTGCCGGAGTTCAGGAGATCAACATCGTCTCGCAGGACACGACGTGGTACGGACGGGACCTGCGGCGCCATGACCGCGAAGCCCCGCTCCTTCCCGACCTCCTTCGTGCGCTTGTTTCGGGGACTGACGTACCGTGGTATCGGCTCTTCTACATGTACCCGTCGGGCATCACCCGAGAGCTGGTGGACCTGCTCGCCTCCGAGACGCGCATCCTTCCGTACCTCGATATGCCGATCCAGCACGGCAGCGATCGTATCCTAACCCTCATGCGCCGCCCGGAGCGCCGGGAGACGATTCTCGAGCGGGTGGGCTGGCTCCGTGAGGCGATCCCGGGCCTGACCCTGAGGACCACGGTGATCGTGGGATTCCCTGGTGAGACGGATGAGGACTTCCGGGAGATGCTTGAACTGCTCGACGAGGTACAATTCGAGCGGGTGGGGGCGTTCACGTACTCGATCGAACAGGGGACTCGTGCAGCCGAGCTACCTGATCACGTGCCGAAGGATTTGATGGACGACCGCCACGAGGAGCTCATGGAGGTTCAGCGCTCGATCTCTTTCGAGCGGAATTCCGCCTTCATCGGAGATGAGGTGACTGTTCTCATCGACCAGACCGTTACGGACGATCCCGAGTTTGTGGCCGTGGGACGTACCGTCGGGCAGGCTGCAGACGTTGACGGTGTCACTCATCTTGCCGGCTCCGGTGACTGGGCGCCGGGTGACTTCGTTCGGTCTCGTGTCGTGGAGGCTCACGACTATGATCTCTCAGCCCAGATTCTGGGCCCGACATTGCCCTCGGAGAACGCCTAATGACCCGGACTTGCCGCTCCATTGTCATCGTGGTCGCAGCCCTCGCGCTGGCAACGTCCGGGGCGCGGGCTCAGGACATCGCAGACATCGATTACGAACACCTCTCCTTCCGCGGTGTGGCGTTCGAGTACGGCTATTTATGGCCGGATCGCGTGAAGAATACCTCGTCGTACGGCGTGCGCTTCGACCTGGGATACGCCGGCCCCGGCCTTAGGGTGGTGCCTTCGATCATGTACTGGAGCTCGCCGCTGAATGAAGGGGAGATCGTCGAGTTCCAGAACCGGGTCGAGGACCTGGTCGTGGAGCAGAACGGCGGGGTCCGGCCGGAACTCGACCTCGGCGGGATCGACTACACCGATATCGCCTTCGGGCTGGACGTCCAGGTGGTGTGGGAGCTCCCGCTGGACGTGCTCACCTTCGGTGGGCTAGGTGTGAGCGCGCACGTGATGGACGGTGACGGCGCGGTCATCAATGGAACGTTCGTCGAAGATCTGCTCCATTCGGTGGAGCCAGGGTTCAATCTGCATGTCGGAACCGAGTATCCGATCACTGAAAACATGCGCTTGTACACAAGCGGGCGGTACGAGGTCATGCCGGACCTGCAGTATCTTCAGGTACGTGTCGGTTGGCAGTTCATGTGGGGCCCGAACGCACCGGGTGAAGGACGAGGCAGCAACTAGGAGCGGCGGCTTCCAAGCCGCCAGGATCGTGAGGCAACCGGATGAGTGAGAGGTCACCGATCCGAGTCGGCATCATTGGCGTAGGTGCGATCAGCCAGGTCGTCCACCTTCCCATTCTCACCGAACGACCGGACGTCGACGTGGTCGCGATTGCTGACGCGGACGTGCACAAAGCCGAAGCTCTCTCCAGGCGCTTCAATGTCCCGGTGGTGATGGACTCGAACGACCTTCTTCAGTTCGACGAGGTCGACGCTTAGCATCGATTGCACCGCCCGCTCACTGGACCCCCGTGGGCCCCTGGTTTAGTTTTTCCTGCTCTACCCCGACCGAACCGCTGGAGCAGGATATGAAGCAGGGGATTCATCCCGAGTACATGGCGTCGACAGTTGCGTGCGCATGTGGGAGCCGCTTCGAGACGATGGCGACCCAAGAGGAGGTCCACGTGGAGATCTGCTCCGTGTGCCACCCGTTCTACACGGGCAAGCAGCGTCTGGTGGACACCGCCGGGCGTGTCGATCGCTTCAAGAAGAAGTACCAGCAGAACGCCCAGTAACAGGTCTGGCTCTGGGCGCATCGACATGTGCGCCCGGCCCTTCGATTGATGAAGGTCCCCACCCTTGACCCGCGGATCGACGATCGCCTTTCCGAGGCGGAGCGTCGCTTCAAGGGAGTTGAGGAGGCACTCGCCAGCCCGGAGGTTCTCTCGAGTCCGGACCAGCTTCGGCAGCTCGGGCAGGAGCGATCCTGGCTTGACCCTGTCGTCCGTACCGGTCGTGAGCTGCGTGATGCGTTGGAGGAATGCGCGGGTGCGATCGAGCTGATCGAGCTATCTGACGATCGGGAAATGACAGAGCTCGCCCAGGAAGAAGCTGCGCTGCTCCAGGACCGAATCGAGGAGCTCTCGAAAAAGGTCAAGGAGCTTCTCATTCCGCCGGATCCGCTGGGTGATCGACCAGCCGTCGTCGAAATTCGTGCAGGGACCGGTGGGGACGAGGCAGGACTGTTCGCTGCAGATCTCATGCGGATGTACCGCCTGTACGCCGAGCGGACCGGATGGTCGATCGAGCTGATCAACCTTTCAGAGGGCATTCCTGGCGCCATCAAGGAGGCTGTATTCCTGGTGCGCGGAAAAGGCGTGTACGCACGCCTCCGGTGGGAGTCGGGTGTGCATCGTGTGCAGCGTGTGCCCGCGACCGAGAGTCAGGGTCGCATTCATACATCTGCAGCGACCGTGGCCGTGCTGCCGGAAGCCGAAGATGTCGACGTGGACATCGACGCGAACGATCTGCGCATCGACACCTTCCGCTCGTCTGGACCGGGTGGGCAGTCGGTGAATACAACCGACTCAGCCATCCGGATCACGCACCTCCCGACGGGCCTGGTCGTCTCGTGCCAGGACGAGAAGTCCCAGCACAAAAATAAGGCCAAGGCGCTCAAGGTGCTTCGAAGTCGACTTCTCGATCTGAGGATCGCAGAGTCGGAGGCTGAGCGTTCGCGCGAGCGGAAGACTCAGATAGGTACAGGCGATCGTTCGGCAAAAATCCGGACCTACAACTTTCCGCAGAACCGCGTCACGGATCATCGGATCGGGCTCACACTCCATCGCCTCGGGGAGATTCTGGGCGGCGATCTTGATGAAGTGACCGCGGCCCTGCGGCTTGCTGAACAGGAAGAGCGGATGGAGGCACACGACGCATGACGGGCCCGAATCGTTCTTCCGGCGCCGCTATCGTCTCCGGGGCTTCCGCAGATCAGTGGTCGGACTCGGACCCATGGACTGTACTTCGGCTCATCCTCTGGAGCGCGGACTACCTGACGAACAAGGGTGTGTTCTCAGGGCGGCTCGATGCAGAGCATCTTCTGGCGCATGTTCTGGGCGTAAATCGCCTGCAGCTGTATCTAGAGTTCGAACGACCGCTCGCCGCGAAGGAGCTCGATACGTTCCGTCCGATGTTGCGACGTCGCGCCGCGCGTGAGCCTCTGCAGTACGTGATCGGGCAGCAGCCGTTCCGGGAGCTCGTGCTGACGGTCGCACCCGAGGTGCTCATTCCTCGTCCCGAAACGGAACAGCTCGTCGACGTGATTCTCGAGTGGCTGAAGGCCGAAGATATCCAGCAGCCGACGGTACTTGATATCGGGACCGGCACCGGGGCGATCGCCTTGTCACTGGCCGCTGAGGCGGAGGCCAGAGTAACCGCGACCGACGTGTCGGCCGCTGCACTGGGTATCGCCGGGAGCAATCGGTTTGCGGCAGGTCTCGTCGAGCGCGTCGAGCTTATTGAGGGCTCGCTCTTTGAACCGCTGGAGCCACGAGCCCGCTTTCATGTGATCGTGTCCAATCCTCCCTACATCGCGGAGGTGGACGAAGAGACCTTACAGCCCGAGGTTCGTGAGTGGGAACCGCGAAATGCACTCTTCGCGGGGGCGGATGGACTCGACGTGATTCGGGGTCTCGTCTCAGGTGCCGAACGGCACCTCGGACCCGGTGGCTTGCTTGCGATCGAGGTTGGCTCGGGACAGGCCAGGACGGTTGTGTCTCTGCTCGAGGCATCGGGCGACTATGCTGCCGTTCGTATTGAGCAGGACCACGCAGGACTTGAACGCTTCGTGCTCGCGCAGGGGGCGAAAACTCATGACAGGGGGCTGGCTGAGCCGGCGCTCTTCACAGGAGATGTGTGATGGCGGGGATTTTCGATATGGCGAAGGACCTCGGCAACTCGCTCGCGCGGACCGACGAGTACCAGGCCCTCAAGCGGGCGTCCGACGCCGCTGAAGAGGACCGGGATCTGGTCGAGCTGAGAAACCGCATCCAGTCGCTCGAGGTGGAGCTTCAGGCTACGATGCAGTCGGGCCAGGAGCCGAGCGAAGAAATGAAGTCGTCGTATGGGCAGGTGGCCGAAGAGTTGCAGGCAATGCCTGCGTTTCAGCGCGTCATCGCCGCGCAGACGAACTTCGAGAAGGTGATGTACAAGGTGAATGAGACGGTAGCGAAGGGCATCGAAGAGGGTGCCCAGAGTCGGATCATCATCACTTCCTAGGTGCTTGCTGACCACCTGTCGGCGGACAACAACGAACCCATCGAGGACAACGTGAACAAGCCCGAAGAAATCAAGCCGGCCACAGGTAAGCTCGGCGTGCTCCTCCCCGGATTCGGCGCGGTGGCGACGACCTTCGTCGCCGGCGTCGAGGGTGCCCGTCAGGGCCTGGCGAAGCCGATTGGCTCGCTGACGCAGATGAACACAATCCGACTCGGCAAGAGAACGGATGACAAAACCCCGCTGATCAAGGACTTCGTGCCGCTCGCGGGCCTCGAGGATCTGGTCTTCGGTACCTGGGATCCGATCCCGGACAACGGGTACGAGAGCGCCGTGAACGCCGGCGTGCTGCGCAAGGAGGACCACCTTGACCCGATCAAGGACTTCCTCTCTGCCATCAAGCCCATGAAGGCCGCGTTCAGCCCCGACTACGTCAAAAAGCTGGAAGGGACGAACGTCAAGACGGGTACGAAGAAAGAGCAGGCGGAGGAGCTCCGAGCGGACATCCGTCGTTTCATGGAAGAAAACGGCTGCGATCGCGCGGTGATGGTTTGGTGCGCCTCGACCGAGGTCTTCCTGCGGCCCGGCGCGGCGCATGAGACGATCGAGACGTTTGAGGCTGCGATGGAGGCTGACGACCCGGCAATCGCCCCCAGCATGCTGTACGCCTACGCTGCGATCATGGAGGGTGTGCCCTACGCCAACGGCGCCCCGAACCTGTCCGCGGACATTCCGGCGCTCGAAGATCTCGCCAAGGAGAAAGGTGTGCCGATCGGCGGGAAGGACTTCAAGACAGGCCAGACGCTCATGAAGACGATCCTGGCCCCGGGCTTCAAGACCCGGATGCTAGGGCTCTCTGGCTGGTTCAGCACTAACATCCTTGGGAACAGGGATGGCGAGGTGCTCGACGATCCTGAGTCGTTCAAGACGAAAGAGGAGTCGAAGCTCGGCGCTCTGGAGCACATCCTTCAGCCGGAGAAATACCCGGACCTGTACGGCGAGATGTACCACAAGGTGCGGATCAACTACTACCCGCCGCGTGGTGACAACAAGGAAGGGTGGGACAACATCGACATCTTCGGATGGATGGGGTACCACATGCAGATCAAGGTCGACTTCCTGTGCCGGGATTCGATTCTCGCGGCGCCCATCGTCCTCGATCTCGCGCTCTTCCTCGACCTCGCAGGTCGCTCAGGTATGGGCGGCATCCAGGAATGGCTGTCGTTCTACTTCAAGGCACCGCAAACGGCGCCGGGTCTGTACCCTGAGCACGACATCTTCATCCAGCACTGGAAGCTGAAGAACACGCTTCGCTGGATGATGGGTGAAGAGATGGTCACGCACCTCGGTGTCGAGTACTACGACTGATCTGGAATGAAGAGCGGGACGCCAGCGTGCGACGGCACGAAGACGATGGTGCTACAGCGCTACGTCGAGGATGAGTGACGCCGACCGTCGGGATGGATCGCTGTTCATCGTTCTTGAAGGTGGTGATGGGGCGGGTAAGACCACTCAGGTCGCGCTCCTGTCCGCGTGGTTTGATGCCCTCGGGCTCGCGCACGTTTCGACGCGGGAGCCTGGGGGCACGCCCGTAGGCGAGGCGATCCGCTCGATTGTCCTGGCCGGGCCGGAGATGGATATGCCGGCTGAGTCCGAGCTGATGCTCATTCTGGCGGCGCGCGCCGCATTCATTCGGGATGTGGTTCGTCCGGCTCTCGAGGATGGCCATCTCGTCCTTGCGGATCGCTTCTCGCTGTCGACGATGGCGTACCAAGGGTACGGACGAGGGCTCGATCTCGATCAGGTCCGGGAGGCGATCTCGATCGCGACGGGCGGTTTGTCGCCGGATCTGTACTTGGTGCTCGATCTCCCGGCAGCGGAGGGGGAAGAGCGCCAGAAGCATGATGGCGCTGAGCCCGATCGCATCGAGGCAGCGGGTCGATCCTTCCGGGACGCGGTCCGGGAGGCGTATCTTGAGCTTGCAGCGTCAGAACCGGGCGTCGAGGTGGTTTCGGCGCGCGGGACGCCTGAAGACGTCCACAGCAGAATCAAGGCACGGCTCGCCGCGCGATTCCCCGGAACGTTTCCAGATCGGGTGTAACCGAAGCAGTACGGGCGGGGTAAGACTCCGCCAGATAGCGTTCGAGAGTGACCAGTGGAGGACGCAGGGCGATGAAGCGCAGCACCTTTGGACCGATCCTGATGTTGGCCTTTTCTGCCGCGGCTGGTGGATGGCTTCTGCAGGAGGGCGCCGATCGGGCGGACAACATGTACGTTCGTGTGCGAGTACTTCAGGAAGTCGTGGACCACGTTTCGAACAGCTTTGTCGACGAAGTCGAGCTCGATGGGCTGTACAATTCGGCGATCGATGGGCTGATTCGGGATCTGGGCGATCCACACTCCTCGTTCCTTCCGGTATCGGAATACGAAGATCTCCGGATCCGCACCGAGGGTGAGTACGGCGGCGTGGGACTGGAGGTTGTGGACCGTGGTGGGTACGTGACCGTAGTCAGCCCGATTCCCGGAGGACCCGGTGGCCGCATAGGTATCCGTGCCGGTGACCAGTTCTACGAGATCGAAGGGGTCGCCGCTGATACGATGGTCACCGATCAGGCGGTCGAACTGCTGCGGGGGCGTCCTGGCAGTGAGGTGACCGTGCGCATGCTGCGTCCCGGTGTCGACGAGCCGATCGACTTCACGATCGCCCGTGAAGCCATTGTGTTGAAGGCCGTGCCTTTCTCGATCATGCTCGACGACCAGGTGGGCTATGTGCCGCTGTTGTCGTTCCGTGAGACGTCGACCGTAGAGATCCGTGCTGCGGTCGACTCGCTGCGGGGCGAGGGAATGCGAGCGCTGATCCTCGACGTGCGCGGCAACCCCGGCGGCCTGCTCGATCAGGGGATCGAGGTCAGTGACCTCTTTCTCGGCGAAGGGCAGGGCATTGTCGAGACGCGGGGGCGTGATTCGAGCCAGAACGAAACGTACGCGGCGGCTCGGCCGGATCAGTATCCTGACATGCCGATGGTGGTGCTCGTCGATCAGGCCAGCGCCTCGGCGTCCGAAATCATCGCTGGTGCGCTCCAGGACCACGATCGTGCGGTCCTGGTTGGTGAGACGACCTTCGGGAAGGGTTCCGTTCAGAGCCTCTACCGCCTGACCGGTGGGGACGTGCTCCGCCTGACCACGGCGAAGTGGTACACGCCGGTCGGACGGTCCATCCACCTGGATCCGGATTCGCGGTTCGCGCCTCTCGGTGAGGATGCGGAACGCGCCTACTCGATTGCGGGCCAGCTCGTCGAGCCCGTGACGATCGAAGGTCGACCCGAGTTCCTCTCTGGTGGTGGCCGCACCGTATACGGGGGCGGCGGGATCACACCCGACGTTTTCGTCTACCCCGAGACGCTCGGGGCCAGCGAGTCGAACGGCGTGCTCCGCCTCTTTCGCAGCGGCGGTGGCTTCTCGGTCTCGCTGTTCAATTACGCCGTCGAATACGTTGCCGAGCATCCGAGTCTCGGTGTGGGCTTTTCCGTGACCGAGACCGACGTGGCGGAGTTCTACGAGGTGCTTGGCGACAACGCGGACGCGATCGCTATCCGTGACTTTGCAGCCGCCGAGCGCTTCGTGCGCTACCACATGGAGCGTGAGATCGCCCTGCAGGCGTGGGGCGATGCCGGTGAGTTCCGTCAGCTGCGGGGGTATGACCGTCAGTTGTCCCGTGCGATCGAGCTACTCCGTGCGGCGGATACGCCGATGGACCTGATTGCGCTGGCGGCGGACGCTCAGCCCGACGAGATCCCGGACCGCCCGTAGGCACTCGAGGGGTCCCGCGGTCGTCTATGCGGGTCGGGTGCGCTCGTTCAGGTATTCCCACGTCCCGGTCCCGGTAGTTGATTTCGGTTCATGAGCATGGTTGAAGTCGTCCGTGGGGACATCGTCGAGTCGCACCACCGCGTGCACGTCGCCGTCGTGGACGCCCATGGAGGCGTCTACGCGTCTGCGGGGGACATCGACGGTCTCACGTACTATCGGTCCGCATCGAAGCCGATGCAGGCGCTTCCGCTCGTCGAGGAAGGCGTCGTCGACCTCTTCGGCTTTACGGTCGACGAGCTCTCCCTCTGCTGTGCATCTCACGAGGGTGAGGTCGCGCATGTGGACGGGGTCCGCTCGATCCTGAAGAAGGCCGGCGCTGACGAATCACTCCTCCGGTGCGGCGCGCATGCGCCGTTTTCTCAAGAGGCTGCCCTGGCGCTGACCGTGTCAGGGGAGGAGCCTGGGCGGATCCATAACAATTGCTCTGGAAAGCACGCAGGCATGATCGCACTGGCGATTGCCATGGGATGGGATCCGATCGACTACCACCTGGCGAAGCACCCCGTACAGGAGCGGATGCTCGACGAGGTGGTGCGCTTTTCCGGTGTGTCGGCAGATCGAATCCCGACGGGCGTCGACGGCTGTGGGGTCGTCTGTTTCGCCGTGCCGCTCTCTGATATGGCTCGGTCGTTCGCCTCGTTTGTTGCAGCTGCTGACCGGAGAGAGCCGGCTGGTCGGATCGTGGATGCGATGACGAACTCTCCGTTCATGGTTGGGGGCACGGCCCGAACATGCACGGACGTGATGGCAACAGCCGGGGACCGTGTGTTCGTGAAGCTGGGTGCCGAAGGCGTGTACGGCGCGGGGCTACGCGGTCGTGGCCTCGGTGTCGCGATCAAGGTAGAGGACGGGGGCAGACGGGCGGTGGAGGTCGCACTCCTTCACACTCTTAATGCGCTGGGTGCCGTCACAGATGACGAGGCGGAGGTTCTTAGAGCCCACGGTCGACCTGAGATCAAGAATACACGAGATGAGGTCGTGGGTGAGCTACGGCCCGCATTCGATCTCAACACAGCCGGATCGGGAGTGTGACATGTTCGTCGATCGTGCCGTAATCGAAGTGATCGCTGGGACCGGTGGGTCCGGGGCAGAAGCGTTCCGGAGGGAAACAGGCGTACCTCGCGGAGGACCGGCCGGTGGAGATGGGGGCAAGGGGGGTGACGTGGTCCTTCAGGCGGATGGTCAGCTGACCACCCTTCTCGACTACAGCTACCGGCGCCACTACAAGGCGCAGCGGGGCATGCACGGCGAGGGAAGCAAACGCACAGGAAAGTCGGGTGAAGCTCTGGTCCTGCGCGTACCGCCGGGCACCGTGGCCTACGATGCCGAGACCGACGCGCTGCTCGGGGAACTCCTCGAGGACGGCGAGTCTGTCGTCATGGCTCTGGGCGGTCGAGGCGGCCGAGGGAACGCCCGCTTCGCCACCGCGACGAATCAGGCGCCGACCAGATGGGAGCCGGGGGTGGAGGGCGAGGAACGGACGATCCGCCTGGAGCTCAAGCTGATCGCCGATGTCGGATTGGTCGGCGAGCCCAACGCGGGTAAGTCCACCCTTCTCGCTACCGTGACGGCGGCTCAGCCCAAGGTGGCGGACTACCCGTTCACCACACTCTCCCCAAACCTCGGCGTCGTTCAGCTTTCTGACTTCCGCAGTTTCGTGATCGCCGATATTCCCGGCATCATCGAGGGTGCGCACGAAGGAAAGGGCCTCGGCCATCAGTTCCTGCGTCACATCGAGCGGACTCGCATCCTGCTCTTGATGGTGCCGGTAGACTCGCTCGATCCCCAGGCTGAGTTCGACCGCCTGCGGGCGGAACTGGACGCCTATTCCTTAGATCTGGCCGCGACGCCGTTCCTCGTCGCGCTGACTAAGGTCGATATGCTCCCACCGGACTCGGAGCTGCCGGAGCTGGACACGGGGGACGCGATCGATGTAGTCCCCCTGTCGTCCGTCGCCCGAATGCACCTCGATGACCTTCTGGAGCTTCTCTGGCGGGCGAGTCAGCGGGTCGTGGCAGAAGAACGCGGCAGCGGTGGTGACGACGAGTGGTGGGCGCCCTGACGCCTGAGTGGGATCGTTCGGAGGATCGGGTCGAGGATCTTCTTCTCCTCGATTCGTTGCCGAGAGTCGGTCCTGCGGGGGTCCAGAGACTGGCTCGAAGCTTTGGCGGCGCCGCCAGGGCACGGCGTGCGCCCTTCAGGGACTTTGCCGCCATCGCCGGCGCAGACGCCGCCCGCGCTCGTTCGCGCCGGAGCTTGACTGATCAGGTCGATCGAGTGCTGGTCCGAGCCCATGAACTCGGCATGACGATGGTGACCTGGGGCTCACCCCGGTATCCCCATGAGTTGCTTCACCTGGCGGATCCTCCGCCTCTGCTCTTCCTCAAGGGCAGGGTCGACCTGTTGGTGCGCAGGCCTGCCGTCACGATCGTCGGGTCGCGTCGGGTTACGACGCGCGGACGGGATGTGTCGCGTACGATCGGTCGGAAGCTGGCGGAGGCCGGCTCCGTCGTTGTGAGTGGCCTCGCGCTCGGTACGGATGGGCAGGCCCACCGGGGGGCGCTCGAGGTGGGCGGCGACACAATCGCGGTGTTGGGCGCCGGAGCGGACGTGACCTATCCCAGGACCCACGCGCGGCTTCACGGTGCGGTGGCCGAGCGCGGACTTGTGGTCACCGAGTTCGCGCCGGGAACGAAGGCGGCGCCCTACCACTTCCCGCGCAGGAATCGCGTGCTGGCGGCCCTGGGAGTCGACGGCATCGTGGTGGTTGAAGCGGGAGAACGGTCCGGGTCGCTCATTACCGTGGACCACGCTCTGGATCTCGGTCGTGACGTCTGGGCCGTCCCCGGCCCGATCGACGGCCCTGCCTGCGCCGGCTCCAACCGGCTCCTGGCAGACGGAGCTCGGGCGCTCGTGTCGATCGCTGACTTCGTCAGCACCGTCACGGAGCAGAGGGGAGCGGAGAGCCACGGACGTTCGGCCTCACGAACACCTGAGGACCGTCCGACCGGCACATCCTCGGAGGAGGCCGTGCTCCGCTTCCTGTCGAATGAGGCGCTGCCAGCCTCCGAAGTAGCGATGCGGTGTGGTCAATCGGTACCGGACGTGCTCGCTGCGCTGACGATGCTCGAACTGAGCGGGCGCGTGGTCCGACTTCCCGGGCTGCGGTACCGGCGAGCCGCGTGACAGAATCAATCGCTCGACCCGGCGGTTCGGTGGAGGTCAGCTCCGTGTATGTGCACTCCCCCTTCTGTGCGCGGCGCTGTCTGTACTGCGACTTCGCTGTAACCGTCCGAAAGACGGGGGACCTCGAGGGCTGGGTGCGAGCGCTGGCCGGTGAGCTTGGATACGTAGAACAGGAGGGGCTCTTTGTACTTGCCGACAATCTGCAGACGCTTTACGTCGGAGGCGGGACACCTTCGCTGTTGGGGCCTGAGGCGATGTGCGAACTCGCTCGGGTGATCGGCCCGGCTCGACTCACAGATCCGCAGCTCGAGTGGACCGCCGAAGCCAACCCGGAGAGCTTTACGGCCGATGTCGCAGATGGTTGGAGCGGGGCCGGTGTAAATCGCATCAGCCTCGGGGCTCAAAGCTTCGACGCGGGCGCGCTCCGCTGGATGGGACGTCTGCATGGTGCGGACGGCCCCCCTGCTGCCGTCGAGATCGCCCGCGGTGCGGGGATCGACAACGTGAGCGTCGACCTCATCTTCGGGCTTCCATCTCATCTGGCGCGTTCCTGGGAGGATGACCTACACCGCACGGTAGATCTCGATGTTCCCCACGTCAGTCTGTACGGGCTCACCATCGAAGCTGGTACCGCGCTCGGGCGCGCTGTCCGCGAACAGCGCGAGACGCCGGTCGACGACGACCGGTACCGGGAGGAATTCCTGATGGCCGCCGAGGTGCTGACGGCGGCTGGGTACCGCCACTATGAGGTGTCCAACTTCGCACGGCCGGGCTTCGAATCGAGACACAACTCGACGTACTGGCTTGGCGAGCCGTATCTCGGTCTCGGAAACGGTGCCCACAGCTTCGCACCGCCAGTCCGCCGGTGGAATCTGCGGGCTTGGGAGGAGTACAGCGTGGCCGCCGAATCCTCGAAGAATCCGGAGGCTGAGCGCGAAATCCTGGACGCCGCCGCCGTCGCACTCGAGCGTGTCTGGTTAGGGCTACGAACGGATCAGGGCCTTGATCGACCGCCCGAGGGCACAGCTCCGGCGAGTCTGGTGGACGACTGGGTCGGGCGCGGCCTGGCTCGCCAGATGGAGGATCGCG
>Ga0209631_10001560_pt1 | contig 29229 bp, 32 predicted proteins | sample COG_08_FD_184752 | JGI IMG/M metagenome (GOLD analysis project Ga0209631, IMG submission 184752) | Pelagic Microbial community sample from North Sea - COGITO 998_met_08 (SPAdes) (version 2) | ecosystem: Environmental > Aquatic > Marine > Neritic zone/Coastal water | place: Helgoland, sampling... | reverse complement strand
TAATATTGTATCATTATCTATTTTTGCGGATAATTCATTTTCCTCTAATTCAGGTTCTTTCATTAACCAGTGAACTAATCTTCTTAAGAGGTCTGCCTGAGGACCTTTGTTTACTCCTGATTTAGTCCATACCCATGATTGGTCAGATAATATTTGAGCTACTCTTCCTTGCCCAACTCTATTAAGGACAAGTAGCGGTCTTGCATCAGGTCCTTCTAATAGCACATCACCAGCAATTGTTAATCCTTCTACCATTCTATACCAAGGCCCCCAATTAGAATTTATATCATCTTTTAAATTTGCAGTAACTGGATGTCTTTCACCATCTTTAGTCATAATAGGAATAAATTCTTGAACTATAATATCTCCTGTGGGTTCAGTAGGTAGTATATTCTGTAGTGGTGATAAAGATAAGCTATATGGACCAGCATACTCTGGGCCAGAAGCATCTAATAGTGCACCTCCATTTACTACATACTCAACTACATTTTTTAAATAAAACTGAGGTAAAATTCCACGAAGATGATACTGATCAAATATAATTAAATCAAAATCGTTCAAGTTTGCTTGGAATAACTCACGAGAAGGAAATGGTATAAGAGAAAGTTCTCCAACAGGAGTTAAATCTTGTTTATTAGGAGGCCTTAAAATTGTAAAGTGTACTAAGTCAACGGAAGGGTCTGAGTTAAGAAGATTTCTCCAACTTCTTAATCCCATATTAGGCTCTCCAGATACAAGCATTACTTTTAGTCTTTCGCGTATAGCGTTAACCTCAATTACAGACTTATTATTTTGAAGAGTAAGCTCTTCTTTTCCTGGTTCAACTTCTATATTTAAAGATGTTATACCTGCTCTTTCTAAAGGCATTGTTATTGTAACAACTTCCCCAATTGGTATAGATCTGGATTGCTCTATCTCATCATTCATATTTATAGTGACTAGAGCATTAGGAGTATTAGCTGATATATCTTCTACTTTAATATCAATTTTAATCTCTTCTCCTACTATGCCAAACCTAGGAGATGACTCTATTATTAATCTTCTATCTTTTTCCTCTTTTTCTCCTGTAAGTATAATATTTACAGGCGCTTTAAAATTATAATTTTCAAGTATAGAAGGAGCATCTTCAATTTGACCATCTGTGATTATTATGGCACCTGCAACTCTATCAGAAGAAATATCTCCTACCATCGAAGCTAAAGGCTCAAATAATTTTGAACCTTTTTTTCCATTAATAGTTTTTAATCTAATGTCTAAATTATTTATTTTTTCAAGCTCAGTTTTGATGGAATTATATGAACTCTGTGCAAGACTTTTCCTATTATTGATATTCTGGCTTGGACTTAGATCTAATATCAAGGCAACAGTATCAGGAATATTTTCCCTATTTTCAGATACCATTGTTGGATTAGCTATTGATAGAATAATTAAGCATATTAGAGTAGCCCTAAATATATTACCTGGAGCTTTAAGTTTAAAACCAATAAAAATTACACTCAAACTTAATAAAATTAAAATTAATAGCAGATTAATAGGTATGAAAGGATAGAAATTTAGACTGTTCATGTTCTATTTCTCACTTTTTTCTGAGTTTTTATTACTCAGTCTTTTTAGGATAGATTTTATATGTACTTGGTCTGCTTTATAATTTCCGGTCATGGAATACATAACTAAATTAATTCCGAAACGATATGAAAATTCTCTTTGTTTTTCTCCACCAGGAATTACTGTAAAGATAGGTTTATTAGAATTATCTTTTGCCCAAGCAGCAGCCCAATTATTACCTCCAATTATAATAGAAGAAACCCCATCTCGAGAATTTTTAGCAGTAGCTTCAACCCACACACTTCCCCCTGTATATCTTCCTGGTAATTCATCTAGCAGGTAGAAAGACCTTCTTATAACATGATTTTCAGGTACTTCTATTAATGCAGGTAAGTCTAAAGATTTTAATATATCTTTTAAGTATACTTGTTCCTGACTAACCTTTTTACTAATAATATTATTAGGACTTTGGTCTCTAGTGTCAAAAACTATTAAGCCTCCATTTTTCATATATACTTGTATTTTTTTAATTGTATTCTCAGTTAACAAGTTTTTATTTGAAACTATTGGCCAATAAATTATAGGATAAAATGAAATATCATCTTCTGCAATATTTATACCTATAGGTAAACCTGCTTCAACCGAAGTTCTCTCTCTTAATACTTTTGTTAGTTCAGATAAACCTAAATAAGAAGTTGCATCTATTTCTTCGTTTAGTGTAAGTACATAAGCTAAATGTGTTTCAAGAGCAGATATTTTATTTTTAGCTTCAGCTTGACTAATGTTTAAGCTTATAACACATACTGAAAAAATAATTATTGATTTAGATATATTAACTAAGTTTTTAAAATTAATTCTACCTCTAATGCTCAAACTTATAAAGTAATCTAAAAAAACTAAAATTAGTAAAGCAATTAATAAATAAGATTTAAGCTCAAATGTATTATTAGAAGAGAATTTTTCAATAGTTGTTTCATCCATAAATGTTACAGTTTGCGGTGTTAGTGAAGCTAATTTATCGCCTAAATTTAATGAACGCATAAATAGTTCATTTCCATAAAAACCAGGAGCATGACCAGAAGAAGGTATTAAATTTTCTTTATTAAAATCAGTAGGCAATGCTTCACCTGTAGGTTCAACTAGTCTTCCAAATCCATCAAGTAATTTATAAGGAGATAATGGAATATTATCTTCACTCTCTAATTGTCCAGATGACATGTTAATAATTTTATCTAATATTTCTACAAACGTTCCACTTAATGGTAAATTTGACCAGTCAGCATTAGCTGTAACGTGAAAAAATACATTCCATCCTTTATCATATTTTTGTCCAGTAATTAGAGGAGTACCGTCTTCTAATGATGCCCAAGTTTTATCAAACAAGTCTGAAGACGGTTCTGCAATTACCTGTTTTTTTATAAGAATATCATTATCAATATTTACTCCATATAGGGGTGAGTTTTTAGTAAAAGTTTTTATAGAAACTGGTTCGGTCCAACTTAAAGCTCCACCGAATGCTCTTGAGTCAACTGATCTTAATTTTACTGGAAGTAAATCGGTATTTGATCCTTCAAGGTTTGGTCCTGCAAACCTTATTAATACTCCCCCATTTTTTATCCATTCTTTTAATTCTTTATTTATTGCCTCTCCTATTGTTCCCACTCCGGGAAGAATAATAACTGATATTTCATCTTTTATTAGTTTATCAATTTGAGAAATCTGAACTTTATGAAAAGAACTTATCGCTCTATCTAAGTAATAAGCTGGAGATAATAAAGGTTGAGTCCTAAATGCTTCTTTATCTCCATAAATCCCAACATTTCTTTTTCTCCACTTTTCATCAAATAAGTAAATAGCTCCTGCATTATTTATATTTTCTATTGAGATAGAAGTTAATTCATTTCTTAATTCGTTTGGAATAATAAGGTCTGTTGTAATAATTCTATTGTTTTCTCCAAAAGTAACTTCTTTTCTATTAAGTAATTTACCTTTATTACCATTTGCTCTTAAAAAAACAGTTTCTTCTAATGAACCAATATTTCTATGTATTTCAATAGAAAAATTATTATTATTTATACTACTAACATTTTTAATAATTTTGACGGGGGAATTATTTAAAGAGTCAATAACACTTAGATTTCCCATACTTTCTAAATTTTTAGCAAATATTTGCGAGCTATCATCGTTTTCGTGGTCTATGCCATCCCAGAGCCATATTATTTTATAATTCTTATCGTTAGGTAGTTCCTCTAATTTATCATTTACTAATTTATAGTCAGAAGGCCATGGATTAGGAGTTAAAAATTCGATATTAGATTTGGCATCTAGAGCATTTAGTAATAATAATTCTTTTTTTAATACATTATTTTTTGGAGCAGTGGGTAGAATAATTATTGGTATTTTTTGTTGTTCTGCCCTATCAATATAGTCTATTAAGACTTCTTTTCTTTTCTCCCAATTAATAGAAGAAGACCATCCATTATCTATGACTAATAATAGGGTGTCATTATTTAAAAATTTAGGCTTAGCATTATATGTAGGCTGTGAAAATGCTATAATTAAAACTGATACTAAAAGTATTCTAAATAGTAAGAGCCATAGAGGAGTGTTTCCAGCAGTTTCCTCTTCATTTTTAATATTATTTAAAAACCTTAAAGCAGGAAAAAAAATAGTTTTAGGAACAGGAGGATATATTTTTAATAATATCCATATACCTGGTATTGATAGTAATGCCCATAGTGCTATCGGATTTCCAAAAGATAATGCACTTAATAAAGACACAATTAAGATTCCAATTCAATTTTATTAAAGTTAGCTAATGTATTACATATATTAAATAATGAAATATTTGCTTCGTTATCAGAGGGTGCCAAGAAGTATTTCCAAGAATAAGAAATTGCTAATTTTTCTAAATTTTCAAAATGAAGATTTATAGCTTTTTTATAATGGCTTCTAACTGACTCTGCTTTACCAATAAGGATACTTTGTTCTTCTTCTAATCCATTAAAGTTTATTCTCCCTTTATAAGGGAATGACTTTTCTGCGGGATCCACTATATGAATTATTATACCGTTTATACCCCTATCTGATAATTGTTTGATCACTTTTTTGGTATCTGCTAAATTATTTAAAAAATCTCCTATCAGGATTACATGAGAGTTATTTTTAATCTCATCTATATTGGGGGTTGATATATAGTTATTGTTAATTTTCTTATTAATTTGATTAGATATAAAATTAACTGCTTCACTTCCTTTTAATAGCTTTGAATCCAAACCATTTAAGACAATGTTTTCACCAGATTTTGATAAAATCATAGTTAGTACGAGTGTTAATAAATTTGCTCTAAAAAGTTTTGTATCTATATTTTTTGCAGAACTAAAATCCATAGATTTAGAGGTATCTCTCCAGATAACAAAATTTTGTAAAGTTTGCGATTCTTTTTCTTGAATAAAAGTTTCATTTGATTTTGCGGTTTTTTTCCAATCAATTAAGTGCGCAGGGTCTCCATATTCGTATTTTCTGAATTGCCAGAAATTATCACCTAATCCGTCTTTATTTCTACTATGCATCCCTTCCCAAATAGTATTGGCTATTCTATCGGCTTTAATATACAAGGTTGATATTTGACTTGATAATTCTTCGGCTTTTAATCGCATATTTTAATACTTGCTTATTTTAAATTTCTAGTTAATTCATCTATAATTTTATTAAGAGAATTTCCATCAGCTCTAGCAGAATAATTAAGATTCATTCTGTGCTTTAAAATAGGTTCAGCTAAAGCTTTAACGTCATCAATTGAAGGAGATAATCTTCCCTGAAGAACGGCTCTAGATCTGCAAGCGATCATCATAGCTTGACTTGATCTTGGCCCAGGACCCCATGCTAAACTATTTTTAATTGTTTTTAATTTTGATGTTTCAGGTCTCGCATTTGTAACTAATGTTAATATAGCTTCTATTACTTGTTCTCCAACCGGAATAGATCTAATAAGCTTTTGTGCAGAAATTAGTTGTTTTGCAGTTAGTAATTTTTTAGGCTCTAGCTCATCTACTCCAGTAGTAGCTATTAACATTTGTTTTTCTGCATCTTTATCGGCATAAGTAATATTTACTTGCATTAAAAATCTATCTAACTGTGCTTCAGGTAAAGGATAAGTTCCTTCTTGTTCTATAGGATTTTGTGTAGCTAAAACATGAAAAGGTTCTGGTAAATCATAATTTTTACCAGCAACAGTTACTCTTCTTTCTTGCATTGCTTGTAAAAGTGCAGATTGAGTTCTAGGACTAGCTCTATTAATTTCATCAGCTAACAGAAATTGAGAGAAAACGGGTCCTTCTAAAAATTTAAAGCTTCTTTTACCTTTAGAAGATTCTTCTAAAATTTCCGAACCTAAAATATCTGTAGGCATAAGGTCAGGTGTAAATTGAATTCTCTTTCTTGATAAGCCCATTATCGTTCCTAGACTTCTAACTAATCTAGTTTTTGCTAAACCCGGTAAACCTACAAGAAGAGTATGTCCACCGGATAACAAAGTTATTATAATTTTATCTATAACTTCATCTTGCCCAAAAATAATTTCTTTAACATGACTTCTTACTTTAGTAAGATCGCTATTAAGTTTTTCTATAGCTCTAATTTCTTTAGATGCACTTTTTGCCATAATATCTTATCCTAATTTTGTAATATTAAACAGATCAATATAAGTATACGGTTGTTAGCATAGTTTCAGATGAAATTAAATTAAAATTATGTATTATAGATTTTTTGGGAAGATTTAGTTACATATAGGTTATGAGTAAGGCGCCTTTTTTAATAAATGAGCACGGTGATTGGTACTATAAAGAATCAAAAATCACTAGGCATGCAATGGTAAAACTTTTTTCTACAATTTTAGTTAGGGATGATGATAATACTTTTCATTTAAGAACCCCTGTAGAAGATGTATTAGTTGAGGTAATTGATGTCCCATATATTATTAAAGAAATGTTTGTGAAAAATGAAGGTAGTTTAAAATATATATATTTTACGACAAATGTAGATAATATTTTAACAGTTGGAATTAAAAACCCTATATGGCTTGAAAAAAAGAAAAATAAGGATGAACTAATACCATATGTTTTAGTAAAAAAAGGTTTGATAGCAAAAATATCTAGACCTGTTTATTATCAGTTAATGGAATTGTTAGATAAAAAAAACATTAAAAATATAATTTATAATGGTGTATATAGCGGAAAAGATTTTTTTATTTTAGACCAGCCTTCTTCTAGAAACAAATATTTATAGATGGATTTTAATTTTGAATAAATTTTACTTAAAAATAGAGAAAGAACTTATTTCCAGAAAAAAATCATTTGTAAATGATATGACGGCAAGTAATAAAAATTTAAATATAATAGTTGAGGATAAACAATATAAAATTGCTGCTGTTTTATTTCCTCTAATAGAAAAAAATAAAAAGGTAAATGTAATTTTAACTACTAGATCTAAAGATGTAGCATCGCACCCTGGACAAGTCTGTTTTCCAGGAGGAAAATTAGATAAAAAAGATAGAAATATAGTTGATTGTGCTAAAAGAGAAGCATTTGAAGAAGTTGGTATAAAAAATAGCCAAATAAAAATACTAGGACAAATAGATCAGTGTATAACTGGCACAAATTATAAAGTTACGCCAATAATAGCATTAATCAATAGTAATTATATTCCTTCAATACAAGAATCAGAGGTTGCAGATCTTTTTGAAGTTCCTTTTGAGTTTTTTTTAGATAAAAATAATCTAAAAAGAAAAAATGCAGAGTATAAGGGTAAGCATTACTCTTATTATCAATATGATTGGAAAAACAAAAAAATATGGGGCTCTACAGCTAGAATGATAGTTAATTTTTGCGAAATAATGAAACTATATTAGTATAAAAAATATAAAAAGGAAAAATTAAATGAGTGTATTTATTATCAGATTCTTACCAATTATTATTTTTTTAATTTTACTTTTACTTTGGTTCTTACTTACGAGAAGAGGCAATAAAGAAAATAAGCCTCAAAAAGCTCCATGGTTCATTTTTATTATTATTTCTATAATAGCATTTGGAATAGTCTTAACTGTATTTAGATTTATCCAATTTGGTGAAGAGCCAGGTGGTAAATATATTCCTCCAAAATTAACTGAAGAGGGAATTGAACCTGGCCATGTTGAGCGTTAATCTGAATAGAGAAACTCCATGGTCATCGGGAACTCCTTATGATATTTTAAAAGTATTAGGAGGCTCAGATAAAACTATGATAGTTGGAGGGGCTGTAAGAGATTGGTTAAATGAAGAACCAGTTAAAGATATTGATTTTGCAACTAAATTATTACCAAAGGAAGCTATGCAAGCCTTATTAGATTCCGGTTTTAATGTTAAACCAACAGGCATAGAATACGGAACTATAACAGTATATAGTAATAATAAGTCTTATGAAATTACTAGTTTAAGAAAAGATATTCTTACTGATGGAAGACATGCTGAAGTAGTGTTTGGAGGAACTTGGGAAGATGATGCAAACAGAAGAGATTTTACGGTAAATGCATTATATGCTGATGAATATGGTACAATATTAGATGTAACAGGCGAAGGTTTTCGGGATTTAGAAAATAAAAAATTAAAATTTATAGGAAGTCCTAGTAAAAGAATAAAAGAAGATTATTTAAGAATTCTTAGATATTTTAGATTCTTATCAAAATTTTTGGTCAATATAGACAAAAAGTCTTTAGATTCATGTATTAAATATGCAAAAAATTTAAATATTTTGTCATCTGAAAGAGTTTTAATGGAATTTAATAAAATTTTGATAAGTGATAATTCTATTATTATTTTAGACAAAATGAATAAAAATAAAATATTGATAAATCTATTTAGACTAGCTTCTATTGATAATTATAAATTAAATAATAATGTTTTGAAAAAAATTTTATTAAAATTAAAGGACTATAGTAATAGAACAAATTATCCTTTTATTTTTTATATATCTTTTGTAATTGCATTATTAACTCAAAAAGAATCTAATAAAACTGCAATATTATCGGTAATGATAAAAAAGTTTAAATTATCAAATTTTGATAAAAGATTATTATTTAGAAATGTTAATTGGTTGATAGGTAAAGAAAAAATGACTCAAGCTTCAGTAATTAAACTATGGCTTGATTTTGGAGAAAGAGATGTAAAGGATTTAAAAGATATTTTATTGATAAATAATAATATAATAAAAAATGATTTAGTATTTTATTTAAATAATCCCCCTCCAGATTTTCCAGTTTCTGGAAAAGACTTATTAAAAATTGGTTTAAAAGAAGGCAAAGAACTGGGAGATGCATTATCTAAAATTAGAGATTGGTGGATTGAAAAAAACTGCAAACCATCTCATAGTGAATGTTTAGATAAAGTTAAAAGTTTAAAAACGTAATATATTTATAAATTAATTTATACTTATTTCCAAGATACTGAGGGTGGTAAAGACATAAATATTGCATCAATATTGCCTTCTGTCTTTAATCCAAATGCAGTTCCTCTATCATATAGTAAATTAAATTCTACATAACGGCCTCTTTTAAATAATTGGTCTAATTTTTGTTTTTCTGTCCAAACTTTATTAATTTTTTCTGTAACTATTTTAGAGTAAGTTTTTAAAAAAGTTTGTCCGATATCTTTTACAAATTCAAAATCAGTTTCAAAATTACTATCTAAATAATCAAAAAATATACCTCCTAGACCCCTTTTTTCTTTTCTATGAGGTAAGTAAAAGTATTCATCACACCACTTTTTATACTTAGGGTAGAATGAGGAGTCATATTTATTGCATGTGTTCTCTAAATTTGAATGAAATATTTTGCTGATAGTTTTTGATTTATTAATATAAGTAGGAGTTAGGTCAGCCCCACCTCCAAACCAATTCTTTGTAGTTCTTATGAATCTTGTATTAAAATGTGCTGCAGGAATAAAAGGGGAATGCATATGAGCAACTAAAGAAATACCAGTTGCATAAAAATTAGGGTTATTTTTTGCTCCAGGAATTTTATTCTTCATTTCTTCTGTAAAAGAACCCATTACAGTTGAAATATTTACACCTACTTTTTCAAAAACTTTTCCATACATAATAGACATTTCGCCTCCTCCGCCAGATGAATATCCTTTATCTGCCTTTCTTTTCCATTTTTTTCTCTTAAATTTTCCTGGTTTTAAATTAATATTAGGATTAGTTTTTGATTCGTTCTCTATAGCTTCAAATTCTGAGCAAATTTGATTTCTAAGATTATAAAAATTTTTTTCAATAAATTTATATTTATCATTATTATTATTATTATTATTCATAAGGCCATTTTTTATAAATTAAATTTGTATCCTTAACTAAATTAAAATTTAGCTTGAAAAAAGCTTGTCTAATAATATTTTAATCTATAGTAAGTAGTTAACTTAATTTAATTTATAAAAATGTCAAAATTATAAACGAGAGTTCTTTCAAAACTATAGATAAATATTATTTTTATTTTTTATTAAAGAGGTAAATAAATTGGAAAATAATTCAAATAACGATAAGAAAAGCAGAAGAGATTTTATACATATAACTTCTGGTGTGACTGTTGCTACAGGAGCTGCAGCAGTAGCTTGGCCATTAATAGATCAAATGAATCCATCTGCAGATGTATTAGCTCTAGCTAGTGTTGAAGTAGACTTAGAACCACTTCAACCTGGTCAGTCAATAAGTGTTTTATGGAGAGGTAAGCCATTATTCATAAGACGAAGAACAGAAGAAGAAATTTCTGAAGCTAGAGATATAGACCTAAATACTCTTAAAGATCCAGAGTTAGACGAAGATAGAGCTAAAAATTCAAATTATTTAGTAATGGTAGGAGTATGTACACATCTTGGCTGTGTTCCATTAGGTCAGCAAGGTGAGTATGGAGGTTGGTTTTGTCCTTGTCATGGTTCTCATTATGATACTTCTGGAAGAATTAGAAAGGGCCCAGCGCCTACAAATTTAGAAATTCCACCCTATGTTTTTTTAAATGAAACTACTATTAAAATAGGATAATTAGATGAAAGGCTTTTTTTATGAGTAATATTAAAAATGGAAAAGGTGTTATTGGCTGGATAGATTACAGACTTCCAATTTTTAGTACCTTGCAGCATACCCTTGTCGATTACCCTACGCCTAAAAATTTAAACTACTGGTGGAATTTTGGTTCTTTAGCAGGAATATTTTTATTGATACAAATTATTACTGGTATTGTTCTTGCTATGCACTACACGCCAAGTGTTGAAGGAGCGTTCGCTAGTATAGAGCATATTATGAGAGATGTTAATTACGGATGGTTAATTAGATATATCCATATGAATGGAGCCTCTTTTTTCTTTATAGTAGTATATATTCATATTTTTAGAGGTTTGTATTACGGTTCTTATAAATCACCAAGAGAGGTATTATGGTGGTTAGGTTTAACTATATTATTACTTATGATGGCTACAGCTTTCATGGGCTATGTTCTACCTTGGGGACAAATGAGTTTTTGGGGTGCAACAGTAATAACTAATTTATTCTCTGCTGTACCTATTGTTGGAACTGCGGTAGTAGAATGGCTTTGGGGAGGCTTTGCAGTTGATAACGCTCTTTTAAACCGTTTTTTTGCATTGCATTATTTATTCCCATTTTTAATTGTTGGGGTAGTTATTTTACATATTGTAGCTCTTCATACACATGGCTCTAATAATCCTTTAGGAATAGATAGAAAAGGACCTCAAGATTCTATACCTTTTCACCCTTATTATACTATAAAAGATTTATTTGGATTAAGCTTTGTACTAACTATATTTGCAGCGGTAGTATTTTATGCGCCTGACTATTTGGGTCATCCTGATAATTATATACCTGCTGACCCTTTAAAAACTCCAGCCCATATTGTACCGGAGTGGTACTTTTTGCCTTTTTACGCAATACTTAGAGCCGTACCGGACAAACTTGGTGGTGTAATTGCTATGATTAGTGCCATCTTAATTCTATTTGCTCTTCCTTGGCTAGATACTTCTAAAGTTAGGTCTGCAACATTTCGTCCCATTTATAAAAAATTCTTTTGGTTTTTATTAATAGATGTAATTATTTTAACGTGGGTAGGTGGAAGTCCAGCTGAAGGACATTTTATCCTTATAGGAAGATTAGCAACAATATATTATTTTGCTCATTTTATTATTTTTATGCCAATTATTGGAATAATAGAAACTCCCAAACCTCTTCCAAATAGTATATCGGAAGCTGTACTAAAAAAACCTATTAAAGATGGAACATAGCTATGAAAAATTATTATAAAATTCCTAAAATATTTTTTATATCTTTCATTTTGTTAAACTTATTTTTATCTAATCTTTTTGCCGCTGGACCAGATGGAAACATTACAAAAATGAAATTTTCATTTGATGGTATTTTTGGAGTAATTGATAAAGCATCGGCTAGAAGAGGATTACAGGTTTATAATGAAATTTGTGCTGGATGTCATAGTTTAGAACATGTTTCATATAGAAATTTATTAGATATTGGCTTTTCAAATGACCAAGTAAAGGAGTTTGCTTCACAATTTGAAGTTACAGCTGAACCAGACTCTGATGGTGAAGTAAATATGCGGTCTGCTATACCATCGGACAAGTTTGTTAGTCCATATCAAAATGATAATCAAGCTAAAGCTATGAATAATGGTGCTATTCCTCCAGACTTATCTTTAATAATAAAAGCAAGGGCAGGGGGTGCCAGCTATTTTTATAGCCTTTTAAAAGGATATGAAGATCCACCAGAGGATAAAGAATTGTCAAATGGATACTATAATATAGCCTATCCAGGAAATGTTATAGCTATGCCACAGCCACTATATGGTGACGATGTAGAATATGCTGATGGTACAGAAGCTACTATGGAACAAGAAATTATAGATTTAGTTTCATTTCTAACATGGACTGGACAACCAGAGCTTAATGATAGAAAATCTATGGGATTTAGAGTGTTTCTTTTCTTAGTTTTTATGACAAGTGTTTTATTTCTTTCCTATAGAAAAATTTGGAAAAAAATTAAAGGCTAATTAAACCTTTTTAGAAGATTTTGTAACTTTAATTTGGCATGTTGAGGTCTTGCCTCTTCAGGAGTAATTAAAGCATAGTCAAGAGCACTATATGCTGGATCATTCCAGTTCCACTCTGTTTTTTCAATATTTTTTATAATACTTTTTAGTAAATTTTTAGCATTTAAAGAATTAGTATTAAGTACTTTAATAATACTATCTACGGTAACTGCATCATGATCAGGATGCCAACAATCATAATCTGTTACCATAGCTATAGTAGCATAGGCTATTTCAGCTTCTCTGGCTAGTTTTGCTTCTGGCATATTAGTCATGCCTATAACATCACAGTTCCAAGATCTGTATAGATTAGACTCTGCTAATGTTGAAAACTGAGGTCCTTCCATTGCAATATATGTTCCACCATTCAGAATATTAATATTATCAGGAGCTGACTCAAATATAATTTTACTTAGATGTTTGGATGTAGGTTTTGCCATTGATACATGTGCAACTATTCCATCATTAAAAAAAGTTTTTATTCTTGCAAATGTTCTATCAATAAACTGATCTATAATAACAAAGTCTCCTGGTTTTATAGATTCTTTTAGGCTTCCAACCGCAGATAATGATATTATATCTGTGACCCCTAGTGATTTCAAACAATCAATATTAGCTCTATAATTTATATTAGATGGAAGTAGATTATGGCTTTTTCCATGTCTTGGAAGAAATGCAATATTTATATCATTTATAATACCTGTCAGAATTTTATCAGATGGATCTCCAAATGCTGATGATACACTTTGCCATTTAGCCTCTGATATATTATCTAAGTCATATATACCACTTCCACCTATAATTCCTAAATAAGGCTTTTCTTTATTCATTATACTTATCGAACACCTAATAAAATGATTTCAAAAATAAGAGTAGAATTAGCTGGAATTAATCCATTACCCACGGCTCTATTTCCGTATCCCATTGATGGAGGAATTACTAAACATCTTTTTCCATCTTCTTTCATTCCTATTAATCCTTCTTCCCAACCTTTAATAACCATACCCTGGCCTAAGGCTAATTGGAATGGCATTCCTCTCTCTAAAGATGAGTCAAATTGACTTCCTTTGGCATCACAAAAATCTTTAGCTTCTTTTTTTGAATCATATAACCAACCAGTATAGTGAACAGCAACTTCTTTTCCATTAACAGCTATTCTTCCATTACCTACTTCAAGGTCAGTAATAATAAGTTCCTTTGGTTCTTCCATAGCAAATATATTATTACACAAAATAATGAAAGTTACAGCAATAAATAATAGCATCTTATAAGTCTTTAATATTAAATTGAATTGCATTTTAAGCTCCTATCTAAATTATTATAATGATTTTTTTAAAAATTCTATTGTTCTTTTATATGATAAATCTCTTGATGCCTCATTATAACTATCTCTTTGGTCACAAAAAAACCCATGATCTGCATTTTTATAAGTATGAATTTCTATACTTGGTTCTTTATTTTGAGAAAAATGTTTAATTTTATTTTGATCTTCTTTATTAATTGTTTCATCTTTCTCACCTAAATGAACTAAGGTAGGGCATCTAGGCGTTTTATCTAGAAAAGTAGATATTTGTGAGCCATAAAAACATACCGAAGCATCTAATCCATATGCTGAACAAGCTGCTTTCCAAGATAGAGATCCTCCATAGCAAAAACCTACTGTCGCTACGTTATGAGATACCTTAAGATTAGCAATACAACTTAATATATCCATAGTAGGTAGATCCCATCCAGACTTACCTTTTAATTCTTTACCTTTTTCAATACTAGTAGCAGAGTAATCTAGGTTAACATCATTTTGAACTCTATAAAATATATCGGGCACCCATGTTATAAATCCCTCTTTTGAGAATTTTTCGGCAATGTCTTTGATATGATCATTAACTCCAAATATCTCTTGAATTAAAACTATAGCACCTATTCTTTCGATAGATGGTTCATATATATAAACCGGTATATCTTTATCATCAGCAGACTTTATATTAATCTTATTATTCATCTTTTATTCCTATATATCTATACGTTAAACCTAAATACAATAATATCACCATCAATGACAATATATTCTTTTCCTTCTGTCCTAATATATCCATTCTCTCTAGCTTTTTGCTCTCCTCCTAATTTAATATAATCATTAAAAGAGATGGTTTCGGCTGCAATAAAACCTCTTGAGAAGTCATCATGTATTTTACCAGCTGCATCTTTTGCTATAGTGCCTTTTTTAATTGTCCATGCTCTTACTTCTTTAGGTCCTGCTGTGAAATAAGTTACTAAATCTAAAAGGTCATAGCCAGCTTTAGCTAATTTTTCTAATCCAGATTCTACTAAATTCAAAGCTATTAAAAATTCATTTCTTTCTTCAATATTAGAAATTTCTGAAATTTCAGATTCTAATTTTGCAGACATTGTTATTGTCTTTATACCTTTTGAGGCACCTAATTTAGTTAACTCATGAGAATAATCATTTCCATCAACTGAGGATTCTTCATCAACATTAGCTACAAATAAAACTGGTTTAAAAGTTAATAAATTTAATTGTTTAACAATAAAAAAGTCATCCTTCGAAAAATTAATCTCTCTAGCAGGTTTTCCATCTTCAAGTTGATCAATAACTTTTAATATTATTTCAAAAATTAATTTTGCTTCTTTATCTCCTGCCCTAACTTTTTTTTCTATGGAATTTTTTCTTTTATTTAGAGTTTCAAGATCTGAAAGCATAAGTTCTGTTTCTATTACTTCTATATCGTTTATAGGGTCTATTTTATTATTTACATGAGTTATATCACTATCATCGAAGCATCTTATTACATGGCAAATAGCGTCAACTTCTCTAATATTAGCCAGAAATTGATTGCCTAAGCCTTCACCTTTGCTAGCTCCTTTTACTAGTCCAGCTATATCAACAAAATCAACATAAGTTGGTATAATTTGATTAGGTTCATTTATTTTAGCTAATTCATTTAGTCTTCTGTCAACTAATGCAACCCTACCAATATTAGGTTCAATAGTACAAAAAGGATAATTTTCTGCATTCGCGGAGTTAGTTTCAGTTAAAGCATTAAATAGTGTTGATTTTCCAACATTAGGTAAACCTACAATGCCGCAATTAAAGCCCATAATTTTAACTCCTAGCTATATTTTCTGACAGAATTTGTGGTAAATTATCAATATTATTAATAATTAACTCTATATTTGAACAAATTTCATTAATTAAATTATTAACGCTTATTAATTCTTCTTTATTAAAGTCCCCTAAAACATAATTATTTACAAGGCTTTTATCTCCAGGGTGGCCTATTCCAATTCTTAGCCGAACATAGTCTGTTCCTATATGCGAATCTATACTTTTAAGCCCATTATGACCTCCTGAGCTTCCTCCTATTTTTGTTCTTATATCTCCAATATTTAAGTCTAAATCATCATGTATTACAATAATTTGTTTATTTTGAAGTTTATAGAACTTTTTTATATGACTTAAACTTTGTCCCGATAGATTCATAAATGTTTGAGGTTTAACAAGAAGTAATGGGTTATCTTTTAGTTGACTTGTAATAATATGTGCTTGAAATTTGCTTTTAAAATGAGAAAAAGAATACTTTTTTGCAATACTATCAATAATCATAAACCCTATATTATGTCTATTCATACTGTACTTAGTTTCTGGATTACCAAGCCCAACCAAGACTAACACTAATTTATTTCCAATCTATAAATTAATTATTCTTCTTTTTTTACAGCTTCTTCAGAAGGTTTTTCTTCATTAGAAGAAGTAGTTTCACCTTCAGTAGTTTCTTTATCACCTTCTTCATCTTCAGAGGTTTCTTCTTCTGATGTTAAGGCCGCTGGGGCTACAACGCTTGCAATGATGAAATCTCTGTCTGTAATAGTTGGAGTAACTCCATCAGAAATATCTTTTATATCACTGAAGCGAATTGAGTCACCTAGCTCAAGTCCAGTTAAATCAATGATAAATAATTCTGGAATATTAGACGCAGGACAAGAAACTTCAATATTATATCTAACAATATTTAAAATTCCTCCTTTTTTAATACCAGGACATTCTTCTTCATTTTCAAATTTAACAGGAACTTCAATAGTCACTTTTGTATTTTCACTAACTCTTAAAAAATCTATATGTTCTGCTTTATCAGTGACTGGATGTAAGGAAATTTCTTGAGGTAAAACTCTTATGCTTTCTTTATCTATTTCTAAATCACATAACCTATTAAAAAAACCTTCTTTTCTTAACTCAGCATTTAAATCTCTTTCATTTATTGAAATAGCTAATGGTTCTATTTTATTTCCATAAATTATAGCAGGAATTCTTCCTTCTCTTCTAAGTGTTCGTGATTTACCTTTACCTACAGATTGTCTTGTTTCTGCTGAAAGGTTAGATGTCGCTACCATTGTTTACTCCTATTACTATAATTACTTTTATTCTTAAAATCTATATTTAGTCAAATAAACTAGAAACCGAACTATCTGAACTAATTCTTTTAATAGCCTCCGCTATTAGTGGAGCTAGGTTTAATATACGTATGTTACTTGCGTCAAGGATTAATTTAGTAGGTGCAATACTATCTGTGATTACTAGCTCATTTAATTTAGAAGTTTTTATTCTTTCTACAGCTGGTCCAGATAAAACTCCATGCGTAATATATGCTGAAACACTTTTAGCTCCAGATTTAATTAAAGCTTCTGCTGCGTTACATAAAGTTCCTGCTGTATCAACTATATCGTCAACTATTATACAATCTCTACCTTTAATATTTCCTATTATATTCATTACTTCTGATTCGTTAGCTTTATCTCTTCTTTTATCTACTATAGCTAAATCACCATTTATTCTTTTTGCTATACCCCGTGCTCTTACAACTCCACCAACGTCTGGTGATATAACTACTAAATCCTTATTTTTATAATTATCTAATATATCTTTTGTTATAACTGGTGCAGCATATAAATTATCTACTGGTATATCAAAAAACCCTTGAATTTGTCCTGCGTGTAAGTCAATTGTTAATAACCTATCTATTCCAGCCGTAGTAAGTACATCTGCAATTAATTTAGCAGATATCGGTGTTCTTGGTCCAACTTTTCTATCTTGCCTAGCGTAACCAAAATAAGGCATAACAGCAGTTACAGTATTAGCAGATGCTCTCTTTAGTGCGTCAATAGTTATTAATAGTTCCATAACATTATCATTAGCAGGCATAGAGGTAGATTGAATTACGAATATATTCTTACCTCTAATGTTTTCATTAATTTCTACAAATACTTCTTGGTCTGAAAACCTAGTAACAGATACATCAATAATTTCTATTTTCAACTCTTTACTAATTTCTCTGGCAAGAATTGGATTGCTATTACCTGAAATGATATGCATATTTTGAGCCTTATAAATTTAATAAATTATTAACATAAATTGGAATTATTTATATGTTAATACTTATATTAAATCTATCTATTTTTAAAGGTTTATTATCATATTAAGCTCAGTTAGAGACATTTCAATTATTTTTGTTGATATTTCTTTCCACACATATTGAATAACTGACTTTTTTATTATGTTCTCTTGTTTAATAGAACCTATTAATTGATTTTTTTCGTTAAATATTTCCCAAATAACCCTAATATTAACTCGCTCATTCTCTATTTTATCAAAACTAAAATTTATTTTTAAAGATGAATACTTTTTTATGTCGCTATAAATGTCGTCTTTTTCATCTAATATTTTAAGAGAGTTTGAAGAGAATATACTGCGTAATGTTTGGTTAAAAATATTTTTAAGTTTTTTATCATTCTTTAAACCACTTATTTCTAAATTTTTTATGTAAGTAATATTATTTATTTTAAAAATATTTTTTTCAATAAAACTAGTGATTTTATCTGAAATTATATTTTGGATATTTGAATCATTAATATTGTCATTAGGCAATATTATTTCTAATTTCATATCATTATATATAGAACTATTAATATTAAATATCATTTTTATTTTATCAGTTTTAGAATATTTAATTAATGTAGCCTTAACTATATAATCATTTTCATTATAGTATTCATAACTAGTTAAAATATTTTTTTTTATAAGGTTATTATAAATACGTTTCTTAATGTTTAAATTTACTTTTTCTGAAACTCCAATAATATTATCAATAAAAATTATTGAATTGATAGGATTATAGATTGGTGACGTTGTTTTAGAGTTTTGAAAAGGTTTGTTCATTTGAAAACAACCAAAAAGAAAAAAAATACATAAGATATATTTTAAAATATTTCTCATCATATAACTTTAATTGAAATAGTAGAAATCATTCTTCCACAATCTTTTAAATTGTTTTTATAGTTTCTTCTATAACTAAAGAAATTATGTTCTTCGATAAATGTATCATTATTGGTATTAGATATATTTTTTTCTATTACCCCTTTATCCAAAGCTTGATCTTTAATATATTGAGGTAGATCAAATTTGTATTTATTTGTTAAAATATTAATAAAATATTTATTATTTTTAATATTTTCTTTGGTAAATTTTTTATAAAAATCTTTTTGTACCTCATAAGATTCAGGTCCTATACATGGGCCAATTACTAAACGTATATTTTTTACTTCTGACTTCATATCAATAAAGGAATCAATTGTATTAGATAAAATATTTTTAATTGCTCCTTTCCAACCAATATGAATAGCTGCAATTATATTTTTTATAGGATCAACTGCTAAAACTGGAGAGCAGTCTGCTGTTAATATACCTAAAATTATATTTGGTTTATTAGTTATTATTGCATCAGCATCAATTTTAGAGGTGATTTGTTTTATATTATTAACTAAAAGAATCTTATTACTATGCACTTGATTAACAATTTTTAGATTTTGAATATCTAAATTATGATAATTACATACTAATCTTCTATTATTAAAAACATTTTTTTTAAGGTCATTTGAACTATAGCTACAATTTAAGCTGAAATTATTTTTATTAGAATAACCACCATTTTTAGTAAAAAAACCATGAGTTATATTTTTAAAATTTAGGTTATTACTTAAAATAGGTGTTATTTCATTACTTTGCATTTTAAAAACCAGCTGGTTGTATTGATTTACTTGATGTAATAACTATAGCATTAAATAAGCTACCCATTTCCTTTTCTGAAGTTAATCTTTTACAACCATTCAAAATTAAATCTTTTTTATCAGGATTATTTTCGATTAATTGTTTACATCTAATATTAATTCCTAAATTCTTTAAAAAGTCTTTTTGTTCTATTGGGCCAAAGACATTAGCTTTAAGATCTTTTGCAATTTTTATAATAAGTTTGAAGTCTACTTTTGCAGATAAATCACATTCTCCCGGTTCTAAAAGTGGATTTATATATTTATGGTCTTTAACAGCTTGAAGTGAGCCAAAATTATCTTCTTTATTTAAAGCATAATCAATTATTAAAAAAATTCCTCCTTGTTCTAATATTCTTTTAATTATTGAAGTAATAATATTTATACTTGCAGGGCTAAATTCTATAATTTGATTGTTTTTTAGATATTCAGGTAAAATAGTTTCATATGGACTAGGGTTTTTGTCATAAATAAATTGTAAATCATTATTGGAATTAATATCAATCAATCTTTCGTGCCAATTGTTATTAATTTTAATAAATTGATGAATAGGAAGAGCATCAAAAAATTCATTTGCATAAAGCATAGAAAATCCATTAGGTATTTTATTTATGTCATTATATGACTGAGAGTTTGGCACATTAATTTTTTGTTTTTTGATTAATGATGAAGAGCTTTCTATAAAAATAGGTTTAATTTTTTCTGATAGAATTTTATCAATTTGTTTAGTGGCTCTAAGTGCATCTTTCATCATAGTACCATTACCTCCACCTAAATCTACTAATATAGGAAAGTTAGGTTTTTTACATTTATAATAATAATCTATAAATGCTAATCCTATTAGTTCTCCAAATATTTGACTTATTTCAGGAGAAGTAATGAAATCACCTTTAGTACCTATTACGTTATTTTTATTATAATATCCATACTTAGGGGCTAATAGACAATCAGACATATAATCTGCAACCGTAATTGGCCCATGTAATTTTATTTTTTTTAAAAAATATTCTTTCAAAATGTATTCTTTTTTTTATTTTTTTTTATACAAGTAAATACCTAAAATTAATAGAGGTATTGATAATGCCATTCCTATTGTGTAATCGTAATACAGTGCACCTATATGTCTGTCAGGTTCCCTAAAAAATTCAATAAAAATTCTTGAAGCTGCATATAAAATACAAAATATACCTGAAATTTTCCCAGGTGTGTTTAAAATCTTGGTTTTATATATAAGGTAATATAATATTATTAATATTATAATTCCTTCAAAAAATGCTTCATATAACTGACTAGGGTGCCTAGAATTTGGTCCTGCACATTTAAATATTACTGCCCAAGGTAATTCAGATTGTTTGCCCCATAATTCACCATTTAAAAAATTCGCAATTCTTCCCAAAAATATTCCAATTGGAGCAGCAGCACATATTAAGTCTGTCAAAGAAAGAAATTTTAAATTATTATTTTTTGAATAAAAAAATGTAGAGACTGTTATTCCAATTAAACCTCCATGAAATGACATGCCCCCTTGCCACACAAATAAAATTTTTATAGGGTCATAGACATAATACGGTAAATTATAAAATATAATATACCCTAATCGTCCTCCAATTATAATTCCAAGCATTGCCCATATCAAAAAATTTTCTATATGTTTTTTATTTATAAAATTATTATAATAACTCAATTTAACGATATTTTTTAAATATATTTGACCTAATATTAGCCCAAATATATATGAAAGTGCATACCATCTAATTTCTAAAGAAAAAATAGAAAACCCTGATGTGAGTCCTATAGAACAGGCTGAATCTGTAAGTTTTAAAAATTGATCAAACATTTTTTATTTATATGGATCATCTGAAAGAAGATAATTGGTAACATAGTCATGTACTCCTTTTTCTAGTGATAAAGCTTTAATTTTATATCCTTTTTTTTTAATTTTATTCATATTAGCTCTAGTATGATATTGATATTGGTGTTTTATATTTTCTGGCATTTCTATATAACTAATTTTTGATGATACCTTCATTGCTTTAAACACTGAATTTACTAAATCTTCAAAGGACCTTTCAATACCAGTTCCACAGTTAAATATTCCAGAAATGTTTTTATTATCAATTAGCCAATTTATAAGAGATATACAATCATCTACATAAATAAAATCTCTTGTTTGTTGTCCATCTTCATATTGATTATTATAGGACTTAAATAATTTTACATTTCCAGTTTTTTTATATTGATCCATCGCATGTTTTACTACTGACTGCATACTTTCTTTATGATATTCATTTGGTCCGTAAACATTAAAAAACTTTAATCCAACCCATTGAGGAGGACATTTTTTTTTCTTTGCTTCTTTAATAGCATATCGATCAAATAAATATTTAGAAAGACCATAAATATTTAGTGGTTTATATGTTTTACTTTCTGAATCATCGAAACCTTTTGATCCATCACCGTATGTAGCAGCAGAGGACGCATAAAGAAATCTTACTTTATTTTCGGTGCACCATTTCCATAACTTACGAGTAAACCTTGTATTTATATTATATATTAGTCTAAAGTTTGTTTCGGTAGTAGATGAATTAGCTCCCATATGAATAACTAATTCTATATTATTATTTTTATCTAAATATTTAAAAATATCTTCCGGAGAAACTATATTTTGGTATATCAGCTTATTTATATTTTTATTTTTACTTTTATCATTTAGCCAATCACATATGATAATATTTTGAATACCTTTTTTATTTAATGATGAAACAATATTTGAGCCTATAAAACCAGCTGCACCTGTAACTAAAATCATAATATAACCTTTGTGTATTTATATTTATATTTTTAAATATTTAATTATATAAAAATTATATATACTACTATGAAAATATGTAACTTTTTATAAAAATTTAAGGATAAAAAATGTCAAAAAAAGAATTTATTAAAGATGATATGGTCAAATTATTAGGAGGTGCAAGTTCTGCATTAGGCGTTTTGAAAGATGAACTTGAAGATAGAATAAAAGATAAAGTTGAAAAAGTAATATTTAAATTGGATTTAATAAATAAGAAAGATTTTTTGGTTGTCAAAAAGATGGCTGAAGAAGCGAGAATACAAAATGAAAAATTAAGCAAAAAAATAAATACATTAGAAAAAAAAATAGTATTACTTAATAAAAAATTTAAAAAATAAGACCTTAGTTTTTACTGATTCTCATATAAATATAAAAAATTTAAATATAAGATTATAAATATACATAATTTATTAGTTTGAAAACCATATAAGTTATTGATTTTATTAATATTTATTTTGTTTATTTTTATATTGAATGATTGATTTGCACTTTGTGTCAGCTTTTGAGATTATACTGTATATAGATGTTATTTTTTATAAAATACTATATTTAGTATAAAAGGTTAATTATGAGAGTTCTCTTATCGGATTCAGAAAATAATAACTTAAATCCATTAGATTTAATTGAAGATGTAGTAGTCTCAAATGATTGGCCTCATAATAGGCCAGATAATGATACTTTATATGTTGAAGTAGCAGGGGAATGGTGTGATTACCAGCTAACTCTAGCTTGGAGCAACGATAATAAGTTACTTCAGTATACTTGGACTTACAATATTAAAGTTCCTTTTAAGAAGTATAGCTCATTATACGCATTATTAAATAAGATAAATTTAAATATTAGCTCAGGGCATTTTGAATTATGGGTTGAGGACGGCTATTTAATGTATAGAAACTCTTTATTAAGTTTTGATTTTTCATCTATTACTCCTGAAACAATAGAAAGTATTTTATCGTCTTCTTTATCTGATTGTGACAAGTATTATCCTACATTTCAATTTCTCTTATGGGGAGATAAAACTCCAAATCAAGCTATAGAAGCTTCATTATTAGAGACGCAGGGTGAGGCTTAGTAGATTTAGTGGTTAAATTCCCAGTTTTATTTATAGGGTGTGGTAATATGGGATCATCTATTATAGATGGAATTTTATCAAACCAAATTATGAATAAAAGTGATATATTTATAATAGAACCAAACTTAAAAAAAAGACGTTTTTTAAATAAAAATGGTTTAAGCGTATTCAGTAAAATTAGTGAGTTAGACATTAAGAAATTAGGCATAAAAGCATTATTAATTGCTGTAAAACCTCAAATAGTTAAAGAAGTGGCATATGAAATAAAAGATTATATGAATACTAACCAAATAATAATTTCAATAGTAGCTGGCAAAAAAATAAAATTCTATAAAAATATTTTTGGAAAAAATATTTCCATAATACGAGCAATGCCTAATACCCCTGCAAGTTATGGAAAGGGAATAACAGCTATTTATCCTTGTGAAAAAACTAATAATTCAAATTTAAAAAATACTAAAAAAATATTTTCTGCTGTTGGAAAAGTAGTAGAGCTGAAGCAAGAAAATAAAATGGATATTGTTACTGCTATTTCTGGCAGTGGACCAGCATATGTATTCCTTTTAATAGATTATTTAATCAAAACTGCAGTTAATAAAGGATTAGATAAAAAAACTGCAACAATATTAGTTAAAGAAACTTTATTAGGTGCAAGTTATATGGCGTCTAATTCTCCTAAATCTCCAGAAATATTAAGGATAGATGTTACCAGCCCAGGAGGAGTAACAGAAGCAGCACTGAAAGAGTTTAATAATAATAGTATATTTCTTAAGACTTTAGATAGAGCTATTAGTGCTGCTGTAAAAAAATCTATTAAATTGTCTTCTTAATTAAATTATAAGAGTTAACTTGATACTTTTTTATATAGAAGTATTTTATTATATAAAAAAAAGTGAATGGTGGTAAATGTCTAATAAAGAACTAAAAGATAGGTTAATTTCAATTGCTATTAAGGAATTAATAGCAAATAGATGGAATAATTTAGATATGAAAAAATTATCTAGTTTATCTAAATCTCCATTGGATGATGTCTTACTAGTATGTAGTTCGAAGCATAAATTATTAGATTATTGGTCTGATAATATAAATTTTGAAATGGTAAAGAGTTTATCTATAAAAGAACTTCAGCAAGTTTCAAAAAAAGAAAGAGTTTTAGAATTAATGATGTGTCGTTTCGATGTTATAAAATCTAAATCTAAAGAGGTTAATGCTTTAATTAAATTATCAAAAAGAAGTTTAATAGAATCTTCGTATAGCTTTAATAGAGCTTTAATAGGTATGAAATTAATATTAGACTATTCCGATATTTCAACAAAGGGATCTTTAGGACTATTAAAAATAAAAGCTTTAACAATAATATGGTTGTTATCATTAAGAGATTGGAATAAGGGACAAGTCCCTAATGAAGAAGCATTAATGGCTATTCTTAATAAACGTTTATCTTTTGCTGAAAAAGTAAATCAAATGTTATCATAATTTTTAGATAGGAATGGATAGTATTGCTTTTAACCCCCCTAGATGTGATTTATCTAATTTTATTTCGCCACCATGACTTCTAGCTATATCTCTTGCAATAGTTAGACCTAATCCCAAACCACCAGTAGAGAGGTTTCTTGAATTTTCTATTCTATAAAATGCCTTAAATACCGAAGAATAATCTTCTTTTTTAATTCCAGGACCATTATCATCAATAATAATAAGGGCATTTTTATCTTTTTTAATTAAGGAAATTTCTACTATTTTACTTTCTCTACACGCGTTAGATGTCAAATTAGTAATGGCTCTTCTTAAATCATTTATTCTTACTTTAGCATCAATTGTTTCAATTTTTTTAGGTAAAATAATATCATCATTTCTTTTAGCGTCTAATATGATACTTCCTACAAGTTTAGAAAGATCTGATTTAACACTTATCTCTAATTCTTTTTCCTTAATAAATGATAAATATGCTTCTAACATTTGTTCCATCTGATTCACATCTTCCTTTAAGCCAATTTTATCTTCAGTTGAAGAGAGCATTTCAATTTGAAGCTTCATTCTAGTTAGTGGAGTTCTTAAATCATGACTTACTCCAGCTAGCATGTTTGTTCTTTGTTCAATATGTAGCCTAATTCGTTCTCTCATATCTAAGAAAGCATGAGTTACTTGTCTAACTTCATCGGCACCTCTAGGTTTTAATGCATAAAAAGTGTCACCTTTACCAAAGGCATCTGCAGCATTCGATAATTCTTTTAAAGGACTAATTTGTCTTCTGAGGAAAAATATTGCTAAACTAAGAAGTAAAAGAGATGATACCAACATAACTGCAATAAAAATATAAGTGGTAGAGCTATATAGCCTTTTTTTAGAAATCTCAGTTAATAAAACTTTATTTGGAAGTTGAACATAAATAATAACTTTATTGGAAGATATGGCTGTATTGAAAGTATGTGAAAATTTTATTCTTTCTTTTAAAGATTTAGATAAAGCACGATCTAATCGTGTTTTTTTAGGATGTAATAATTCATTTTCTTTAAGAATAGTATTTGGAAGAATTTTTATTTTAGCACCGAAGAAATTTGCAGAGTCTTCTATTATTTTTTTTTCTATAATATGATTCTCTTCAGCGAGAATAATTTTATCCGATATTAAAGCTATTTCTCCTGCAACAGCTAGTACGAGTCTTCTTCCTACATCATCCCAATGCCTTTCAAAGAAAAAATACCCTAAAAAAATTTGTAAAAAAATTAATGGTAAACCTACAATAAATAAAGACCTCCCAAATAAACTTCTGGGCATAATATCTCTTAATCTCATTGGTTATCCAGAGTATTCTGAGGCAAGGAATATCCTTTTCCTCTAATAGTTAATATATTTAATGGACTCTTAGGATTATTTTCTATTTTTTTTCTTAGTCTACTAATAGTAATATCAATTCCTCTAGATCCTAATTTTAAATTATTTATCAAAACGTATCTATCGATTGTATTTCCTTTTCCTTCTACTAATATTTTGAGGAGTTCATTTTCTTTAGAAGTTAAAGTTATTTTATTATTATTTTTCCATACTATTGATATATCTGGATTGTATAAAATATTGCCAAATTTAATTATGTTATTGTCATAGGTAGATGTTAATTTATTCTCTTCAGTTCTTCTTAAAACAGCTTTAATTCTTAAAAGTAATTCCTGTGGCTCAAATGGTTTTCCTAGATAATCATCAGCTCCTTCTTCAAAACCAACAATTCTATTCTTAGTTTCTTTCATAGCAGAGAGCATTAGTACTGGAGTGTTATATTTTTGCCTAATGAACTTTAATAATTCAAGACCATTTTCTCCTGGCATCATTATATCTAGAATTATAATATCATAAGATACAACACTAATTTTTTTTCGGGCAGAACTGGCATTTTTTGCAGTGTCAACAAAATGATTATTATCTATGAGAAATTTTTCTAATAATTCATTAAGCTTTTTATCATCGTCAACTACTAAAATATGCGCGGTAAAATTAATATTTTTATATTTATTTATCATTATAATAATTTAACTTTAATATATATATTAAGTCCATAAACTTATTTTTTAAAATTTAAATATTTTTTAATGATTTTATTGATAAAATATGAAAGTAATATTAGTCTACATTTTTTTTATATATCTTTTGTAAGTCTTAGGGAGGATTTTTATATGGAAGACTTTAGTCTTAATGAAGGCTTTATTTGGTTTGATGGAGAATTAGTAGATTGGAAAGAAACCAAAATTCATGTGCTTACGCATGGACTACATTATGCTTCTTCTGTATTTGAAGGTGAAAGATGTTATGACGGAAAAGTTTTTAGAGAATTAGAGCATACTAAAAGGTTACACCATTCTGCAAATACTTTAGGCTTTACAATTCCTTACAATGTAGAAGAAATCTGTGAAATAAGAAAAATTGTACTAGATGCAAATAATATTAAAAATGGCTATGTAAGACCTGTTGCATGGAGAGGAAGTGAAATGATGGGTATTAGTGCTCAAAAGAATAAAATTCATCTCGCTGTAGCAGCCTGGGAATGGCCTAGTTACTATACTCCAGAGGCAAGACTTAAAGGTATTAAACTACAGTTAGCAAAATGGAAAAGGCCATCTCCAGAAACAGCACCAGTTTCTACAAAATCTGCAGGACTTTATATGATTTGTACACTTGCAAAACATGAAGCTGAGAGAAATGGTTGTGAAGATGCTTTAATGTTAGACTACAGAGGATACATTGCAGAAACTACAAGTGCTAATATATTTTTAGTAATAAATGGAGAAATACATACGCCTAAAGCTGATTGTTTTCTCAATGGAATTACTAGACAAGAAGTTATTAAAATAGCAAAGGATAAAGGTATAAAATTATTTGAAAGGCATATTGAACTTGAAGAGTTATCAATGGCAGATGAAGTTTTTTGTACTGGTACAGCTGCTGAAATCACGCCAGTTAGTAAAATAGATGATTATAATTTTAAGCCTGATAAAGTATGTAAATTAATGATAGAGGAATATAACAAAGTAACTGGACAGATTAAATTATAATTACCATTTATTTGCAGCTTCTAAATCACTCCTTTTTTCTTCTACCCAGACCTTTCCTTTATTAGATTCTTCTAATTTCCAAAAAGGAGCTTTAGTTTTTAACCAGTCAATTAAAAACTCACAAGATTCTAAAGCATCGGCTCTATGCTTTGAAAATGTAGCTACAAGAACTATTTGATCTCCAGGATAAAGCTTGCCATATCTATGAATAATCAAACTATCTACTAAATTCCATCTAACTTTTGCTTCATTATTAATATTTTCTAATTGTTTCTCTGTCATTATAGGATAATGTTCTAATGTCATAGATTTTAATTCGGAATTATTTCCTTCTCTAACTTTACCAATAAATAAACCTATACCCCCAATATTTTTATTTACAGAGGAAATATCTTTTATTTCTTGGTTAACATTAAAATCATCTTTTTGGACTTTAATCATATATTTATCCTCCTGTCATAGGAGGAAAAAAAGCTATTTCGTCATTATCACTAATTTTTTTATCCAGATTGCTTACTTCCATATTAACTGCACATCTTATAACTGATAAATCTTCAAAAGCTTTACTATATTTTTCATTTTTATTCTTAAGAAAGATAATTAATTCATTAATAGAATTTATATTTTCATTAATAGTAATACTTTCTGATTCAATTCCTATCTGATCTTTAACCCAAGAAAAATATTTAATATGCATTTTAATCTTTCTTAATTTTATTTAATACAATAATACTTCTTATAACATATTTATAACCAGTATATATAGTTAAAATAGTTGTTATATATAAAAATATTGTACCAACTTGATATATCTTTGCAGAATATTCAATATTTAAGGGCATTAAAGTTAGAATAAAAATAGCTATAAATTGAAACGCAGTTTTAATTTTTGATAAGAGTGTTACATTTAAAATTTCTGACTGATTATAAATTGCTAACGCTTCCCTTAAACCTGATATAATAATTT
>Ga0209631_10001550_pt1 | contig 29359 bp, 27 predicted proteins | sample COG_08_FD_184752 | JGI IMG/M metagenome (GOLD analysis project Ga0209631, IMG submission 184752) | Pelagic Microbial community sample from North Sea - COGITO 998_met_08 (SPAdes) (version 2) | ecosystem: Environmental > Aquatic > Marine > Neritic zone/Coastal water | place: Helgoland, sampling... | reverse complement strand
CCTGTCCGCATGCAGTCAATCCTAGAGAGGCTGCCGCTGCCCACATCACTCTTGCTGAGTACAGTCTTTTCTTCACAAAACCCCCTGTCTTATCTAGCAAGAATTTAGAGTGTCTTACCCGACTGGTGAAGCTGTCCCGGTTCGGTGGACGGGTAAGGACTTGATGTTGTAGCAGTCCCCCAAGCTGGGGGAGTCAGAAGCTTCTCCCGCGTAGCGGGAGAGTAAGGTACGTGGGTCATGCTGCTTTCTCACAGCGCTCGTGGAGGCGTTCGAAGTTGACGGGCGAGATCTGGCCGAGCGAAGAGTGACGCCGCTTCGGATTGTAGAAGCCCTCGATGAAGTCGAAGACCTCCATCCTGGCCTCGGCCTGGGTGTTGAACCGCTTCAGGTCGAGCAGTTCGCACTCGAGCGTCGCGAAGAAGCTCTCGGCCATCGCGTTGTCGTAGCAATCGCCAACGGATCCCATCGAAGGCCGTACGTCGGATGCCTTGCAGCGGAGTCCGAACGCTATCGACGTATACTGCGTGCCCTGGTCGCTGTGATGCACGACCTGCTGCGGTCTTCGCTGTGCTACGGCCATGTCCAGGGCATCGAGCACGAGTTCGGTGCGTAGGTGCGTGGCCATAGCCCATCCGACGATCTTGCGGCTCCAGACGTCCAAGACCACGGCCAGGTACAAGAAGCCTGTCTGCGTCGGGACGTACGTAATGTCGGCCACCCACAACTGATTGGGGCCGTTTGCCGTGAAGTCTCGCTCGACCAGACCGGCCGCAGGGCGCGCATCCTCGCCTCGTAGAGTGGTCTTCGGACCTCGACGACGACGGCTCACCCCTTCGATGCCTTCCTGCTTCATGAGGCGACCTACGCGCTTCTCACCCACGTGCTCGCCATTCTCCTTGAGCTCGGCGTAGATCCGGGGACGTCCATAAACCTGGCGGTTGTCGTCGTGGACTCTTCTGATCTTCGCTGCCAGTTCTGCGTCTCGCCTCGCTCGATCCGACGGCTTCCGACGCAACCAGGCGTAGTACCCGCTGGGGGAGAGGCCCAGCACACGGCACATTACGCGGATCGGAAACTCGGCCTGATACGCCTTCACGAACTCGAACCCCGATCGGGGATCGAGTCGCTCTCCCGAGCGAACCAGGCCGCTGCTTTTTTTAGGATCTCTCGCTCCATCCGGAGTTGCTTGACCTCCCGCTTCAAGCGTCTCAACTCCGTGCGTTCCTCTGTCGTCAGGCCATCGCTACGGATCCCTGCATCGACGTCAGATCGCTTCACCCAGTTGAGGATCGTCTGTGCCGTCGGCTCAAACTCTCGACTCAGTTCCCCTGGCGTGCGGCCCGCTCGCACCAGTTCCACCATCTGCTGCCGAAACTCCGGCGAGTACGGCGGTCTCGTTCTTGGCATTTCCATGGACTCCTTTCTCTAAGAGATCAGGTGTCCACTAAATCGGGGCAACTCCAGTTAGCCCGATCAACACAAAACCCCGCCCAAGGCCGTAACCTCAAGCGGGGTAATCATTTCCTGAAGTGGGCGCTGAGGGACTCGAACCCCCGACCCCCTGCGTGTAAAGCAGGTGCTCTAACCAAGCTGAGCTAAGCGCCCTGAAACCACGACCTGATCGGCAAAGATAGCAACGCACCGCGAGTCATCCGAGTCCGCATACCCAAGTCGACCGCAGGAGCGAGCCTAGCGCCGACGCTCCCGCGCCCAATCCGTCCCACCGGGGATTCCGGCCGCAGCATCCGGTCGCTGACTCTGCCATCCGAATGAACGCAGCTCCTGACGCTCCGGCCAAACACTCGTGAGCGTCGCCGCTTCCCAGAGGCGACCGTTCTTCATCACATGATCGACCTCCCGGCTGTTGCGAAGATCGTCCAGAGGATTCGCGTTCAGGATGACCAGATCGGCGAGCTTCCCGGCCTCGATACTCCCGAGGTCGTTCCCGAAGCCGATCGCCTCAGCCCCGAGCAGGGTCGCGGCGCGCAGCGCGTCGTGGTTGTCCATTCCGGCGGAGGCCATCGACCAGAGCTCCCAATGCCAGCCGAGACCATGGAACTGGCCATGTCCCCCCACACCGATCCGTCCGCCAGCCTCGATGAGGTCGGTGAGGAAAGCGGCGTGCTTGTAGAAGACGTGCTCCTCCCACCGGAACCAACCGGCGGCCCGAACACGCCGTGAGCCCTTGGCCTCCAACTCGTTATACGGCGTCCACGCGGAGAGGAGCTCGTCTTCGAAGATGTTCTCACGCGTGAAGAAGTAGTTCTCGGCCCACGGACCGCCGTACGCGACGAGTAGCGTCGGAGTATACGTGGTCTGGGTCACCCGGTAGAGCTGGACGACATCGTCAAAGATCGGTGCGATCGGCAGGGAGTGCTCGAGCCCCGGATACCCGTCGATGGTGTGCGTCATGTTGAGCTTGAAGTCGATGCCGCCCTCCACGGTTGGCATGAGTTCAAGCTCGCGGGCGGCCTGGATCAGCCACTGCCGCTGCTGACGATCTCCGGCCATGTACATCTTGAACGTCGTCAGGTTGTAGTAGTCCTTGTACCGCTCGAGCACCTCACGAGCCTCGTCCAGGCTCTGAACGTTCTCACCGCTGAACACGCCTGGACCGGTGTGGTAGATGCGTGGGCCGACCATCTCACCGGTCTCTACCATGTCGTGGTACGTGAGAATATCGGTGCTGGCCGTTTGCACGTCCTGGGTCGTCGTTACACCAAATGCGAGGTAGGCGAGATACTGCCACACCTGGTTGGAGTGGACGTTCGGGAGCAACCACTGCGTGTGGTAGTGAGTGTCTACGTACCCCGGCACGATGGTCTTGCCAGAGACGTCGATTTCATCGGCGCCACCTGGAATCGAGACCGTGCCGCGGGCTCCGACCGCAACGATGCGATCGTCGGTCACCACGATGTCCGCGTTCTCGATGACCTCATCGCCGTTCATGGTGATGACGCGCCCGCCCCGCAGCACAACGGTGCCGTCGGGGATGTCCCGTTCATACGCCACGTCAACGCGGAACTCGTCCGGCCGATAGCCCTCCTCACTCCCGGCGTCTTCGTCCTCGGCGTCTTCCTCCGCCTCCTCTTCGCCGGCTTCCTCGGCGGCCTCGGCCTCCGCTTCATCCGCAGCCTCGATCGAGTCTCGAACGACCTCCATGCGGTCCATGTCGTACACGAAGTGGGCGTTACCCAGCGACCACCGTGCACGGCGCCCGTTGGATTCCCACGCCGGGAACTCGCCACCCACATCGGTAGTGAGGCGCGTGGACGGGAAGGAAGGGCTGGAGACGAGAACGGTCGGTGTATCCCCACCGACCCGGGGAACGGTCACGACCCAGAGATCCATGCCGGTCTGAGCCAGCGCGAGGTCACCCTCAGGCGCCATCAGGATCCGGGAGGCCGTGCCACCCTGCCCTCCCCCGAGGGGCGTCTCACCGCGCACGATCACGTGCGCCTTCTCGTCGGTTCCGTCCCACCGGAACGACACCAGACCCCGCGTGCGGTGGGTCGCGTAGATCCGATCAGGTGACGATGGGATGAAGTGCACCGTCGAGCGGCCGTCCTGCGGCGCCACGACGTTCAGGGGGCCACCGTCGGAATCGACCCAGATGATCTCTGTCCCAAGGCCGCCTCCGAAGCTCCCTAGTGTCTCCTGTACATCACGAGATGACGCGCGGATCGAGACCACCCGACCTCCATCCACCGACCACGCCGTCTCGCTGTAGTAGCCGGACACCTGAGTGAGCTGTTGGAGGTCCTCCCCATCCGGATCGACGGTGTGAATATGTCCGCCGACCTCGTCGTCCCAGCTCACGAAGGCCAGCTGCTCCCCGTCAGGGGACCAGGAAGGGTTGTGAAGGCCCACGAACGGAAGGTCCACGATCTTCTCTGCGTCGGCGTGCGGAAAGTCCATCACCCAGAGGTCGCCGAGCGCGGTGAACGCGAGCTGAGACCCGTCGGGCGATGGCACCGCCCCACGGATCTGTCGCGCCATGAACGTCGGGTCTGCTTCGACCTCGAACTCGAAGGCCAGACGCGGGCCGAGGTCGAGTTCGACGGACGCCTCGAAGTCGATTCTGGTCTGCCCACTGCCGTCGACGGCCACCCGCCAGAGCTCACCTCCGTACGACAGCACGACCTCGCGCGAGTCTGGTGTAAATGCGTAACCGGGCAACACGTCCATCGGAGCCACCGACTCCTGCTCGTCACGCTGAATGGGGTAGGCAAGCCAGCGCTCGTCACCGGTCATCAGGTCCCGGATCCGCAGCCCGGTGTCCCCGTCTGTGCGTGTCCCATAGGTGAGCCAGCGACCATCCGGTGAGACGGCAGGGCGGAAACCCGAGCCGACTCGGTTCGACATCCTCTGCGCGATCCCCAGTTCACGGTCGTAGCGCATGACCTGGTAGGTGGGAAGCTCGTTGTTGTACTGGTGTCGACCCTGCCGTTGAGCAAACCAGAGATACCGACCGTCCGACGCGAAGGCCGGTCCGGTCATGTAGGTGCCATCGGCCTGGTGCATGCGGACGCCTGAGCCGCCGTCGGCATGAACCAGCCACAGGCCACTGCTCTCTCGACCTGATTTCGGAACGACGAGGTAGTCCCCGTCTGGCGTCCACTCAGGAGAGAGTACGTCAGAGCCACGCCCACTCGTCAGCTGAGTCGTATCACCGGATGCGAGGTCGAGCGTCCAGACCTGTTCTCGTCCGCTGCGATCGGAGACGAACGCGAGGGACGCGCCATCCGGCGAATACCTGGGCTGCACGTCATAGGCCATACCGGACGTCAGTCGCGTCGCACTGCCGCCACCGATCGGTACGGTGTACAGGTCGCCCAGCAGGTCGAAGACGATGGTTGAGCCATCAGGGCTGACGTCGAGGGAGATCCAGGTGCCCTGGGTCGCCTCATAGCTAAACGTGCGACCGGGCTCCAGCGGAAGGTTCTCGGTGGCCTGTTCATCCTCAGAGTCGACTTCTTGGCCGAATCCCTGGCTCGGAACGACCAGGAGCGCCGCTGCGAGCAGGAGGCCGCGGAAGCCAAGGGCATAACGGGACATACGTGGCATGGTCTTGGTCATTGGAGAGCGCGCTACCCGCACTGGGCGGTCGCGTCCACGGAGGAGCGCGAGCCGGCCGGATTGCGATAGAAGAAGGTAAAGTCCCAGTGGAAGCCCTCGGCCGCCGGTCGCTGCAGGACACGTGAATCGATCGACGTGCCGGATTCGATGACCTGGGAATTGAACTGGGTCGACATGAAGGCGGAGCTGACCGCTTCCGTACGCAGTGTTTCCCCAGACGCCAGGCTACGGAAGGTGAACTCGGCTTCGCCGAACCGACCCCGTCCTCCATTGTCACCCACGGCGGTTGCCGTCACGATGACGTCGCAGACGACCTGAGTTCCGCTCTGGGCCTGAACCGTATCGACATTCTGCACGGCTACGTCGAATTCGACTTCTACGCTGGCGCTGCATGCAGAAAGAGCCAGAGTGACGACCAGCAGAGTGGGCCACTTCATCATTTCGTTAGGGCGTTGGATGTGCACCGGCTCGGGCAAGAAAGCCTTGAGGTTGGACACGTGCAACCGCTGATCCGGATACGTGTATCGACTCACGATCTCATACCCAGACCAAGGTTCGATGACGGACGTCACAATCATCGGGGGCGGTATCGTCGGCCTCGCCACGGCGTACGCGCTCACTGGGAATGACAACGTCCAGGTTCGCCTGCTCGAGAAGGAAACGGCGCTGGCTCAGCACCAGAGTACGCACAACAGCGGCGTGCTCCATGCCGGTCTGCAGTATCGGCCCGGATCAGCAAAAGCTCGGCTGGCGCGAGAGGGCATTCGGAGAATGACCGAATTCTGCTCCGAGCACGGTGTTCAGCACGAGATTTGCGGAAAGCTGGTTGTGGCGGGGGCCCGAACGGACCTCCCGCGCCTCGACGAGATGTTCGAGCGCGGCACGGCGAATGGCCTGCAGGGGCTCCAACGCCTGACGGGTGAAGAGGCCCGTGAGGTTGAACCCCACGTACAGGCTGAAGCTGCCATTCTCGTCCCGGAAGAAGGGATCGCGGACTATGGCGGCGTGTGCGACGCGCTCGCACGGATCCTCCGCGAGCGTGGTGCCCACGTGACAACAGGTGCTGAGGTGACGGGGCTCCGCCGGAAGTCGGGTCATTGGCGTGTCAGCACGACGGCTGGTGTCTTCGAGAGTCGCGTGATCGTGAACTGCGCGGGCCTCCACTCAGACCGGATCGTCACGATGGCCGGCAGTGACCCCGGTTGTCGGATCGTGCCTTTTCGGGGTGAGTACCACCGGCTTCGTCCAGATCGGGAGCACCTCGTTCGGCACCTCATCTATCCGCTGCCCGAGCCCGGCTTCCCGTTCCTGGGCGTGCACTTCACCCGCCGAATCGGTGGGGGCATCGACGCGGGCCCCAACGCCGTCCTCGCATTCGCACGCGAGGGATATGACCTCGCGACGATCAACGTGCTCGATCTGGGTGGGGCGCTATCATTCCCCGGCTTGTGGCGTTTCATGGCCAAGTACCCACACATGGTCGCACGGGAGCTGAGCCAATCTTTCGACCGTCGCCGCTTCGTCTCCGCGCTTCAGCGCCTCGTCCCGGAGGTCACCAACGCTGACCTGGTGCCGGCGGGTGCGGGGGTGCGGGCTCAAGCCATGAGCCCCGAGGGCGAACTCATTCACGACTTCGTCTGGTCCGAGGAAAAGGGTGCGGTGCACGCGATCAACGCGCCATCACCCGCGGCTACAGCATCGCTCGCAATCGGGGACGAAATCGCCGCGCGCGTGAGAAGGCAGCTTGACCGATAGGCCTGGTGCGAGGTCTCTGACACCCGCTCGGGGAAATCACCAGGCAGTCGCGCCAAGCCCTCATGGACAGAATCTCAGTGCTCACTGCGCCACCCTGAACGAAAACCCACGCGGCTGAGGGGGATTCGTGTCACCGTCGGTCTATCTCTTCTCCGAACTCGACTACCTGTTCGGGACAATGATCGAGATCCCCCGCGCTTTGCGAACGGCTCGGCCCGGACTACGTGTCGTGCTCGCCCTTCAGAATTCCGGTCGCACGGCTCGCGGCCGCGTCGTCGGTACTACAACGCTAGGACTTCTTCGCCACCAGCTCGATCTCAACACGGGCGTTCATCGGCAGCGCGGCGACACCCACCGTGGTCCGGGCGGGCGGCGGCGCGGCGAAGCGTGTTGCATATGCCTCGTTCATCACCTCGAAATCACCCATGTCAGTCAGGTAGACATTGACCTTCACGACGTCGTCCGGCCCGAGCCCTCCATCAGCCAGGACGGCGAAGAGATTATCGAAGCACTGGTGCGTCTGATCGCCGACTCCACCGTCACGCAGAGCGCCGGTTTCAGGGTCGATCGGGGTCTGGCCCGAACAGAACACGTGGGTCCCGTCGTCGATCGCGTGCGAGTACGGTCCAATCGCGGACGCGGTCGGGCTGGAGAGAGGCGTTCGCGCCATCAGGTGCGTCTCGACATCAGTGGATGATCGCCATGGGCAAAAGGACAACGTACCCGAGGACCAGGAGTATCGGCGCCGCCGTGATGGAACCCTGCGCGAGAAGCCAGTAGCCCGACGTGAGCGCGAGGACTCCAGCGCCGCCCAGCATGGCGTTCACCCGGGTGAAGCGGAGGGCCGTCGGCGCGTCTTTCGATGAGTTCTTCGACATGAGTGGATGCTAGACAGGGCCGTCGAGTGGGTCAATCCGTCAGGTGGGACTCCATCTCCTTCACGGAGATGCCAAGAACCTCGGCCGCGGATGTCCTATCACCATCCATCCGATCCAGCACAAGCCGCACGTGCCTGCGAACCACCTCGTCCAGCGACAGGTCTTTGGAGGTGGAGGACCGGCTTTCGAGGATCAGGTGATCGGCACCGATGACTGTTCCGCGTGCGACAATCGCTGCTCGCATGAGGGCGTTCTCGAGCTCGCGCACGTTGCCCGGCCACGGATGGCCCTGCAGCCGTGTGAGAGCCTCGTCAGAGATTCGTCGCACGTCGCGTCCCGTCTCCTCCCGGATGCGGCCGAGAAGCGCCGTAGCAACCAGTTCGATGTCACCAGGGCGTCCCCGAAGAGGGGGCACGTCGATCTCGAACACCTTGAGCCGGAAGTAGAGATCCTCTCGGAAGCGCCCCTCGTCGATCAGACGTTCGATCGGCTGATGGGTCGCGGCGATGACACGTGCCCGCGTCGCCCGAGACTCCTCACCCCCGACCGGATAAAAGCGGCGCTCCTGGAGTACACGGAGCAGCTTGGTCTGGAAGTCAGGGCTCGTATCGCCGATCTCGTCGAGGAAGATCGTCCCCTTTGCGGCAAGCTCGAAGTACCCCTTCCGTGAGCTGATCGCGCCGGTAAAGGCTCCCTTCACGTGCCCGAACAACTCGGACTCGAGCAGTGTGTCGGTCAGCGCCGTGCAGTTCACTGCGATGAACGGCTCCGTGGAGGTCTGGGAGTTCTCATGGATCCCTCTGGCGATCACTTCCTTGCCCGTACCTGTCTCCCCACGGATCAGTACGGTCGCACGGTTGGCCGCCAGTACACCGATCGTCTTGTAGATGTCGACCATTCGCGGGTCGCGGCCGATCAGGCGACTCCGCGGCAACGCAGCAACTGGCTCAGGGGTTTCCGTCGTCTCGACGAGCTCGCGCTCCTTGAAGCAACGATCGGCGAGCGCCTGGACCGCCTTCGGATCGACAGGCTTCACCAGGAAATCGAAGGCGCCCAACTTCATGGCAGAGACCGCTGTCTCCATGTCGTCATGTGCCGTCATCACGACCACTTCGACCCCGTCCATCGACGCACGAATCTTGTCGAGGAGTTCCAGACCCGTCATGCCCGACATTCGGACGTCGGTGACGATCATGGCCGGATCAAACGCGGCGACACGGGCCAGCGCCTTTTCTGCGCTTTCAGCGGTCTCCACCTCGTACCCGGCATGTATGAGACGGGTCTCGAGGACCTCTAGGCCGTCCGTGTCGTCATCGACGACCAGGATTCGAGTATTCGGCTTTTCAGTCATGATTCTTCTCCTACCGGGTCCGGGGCGTCTGGATCCCACCATGCCGGCGCGTCAGGAAGCTCGCCCGCCCTCAGCCTCGCCATCGTCTCACGGTTGCGCCTCTGACGCCCACGAACCATGAAGAGCAAGACCAGTGCCAGCAGGAGCCAGAACACAGCCGAGTGGCTGAGCACGAAAAGCCAGCCATAGCGCTGGCGGACATGCTTCTTCCAGTCCTCCTCGAACTGCCCCATGGTGACACCGAACGTCGCGCGGAAGGCGTCGCCGAAGGAACGCCCAGTGCGCCATCGCTCCAGAAACGTTGCCAGTCCCGCTTCACCACCAGCCTCGAGCACATACGTTACGGCACTCGCCGACAGTAGATATGCTGTACGGGCCTCCTGCCGATCCGATGGCCAGCGGAGCCTCAGGTCACTGAACTCCGGTGCGCGCCGTAGCGCGATCAACACGCGTAAACGCCACGCACCGGTAGCATCGAAGCCCCCTGACGCCCACTGCGCATATCCTTCGTTGAACCAGCGGGGGACGCGCAGATCTCCCAGATAGGCAGCCAGCCCCAGGTGCGCCCATTCGTGGCGGAGCGTACGAAGCCCCTCCCCATCGACGACACGGACGCCTTCACCGGTGGGCATGACCAAGGTGTTCCACGCCGGGATCGCCACCCCGGCCCGCCACTCGGGCACGACGCCACCCGTCAGGTCGTCGAATGCGGCCGGAGAGTGGGCCAGAAAGACGTGGACGCCTTCGGGGGTACCGTCAGGCAGCCCAGGCAGCCGGGCAAAGGCGTCGACGAGTTCGCCGACGCGCTCAGCGACTCTTCGATCGGCCTCAACGTGGTGAATCAGAGCCCGCCGCGACGGGGAGATGACATATGCAACTCCGTCGAGTGAATCCGGGAGGGGCTCTTTGGTGTCCTGGGCCAGCACTGGCCTGAAGCACGCCAGCACAATCAGAGTGAGGCCGACGGCCTTACGCCCTACTCGGACGAAGGCATCTCCAGGTTGGCCTGAACCTCCTTGTTGTTGGGATTCAGATCGAGCGCTCGACGCCGAAGGAGCTGCGCTACGTCTCGATCGTTGCCCTTGAACGCCATCGTGCCCAGTCGCAGATACACGTCGTCTCCAAGCCGCGGAGAGAGCTTCACGGCCTTCTCGTACTGTGCGCGCGCTCCTGCGGAGTCGCCGTGAGCCCATGCCTGATCGCCGAGGTTCTTGTGCACCTGTGGAAGAGGAGGGTTGGTCTACGTCGCCCTCTTGTAAAGCGCGGCAGCCGCCTCCAACTCACCACGCCGCTCGAGAACCTGCCCCACGTTGACCAGGATCGGTCAGGAATTGGACATCGTCGAGCAGCAGGACGTCCAGCTCCCCGTAGATGTTCTTCTTTGCGGCACGCCGAGCGGCAGTACACACCAGCCGCCTGGACGGGCCGACAACAAAGGACTCGAAGGTGAGTTTCGGGTCGAGTCCGGAAATCAGAGGTGTTACGCGAACACAAGCAGGAGGAGCCCGACGGAGCCTTCCGGCGAACAGATGATTATCTGATTGCTAGGCCGATTGAAAAAGGGCCGTTTCACTCGGATCTGGCCCATTCGGCGATCCTTGCAAGATCAGGCGGGAGCGATGATTCGAAGCTCATCTCCTCACGGGTCGCAGGATGGCGGAATCTGAGTTCGGCTGCATGGAGGAATTGCCGTTTCATTCGACGTGCCAGTTCGTCCACCCAGCGGCGTGTCGGGCCCCCGAGTCCTCGTTCCCAGCCCAGTCCGTAAGTGGCATCTCCGATGACCGGATGCCCCACGTGCTCGAGGTGGACCCGGATCTGGTGCGTACGGCCGGTCTTCAGCGCCACATGGAGCAGATCGGCACGCAACCATCGCTCCCGGACCTCGAAGCGAGTCGTAGCATTACGACCGTCATCCACGATCGCCATGCGCTTGCGGTCGCGCGGATCCCGGCCAATCGGGGCTTCCACCACGACCGGTGACTCGGCTAGATGCCCCCATGCCGCCGCCAGGTAGAAGCGCTTTACTCTCCGAGCCTTGATCGCCTCCGACAGGTCCCGGTGTGCGGCATCGGTCTTGGCCACGACAAGAAGTCCCGACGTGTCGCGATCCAGTCGGTGGACGATTCCCGGGCGTGCACGCCCCCCCACGCCCTCGATGTTCGGCACGTGCCAGAGCAGTGCGTTCACCAGCGTGCCGGAGCGATGCCCCGGTGCGGGGTGCACCACCATCCCCGCAGCCTTGTTGATCACCAGTAGATGGTCGTCCTCATGTACGATCTCGATTGGAAGATCTTCGGCCACGATATCCACAGCCTGCACTGTCGGCACCTCGACCTCGATCACGTCACCAGGCTGCACGACCTCTGACTTTCGTGGCCGTCGTCCATGCAAGGTGATCCTCCCGTCGGCGAGCAATCTCTGCACCCGTGTGCGGGACAGCTCGAGCCGGTCGGAGACGAAGCGGTCGAGCCGCGCCGTCTCCCCCGGCTGTGCCGTCAGGGTGTGTCGTTCCTCCACGTAGTCAGTCAACCGACGCAGCCAGACCGATCCACGCTTCGATGCCGTCGATATTGACCGAGCGCACGTGGGCCAGGTCGCCCTCGGAAACCGCGTCCCGCACCCCAACCCGCACCGCGAGTGTCTCCCCGCCAATGAAGGCCTCGTGTGTGGTCACAGCCTCGCGCACCGAATCCGGTCCGGCGATGGCCAGCTCGATCCGATCCGTGATCTCGAGCCCAGCATCTTTGCGCAGACGCTGAATCCGATTGACGAGCTCACGCGCAAGCCCCTCTGCCCGTAGCTCGTCGTCGAGTTCGGGATCCAGCGCCAGGGTGTACGCTCCCTCACCCTTGACCACCAGGTTCCCCGACGCTTCCTGCACGACCTCGAGATCGTCAGGCTCGAGTTCGACGTCACTGCCGTCAACGTTGATCGTCAGCCCCTGGCCCGCCTGCCAGGCCGACAATGCGGCTTGATCAAGCGCTCGGATCACGTTCGCCGCATCGTTGGTCTGCTTGCCGAACCGACGGCCCAGCGAGCGGTAGTTCGGTCGAGCGGTCAGCGTCGCGATGCCATCGACTGACGAGAGGAATCCAACCTCTTTCACGTTCAGTTCATCGCGAACGACATTGAGCATATCGCCCGACAGCGTGCGGCCACCCGGTAGCACGGCGCGGACGCCTCGGAGGGGCTGTCGCACGCGGATCTTGACGTCCTCCCGGGCTGCTCTCCCCAGTGAGACGAGCGCACGAACAGCATCCATGTCAGCCTCGACATCGGCACCGCGAGACACCACCGCTCTGTCCGCATCGGACATCGGTGACGGGAACCGCTCGAGATGCACGCTCGTGTCTGCGAGGGCACGGTGGACCCAATCGGCCGCGAAGGGCACACACGGAGCCGCGAGTAGGCTGACGGTGCGCAGTGCATCATACAGCGTCCGGAACGCCGCACGCTGATCCGCAGCATCATCCGAATTCCAGAATCGAGAGCGGTTCCGGCGCACATACCAGTTCGACAGGTCCTCGACGACAAAGTCCCCAAGTACCCGATACGCCCTGGTCAGCTGATACCCCTCCAGCTCAGCACCCACCTCAGCCACGACCGAATCCAGCCGGGCGAGCAGCCAGCGATCCAGAAGCGGTCTGTCGTCCGGTCGCGGGTCGTCGTCGGACGGCGTCCACGACTCTACCCGCGCGTACAGCGCGAAGAACTTGTAAGTGTTAAACAGCGTATCGAAGAACTTACGCGCGGCCTCGTTCACACCAGCCGGGTCGTATCGCTTCGGCAGCCACGGATTCGATGAGGTGATGAAGTACCACCGAACCGCGTCCGCCCCGTGGTCGCTGACCGCATCCCACGGATTCACTGTGTTGCCTTTGGACTTGGACATCTTCTGGCCCTCGGCATCGAGCACCAGGTCGTTAACCAGGCAATTTCGAAAGGCCGGGCCGCGGCCGAGCATGGTCGAGATCGCGAGGAGCGAGTAGAACCAGCCACGCGTCTGGTCGAGGCCCTCACAGATGAAGTCCGCTGGGAAGTGATTCTCGAACTCTTCCTCGTGATCGAACGGGTAGTGCCACTGTGCATAGGGCATCGCACCCGAGTCGAACCATACGTCGATCACTTCGGGCGACCTGTGCATGGTCCCGTCACACTGTTCGCAGCTCCACGTGACCTCATCGATGAATGGGCGGTGTGGATCGAAGTCGTCTCCCAGCGAACCGGCCTTCTCTGCCAGCTGCTCGAGTGACCCGATCCAGGTCACGTGTTCGGGGTCCGAATCGCACAACCAGACGGGCAGCGGTGTGCCCCAGTACCGATCACGAGAGAGCGCCCAGTCGATGTTGCCCCGTAGCCACTCCCCGAACCGCTTCTCCCCCACTTCGGGTGGATGCCACTGGATCTGGTCATTGTTGGCGAGGAGCTCCTCCTTCATGGTCGACGTCGCTGCGAACCACGAGTCGATCGCGACATAGAGAAGCGGCGAGCTACAACGCCAGCAGTGCGGATAACTGTGGACGATCGTCTCGGCGCCGAAGAGCAGATTCCGGTTGCCAAGCTCCTGAATCAGGACCGTGTCAGCGTCCTTTACGAACTGACCACCGACGAGTCCGACCTCGGGATCGAAGCACCCACGACCGTCGATCGGGCTCAGCATGGGCAGATCATGACGCTTTCCCGCAGCGTAATCGTCGGCACCGAAGGCGGGCGCCATGTGCACAATCCCTGTTCCATCATCGGCGCTGACGAAGTCCTCGGCGACGACGGTCCAGCCGTTGCCACGCTCTGCCGGCTCGGGGACGAGATCGAGTGGGCGCCGGTAACGCCAACCCACGAGCGCGCTCCCCGCATACGTCCGAGCGACCACGGCCTCCTCTCCGAAGATCGCCTCTACTCGCGCCTCCGCGACGATGTAACGGCGGCCATCCTGCTCCACCTCCGCGTAGGTCAGGTCAGGATGCACGGCCAGCCCGGTGTTCGAAGGGACCGTCCACGGTGTGGTCGTCCAAGCGAGAATCGCGCGCCCTTCTGGATCTGGATTCCCCTCGGCATCGACTACTTCAGCCACGAATGTCAGCGAGGGATCTTCGACATCCTTGTAGCCCTGTGCGACTTCATGCGAGGATAGCGCCGTCCCGCACCGTGGACAGTACGGCACGCTCTTGTGGCCTCGGTAAAGAAGCCCTTTGTCTGCGAACGTCTTCAGGATCGCCCACACCGACTCGATGTAGGGCGTGTGGAAGGTCACATACGGGCGCCAGTACTCCAGCCAGTACCCGATGCGCTCGCTGAGCTCCTCCCACTCCTCCTTGTAGGTGAAGACTGATTCCTTGCACGCCCGATTGAACTCGTCGATACCGAGCGCTTCGATCTCGGGCTTCCCGCTGATACCGAGCTTCTTCTCGGCCTCAATCTCCACCGGCAGACCGTGGGTGTCCCAGCCTGCGATACGCGTAACGCTGTGACCCAGCATGGCGCGGTGACGACAGACGAGATCCTTGATCGTGCGGCTGAGGATGTGGTGAAGGCCTGGACGTCCGTTTGCGGTCGGCGGGCCTTCGTAGAAGACGAAGCGCTTCCCATCCGCGTTCGCCTCGAGGGTCTGTCGGAAGAGATCTTCGTCCTTCCAGCGCTGGAGGGTCTCCTCCTCCACAGCCAGTAGGGTTTCGGGTAGCTCAGGATAGCTCATTTCAGCAGCGTGGATTCGTAATGTCGTTCGGTGTGCGACGCCGGTTGGCGTCGCCGTCAGATTTGTCCGACCACCCGCTCTATGAGACGGGTCAGATGCGGTTCGGCGGCGCCGGCCGCCGCGATAATTCGGGAGATGTCGACCGGCTCAAGCGCGTCTGGCAGGCAGGCATCCGTGATGATGCTCACACCCAGCACACGCATATCCATGTGTCGTGCCACGATCACCTCGGGCACAGTGGACATACCCACGATGTCCGCACCCATCCAGCGTAGCATGCGGTACTCGGCACGCGTCTCAAGCTGAGGCCCCGGCACGGCAACATACACGCCACGATTCAGGCGGATATCCAGATCGAGCGCGCCCGCCATGGCAACGTCCTGTAGAGCCCGGTCATACGGCTCGGACATGTCCGGAAAACGTGGCCCGAAGCGATCATCGTTTGGCCCGATAAGCGGGCTGTCCCCGAGCAAGTTGATGTGGTCGTCCAGGAGCACGAGCTCGCCCACGCCCCACAGCGGGTTCATTCCGCCCGAGACGTTCGACACGACGAGCGTCTCCGCGCCCAAGAGCTTCAGAACACGGATCGGAAAGGTGATCTCCTGAAGGGAATACCCTTCGTATCGATGGAACCGGCCCTGCATCGCAACGACCGGCGTGCCGGCCAGCAACCCGAACACCAGGCGGCCGGAGTGCGTCTCCACCGTAGGTTCGGGGAATCCATCCAGTTCATCGTAGGGAATCGTTGCCTTGACGTCGATGACGTCCGTGAGCGCACCGAGGCCCGTCCCGAGCACGATGGCAACACGAGGAGTCACATGAACGCGGGCCTCGATCGACTCAGCGGTCGCCAGGGCACGAGCGTAGAAGTCCTGACTCATCAGGGGCTATTGCTGCTGGTCGGTGACGTTCGGATCCATTATCCGCCGGTCGTCTCTGGGGACGTCTGGCGCGGCAGACGCAGCGATCCCCTCATCCGACGGAGGCCTGACTTCTTCTACACCCGCCTCCGCCAGCACGGTATTCAGATCCGGGATGCCCTGAAAGCGCTCCGACTCCGCTTCAGGAGAGGCCTCATGCTCTGCGCCGGCCATCAACTCCATCTCGAGCGTTGTCGGCTCCGGCGCGATGTCAGGCGCAGGCGCAGAGGGTCGATTCGACTGCACGTCCATGACACCAAGTGTCTGCGATCCCTCAGAGACCTGCTCCGCCCCAACCGGCGGATGCTGCATCTCCGCCCTCTCGGCGCGTGCCCCCCCCAGGTCAAGATCGATCGCCCGATCCTCAAGCGGGGTGCGCGCCTCTTCGATCGTTACCACATCCATCTCTCGCTCAAGCAGACCCCTGAACTCCTTAATGAACCGATCCCGACGTCGCTCGAGGTCGTCGAGTACGTGTTGCGCCTGGTCCAGTCTCCGCTCGACACCGCGAACGCGACTTCGTATCTCCACGTCAGCGTCGGCCAGCAACTTCCGGGCCTCCACCTCAGCTTCCTTGATGACGTGGTCGACCTCGCGCTGCGTCTGATTCTGCATCTCGGTACGCAGTTCCTGAGCAGTGACGAGCGCATTCTGCACAGCATGCTCGCGGACCGACTGCGCGTCGACCTGGCTCTGCAGCGCCTGCGTCTGCTGCCGCAACTGGATATTCTCACGCACCAGGGCTTCCAGACGATCGGCGACAAGCTCCAGAAAAATGTCGACCGCCTGGGGGTCGTAGCCCCGCATGATCTTCTTGAAGTCTTCCCGCTTGTTGCGGACGTCCAGCGGAGTCAGGTCCATCATGTTGTGTATCCCGTCCTGGGTCCGAAGAGGGCCGTCCCGACCCGTACCATCGTGCTTCCTTCGCGAATCGCTACGTTCAGATCGTTGGTCATCCCCATAGAAAGCTCCGTACCAAAGCCATCGATCGCGGCTACGAGCGACTCCGAAAGTTCTCGCAGGGATGCGAACGCGGTCGTGAGTACCGCCTCGTCATCGACGAAGGGTGCCATCGTCATGAGTCCCTTCACGCGAAGTCCCGGAAGCTCGGACATCCCAGCGATCTCGTCGAACGCCGAGTCGACCGTAAACCCGCCCTTGGATTCTTCCCCGGACGTATTCACCTGAGCAAGGACTTCCACAAGCCTCCCGTCGTGCGCCGCTGCCCCTGACACCTTCTGGGCGAGCTTCAGAGAATCGACTGAGTGCAGGACATCGGCGACCGCGATCGCTCGTCGGGTCTTCCGGCTCTGCAGGCGGCCGATCATGTGCCACGTCGCGGTGTCAGCCCCAAAATGCTCGACTTTGGCTTCGAGCTCCTCGATCCGGTTTTCACCGAGATCGCGTAACCCGGCCCCCAACGCGGCCTCGACGCACTCGAACGGGTGCGACTTGGTCACCGCGATGAGCCGCACGGAGCCCTCGGCCCGGCCAGCGACCACCTCTGCGCGGGCAATCTGCTCGCGCACCCGAGGCAACGCCTCCGTCAGACGCTCGGCATACGTAGTGAGAGGGGATGACGACATGGAGGTAAATACCAAAGAAAAAGGGACCCCGCCGGAGCTCCGGCGGGGTCCCCAGGATCCTGTCAGGCTCAGGCTTAGCGAACCTGGAAGGTAATGGGGAACTGCACCCAGACCGGCACCTTCTTGTCCCTGTTCAGCGCCGCTGAGAAGCGGTAGACGTCGGCGACTGCCAGCGCGGCATCGTCGAGTGCCTGGTGCCCGGAGCTCTCGGAAATCCGGAAGTCCTGCACCGATCCGCCCTCATCAATGAAGAAGAAGACCACCGCGCGGCCACCGATACCGGCGTCACGCAGCAGTGCCGGATACTCTCGCTCCATTGCCCGCACAACCTCGGCGCGGTTCAGGATCGAAGGCGCAACGGTGAACGGGGTGAACGTCGGGGCAGAGGAGATGTCGACCGCTTCCTCTTCGGGCGGCGGCGGCAGGTCCTCGACCGGGTTTTCCTCGAACGTCGTCGGGGCGATGGTGATATCCTCGTCGATGTCGGCGGTAGCCATCACCGGCGTGGCGGGACGGGAAATCGCCTGCGGCGGCGGCGGGATCTCGATCTCCGGCGGGAGTTCGATCGCTTCGATCTCCTCAGCCTCGTACGAAATGTCCTCAGCGGTGAGTTCCGGCCAGAACGCGAACGTTCCGCCATGAATGAACGTCGCCACAATCATCGAGCCCCAGAACCACGAACTGAACGTCCTTTTCAGGCGCTCATTCGCAGTCTCCGCAGTCAGTGCGGGAACGGCTTCGGCTGTCATCGTCTCTCCCTCTGCATGCTCTGTTCCAGCTGAGCGGCGAACACTACGCGGACCACGCCAGCTTCGGTCAATTCCTTCTGAATCTGATCCATGTACAGATACGGCACATCCCGATCACCTCGGATCGAAATGACTAGAGCACGGTCGGAGCCCGCGTAGAGAGGGGCCACGACGACCGAGACATCCTGCATCTGGTACGGCTGGTCATTGATGAAGACAGAGCCATCACGCTCCATCCAGATATTCAAAATGTTCTTCTGCTTCTCATCGATCTTCTCCGCCGCCTCGGCCTCGGGCCAAGTGATCGGGCGATCACGGTCAGCCTGGAAGACCGTCGTGACCATGAAGAAGATCAGGAGCAGGAACGCAATGTCGGCTAACGAAGATGTTGGGACCTCATCCGACGCCTTCGAGCTCTTCTTAAAACCACCACCTTTCATCGACATCGTTAGTTCTCCAAGACCTGGAGTGAGATACGCTCAGCGTTCGCGCTGTGCAGCCCATCGAGCACGTCCACCATGAAACGATATGGTGCCTCGGGATGAGTCTTCACAGCGGCGATCAGGTTCGGATTCTGAGTGACCTCCTGGCGCCAGAGACCCTCGATCTCGCGTGGCCGCATCTGCTGCACCTGCTGGCTCTCACCTCGTTTCACCTCGACGATGCCATTCGGCTGCACGATGAGGTGAAGAATGTTCTTCTGGCTGACCTGGGCTTCCTCACCCGGCTCCGGGAGAACAACGGCGAGTCCTTTGTCCTTCGGGAACGTCGTCGTGACCAGGAAGAAGATCAGAAGAAGGAAGGCGATGTCCGCCATCGACGAGGTTGGAATCTCGTCACTGACCTTTGACTTCTTGTTATTCAGAACCGCCATGTCTGTCCGGCCTCTGGTTTTCGGAACGTACTTGGTTTGGGAACGTCAGGTTCCGCTAAGGCTTAGCCCTCGTCCGCGGATACCGCGTCTTGTGCGGGTGCTGCTTCTGCCGGCGCTGCCGCCTGAGCCGCCGCTACCGCAGCGGCCGGCCAACGCGTGTCTTTCTTCTTGACGATCTCGATCTTGCCATCCTTATCGAGATCCCACGCCAGGTTCACGATCTTCTGCGCACCGTACTCCATGTCGACGATCAGCTGGTCGATACGGGTAACGAAGAAGTTGTAGGCGATGTTCACGGGAACAGCGATCACGAGACCCGCCGCCGTGGTGAGCAAGGCCACCTTGATGCCGCCCGCAACGAGCGCGGGGTCGACGTTACCGGCCGCCTCGATCGCAGCGAAGGCAAGGACCATCCCCATGACCGTGCCGAGGAAGCCCATCAGCGGCGCCACATTCGCGATCGTGGCGAGAATCACCAGACCTCGCTCGAGAAAGCCGAGCTCGATCGTGCCGACCGTCGCGACGGATCTCTCGAGTTCACCCTCGTTGAGTGTCTTCCCCTGAATCCGACGCAAGCCCGCCAGGATGATCGCGGAGGCCGGACCCGGCGTGGCGCGGCAGACCTCGATCGCGCCGCCGACGTCGCCGGAGTGCACGAGATCGTCGACCTCTGCCAGAACTCGATTGGTCCCCGTGTGCGCAATGTGAAGAGTGAAGAACTTCGCGATCATCACGCCGACCGAAATCATCGAGCAGAGGACCAGCGGATACATCATGAATCCGCCGTCTGCGAACAGCGTTAGCAGTCGATATTGGGATCCCACGAAGACTTCGCTCCTGATTGGCCAGAGCCCGGCACACCGGTTTCAGACCCTGTGGACCTTAAACCGAAAAAGACCCGGCAATCTAGACGGGGCTACGGAAGGGTGTCAACGAGGCATTTTCAACTTCTTTTACGGACTCAGGAGGTGCTCATTAGCGTCGTCGGAGACACCCGCACCGACTCGGAAACCGGTCCCACGCCCTCGAGAATCGTCCGGAGACGTTCGGGGGACACGTCGCGCTCCAGGCGACCGAGTCGCGCCACAGACACCTGAGATGTCTCCTCACTGACCACGACAACGATCGCGTCGGTCTCTTCGCTGAGGCCGAGCGCCGCCCGATGTCGCGTGCCCAGGGAGCGATCGTGGACACTCGACTGCGTGAGCGGAAGGATTGCACCGGCAGTGCGGATCTGGTCCCCGACCACGAGCACGGCCCCATCGTGCAAGGGAGAATACGGCGTGAAGATCGTCGTGAGCATCTCCGCCGTGACCTTCGCATCCACGGAACTTCCGGTCTCCGCGTACTCGCCCAGCCCGACCTCCTGCTCCACGCAGATGATCGCTCCATATTGCGCCCTGGAAAGACGCTCGACCGCCTCGGTGATCTCTTCAGCAACCCGGCTCCCTTCGAGCCGCTGAAACGCCCGCAGCATACGGCTCTGTCCGAGTCGGGCCAGGGCGACACGAAGCTCCGGCTGGAAGACCACCAGCGCCGCGATCGCGCCATACTGGAACGCCGTCTCGAGCAGGGTCCTGATCAGAATCAGATCAAGAAGACGCGACACTCCATAGAGAAAGCCGAGGACCGCGAGACCAAGAGTGATCTGCATCGCCCGTGTCCGCTGGAGTACCAAAAGCACTCGGTAGAGCAGAAACGCGACGATCAAAATCTCCAGAAGGTCCGTCCAGCCGAACCTGAGGAACTGGAGATTGTCCAGGATCATGGTCACGTGGGAGCTCCTCGCGCTCGCCGGGGGGAATCGGCACAAAGCCGATAGGACTTGTTACGGACTGCACTCAATATGGTCAAACAGGTCGGTCGCTTCACCCACCGGGGCTCGCTCCGACGATATAGGCGCGTTTCGATCGTCGGATACTCCCGGGAGATTGCGGTGCTCAAGCGCTGTCCGTGAGTAAGCGGCTTCTCCATCCAAGGCATCGTCAAGGGCTCGAATCGAGACCACCTGAGCGAGCACGGGGGAGTCGACCGCCTGGCCGACTCCCCCGTTTCCGCATGCATATCTCAAGCGAGCGTGTCAGAACACCTCGGGATCTTCCTCAACCACATACCCGGGAGCGAGTTCGGGCAGCGGACCTTCACCACCGAGCCCGAACGACCGTGGATCAGGGTCAGCAGCAGGCGTCGCCTTGGGCGGTTCGAGAACCTCAGGCGACTCCTCCAGCTTCGGGAGTGGCGGAAGCGGAGCCCCCTGATCCAGCGCCTCGAGGTCGAGGCGACCGATCGTCTCGCGGTCGAGCAGCGCCTGGGCAATCGACTCGAGCAGATCAGCATGCTCACCCAGCACATCATGCGCCATCTTGTGAGCCTCATCGAGGATGCGCTTGACCTCCTGGTCGACCATGCGCTGCGTGTGCTCGCTCACGTTCCGACGCTGCTGGATCTCACGACCGAGGAAAACTTCCTGATCGTTGTCTCCGATCGCGATCAGCCCGATCACGTCACTCATACCGAACGAGGTGACCATGCGCCGCGCCATGGACGTGGCACGTTCGATGTCGTTACCCGCACCGGTCGTCACGGCATTCACGCCGAAAATCAACTCTTCGGCGACCCGGCCGCCGAACAGCATGGCGAGCTGACCCAGCATCCACTCCTTGGTGTAGGAGTGACGATCTTCCTTGGGAAGGCTGGCCGTTATGCCGAGCGCGCGCCCTCGCGGGACGATCGTGACCTTATGAACCGGATCGAGTCCGGGGACCTTCAGCCCCAGGACAGCATGCCCTGCCTCGTGGTAAGCCGTGAGCTTCCGCTCTCGCTCGGTGAGCACGAGACTCCTTCGCTCGGTCCCGAGCATGACCTTGTCCTTCGCCTGCTCGAAGTCGGACATGGAGACCTTGTCACCATCACGTCGAGCAGCAAGCAACGCAGCTTCGTTGCAGATGTTCTCCAGATCGGCGCCGCTCATGCCCGGGGTTCCCCGCGCGATGACGGAGAGCTCCACGTCGTCCGCCAGCGGCAGCTTCTTCGCATGTACCCGCAGGATACCTTCGCGGCCCTTCACGTCCGGTGCATCCACCACGACCTGTCGATCGAAGCGGCCCGGGCGCAGAAGCGCGGGGTCCAGAACGTCGGGTCGGTTCGTCGCCGCGAGGAGAATGACCCCCTCGTTCGACTCGAAGCCGTCCATCTCGACGAGCAGCGCGTTCAGGGTCTGCTCGCGCTCATCGTGACCGCCACCGAGACCAGCGCCACGATGACGACCGACTGCGTCGATCTCGTCGACAAAGATGATGCACGGCGCGTGGGCCTTGCCCTGCTCGAAGAGATCGCGAACCCGGGACGCACCAACACCGACGAACATCTCGACAAAATCGGACCCGGACATCTGAAAGAACGGACGTCCGGCCTCACCCGCAACAGCCCGGGCCAGAAGGGTCTTTCCAGTTCCCGGAGGCCCGACCAGAAGCACACCCTTGGGCAGTCGCCCACCCAGACGTGAGAACTTGGATGGATCCTTCAGGAACTCGATGATCTCCGTGAGTTCTTCCTTGGCCTCGTCAGCACCCGCGACGTCCGCGAACGTCACTTTTGGCGTGTCGGGTGTGATCATCTTGGCCTTGGACCGGCCAAACTGGAATGCACGGTTTCCCCCACCCTGCATGGTCCGGAAGATCCAGATCCAGAAGGCGATAAAGAGGAGCCAGGGGAGAGCGGTGAGCAGGAAGGTGCCCCACCCTGCCTGGGGCTGCTCGGCATCGACAACGACGTTCTGGCTGGCGAGCTCGGAGAGCAGACCATCTGACACATCGCCCGGCGTCATCGACTCGAACGTGGTGAAGTCGGCACCGTCGATCTGCACCGTTCGGCGGAACTCGCCGTCTATGGAGCGATCACGGAACGTCACCTTGGAGACGCCACCCTGATCCAGATACTGGATGAACTCGGAGTAAGAGATGCGCGCGGATGCGTTTTCCTGCCCGCGAAGCGACTGCATGAGCAGAAGAAGCACGACCGCTGACAACATCAGGAAGGCGGCATTTTTCGAGATGCGGCCCAACTTCTGGTTGGGATCGGGCTTGATCGGATCGTTTGACATCGACGTCTCTAGGAGCAAGACCCGGGCGTGCCTGCCCGAGATCTAAAGGCTCGCAATATACGGTAAGTGACGAAAGGCTCCAGCGTGGTCCAGACCGTACCCCACGAGGAATGAATTTGGTGCATCGAAGCCAACCCAGCGTGGTTCAAGCTCACCTGCCGTGAGTCGCTTGTGCAGCAACGTCACGACATCGATGCTGGACGCGCCTCGTTTTGTCAGACGAGGAATCAGCGTCGATAGTGTCGTCCCGGTCTCGACGATGTCTTCGACGAGGAGGACCGGCCGTCCGGTCAGCTCCGTCTCCGGGTCATAGAGAAGCATGACCTCGCCGCTCGACACCATCGCATTCCCGTAGCTCGAGGCCACGAGGAAGTCGACTTCGTGCGGGACATCGATAGCTCGGACGAGGTCGGCCAGGAACAGGAATGACCCCTTTAGGACGCCGATCACGAGCAGACGGTCCGAGGGGGCGTAGGCCTTCGTGATCTCACGGCCCAGTTCGAGAACGCGCGCGTGAATCGTCTCCTCAGAGAAGACGATATCCCGAATCCCGTCATCGGTCGTCATGGCTCGATTCTGATCCGTATGGAAGGAGCACCAGCGCTCGGCATCGCGACGGTAGAGCGAGCCACGCCAGGGATCCAGAGCACCTCCCCAGATGCATCCACGAGGACGGGAAGCGCATTGCGGTCGACAGAGAGAATACGATGCTCGAGGAGGATCTTCTTCACTTTGCGCGATCCGCCGTTTCCACGTAGCCGGTCGCCGGGTGCTCGTGCGCGGACCTCCAGCGGAAAGGACAGAGCGCTCACGTCGAACGAAGCCTCCCCATCCTTGCTGATTCCTCCCCCCTCTTCCTCGACCCAGGCGACCCAGACGGGCTTCCCGGCGAGCAAGGCCCGTGAGGAGCCCTCGCCGGAGGACTCGATGATCACCGCCTCATCCTCGACGTCCGAATCGGAAGAGGATCGGAGATCATCGGGTCGATCCGGATCAGGCACAGCAAAGACCACACGATCCAGTTCCAGGCTGACGGTGGCTCCGCGCCCGAGCTCGATCATCCGTCCGCTCGTCGAGGACGACAGAAAGTCGTCCACGCGGCGGACCGCCGCCTCGTCGAGCGACGCTTCGACCTCGGCGGCGAGGTAGCGGATGACACGGGCCCTCAATCCGGAGCTGAACAGGAGCAGCGCTTCTCTCGCTACCTGAACACGTCTGCCAGACAATCCATCCTGAGGAGAACTCCGCTCGAAATCCATGGCGAGCGTGAGCCATGGAAGGACCTCTTTGGACCATGCATCGGCATCCGCCGCCGCCAGCCGGGCGAGTCGAAGCAGCGCATTTCGGGCACCCGGAGCGACAGCACGTTCGATGAGCGGCAGAACTTCGTGTCGCAACGTGTTGCGAGCGTACCCCAGCTGTTCGTTCGTGGGGTCCTCTCGCCAGCGCAGCCCGTGCTCGGCGGCGTACACCTCGAGATCTTCCCGCCAGACGTTCAAGAGCGGTCGCGCGATGCCGGGCCGTTGTTCGTGGATCCCACGGAGGCCATCCGGGCCGGTACCACGAAGTAGACGGAACAGAACCGTCTCTGCTTGGTCGTCGGCATGATGTGCCGTGAGCAGGATTCTTTCGTCACCAGCATCCGCGCGAGCACGCTCCAGGAATGCGTACCGCGCAGCACGAGCATCGGCCTCGGAGGTGAGGGATTCACGAGCGCGTTCGGTGACCATCGGCAGGCCCCAAGCGCGGCACACGCCTGCTGCCCAGACCGCATCCCCGGCGCTGCCATCACGCATCGCGTGGTCGAAGTGTGCGACCGTGACGTCAGGAATCGCAGCTCCTTCGAGGTGCGCGTGGTAACGCAGGGCATGAAGCAGGACGCACGAATCCAGTCCGCCCGAGAACGCGACCACGAGCGGCCGGGCCGACCCGAGCTTCTGCAACGAGCTGTGCACTGCGGCGAGGACCGCGGATTCCCCCGACGGCACTGCTGAGCCGCTTCTCACGGTGCGCCCGGTCCGTCGCCACGACGGAGTATTGGCGGGAGCGGGCGCGCAGCCTCTGCGACGAGCACGTCCGAGAGCACATCCGGACGGTCCGTCTGGATGGCGTCCACACCCCAGGAAAGGAGGCGCCGCATATCGTCCGGATCATCGATCGTCCATACGTGGACCGGAATATTCCTACGATGCGCTTCTTCGATCAGGCGGGGAGTCAGAACGCGATGCCCCTTCCACCGGTCAGGGACCTGGAAGGCGTCGACCCTCGGCGTGAATCGGGCACCCCCGGGCATCCGGTGGAGAAGCCAGAACAGGAAGCAGTCGGTCCGACTCGCTCCCCATGGCCCCTCGTATCCACGGGCATCGATTCGATTCCGCTCGTGCTCGGCCGCAACCAACACGCGGTGCTGCGCACGATGCTCGCGGATGAGCTTCACAAGTGGTCCGGCCACCTGTCTCTCTTTGGCCTCGATGTTGAGCCATACATCGGGACATGCCTCGAGCAGCTCATGAAGCGCAGGGATGGTCACGCCCTGGCCACGAAAGGCTGGGTGGCCATCGATGTCCTCGAACCGGTAACCCGCATCGAGTTCTTCGAGTTCGGCACGCGTGAAGTCCGCGACCCGACCCGTCCCGTCTGTCGTGCGGTCGACGGTGCTGTCGTGGATCACCATGACAACGCCGTCTTTGGAGAGACGCACGTCAAGCTCCAGCATGTCCGCGCCCCAATCGTCGACCGCCGAGCAAAACGCGACCATCGTGTTCTCGGGCGCGAGCCGGCTACCGCCTCGATGGGCTACCAGCATGGGCGCTCCGGCCAGGTACGCCCGTCCGGGGCGGGGCCGGAGCCGAGACGTCATCGTCAGGGTCAGGCCGCGGCCTGCTCCACGCGCGCCACATCCGCTTCGTTCAGGCCGTGGAACAGATAGAGAACCTGATCGATCAGGCGGTGCGTCATCTCCATCTCGGCTTGCGACTGCTCTCGCTCACCCTGGTCCGGTCCGGCAAGCTCGTCTTGTAGCGTCACGACCCGGTTGGCCAGGAAGTCCAGCGTGTCGGACACGACCTGAGGCCGAGGATTCGCCGGGGACAAGGAGTCCGGCATAACCTCACTCAGGAGTAACCCGCGCACGTATGCGAGAAAACCCGGAAAGGTCAGCTCGGCCAGCGGGCCCGCGTCGAGTGACTCCTCATCTGTGATGTGCTCCCACTCGATCTCGTTCCAGTACAGATCTTGAACTTCGCTGAGCAGGTACGACCGAGTCTCATCGGAAATCGGCTCATTGGCTCCAGCGGTCGGCGCCTTGAGTTCACGCTCGAGAATGCGTTCGATGCGCTCTCGACGGCCTCCGATAAGTGTAGCTGCACGTTCAGACATGGTCGTTCGATTCCGGTAAGAAGCGGTCCCACGGGGACGGCAAGATACGAAACGGCGTCAACAGGGGGAATTGGGCTGACCATCCTGAATAGCACAGAACCGAGCATCGATGGAAGCAGCCGCACATGCGATCGCCCCAAAGCAGAGCGTCCTCCGATCGAACGGAGGACGCTCTGACCTAAACCCGAAGCCTTCGTCTGAACAGGATCTGTTGGTCGGAGAAGAGCCAACCCAAGAAGGACCCGCCCTTCCTCTCGGACGGGCGGGTCCTCTGCTCCGTCATGGACGGGCAGGCGAAACTCAATCAGCCAGCATTGCTTCGATCACGGGCGCGACGGTCTCATCCGTGGTCACGGGATGCAGAGTGATATCAAGAATGTCTATCCACTGAGCGAGCCACAGCTGTAACGCGACGACGTTGTCCACATCGACGACCACGACAGCCCACTTCGTTCCGGGCGAGTGATAGCGATTAACCAAACGCACGCCCTCTGGGAATTCATCGTCTCCCACACCAGCGAAGCGACGAACGATGGTGTCCACATCGGACCCGCGATAGTTGATTTCAGCGGCAAACAGCATGCCAATCCCCTCAGGTTGTGCGGATTGTTAGAATGAGTAAGCTAACCACTGGCTGATCGACCCTTGGTCGTCATCAGGTACGAGGTCGGTCAGACACTGACCAGAACCTTCGAAGTCGGCGAAGCCAAGCGGTTTTTATGAGCGAACCAGCCGGACCCGCCGTCGACACTCGCATCCGGCGTGTCGTCTTCGTCCTGTGGATTGGAGTCATCGCGATCGGCCTGTATCTCAACTGGAGATACCTCGCGATCGACTTCGAGGGGACATTGGAGATCGTACGCCAGTACGTACAGGATAACTTTGCGATCGTGGTCCTGCTCTACCTGATCGTGATCAGTCTCCGGGGTCTCGTGTTTCTTCCCAGCACCCCTGTTCTGCTGATCGGGGTGGTCATCTTCCCTCCGTGGCAGAATTACTGGCTGAACCTGATCGGAATCGTACTGTCGAGCTTCATCGTGATCACTGCAATTCAACGCTTCGGATTCGCTAATTCTCTCGAACGATTGCGAGCGTCGAGCCCCGCGTACCACAGAATGGAGTTGCAGCTGGCCCGCTTCGGCCCGCCAATCATCGTCGGCTGGAGCTTTTTCCCTCTCGTTCCGACGGACCTCATCGTGTACCTGGCCACGCTGATTCGCATGAGGACCGCAACCATACTCCTTTCCGTGCTCGCCGGAGAAGCCGTGCTTATGGCGATCTACGTCTTCGGCGGCTCCGCCCTTCTGGATTTGCTGATTTCGCTCTGAGCGAAATCGGCGGCGAGGCCTACGATACGATTCGAGCGGTTCGAAGCCTCACGTTCACCCTCGTCGCGTAGACCACGCACTCCGCTCCTCCGACACGCTGCTCGACGCCGCCAATCCGCAGAACAGGCTGACGCGCACCACGTCGACCGGTCTAGCTGTGCCACAACCGAACCCGAAGAAACCTTTCCCCGAGCTCCAGCGACATTTTGGCACGAAAAAGGCCCCTCCAGAGGAGGGGCCGCACCCGAAAAGCCTTACGGCTCGGGCAGTGCCGGAGGAGGGACTTGAACCCCCGACACGCGGATTATGATTCCGCTGCTCTAACCAACTGAGCTACTCCGGCAAGGCCGAAAAAGCTCATCGGCCCCCTCACGCGTGTCAACTGCTCGTTGAAGGAATCCACGGCATCTCGCGTATAAGCGGATTCAAGGCCATGCTTCAGGGTACGAGTACGCATACCCTAACGACCGGAGAAGCCGAGTATGGATTCCACCGCATTTCTGGTGATGTCCGTCATATTGGGCGGCGGCGCCCTTCTGACCAGCCTCAGGGTACTCTTCGAGTATGAGCGTGGCGTGGTCTTCCGACTGGGGAAGCTCACGCGAGCGAAAGGGCCCGGGCTAGTCTTCCTCGTACCGTTCGGTATCGACCGCCTGCGGAGGATGGACCTGCGCATCGTGGCACTCGACATCGCCCCTCAGGACACGATTACCAAAGACAACGTGTCAGTTCGAGTGAACGCGGTCGTGTACTTCCGAGTCGCCGATCCGACGAAAGCCGTGATCGAGATCGAAGACTACTACTTCGCGACGAGTCAGCTCGCGCAAACGACCCTTCGCTCGGTGATCGGGCAGTCCGAACTCGACGAACTCCTCGCAGAGCGGGAGCGCATCAACGAAGTCGTCCGTGAAATCATCGATGCAGGAACGGATCCGTGGGGCATCGAGGTCACCGGGGTCGAGATCAAGGACATCGACCTCCCTCAGGAGATGAAGCGGGCGATGGCGAAGCAGGCCGAGGCCGAACGTGAGCGTCGTGCGAAGGTCATCAACGCGGAGGGTGAGTACCAGGCGTCCACGAAGTTGATTCAGGCGGCCGAGGTGATCGAGCAGTTCCCTGTCGCAATGCAGCTTCGCTTCCTCCAGACGGTGACCGAGGTAGCCGTCGAGAACAACTCGACGACGCTCTTCCCGATCCCGATCGATCTGTTCAGTCCGTTTGTAAAAGACTCCAGTGTGGCCACGCCGGAAGGAAAAGCCCGGGTACTCAAGCTGGCCACGGAAGCCGCCATGGCGAGTCTGGTGGACAGCGCCGAAGGATCAGAGGCGATTGGCGACGGCGACGCGCGCAAGCTGGTGAAGGCTGGACGTGCACTGTCGGACAACGTTGGACAAGCGACCCGGAACGCGGTCGCAGAGCCGATCGAGCAGGATGAAAACGACGACTGAGTTGCCAGTCAGCGGGCGGGCGAGGCCTCCCGTTCGCCCGTGTTGTCGCCGTCCGCAAAGCGATACAGCACCTCGTCCTCGCGGATCATCCCGTAATCCTCGCGAGCGATGCGCTCGATCGTAGTCGGGTCACGCTCCAGCATTTCGAGCTCGACCTGCAGAGCGTCAATCTCGATGCGCGCCGACTCGAGGCGAGCCTGCTCTTCGACGACATCG
>Ga0209631_10001548_pt1 | contig 29361 bp, 35 predicted proteins | sample COG_08_FD_184752 | JGI IMG/M metagenome (GOLD analysis project Ga0209631, IMG submission 184752) | Pelagic Microbial community sample from North Sea - COGITO 998_met_08 (SPAdes) (version 2) | ecosystem: Environmental > Aquatic > Marine > Neritic zone/Coastal water | place: Helgoland, sampling... | reverse complement strand
AGTCGGTAGAGCGCGTCCTTGGTAAGGACGAGGTCGGCGGTTCAAATCCGCTCGTGGGCTCCACATAACATTCAAACTAGTCAAATTAAATGGCCAAAGAACAGTTCCAGCGCACTAAACCTCATGTTAACGTAGGTACCATAGGTCACGTAGACCATGGTAAAACAACACTCACGACTGCTATTTTGCATGCTCAAGCAAGACTTGGTCTTGCTGAGATAAAAAGCTATGCTGACATAGCCAAAGGCGGAACCGTGCGTGACGATAAGAAAATTGTTACAATTGCTGTTTCCCATGTTGAATACGAATCTAATAGTCGTCACTACGCACATGTTGATTGTCCGGGTCACGCTGATTTTGTGAAAAACATGATTACTGGAGCAGCTCAAATGGATGGTGCAATTTTAGTTGTTGATGCAACGACTGGCCCCATGCCTCAAACAAGAGAGCATATCTTGTTAGCACGGCAGGTAGATGTTCCACACTTGGTTGTATTTCTTAACAAATGTGATTTAATGTCAGGCGACGACGAAGAATTAGTAGAACTTGTTGATATGGAAATACGAGATCTTCTTAGCAAATATGAATTTGATGGTGATAATGCCGTTATTATCCGCGGTTCAGCTACAAAAGCTTTGGATAATGATGAAGGTGAACTCGGTTTACCTGCGATTCAAAAATTAATGGATGCAATTGATTCTGAGGTTGCTGAACCCGTCCGCGATGTTGACAAACCTCTTCTAATGGCAGTTGAGGATGTATTCACAATCACTGGACGTGGCACTGTTGCTACAGGTAGAATCGAACGTGGTATTATTAAGGTTGGAGAAGAAATTGAAATTGTTGGACTTGGTGATTCACGCAAAACAACTTGTACGGGAGTTGAAATGTTCCGAAAAGAATTAGGAGAGGGACAAGCTGGAGATAATGTTGGTATTCTTTTACGCGGAATAGAAAAGACTGACATTCAAAGAGGTCATGTTATCGCCGCTCCAGGAAGCATTAAGCCACACACTAAAGCAAAAGCACAAATTTATGTCCTTAACAAAGATGAAGGCGGAAGACATACACCGTTTTTCAAAGGTTATCGTCCGCAGTTCTTTTTTGGTACCGCTGATGTTACCGGAAATGTAAATTTACCTGAGGGCGTTGAAATGGTAATGCCTGGAGATAACTTGGGTGTTGAAATCGAACTTCAGAAAGCAATTGCGATGGAACCTGGTCAAAGGTTTGCGATTCGCGAAGGAGGTAAAACTATCGGAGCTGGAAATATTACTGAAATTTCTTAAATCTAGATAAAATTCGTACCCGCACCGAAACTTTTGGGAGAATAGCTCAATTGGTAGAGCACCGGTCTCCAAAACCGTAGGCTGTGGGTTCGAGTCCCTCTTCTCCCGCCAAAATTATTTAATTCGTGAACCCATTCAAAAAAGTTAGAACTTTCTATAAGGAAACTATGTCTGAGCTTGCAAAAGCAAGTTGGCCTACCTTTTCTGAGCTGCGTGAATCTACAATAGTTGTTGTAATTGGGGTTGCAATTTTAGGATGTTTTATCTCAGTTGCTGATTTTTCATTGTCAAATTGGGTTGAATTTATTACCCAAAAATTACGTGCAAGTTAACTAAAATGGGCACAACATTATCAGCTGGTATGAGATGGTACGCCGTACAGTGCTTATCGAATCACGAAGACAAGGTTAAGCGTTATTTTGCTAAATACAAAGAAGACGATGAAAGCTTTGCTAAAGACCTTAACGAAGTTTTAGTTCCGATTGAAACTGTATCGGAAGTTAAAAACGGGAAGAAAAAACAACGGGATCGTAAATTTTATCCTGGATATGTTTTTGTTGAAATGAGACTTTATGACGACCAAGGTACACTCAAAAAGGAACCGTGGTACAAAATTAAAGACACTGATGGGGTTATTAATTTCATCGGTCGTGAGAGTCCTACCCCACTTCGTGATGATGAAATTGGCCGAATTTTGAGCCAAGTTGATGACGCTAAAGGCAAAGAAGTACCTAAGGTTCAATTTTCAGTTGGTGAATCCGTAAAAATATTAGATGGTCCATTCCTTAACTTAACCGGTGAGATTGAAGAAATTGACGCTCAAAAGGGTACATTAAAGGTGTCAGTTTCAATTTTCGGTCGGTTTACTCCTGTTGAACTAGAATTTTGGCAAGTAGAAAAAGCCGATCAAGAATAATTATCATATGTCTAAAAAAGCTGTTGGTCTTATTAAACTTCAATTACCTGCAGGTGCTGCAAATCCAGCACCCCCGGTTGGTCCTGCTTTAGGTGCTCAGGGTGTGAATATCATGGGTTTTTGTAAGGAATTTAATGCAAAAACAAAGGATCAGGCGGGTATGATTTTACCCGTTGTTATTACAGTTTATGCTGATAAGTCTTTTAGTTTCATATTAAAGTCCCCTCCAGCATCTGTTCTCTTAAAGAAAGCAGCTGGATTGGCAAAAGGTTCTGGTGTACCTAACCGAGATAAGGTAGGAACGGTATCCCGTGATCAAATCCTTGAGATCGTTAAAATTAAGCAAAATGATTTAAATGCTAATGACGACGATGCAGCTTGCAAGATCATTGAGGGTACTGCTAGGAGCATGGGAATTGAAGTTTCTAATTAGAATATAACTATGATTGCTCGCAGTAAAAAATATCGTAAGTCTTTTGAAAAGCTAAGTTCTGATGATCCAGTTTCATTACAAGAAGCTTTAGAGAAGCTCTCTAGTTTCGAAAAGGTTAATTTTGACGAAACAATTGAGATTTCATGTGCACTTGGTGTAGACCCAAAGCAAAGTGCCCAAGCAGTTCGGGGAATAGTTAACTTGCCCCATGGAAGCGGTAAAAAAGTCAGAGTAATAGTTTTCACTGATAACCCTGATGAAGCAAAAGCTGCAGGAGCTGATCATGCAGGCTTAGAGGAATTAATTGCAAAGGTAAAAGACGGTTGGATGGATTTTGATGTTGCATTGTCCACTACCGACGCAATGAAGAGTGTACGGAGTATTGCAAGGGTATTAGGGCCAAGGGGCTTAATGCCAACTCCTAAAGCCGGTACTGTAACCGATAATATTGCTGATGCTGTTAAAGCTGTTAAGGCCGGTCGAGTTGAATTCAAAATGGATAAAACAGGTGCTCTCTCCGTTGTCGTAGGAAAACGCTCTTTTAGCTTGGAGCAATTAGCTGGTAATGCTGAAGCGGCTATTGCGGCAGTAGCTTCCTCCAGGCCTGATGGCTTAAAAGGAAAATTTGTAAAAAGTGTTTACATAAGTAGCACAATGAGTCCAAGTGTTAAAATTAACGCTTCCACATTAAATCTTAATTAATATAATATGAGACCAGAAAAAGCCTACTTAATCAAAGAAGCTTCAGATTATTTATCGAATTCAGATTATTTTTTTCTTGCTGACTATCAAGGTATAGACTCGCAGGAAACCGCTACTCTAAGAAAAAAGTTAGCAGAACGCGGTGCGGAGTTTCATGTTGTTAAAAACAGTTCATTACTTTTAGCATCAAAAGAGAAAAACCTTCCTGATTTATCCGAACATTTGACTGGTCATACTGCCATAATTAGTGGCGGTGATGACGCTTCATCAGTTGCTAAAGCCTTGACTGACTTTCACAAAGATTCAAAGAAAGTTCCTGTCAAAGCTGGAACGCTTAACGACCGTGCATTAAGTGCATCTGAGGTCAAACAATTAGCAAGCTTGCCTAATATAGAAACATTGAAAGCTCAATTACTATCATTGCTTAACACCCCCGCTACTCAATTAGTGTCGGTATTGAGTGCACCATCACGGTCAATGGTGTCCGTTTTACAAGCAAAGTCAGATAAATCATAATCAAATTACAACTTTCCGGATACTCTATCCGAAATAACAAAATCATCCACCCACCTAGAAGAAATTAGGGGATACCCTTAAACACCAATAGGTACTAATCATATTCAGGACAGGAGATAAATAAACATGTCAGATATAACAAAAGATCAAGTTATTGATTGGCTTAGCGGCCAGTCAGTCATAGAGATTTCAGATCTCGTTAAAGAACTCGAAGAAAAATGGGGAGTTAGTGCAGCAGCACCAGCTGCCGTTGCCCTCGCAGCACCAGCTGCTGGCGGAGATGCCGGCGGCGGAGCAGCTGAAGAAAAAACCGAATTCGATGTTGTTTTAACTGAATTTGGCGGCAACAAAATTGCAGTTATTAAAGAGGTTCGAAGTCTTACCGGACTTGGACTCAAAGAAGCGAAGGAGCTTGTTGAAAGTGCTCCAAAGCCCGTTAAAGAAGGAGTTTCGAAGGACGAAGCAGCTGATGTTTCAAAGAAACTAGAAGCAGCTGGTGCAAAAGTAGAAATCAAATAATGCACTTTCCTTTTCTCTTTTAGATTTAAGACAAAGCCGTATGGTTGTGTAACAGCCTGCGGCTTTTTTTGTTCTCTACCTCACACTACCCAACAAGTCATCTTACAATATTATGGATACTGCCATTCGTAAAAATTTCGGCAAATTAACCGAAGCCATCGAACCACCTAACTTGCTCCAAAATCAAGTCGATTCATTTCATGATTTTTTACAAAGAGAGGTTCCTTCCACGCACAGGAAATTGGCAGGATTAGAAGCAGTCTTTAGTGAGGTCTTTCCTATCATCAGTTATGATGAAAAGTCCCGCTTAGAATATGTAAGTTACACTGTTGGAGAGTCTAAATTGACCGAGATGGACTGCATTGATCAGAATTGTACATATGCTGCTCCATTGCAGGTAAAGCTCCGATTGCGCTTAGAGGTTGAAGGGCAAAGTAAGCCCTTCTACAGTGAAGAGGAAATTTTCATGGGTGAGTTACCTATGGTTACTGAGCGTGGATCCTTTATAATTAATGGTGCAGAGCGTGTAGTTGTTAGTCAACTGCATCGTTCCCCAGGAGTTAGTTTTGAAGAATCCGTCCATACTAGTGGCAAAACTTTACACGCTTTTAGGATTATTCCAGATCGTGGAACTTGGATCGAAGCTCAGTTTGACCAGCATGATCTTCTTTATGTCTACTTAGATCGCAGGAGAAGAAGGAGAAAATTCTTAATTACAACATTTTTGCGTGCGCTGATAGATTCAGATTCAGATAAAGAGAAGGATTCAGATCAAAAGATAATCGAATTATTTTATGATATAGAAAAATTATCTATAGATGATTTGCTTAAAAAGGAAAATGTTTCTAATTATGTTCTTGTTGAGCCGATGTTTGATCGCACCAAGGGAGCTGTTCTAGCTAAAGCCTTTGAGCCGTTGACTAAAACTTACCTTCGTGCTTTCCAAAAAGCAGGTGAATCTTCACTACGAGCGATAGATACATCAGTTGATGAAGGTGCAATTATCCGCTGTCTTAAAAAAGATACTACTAAAAATAAGGATGAGGCTCTTAAAGAAATTTACAAAAAATTGCGTCCGGGTGAGCCACCTGACCGTGCTAATGCTGAGGCTCTTATTAAAAGACTTTTTCTTGATCCAAAGCGTTACGATTTAGCCAAGGTCGGTAGACACATGCTTAATCTTAAACTTAACTTAGATACTCCACTTGATGTACGGGTTACAACTGTTGAGGATTTGGTTGCAGCTACTAGAAAAGTTACAGATTTTAAACGCGGCAAATCTAACGAACAAAAAGCTCGCGAAGATGCTGGTACCGTATTTGACATGGGAATCGATGACATCGATCACTTGGGCAATCGCCGTGTTCGAACCGTTGGGGAGCTTTTGGCTAATGTTTGTCGTAGTGGTTTATCCCGTACAGAGCGGGTTGTGCGTGAGCGCATGACACTCTATGATCAGGGTGTTGAGTCTTTGTCTCCAGGCAAACTTATTAATCCAAAAGCTCTCACCACAGTCGTTCGAGATTTTTTTGCTAGAAGTCAATTGAGCCAGTTTAAAGACCAGATTAATCCTCTAGCAGAAATGACTCACAAGCGAAGGCTGTCTGCTTTAGGACCTGGAGGACTTAACCGTGAGCGTGCAGGATTTGAAGTTAGGGATGTACATCCCACTCATTATGGAAGAATTTGCCCTATTGAAACCCCTGAGGGTCCAAACATCGGTCTTATCAACACTTTAGCAACATATGCAAAAATTGATGAGTTCGGTTTTTTACAGGCACCTTATCATCCTGTCAAAAACGGGATAGTAGATAAGAATCCTAGAAATGTAAAATATTTGAATGCATTTGAGGAAGAGCGTTTTTTAATTGCCCAGGCCAACACTGAAATTGATCAAGCATCAAGCAAACTCGTTGGTCGGGTAACTTGTCGTTTTCGAGATCAAGTTAGTGAATACGACCCGAATGATGTAGAGTTCATGGATGTTTCTCCCAAGCAAGTTGTTTCGGTTGCTGCTGGGTTAATTCCATTTCTGGAGCATGATGATGCGAACCGTGCCTTAATGGGTGCAAACATGCAGCGCCAAGCAGTACCGCTATTGCAATCAGACTCTCCTTTGGTTGGGACGGGGATTGAGAAGAAAGTTGCTGAAGATTCTAAAACGGTTACCGTTTCAGAATCTGAAGGTGTTGTTGCTATTGCAGATGGCAAATTAATTGTAGTTACTGATGACGGGACTTTGCCTCCACGATTTCTGAAAGAGCCTAGAAGCGATCATAAGCGTGGAATCTACTGCTATGAATTAAGAAAATTTTTACGTTCAAATGCAGGCACATGCTTTAACCAGAAACCAATCGTCCGAAAGGGTGACAAGGTTAAGGTTGGTCAAGCATTGGCTGATGGTGCTTGCACAGATCTTGGAGAATTAGCAATTGGACGAAACATCCTCGTGGCATTCATGCCATGGAAAGGATATAATTTTGAGGATGCTATTCTTATTTCCGAAAAAATGATTAAGGATGACATTTACACATCCATTCATATTGAAGAGTTCGAAGTCAATGCTCGAGATACAAAATTAGGACCCGAGGAAATCACTCGGGATATTCCTAACGCTGGTGAGGAAGCATTACGAAATTTAGACCATTTAGGTGTAGTGCGTATTGGAGCGGAAGTTAAACCTAGTGACATTCTTGTAGGTAAAATAACCCCTAAAAGTGAAACAGATTTAGCACCCGAAGAAAAGCTACTACGAGCAATTTTTGGCGAAAAAGCTGCTGATGTTAAAGATAGCTCTCTGAAAGTCCCCTCTGGTACTCAGGGAATTGTTATGGATGTTAAAGTTTCTAGCCGAACTGATGCGGAGCAGGAAAAGCTTTCTCCTTCAGATCTTCGTCGTCAGATGAAACAAATAAAAGAAGACTACAGAAACCAGTCTGACCAACTCCGTTCACAACTAACGGAATCTTTATCCAATATCCTTCTTGGAGAGAAGATACCATTAAATGTAACTAATTCCGAGAATGGGGATATTATTATTCCATCTAATCGTAAGATTACCAAAACTCTATTGCGAAAATTATCTTCTGTTCATCGTTTTATCGAAATACCTCCTTCTCCAGTTAGAATTAAGGTTTTCGAAATTATAGAGAGTTACGAGTCCAAATTTAATGATCTTGAAGACGATAGAGATAGAAAAATGGAATCCATAGAACAAGGAGATTCCATAAATCAAGGTGCAATAAAAAATGTCCGAGTATTTGTAGCTAAAAAACAAAAAATGCGTGTGGGTGACAAAATGGCTGGTCGACATGGAAATAAAGGTGTCGTAGCTAAAATTGTAGCTGAAGAGGATATGCCATTTTTACCCGATGGAACCCCTATTGAAATTTGCCTGAACCCACTTGGTGTTCCCAGTCGAATGAATGTAGGGCAAGTGTTGGAAACTCATTTAGGGTGGGCTTGCAATAAACTTGGTTTTAAAGTGGCAACCCCAATTTTTGATGGAATTTCAGAGAATCGTATAAGAGATTACCTAAAGGAAGCTGGACTCCCTGAAACAGGTAAAACTGTGTTACACGACGGTTGTACTGGCGAACCCTTTTATCAAAAGATCGTTGTTGGATACATGTACATGCTTAAGCTGAATCACTTGGTTTCAAGTAAGATTCACGCCCGTGCCGTCGGCCCCTACAGTTTGATAACGCAACAACCCTTAGGTGGAAAAGCTCAGTATGGAGGTCAACGGTTTGGGGAAATGGAGGTTTGGGCACTTGAGGCATATGGTGCTGCTTATACCTTGCAGGAAATTCTTACCGTTAAATCAGACGATGTTGCTGGAAGAACAAAGATTTATGAAAATCTAGTTAAAGGCGATAATTCCCTTCAAGCAGGAACACCTCAATCTTTTAATGTTTTAATGAAAGAGATGCAAAGTCTCTGCCTTGACATTAGAGTTTTGGGTGAAGATTCCCTTTAATTTTTATTTTAAAATAACCCCTCGATAAAGCAAATCATGAGCGTTGAAGCAGTTAATGAAGCACTAGGTGTAGAAGTTGGGCCCATGGATCGGGTTTCCATAACGGTGGCATCCCCAGATGTCATAAGATCATGGTCTAAAGGTGAAGTAAAAAACCCCGAGACCATCAACTACAGAACTTTTAAACCCGAGCCAGGGGGCTTATTTTGTCAGAAAATTTTCGGCCCGGTTAGAGATTATGAATGCGCTTGTGGAAAGTATAAGCGTATAAAATATAAAGGTGTTGTTTGCGACCGTTGTGGAGTGGAGGTTACAGTTTCCCGCGTACGCCGTGATCGTATGGGTCATATTGAATTGGCCGTTCCAGTATCTCACATTTGGTTCCTGAAGAGCATGCCCAGCCGTTTGGGATTATTAATGAATATGACTGCTAAAAGTCTTGAGAGAGTCTTATATTATGAGCAGTATATGGTCACCGATCCCGGCAGTACACCCTTAGAGGAAAAGCAATTACTTTCGGATAAGGAGTATAGAGAGGCTCAAGATGAGTTTGGCGACGAGTTTGAGGCCAAGATGGGTGCGGAGGCTGTTCGTGATGTTCTCGGTCGTATTAATTTAGAAGACGAACTTGAAGATCTCTATGATCAAATGCACGATACAAAGTCGAAGCAAATCAAGAAAAAATTAGCTAGTAGGCTTAAGGTCACTCAAGGTTTTTTGCATTCAGGGGCTTCTCCAGAATGGATGGTTTTGGATAGCATACCAGTGATACCACCCGATCTTCGTCCACTTGTTCCATTAGAGGGTGGTCGTTTTGCAACAAGCGATCTTAATGATCTTTATCGTAGAGTTATAAATCGCAATAATCGACTTAAGAACCTTTTGCAGCTTAAAACTCCCGATGTTATCATTCATAATGAAAAGCGCATGCTTCAAGAGGCTGTTGATGCACTTTTTGATAATGGTAGACATGGTCGAGCTATTACTGGTTCTGGCAATCGTGCATTAAAGTCATTAAGCGATATGCTTAAGGGTAAACAAGGACGGTTCCGTCAAAATTTGCTTGGTAAGCGTGTCGACTATTCAGGTCGTTCAGTCATAGTTATAGGTCCCGAACTAAAGCTTCACCAATGTGGTCTGCCCAAGAAAATGGCATTAATTTTGTTCGAACCCTTTATTATTCGCAGACTTAAAGAATTAGGATTTGTTCATACTGTAAGAGGTGCCAGAAAAATGATCGAAAGCCGATCGCCTGAAGTATGGGATATTTTGGAAGAAGTCACTAAAGGACATCCTGTTCTCTTGAACCGTGCCCCTACCCTTCACCGACTTTCTATACAGGCATTCGAACCAGTTCTTATTGAAGGTAATGCGATAAGGGTTCACCCACTCGTTTGTACTGCTTATAATGCTGACTTCGATGGCGATCAAATGGCTGTGCATGTTCCTTTATCCGTTGAAGCTATAATGGAAGCGAAGTTACTCATGATGGCGACGCACAATATTTTTTCACCTTCAAGCGGTAAGCCTATACTTACCCCTTCCCAAGATATTGTACTAGGTTCATATTTTTTAACAATGAACCCCCAAAAGGAAGCAAGTGAAAGTAAAAGAGTTCCGCTGATTGGTTGCCTAGAGGAAGCACTTAGTGCCTTACATGATAATGTACTTAGTTTACATGACTGGATTGATATGAAAAATCCAGATAAGGGTAAAGAAACATTATTTGGAATAAGCAAGAAGGGAGTTGTTCGCACGACCGTCGGTAGAGTCCTTTTTAATACTATTTGGCCAGATGAATTGGGATTTTTTAATGAGCCTGCCCTAAAGGGAGACTTAGGTAATCTTATTCTTGAAACTTATCGTAACCGGGGTAAAGAGGAGACTATTGAGTCTCTTGACCGATTAAAAGAAATGGGTTTTGAATATGCAACAAAAGCTGGGATATCAATTGGTATATTTGATATGATTATTCCACCTGAGAAAAAACAAAGAATTGAAGTTGCCCGAAAGGAAATTGACAAGGTTGAAGATCAATTCAAAAAAGGTATAATTACCAGAGGGGAGAGGCATAACAAAATTATTGATGTTTGGACTACTGCAACCGATGATATTGCAAAAGAGGTATTTACTTGTTTGGAAGAAAATCTAGGCAAAGATACAATAAATCCAGTTTACCTTATGATGGATTCAGGAGCACGGGGTAATCGTCAGCAGGTTAGACAATTATGCGGTATGCGCGGATTAATGGCTAAACCATCTGGTGAAATTATAGAGCAACCTATTTTGGCTTCGTTTCGTGAGGGATTATCAGTATTGGAATACTTCATGTCAACTCATGGGGCTCGTAAAGGGCTCGCAGATACTGCTCTTAAAACAGCAGATGCTGGATATTTAACCAGAAAATTATGTGATGTCGCAATGGATTGCATCATCGTATGTGATGATGATGATCGTAGGGACGGAGTTGTAAAGAAAGCTATTATGGAAGGAGACAATGAAGTCGTTCCTTTGAGAGATAGAGTTATTGGTAGATACTCGACTGATGACATTAGTAATCCTTCAAACCCTAGTGAGTTAGTTATATCCTCAGGTTCACTTATTACCGAAGAAATAGCTTCTGAAATTGATGCACTTGGAATTACCAGAGTACGCGTAATGTCCCCATTATCTAGTCGAATAAAAAATGGATTAACAGCTTTGGAATATGGAATTGACCCCTCTACAAATAGTTTAGTCAAGCAAGGTTCCTCTGTTGGTATTATTGCTGCTCAGTCTATTGGTGAACCTGGTACCCAGCTTACCATGAGAACATTCCACATCGGTGGAATTGCCAGTGCCGGTAGAGAAGATCCTGTGATAAATGTAAGAAAAGCAGGTAAGTTGAGATTTAAGGGATTAAGGCTTGTAACGCTAGCCAATAATCAACAAGTAACATTGAATAAAACAGGCTCTATCCAAGTTCTGGATGAGGATGACAGAATTGTGGATGACTATCCAATCCCAGCCGGTGCACTGTTGCATTTTAAGGACGGTGACCCTGTAAGCGATGAAGCATTACTGGCCCAATGGGATCCGTATAATATTCCTATTTTATCTGAAAAGAAAGGAATAATTTCTTTTGAAGATATGCTTCCAGGAGTCACTACTAAGGTGGAGCGAGATGCTTCAGGTGGACGCTCTATGGTTGTTATCGAACATAAGGAGGATTTGAACCCACAAGTAATTGTTAAAGATACAAGCGGAAATTCCATTGCTACTTATTCAGTTCCAACAGGTGCACAAGTAGCGGTTGACGAAGGTACCAGAATAGATGCTGGATCCATAATCGCAAAAACACCACGACAGGCATCCAAAACCCAAGATATTACCGGAGGTCTTCCTCGTGTTGCGGAACTTTTCGAAGCTCGTAGACCTAAAGAGGGCAATGTAGGACAGATGGCTAAAATTGACGGAATTGTCTCTGAAGCAGGTACATTACGTTCAAAAAAGAGGTTGTTAGTTACCAATGAAGAATCTGGCCAAGTGGAAGAGCACTTAATCCCCCATGGTAAACATGTTCTCGTTCAACCAGGTGATTTTGCCCAAAAGGGTCAACTGATTACAGAAGGGGCTAAAGACCCTCATGAAATACTTGAAATATTAGGGCCGTCAGCCGTTCAAGAATATCTAATTGAGGAAATTCAAAAAGTTTATCGGCTTCAGGGAGTTACGATTAATGATAAGCACCTAGAGGTAATTATTTCTCGTATGCTTTTCAAGGTCCGTATAACTGATCCTGGAGACACAGAATATTTCTGGGGCGACCAAATCGATCGGTTCGCATTCATGGACGCAAATGAGAATATTTCCGAGAAAGGTGGTAAGCCTGCTGAAGGTGAGCCTATTCTTCTTGGGATCACCAAAGCGTCACTTGAAACAGATAGTTTTATTTCTGCTGCTTCCTTTCAGGAAACCACGCGAGTTTTAACAAATGCTGCAACGCTGGGTAAAGTTGATGACTTAAAAGGATTTAAAGAGAATGTTATAATGGGACACCTTATTCCCGCTGGAACTGGGCTTCCCAAGTGGCGTCGATTGAAGATTGATACTCTTGGCTCTTCCAAAGCAGAACCAGCATCCGATAAAAGCGCATAATTATTTTCTCACATTAATAAATAAATCTTGTGAAAATTTAAAAACCTGTTACTTTTAGCAACTTTTCCTTAAAAATCTACTCCATGCCCACAATAAATCAATTGGTTCGTAAAGGTCGTCGCCCTCAGAAAGCAAAGACTAAATCACCTGCTTTGAAAGCTTGCCCATTCCGCAGGGGTGTATGTGTTCAAGTCACTACACGGACTCCAAAAAAGCCTAACTCTGCCATACGTAAAGTTGCTAAGGTTCGTTTAACAACAGGTCACGAAGTTATTGCTTACATTCCAGATGAGGGGCACAACTTGCAAGAACATAGTATTGTTTTGCTTCGTGGTGGTAGAGTTAAAGATTTAAATGGTGTTAGGTATCACATTGTTCGTGGGACCTTAGATTGTCAGGGAGTAGAAAAGAGACGTAGAAGTCGTTCAAAATATGGTGTTAAACGCCCTCGTAAATAATTTTAGTTATGTCACGTAGACGAAAAGCAGTAAAGAGACCTACCATGCCAGACCCACGGCACGGAAGTCCGTTAGTCAGTACACTAGTAAATGCAATTATGCTAAGTGGAAAAAAAGCATTAGCTCAACGTATAGTTTATGGTGCCATTGAAAAAATGGCTGAAAAGCTTGAAAAGGGAAATCCAGTCGAATTAGTATTAGGTGCTTTAGAAAATATCCGACCAAAAATTGAAGTTAAAAGTCGTCGTGTCGGAGGTGCAACTTATCAGGTGCCGATTGAGGTGCCATATGAGCGTCAACAAAGCCTTGCTTTTCGCTGGGTTGTGAAAGCAGCAAGTGCAAGAAAAGGTCAACCAATGGCGGACTCTTTAGCTAGCGAGTTGATTGATGCCTACAACAATACTGGATCTGTTGTAAAAAAACGCGAGGAAACTCACAAAATGGCTCAGGCCAACCGAGCATTTGCCCATTTGCGCTGGTAAAAATTATTTTTGTTAATGAGCGACCCCGACAAATTTTCATCTGCAAATTCTAGCAGTAGACCAACTGTTTTAGAACACACTCGGAACATTGGTATTGCTGCACATATTGATGCCGGTAAGACTACCTGTACCGAGCGAGTATTATTTTATTCAGGTGTTGTGCACAAAATAGGAGAAGTGCATGACGGAGGTGCTACAACTGATTGGATGGAGCAAGAGCGTGAAAGAGGTATTACTATAACGTCGGCAGCGATTTCTTGTGGTTGGACAACTGCAGATGGGCCATTTGCGTCTATCCCTCATCGAATTAACATAATCGACACACCCGGGCATGTTGACTTCACTGCCGAGGTTGAAAGGTCATTGCGTGTACTTGATGGTGCGGTTGGTGTATTTACTTCTGTAGAGGGCGTTCAACCCCAATCTGAGACAGTTTGGAGGCAAATGGACAAATACAATGTCCCAAGGCTTGGGTTTATTAATAAAATGGATCGAATGGGTTCCAATTTCCTCAAGGCAGTTGGCAGTATGAGGGATAAACTAGGTGCCAATGCTCATCCACTTTTTCTTGCTATTGGTGCAGAAGAGAATTTTAGAGGGCTAGTTGACCTTGTTAAAATGGTTGCGTATATTTATGACGAAACTGATCAATCAGGTGTGAGGTTTACGGTTGAGGAAATTCCATCTGACCTTAAGGAGTTGGCTGATGAATACCGTGAGGCGCTTTTAGAGGCAGTTTCTGATTTCGATGATGATATTGCAAATAAGTATCTCGAAGGTGATGTTATTACTGAAGAAGAATTTAAATTAGGAATTCGTAAAGCTACACTTTCACTTAAATTTATTGGTGTAATTCCTGGCAGTGCCTTCAAAAACAAAGGGGTACAAATGTTAATGGATGCGGTGGTCGATTATTTACCATCACCCCTTGATTTACCCCCTATGAAAGGTGAGGACTCAGACGAAAAACCTGTCGAAGTTGCACCTGACGACAGTGCAAAGGTAGCAGGGTTAGCATTCAAGTTGATGTCCGATCCTTATGTCGGCAAATTAGTATTCTACCGCATTTATCAGGGTACATTAAAAAAAGGTTCTAGTTTATACAATCCAAGGACTCGTAAAACAGAACGTGTTTCGCGATTGATGGTCATGAAGGCTAATGATCGCGAAGATATAGAGGAAGCTCACTCTGGTGATATTTGTGCCCTTATTGGAGTAAAAGATGTAGTTACCGGTGACACACTTGCAGACAAAGATCTAGATCTGCGCTTAGAACCACCAAGTTTTCCAGAACCTGTCATCTCTATGTCAATAGAACCGGCTACTAAGGCTGATCAGGAGAAAATGGGTATTGGCTTACAAAGACTTGCCGAAGAAGACCCAACATTTGGTTTATCCACGAACGAGGAGACTGGACAAACTATCATTTCCGGAATGGGTGAGTTACATTTAGAAATTATTCGAGACCGACTTTTTCGGGAATTTAAGGTTGATGCTAATGCAGGTAAACCTCAAATAGCCTATCGGGAAACTATGCTCAAGTCCTCAGAGGGGAATGGAAAGTTCATTCGTCAATCTGGTGGACGCGGTCAATACGGACATGCCGTCATTAAGATGGAACCCTTGGAGAAGGGCAAAGGCGTTGAGTTAGAAAATAAGATTGTTGGTGGTTCCATTCCAAAAGAATTTATTAAGCCCACTTTTGATGGGATTAAAGAAGCTGCACTATCTGGTGTTGTTGCTGGGTATCCTGTGATCGATTTCAAGATTACTTTATTTGACGGTTCATTCCACGATGTTGACTCCTCGGAGATGGCTTTCAAGATGGCAGGCATTTTCGCCTTTAAGGATGCAATGAAAAATGCAAATCCTATTTTACTTGAACCAATTATGAAGGTGGAGGTTTCAACTCCTGAAGAGTACCAAGGTGAACTAATGGGCGACTTAAATCGTAGGCGTGGTCAAATCCAAGGGATGGAAGCTCAGGGAAATGCTTGTTTAATTCAAGCATTTGTACCCCTTGAAAATATGTTTGGTTATTCCACAGATATGCGTTCACTTTCTTCCGGCAGAGCTGATTATTCTATGACTCCATCCCATTTTGAACAGGTCCCGCAAAGCCTTGTTCAGTCTATCGTAGAAACTTTAAGCAGAGAACCTGCTCGTACCTAAACTTATTATTATTGATGAACGGACAACGAATTCGCATTAAACTCCGTGGTTTTGACTACCGCGTAATAGACCAATCTTCTATTGATATAGTTGATACCGCAAAAAGAACCGGAGCCCGTGTGGCAGGACCAATTCCTATGCCAACTAGAATTGAGAGATACACAGTTAACCGTTCTCCTCATGTAGACAAAAAGTCTATGGATCAATTTGAATTAAGAACTCACAAAAGACTCATTGATATAATTGAACCCACGGTTCAGACCGTTGACGAGCTTAAAAAATTAAATTTACCAGCCGGTGTGGAGATAAACATTAACGTATAATATAGGTTATAAAAAACCTTTAAAGCAGGTCACAAATGGATTATTCCGCCTGCCGCTTAAAGTATGAAACTTGAATTACTAGGAAAAAAACTTGGCATGAGCCAAGTGTACGACGAGAACAATAATCTTGTTCCCGTAACGATAATCGAAGCTGGGCCATGTCCAGTCTTGCAGGTGAAGACCGATGAAAAGGATGGTTATTCAGCAATTCAGATTGGGTATAACCCCAACGGTAAATCGCCAAACAAATCAAATGCTTGCCGCAAAGGACACGCTAAAAGTGCTGGAGTGGACGCCCAGCAAATTTCGAAAGAAGTTCGTTTGGATAGTGGTCATGATTTTGAGAAAGGCCGTATTTTAAGTGTAGAAGACTTTAAGGATATTAAGGTAGTAGATGTGGTTTCGAAAACTAAAGGTAAAGGTTTTCAAGGCGTTGTTAAAAGATGGAACTTTGCTGGTGGTCCCGCCTCACACGGTTCTATGTTTCATCGTCGTGGTGGTTCATATGGTTTGTGCCAATGGCCAGGTCGTATATTCAAAAATAAGAAAATGCCTGGCCACATGGGTGATGTTAGCCGTACAACTCAAAATTTAGATGTAGTCAAGGTTATGCCAGAAAAAAATCTATTATTAGTCAAGGGAAGTATACCTGGGCATAAGGGTTCAATACTTAGTTTGCGGATTGCTAAAAAGGCTAAAATAAAAGGATAATTTACATGAAATTTAAGTTATTTAATACAGATGGCTCCGCTAATGGAGAACGAGAAGTTAAGCATTTCCCAACTCTTGATGATGGTAAAGGCGTTGATGCTTTGAGGCAGGCAGTTATTGCTGTACATGCAAATCAAAGGCAGGGAAATGCATCCACTAAAGTTCGCTCTGAAGTCAGTGGTTCAGGCAAGAAGATTTATCGTCAGAAAGGCTTAGGCGTTGGCCGTGCAGGAGACAAAAAAGCTATTCAACGACGCGGAGGTGGAGTTGCATTTGGCCCTAAGCCTCGTTCTTACAATCAAAAGCTAAATAAAAAGATTAAGAGATTGGCAATGGAGCGTGCTTTAATTGACCAAGCTAAGTTAGATAATATTTACCTGATTGAAGATTGGTCTGTACCGCAACCTAAAACAAAAGCTTTTAACGGGTTGATTGGAACTATAGCTCCTAAAGCCAAAAAAATTCTAGCCATTGGTGATTCCTTCGAAGATAGTTTTACTCTCGCAGCAAGAAATTTATCAAAAGCACGCTTGTGCCGAGCTCAAGACCTAAGTCCCTTGGATGTTGTGCAAACAGACCAAATTGTAGTTAGTCTCAAGGGACTTGATGTTTTACTAGCAAAATTTGGTAAGGAGGAAAGTAAATAATGAAAGAATCAGTTACCGTTCTCAAGGAAACGCTACTCACTGAGAAGGCTACTATGCTTTCTTCTCAATTTAATAAGTATGTGTTTTCTGTTTCAAACATGGCAACCAAATCGAATATATGTGATGCGGTTGAAAAAACCTTCACTGTTAAGGTTCTAAATGTTAACACTTTAAATGTAAAACCCAAAGCTAAGCGTGACCGTGCTCGTCGCAACAAACTTGGTTTTAAGAGTGGTTACAAAAAGGCAATAGTAACCCTTAAAGCTGGCGATAGCATAGATTTAGCCTAGGAGAATTTCAATATGCCAATTGTACAACAGAAACCAGTTACACCATCTGGCCGATTTTATTTAAAAAATAAAGTAGAACTTGATACCAAACGCCCAGAGCCCTCCTTAACAAAGGGTGTTCACCGGAAAAAAGGCAGAAATGCATACGGTCGAATTACTTCAAGAAGACGCGGTGGTGGCCACAAAAGGTTGTATCGCCAAATTGATTTCAGACGATCAATTATCGATGTCCCTGCCACTGTTATAGCTCTAGAGTATGATCCCAATAGAACAGCTCACCTTGCATTGCTTGAATACAAGGATGGAACAAAAACGTATATTTTAGCTCCCACTTCTGTTGTTGTTGGCGATGTTCTGATAAGTTCAAATAACAAAATTGATTTTAATCCTGGAAATGCTCTGCCATTAAATTTAATCCCACTAGGATCGAAAGTTCATTGCGTTGAAATTTTACCTGGTGCAGGAGCAAAACTTGCCCGTTCTGCAGGTTGTGAAGTACGCTTAATTTCGGTTGATGGTAATCATGCTTCCTTAAAAATGCCTAGCGGTGAAATTCGTTTGGTTAAAGAAAATTGCCGAGCTACAATTGGTTCCGTTGGAAATGCCAGTCACCAAAAAGCAACGATAGGCAAAGCAGGTAGGAATCGCTGGAAGGGTCGTCGCCCAAGAGTTCGGGGTGTGGCGATGAATCCCGTAGATCACCCAATGGGTGGTGGTGAAGGCCGTACATCTGGTGGGGGTCATCCGTCTTCACCATGGGGACAATTATCCAAGGGATTTCCTACGCGTAAAAAATCGAAACAATCCAACTCGTTAATTCTCGTGCGCCGAAATGGCAGAAGAGTAAAATAATAATTCGCTATGACACGATCGATAAAAAAAGGTTTCTTTGTAGAACCAGGTTTAATGAAAAAAGTAATTAGTGCTCAAAATGCGGGCGATAGGAAACCGATCAAGACTTGGTCTCGGCGTTCTACAATTACGCCAGATTTTGTTGGGCTTAACTTTACTGTTCATAACGGCAAAAGCTTTTTACCAGTTTATGTGACTGAAAATATGGTAGGCCACAAATTAGGTGAGTTCTCTGCAACTCGTTCTTTCAAATCCCACAATCCTCATACTCAGAAGTAATTATGGAAGTTAAATCATATTCAAAGTATATGAGGATTTCACCTAAAAAGGCTCGTGAAGTTGCTCGTATACTACCCGGAAAAAAAGCAACAGAAGCGGTTTCAATTCTCAAGTATATACCAAGAAAAGCTGCTCGATTTCTTGATAAGACATTGCGCTCAGCGATGGCAAATGCCGAAAACAATTCGAATCTCAACGCAGATGATTTAATTATAAGAGAGGCAATTGTAGAAGAAGGCCCCGCCCTTAAAAGGTTCAGACCGTGTGCTCGTGGGTCTTCACACCCTTACAAAAAGCGTATGAGTCATTTCCGCATTGTATTAACAGACGAAGCATAATTTATCATGGGACAAAAAGTAAATCCAATAGGTTTTCGTTTAGGTGTTAGACGTAACTGGAGTGCAAGATGGTATGCCAACAAGCATGACTATTCAAAATTTCTTGAAGAAGATAATTTAATAAGAGGTTATCTAAAAAAGAAGCTGAGGTTTGCCTCTGTACCTCGAGTCGTGATTGAACGGGCTTCAAATCGCACACGTGTTACTATTTGGACTGCACGTCCTGGCATTGTCATTGGCAGAAAAGGACAAGAACTTGACACATTGAGGGATTCTCTAAACCGCACAATCAGTAAAGATATTCGTTTAGAAATTCAGGAAATTAAGAAGCCTGATTTAGTTGCTTCCTTAGTTGCAGAAAATGTTGCTCTTCAACTTGAAAGAAGAATCGCATTTAGGAGAGCAATGAAAAAAGCTGTTCAGACAACAATGTCTATGGGTGCTGAAGGTATTCGAATTCAGTGTGCTGGACGACTTGGTGGTGCAGATATTGCACGCACGGAACAGACCCGTGAAGGCAGAGTTCCTTTGCATACACTACGCGAAAACATTGATTACGGATTAGTCGAAGCGAATACGGTATATGGAATCATTGGTATTAAATGCTGGATTTGCCTTAAGGACGAAGACAAAATTTTCTAATTTTCTGAGATATGCCAAAATTACTACCATCTAGAACTAAATATCGAAAAGTCTTTAAAGGGCGTGTACGCGGTACTGCCTCCAAAGGTAATGTTGTTTCCTTTGGAGAATTTGGTATTCAATCCCTTTCACGCGGTAGAATGACATCCAATCAAATTGAAGCTGCTCGTGTTTCTATTAATCGCCATTTAAAGCGAAAAGGAAAAGTATGGATAAGAGTTTTTCCTCACAAACCAGTGACAAAAAAACCTGCAGAAACTAGACAAGGAAAGGGAAAAGGCCCCGTAGATCATTGGGTAGCCGTCGTTAAGCCTGGTCATGTACTTTTTGAAATTGCTGGATGTTCTTTAACGCTTGCCAGAGAAGCCCTTGGTTTAGCTGATGCGAAATTACCTTTTCGATGCAGACTTGTTCAGCGTCAACAATCCTTCTAGTCGCACCTACCATGAAAATGTCAGAAATTAAAGAATTATCAGATTTAGAACTTACTAAGAAGTTTCGAGAGTTAGGTGAAGAACTTTTACAGCTTCAAATTAGAAAACAAACTGGTCAAGTTGAGAAACCACACCTTATTAAAAGTCTCCGCAGGGATCGTGCAAAGATACTGACTGCAATTTCCTCACTTAAGGCAAACATTGCCTAACACTTACCTCTTATGTCCGAAGAATCATCTAGAAATAATCGTAAAGAACTTGTAGGAGTTGTCAGATCGAAGACAGGCGATAAGTCCGTCAAGGTTGTTTACGAATACAAAATTCCCCACCCTCTTTATAAAAAAGAAATTCGTCGTAAAACAACTGTGCATGTTCACGACGAATCGAATGACTCATCAGTCGGAGATAAGGTCAAAATAATTGCCACAAGGCCATTGAGTAAACTCAAGCGCTGGAGAGTGGTCGATATAATAGAGAAAGCACCTGTAGCATAAATTTATCATGATTCAATTACTTAGTAGACTTGAGGTAGCGGATAACACCGGAGCAAAAAAAGTTCGGATGATTAGACGTATTGGTCAAAATAAAAAAACCGCATCAATTGGGGACATTATAGTTTGTCATGTTAAAGAAAGTTCTACAGAAGCATCTGTAAAAAAAGGTTCAGTGGTTCGGGCTTTGGTTGTACGCACAAAATCACCCGTTCGCCGCAGAGATGGGAGTTATTTAAGATTTGATGAAAATGCGTGCGTCATAGTAAACAACGACGGAACGCCAAAAGGTACACGCATATTTGGACCAGTTGCACGAGAACTAAGACAAAAATTTATGAAAATTATTTCTCTAGCCCCAGAGGTACTATAAGTTATGGCAACAAAAATTAAAAAGGGAGACGAGGTTGTTGTTACTGCTGGTGATCATAAGGGCAGTAAAGGAAAGATTTTGCAAGTTTTACGTGAAAAGAATCGAGTTATCGTAGAGGGTGTAAACATGATAAAGAAACATGAAAAGAAGTCTCAGGATAATCCACAAGGTTCGATCGTTGAAAGAGAAGCTTCAATACATTTCTCAAATGTTCGAAAGTCTGAAGTTTCATCCAATTAATAGATCGTTTATTAGAAAATTTAAATCATTGAAATTATGAATATCCCTGAACTTAAAAAGATTTATTTAAATGATGTATCTCCGGCTTTACTTAAGAACTTAGGTCTTAAAAATGTACATCAAATTCCCAAAATTCAAAAAGTGGTACTTAATAGTTCATTTGGCGGTGAATTAGATAAAAACGGCATTGAAGAATTACGTAAAGATATTACTGCACTGTCTGGCCAAGCACCTGTCATGATGAGAGCAAAGGTGAGCGTTTCAAACTTTAAATTAAGAGAGGGAATGCCCGTAGGATTCAAGGTTACGCTTAGAGGTAATGTTATGTGGGATTTTCTGTTGCGCTTAATTGCAATTGCACTTCCTAACATCAGAGATTTCAGAGGAGTTTCCTCTAAACTTGATGGTTCAGGTAATTATACTTTAGGTGTGATTGATCATAGTATCTTTCCTGAAATTAATGTCGAACGGCAGCGTACAAATACAGGGATGGATATCTCAATTGTCACATCAGCCAAAAATGACATAGAGGGAACTGAGCTATTGAAACTCCTTGGTATGCCATTTCGCAAAAATTCCTCATCCCAAAAAGAAGCAGCTTAACCCATTTATTATTATGGCTAAAAAATCAGTTATCTATCGAAACAAAAAAAGAGAAAAGCTTGTGGCTAAATATGCTGACAAAAGAGCTTCTCTAAAAAAGATTTTAGCAAATCCAGATACGCCTGAGGATGAATTTTATAAAGCTCAGGCTAAACTTACAAAACTACCCAAGAATTCTTCTCCTGTTCGATTAGTTAATCGTTGTACCCTAACTGGCCGTCCCCGAGCAACCATAAGAAAGTTTGGCCTGTCTCGTATATCATTCAGGGAATTGGCACTTCAGGGAAAAATTCCTGGTGTCATAAAAGCTTCTTGGTAATTCTTAAACACTATACATTATGTCAGTACACGATACTATAGGCGATTTTATAACAGTTATTCGAAATGCAGGAAAAGCAGGGAAAACAACTTGCAGCTATCCTCATTCGAATCTCCGTGTAGGTATTGCAAAAATTCTTAAATCACGAGGTTTCGTTGAAAATTGCGATGAGCAATCAGTAGACAATGGCCATAAAAATATCCAAATTACCCTAAAGTATGTAGAGGGTGAACATGCGATTCGTGGAATAAATCGGGTTAGTACACCTGGCAGAAGAACTTACTGTGGTTATCGTGAAATTCCCAGAGTTCTCGGTGGATTGGGAATATCTATTCTAAGTACACCAAACGGAATAGTAGATGATAAAACTGCTAGGAAAAACAAACTTGGTGGAGAAATACTCTGCAGTGTTTGGTAACAAATATTAATTAATTAAGATGAGTAGAATCGGTAAAGTTCCAGTAAAAATCCCCTCCGGTGTTGAAGTTACGATCGACGGGCAAGTTATTAGCGTTAAGGGTCCCAAAGGAGATTTATCTCAAGAATTTTCTTCTTTGGCTAAGTTTTCCATGTCAGAAGAAACTTTAGTGGTTTCTCCTGCTGATGATTCTCGTGCAGCTCAAGCGGTTTACGGTACAGCTCGTTCTATTATTGCTAACATGGTTCAAGGTGTTGTTACTCCCTTTACAAAAAATTTACTTATTGAGGGAGTGGGTTTTCGTGCGACTGTTAAAGGTACGAAAATTGATCTTGAATTAGGTTTTTCTCATCCCATCCTACATGATATTGCCGATGGAGTAACGGTTACTGTAGCTGATAATGTAAAAATACATGTTGAGGGTGCTGATAAACAAAAAGTTGGCCAAATGGCAGCTGAAATTAAGAGTTATTATCCAGTTGAGCCATACAAAGGTAAAGGTGTTCGTATCTTAGGTGAATATGTTCGCAGAAAAGAAGGTAAGAAATCAGCTTAAAATTTTAACATGAAACTTTCTAAGAAAAAAGAATTAGCACAAAAACGACGTTGGCGTATACGAAAAAAAGTCAATGGTACAGCTGAGAGACCGCGTGTTGCAGTGCGATTTACAAATAAGAATATCCATGTCCAATGTATCGATGATACCCAGGGTCATACGATTCTGGGTCTTGCAACAACACATTCCGATTTTAAGAATTGTTTACCTAACCTTGCGGGGGCCGATTCTTTAGGAAAAGCACTTGGTGAACAGATCAAAGATAAAGGTTATACTGCGATTGTATTTGATCGTTCCGGACGTAAATACCATGGGTGCGTTAAGGCATTTGCCGATGCACTAAGAGAACAAGGCCTGAAATTTTAAATTACTATGAGTTATCCTAATCGTAAAAGTAAAAAGAATACCCCAGAACTTCCAAGTGATGAACCTGAGTTGTTTGAAAAAGTGGTTCATATCAATCGGTGTGCTAAGGTCGTTAAGGGCGGGAGAAGGTTTAGTTTTGCTGCACTCGTTGTCGTAGGCGATCAGAATGGCAAAGTTGGATTTGGTTACGGGAAAGCCCAAATGGTACCAGATGCAATACGGAAAGGTACTGAAAAAGCTAAAAAAGCGATGAAGGATGTTGAAATCTATGGTGATACAATTCCACACACAATTTTAGGTCGTTATGATGGAGGCCGTGTTCTACTTAAACCCGCTAGGCAAGGAACAGGGATCATTGCCGGAGGCGGCGTTCGAGCCGTCCTTGAGGCAGCTGGGGTGAAAAATATATTATCTAAGTCACTCGGGTCAAATAATCAACTCTCTGTAGTTACTGCAACGATTAACGGACTATCCCAATTACGAACTGCGAAAAGTATTTCCTCAATTCGAGGGGAAGAAGTCAGGGGTCCTTCTTACATGGAACCTCTTGCTGTTTTATCTACTCCGATACCAGAATCAACTGATGCAACTGTTTAATTTATCATGAAAGAAAACGAAATACCAGCAGGAGCTAATCGAAAAAAACGTTGTATCGGTAGGGGCGAAGGCAATGGTCATGGTAAGACATCCGGTCGAGGTCATAAAGGTGCAGGCGCTCGTTCGGGTTATTCTTTAAGGGCAGGTTTTGAGGGTGGTCAGATGCCACTATTCCGAAAATTACCACAAAGGGGTTTTAATCGTAAAAGATTTCAATCACCTTGTGCGACCGTGAATGTGCTCGAACTAGAAAAGCTATCTACAGATAAGGTGGATTTAGCTTCACTAAAAGAAGCCGGGTTAATCAGATCTAATTCGTTAATGGTTAAGTTGCTTGGAACTGGTTCGGTTACAAAGGCATACTCTGTTTCAGTCGATCAAATTTCTAATTCCGCAAAAGAAAAAATTTTAGCGGCGGGTGGTACTATTTCAGAATAAAATTTATCTTTGATTTCTCATGCTTTCAGCATTTACAAATTGTTTAAAAATACCTGAGCTTAGGCAAAAGATTTTCTTTACTTTAGCCTTGCTCTTTATTGCTCGGGTGGGTGCCAATATTCCCTTACCTGGAGTGGACCCGTCTCCAATTAAGGAATTCTTTGAATTGCGTGAGCAATCAAGAACTGAATCTGAAGGGAATGATATCTTAGGGTTTTACAACATGTTTACTGGTGGGGCTCTTTTGAATGGTGCACTCTTCGCTCTTGGAATCATGCCCTATATCAGTGCGTCAATTATCATGCAATTAATGGGTGCGGTATTTCCACATTTAGCTCGCTTGCAGCAGGAGGGCGAACCAGGTCGTCAAAAAATTTCCCAGTATACTCGTTACCTAACCATTATAATTTGCCTAGTACAAGGTGGGCTTCTTGCAATTGCTTTACGGGATAGTCCGGGTAGTTTAATACAGGGTTTCAATCCAGCCGAAATTGGATTGGACGGTAAACCATTAGGGCCCATTGTGGTTGCATCTTCGCCAGTGATATTTTTGATTACCACGATCATTTTCTTGACCACTGGTTCTTTAATTTTGATGTGGCTAGGAGAGCAAATTACTCAACGTGGAATTGGAAACGGAATTTCCCTATTGATAACTGTAGGGATTTTATCAGATTTACCAAAAGCTTTAGCTGACGCATATGCTTTGGTTTTTCTTGCACCTGCTGGTGACAATATGGTGATTGTCAAAGCTCTACTTATGGTGGGTCTATTTCTCGTTGTTGTGGGTGGTATAATTGCAGTAACGCAGGCCCAACGCAAAATTCCTGTTCAGTACGCAAAGAGAATGGTAGGAAGGAAGGTATTTGGCGGGCAAAGTTCCTTCCTCCCATTGAAAGTAAATTATGCAGGGGTAATGCCGGTGATTTTTGCCAGTGCAATCTTAATGTTTCCCGCCCAGCTCTTGAGAACCCTTGGTGCTGCGATTGCAGACTCTCCAGCTGAAACAAACTGGGCAATTGATTTAGCAAACGCTTTTGCTAGTCGTGGATGGTTTTACTACATTGTCTATGGTGGTTTAATACTCGTATTTAGCTACTTTTGGGTCTCAATAATGTTTAAACCTGTACAAATAGCAGATGATCTAAAGAAGAATGGTGGTTATGTTCCTGGCGTCAGACCAGGAGAGCATACGGCTCGGTTTTTGGATTTTGTTATGACTCGACTAACTTTGGCTGGTGCAATTTTCTTAACTGCAATTGCTGTTTTTCCAGATTTTATTTTTAAAACTGCAAATGTTTCCTATAATGTTGCTACCTTTTTTGGGGGTACCGGAATGTTGATTATCGTCGGTGTTGTATTAGATACTATGAGGCAACTCGAGACCTTCTTGTTGCAACGACATTACGACGGTTTCTTACGCAAAGGGAGAATACGTGGAAGGGCAACTGGAGCAAGTCAAGGAATTGAGTCCTTAGAACTCAAAGATTTCGAGGCACAATGGCGTCCTTTAATCATTATTTCCATACTTCTTTTTATACTGGGTCTTGTAGGCTTTGCTTTGAAGGGTACCTGAAACTGAACTTTTAACCTCAACAGAAATTAATTATTATGGCTAGATTGCTAGGAGTAGACATACCAAACAGAAAGAAAATCGAATTTTCTTTGAGATATATTTATGGTGTTGGCCCAACACGTGCCAAGAAGATACTTGATGTTACAGGTATTGATCCAGACCGAAGAACCCAAGAGTTAAGCGAACAAGAGTTAAGTCTTATAACTAATTATATAATAGATCAAAAAATAATGGTTGAAGGTGACCTCAGGAGAGCAATTACAAATAATTTAAAACGCCTTCAAAGCATTCGTTGTTATCGTGGACTCAGACATCAGCGCGGCTTACCGGTTCGTGGACAGAGGACAATAACAAATGCTAGGACCCGTAAAGGTGGTAGAAAAACCGTTGGCGTCGTAAAGAAGGCTTAAGAACAAATCAGAATTTGAAATGAACGAAGAAGAAAAGAAAAAAGAAACCGAAAAATCTGCTGAGGATCCGGTTGCAGAGGTTAAAGCTAAAAAGGTTGAAAAACCTGTTGAAGTACAAAATCCCGATTCCTCAGAGGGAAAAAAGCCAGATCAGGAAGTTAAGAAAGAGGAGACTGCAGCAGATTTACTTGGTGCAAATATTGAGCAGGTAAAGATTCGTAAAGCTAAAGGCAGTAAAAACATTACTTCAGGAATCTGCTATGTTGTAGCCACTTTTAATAATACAAAAGTCTCATTCACCGATATGAAAGGAAATGTCATTTCCTGGTCAAGTTCAGGAAAATGTAACTTTCGTGGATCTAGAAAGTCAACCGCATATGCTGCACAAGTTGTTACTCAAGATGCCGGAAAAGTTGCCATGTCGCATGGCATGAAAGAGGTCCTTGTTAAAGTTAAAGGTCCAGGTATGGGCCGTGATTCTGCTATCCGTGCATTGCAGAGCCTTGGGTTTAGCGTTTCATCTATCTTAGATGTAACTCCTGTCCCGCATAATGGTTGTCGTGCGCCAAAGCGAAGAAGGGTTTAATTTTATTTCTTATTTTCTATTTAACTTAAATTTATTATGTCTCGTTATACTGGTCCAACCACAAGAATAAATCGCCGTTTTGGAATGGCTTTGTTTCCTGCAAATAAAGCCTTTGAAAGAAGATCATACCCCCCAGGGCAGCATGGTCCAAGTTTTCGTAGAAAAGTAAGCGATTATGGGTTAGGTCTAATTGAGAAGCAAAAGCTTCGGATGATGTATGGCTTAACTGAAAAGCAGTTTCGTAACATGTACGAACGTGCAAAAAGAAAAAAAGGTGTAACGGGTGAGGTTTTTCTAACAATGCTAGAGACTCGTTTGGATAATGTAGTATACAGACTAGGCTTTGCTAAAACTAGGCAAGCAGCTCGCCAATTTGTAAACCATGGGCATTTACTTGTGAATGGTAAAAAAGTTGATATTCCTAGTTATTTCGTTTCGGTTGGTGATGTCATTGGTGTGCGGGAAAAAACATCATCCCGCCAAGTTGCGACCCAAAATTTGGAAGGATCTCAATACCAGTCCCCACCACCATGGGTTGAAATTAATGCAGATTCTCTACAAGGAATTGTTACCCGGTTTCCACAATCTGATGAGCTGGAACAAAGCATTAATGTTCAACTCGTAGTTGAATTCTACAGTCGTTAATCAATATATTTTATCGCTTACGCTCAACCCCCCCAAATTATCATGGCAACAAGATTAGGAAAGTTTGAATTACCAAACCGTCTCATTAAAGAAGAGGAAACCGCAACGACTAAATACGCAAAGTTTATTGCAGACCCTTTTGAATCTGGATATGGTCATACCATAGGAAATGCTTTTCGGCGTGTACTATTAAGTTCAATAGAAGGTGCAGCGATTTCTTCTATAAAATTAGAGGGTGTGCAGCATGAATTCCAGAGTGTAGATGGAATAGTAGAGGATGTTACTGACATTGTCCTGAATTTAAAAAAGGTACTTATAGTCAGTCATAAAGCCGAGTCAGTAACCTTAACTTTAGACATTGAGAAAGACGGTGAAATTACAGCGGGTGATATTTCTCCAATTGAAGGGATTGAAATAATTAATCCAGAACAATTAATTCTTACTACCGATCGTAAACAAAAGGTCTTTGCCGAAATGATCGTCTCTGTAGGTCGTGGTTTTTGTTTAGGAGAGGATAGCAAGATCGATGGACAGCCTATTGGTATGATTAATGTTGATGCACTTTACAGTCCAGTAAAATTGGTTAAATACGATGTACAAAACACTCGTGTTGGTCAAATGACAGACTATGATAAGTTGATTCTAGAAGTTAACACAGACGGCAGAATTACTCCTGAAGATGCTCTTAAACAATCTGCTGCAATTCTTAGGCACCATTTGGATGTATTTGATCAAATTAGCGAAGAACAAATTGAGTTCGAGAGCCATACGAAAGAAGTGAGCGAAGAGCAAAACCGTTTGAAAAATTTACTTAGCATGAGCGTTAACGAAATTGAGTTATCAGTTCGAGCTGCTAATTGTCTAAATAATGCCAATATAACAACAGTTGGTGAACTTGCTACTAAGTCAGAACCTGAAATGCTAAAGTACAGAAATTTTGGAAAGAAATCTTTAAATGAGATAAAAGCCAAGTTAGAGCAATTGGGTTTATCTTTAGGGATGAAATTTGAAAGTCGCTTGCTTGAAACTGTTACCAGTTAAATAATATATATAAAAATAATTAAAAAAAGATGAGACATCGTAAACACAATCATCTTCTTGGTGTAAAGACAGCTCATAGAACTTCTTTAGTTGCAAACATGTCTTGTTCGCTCATTGAGAATGGACGCATTAAGACTACCCTTGCAAAAGCTCGGGCATTACGTCCAGCTATTGAAAAAGCAATAACTTTAGCAAAGAAAGCTCATGTTTCAGAAGATGTTGCTAAGAAGGTTCACTATAGAAGGCAGGCAATAGCCCGTTTAAGAAATAAGGATGCAGTCAAAAAATTATTTGATGAACTGGTAGAACAATTTGCAGGTCGTAATGGAGGATACACAAGAATTTATAAACTTGCGATTCCTCGATTGGGTGATGCAGCTGACATGGCCATAATTGAATTTGTCGAAGCGATTCAAGAGAAAAAAGCTAAGAAAAAACGCACTTCTAAAAAAGCTGTAGGCTCCAAACCAGATTCTAAACGATCAGCTGACAAGAAGGCTGACGCGAAGGACGCTGACAAGAAGGCTGACGCGAAGGACGCTGACAAGAAGGCTGACGCGAAGGACGCTGACAAGAAGGCTGA
>Ga0209631_10001547_pt1 | contig 29362 bp, 22 predicted proteins | sample COG_08_FD_184752 | JGI IMG/M metagenome (GOLD analysis project Ga0209631, IMG submission 184752) | Pelagic Microbial community sample from North Sea - COGITO 998_met_08 (SPAdes) (version 2) | ecosystem: Environmental > Aquatic > Marine > Neritic zone/Coastal water | place: Helgoland, sampling... | reverse complement strand
AACGCCGGCGCCGTGACGCGCAACACGAACCGCGCGGTGACCTTCGTCATCAGGTACCGCCGCCTTCGCGCCTCGGTGGCATCGACGCACCACGCCTCGAACGCATTTCGTGTCGAACGATTCGCGTTGAACGCTTTCGCCTTCGCCTCCAGACGCCTCATCGTCGCCGCCGCCGCCGCCTTGTTCGCCCAGCCGTAAAAGGCATCCGAGAGCGCGCGATTCGCCATGCGACGCACAACGTTCGTCGTCAACCGGAGCATGCGCACGCGCTCGTGTACACCGTGTCGCCAGCCCTGAAACGCGCCGTCGATGAGACGCCTGGAAAGTTTCGCGACGAGCCGCCCGACGATGACCCGGGACCGCTTACCGTCAACAGTGACGTCGCGCCACGTGATGAACGCTCGAGCCGTGCCGCCGGCGCTCACGCGCGCGATCACCCGTCGCGCCGCGACGCGAAGCCGCCTGCGCTCGAGCACTGACGACCTCCACGCGTTGAAAGACCGATACAGTTGGAAGTTACCCAGCCGCTTAGCCACCCGCCGCATCGCCACCCGACGCTCCTCGCCCTTGACCTTTGTATGACCCCGCCACGCCATGAACGACATCTCGGAGATCTTGTAAACACTCCTGGCGAACATCCGCGCCACCAAACGTCGGCTCTTACCCGCGTCCTGCGTGTACGTTCGCCATCGGTGAAACGACGCGGCGAATATTTTGCGTCCGACTCGAGCGGCGGATCGAGAGACGAGTCGCTTGACGCGTCTGTCGGCTCCGACGACGTCGGCCCACTCCGTCAAGGCTCCGACGAGGAAGACGCGCTCGCGCTTGGCGATGAGCCGCGCCGCGGCCCGCGCGTGTGTCCGTCGTCGGAGCCTCGCGTCCTGGCACGCGTCGAACCACTCGCGCGACGCCGCGGATAGCATCCGCCTGGCTCTGTGCTTCGTAAACTTGGTAAAGTTTCTGGACACGCCCCGGTCGCGTCTAGTCGTCACCGCCCAACGCCTGAGCGCGGGACCGAGGGCCCGGAGCCTCGCGCGTGAACCCATCTCCTTCGCCGCGGCGTGCTGCATCGACTTTTGGCGCCACGCGATGCGCCACGAGCGGAACGCGGCGGCGCACGAAGCGTTCCTCCACCTCGACACAAATCTCGCCATCCGCAGCTTAATCGCCGCCGCCTCTTCAGTCTCCTCGCGCCACGTGTCGAACGCCCTGGCCATCGCGCGTTTCGCGATCCGCGAGCCCACGCGAAGGAACAGACGCCTGCGCCGCGTGAGCTCCACGGCGTGCGTCTTGAGCGCGGCGAAACCCCGGGTCTGTAGGCTCCGACGCCGACGCCTGGCGAACGCCCGGGTCAGCGCTCGATCCAAAGTCCTGTTACCTTCCATCTGCTCCTCCATTCGGTTCTTGTACCCGTCGGCCTCGTCCCGCCGCTTGACGCACTCGCCCACGAGCTCGTCCACCTGCGTCTGCGCGTACGCCCGGAGCCGTTCCAGCTCCTTCAGCGCCCAACCTCGTAGTTCCTCGGACGCGCGGTGCAAATCCGTCACCTCGCACTCAACCGCCTGACGCGCCTGAACCTCGCGCTGCAACGCCACCGTGAACTCCTTGGCCATCACGCCGGACATGGCGTGAAGCACACTGGTGTGTTCCTTCACCGCGTTAGCGTCGCCGGTCCCGCCTTTACCTCCACGATCGCGGCCGGGTGTCTCCATCTGATACATGTCGTTGCGGAAGTGGGTCTCGCGTCGAGCGGCTCGGGGCGGAGCCGAAGAGTTGAACGATCGTCCGGATGCCACATCATCGACCGCCCCCGGGGAGAAGAACTCGTCGCCATCGTCCGCTCCATCGGCTTCTTTCTCCGGTGACGCGAGCGGGTTGAGGGGCTCGATGAGCGCGCGGCTCAACCCCGTGCGTTTCAGCGTCGGCGTCGAAGAGATTGTTGGAAGAGGCGACTTTGACTCTTTGGAGGTTCCGACGCGTACCATGGTCACCCGCAGCTCGAACCTGTCCAGGCGCCTGTGCCGGAGTATGACGGCGCGATGCATCCACGGCGTCGTGAGCTTCTCCGACCTCGCGTCCATGATCCATTCCTCCCACGTGCCCATGTGCTCCGACGCGAATCGCAGCCGCCCCGCGCCGCCCTTGCGCGTGGCTTGCAGCATCCGATCTTCAGCCATCGGAGCCCTGAACCCGACGAAGTCGTCCCGGCCCACGACCACCTCGAGGTGCGCGTGCGGCCACTGTTTCTGCAGGCCGGCGACGTTGGCGTTCCGGCCGGAGTCGGCGTCGACGACGAAGCGGTAGAGCGGGCCGTGGCCGTCGTCGGCGTCCGTCTGCGTCACCACGTACGGACGCGCCGCGCCGATCTCGTCGTCGTGGCCGGCGAGTAGGACGACGATGTCGCCGGAATCGAGGCCGGCGCGCGGCGATGACTCGAACACGACCTCGGCGTTCGTGGGCGCCGATGCCGGGGCGGACCCGCGGGGCACCATCGCGCTCATCGTCCTTGGGCTTCGCTCGGATCGATGTTAGACTACGAACGCGCGCTAACAAGCCCGAGTCCGGAATCGGCGTCTGTCCTCCTCTAACCGACGAGCCGCGCCACCCACGCGTCCCAACGCCGGGTTCGCGCCACGCGCCGGCTTCCTATGAACCCCCCCGCGTTGACCCGGGGCTCACGCGGTTCAAACCCCGCGCGATGCGTACCACGCCGGGCGCTTGCTTCACTACTTTGATTCGCCCCGTCGAGCAGCCCGGCGTGTTCGCTTCGTTGGCAGGCGGGATTTGGATTGGTCGAACGCGCGAAAAGAGTCTTAACCGTAATTAAGAACATCTCATCGTATGGGTAAACAGTTACGTTACAAAATTCAGACGTCACTCGGGCGATCCCTGTTGATGAGCGGCGGAATAATCTCAGCCGGGCGCTTCTCCTTCTCCAGGTCCTTCCACAGGGCGTCGTACGCATCCTTGTCGGGTCCTTCGCTCAAGACATCCTTCCCTTCAAGTATCATCCGCCTCATCTCGCTCGTCTTCTCCTCGCTCAACCCGTTCTCCGCGTGCATAGCGTACATGTGCTTCTCCATCAACTTGTACGTTTTTTTCCTCTCATCAACCGACATGGCTTGAAGCTTGGGCACGATCTCGCCGAACAGGTTCGCCATCAACGCCTTGTCCGTGTCGCCGCCGACGGGGTTAGCCGCCGCGATCGCTTCGTACATGTCGATCCCGCCGAGCGCCTTTGAGAGCTTACGCTCTGTTTTCTCCCGCTCGAACCTGGCGTCCTCCTGCTTCTTCAACTCCTCGACCTCCCCGAAGCTCTGCCCTTGCTCTCCGTTGACCTGGCCGACCTGCACGCAGTACTTGCACAGCCCGATGTCCGTGGGTGATCCTGGGGGTGTGTACCCCGGCGGATTGGACCGCACGTACCCGGCCGGGAGGCACGGCAGGTGGCACATGTGCTTGCACGGTAAGATCTCGTGTCGTTCAAACTTTGGATCATCCTTGCGCTTACACCCCGTCATCGGCTCCAGGCACACGCCGCACGGCAATTCGATCAAGCCTTCCCGCAACTGCGAGAGCATGATCTGGTTCTTGCTCGTCCACAGGTAGCTCTCGCACGCCTCGACCATCTTGTTCCACCCTTTCTTTGTCGACCGCGTTGCTCCCGAGACTGGATCCTTGACGTTTCCCCCGCCCTCGCCGCTGATGGTCTTGCCCATGTGCGCCCAGTAGACGTCGACGGACACGTCTTGGGCCTTGGCGATGACGAGCGCGTCGAAGCCGCGCTGGATGTACGCGTGCGCCTTCTCGAAGCGCACGTGTCGCCCGTGGCCCAGCGCTATGTTGGCGTTGAGTTCGAGTTGCATCCCGGTGGACCGCGGCCCGAGCTGCTCGTACCGCGCCACCGCCTTCTCGGCGTACTCGACGGCGAGCTCCATGTGCGCCAGGTGCTTCTGGAACTCCCCGGCGCGCTGCTCTCGATCCGCCGCGGCGTACTCGCGCGAGTACGCCGCGTACGCGTCGTCAGCCTGAAGCTTCACGGTGCATAAGCGACAGTCCTCCTTGTGGTCCTTGTAGTGCTTCTTCTGGCACTTGCGGTCGCAGTACCGCACGCAGTCGCGGTTGTCCTTGCACCCCGAGCACTTCATGAGCTTCGCAGGGGACTTACCGCAGTTGGAGCACTTCGGTTTGGGTGCCTTGTCCGCCATCGCGCGCGATCGATGCGGTGGAGGGACGCGTGCGGCGAGAGATGCGATTCTCGTCGAGGGCTTCGGGTAAAATTGGTTTATCTCGAAATGTCTCCAAAGATGACAGCTGTGTTTTTCTAAGAGTAACCAACCGCTCACGCCATGGTATCCTCGAATGGATCGTACGTGCTGTTACCGTCCTTGTCCAGCAAGTTCAACGACCGAAGCCGCCTCTCCTGGTAGTACTCCATGCTGTCCAGCCTCGCCTCGATCTGCGAGAAGTACCCCATCGCGTCGGTAAGCGCCTGCTTCTCCCCCATCGATACCCTCGCCGCGAGCCTCGCGCGACGTCCGATGGACGTATCCTCGGCAACCTTCCGATCATCCTCCACGCGCGTCGTGTACCCGCGCAGCGCCTCCTCGCACCCGTTGATCATCGTCCCGCACGCCTCCTCCTCGTTCAGCCGCGACACCGGCTCGGAGATGAGCCCCCACGCCTCGGCGCGGAAAATCGCCTCCAACAAAAACGCATCCTCCCCCTTCAAGTTGAGCAAACGCATGAAGATGCGCAACTCGGGTTCAGGGTCCTCGAACGCCCTCAGCACGAAACTCGGCGCCTCTTTCAGTCCACCAACCTCCAACACGTCCATCTTATCGAAACAGTTGAGGTCAGACTCCGGAATCGCGATTGGTCCCAACACGTACCCTGTCAACAAAACACGACGTCACTCTAATTGCCCATACAATCATTAAAATAAACTTACCGGGCCTCGACGCGAACTCGTCGGTGAATCCGTGGTCAAGCGCGAGCTGGTTATCGATCTTCCGCGGGCCGTAGTTCATGTACACCTCCGCGCCGGCGGTGAGCAGGCCCTTGGCGCCTTTCTCGGTGCGGAGTAAGACGGATCCGCCGCCGGATCCGCCGCCGCCGAACACGGATGCTATGCCTCCGTTGTTGAGCTGTAACAAAACACGCCGTCAGTCTACTTGTCCATACGAAAGTAAAAATAAACTCACCGTCCACGTCTGCGAGGACAAGCCGCTGTGGTTCACCATGTCCAGCCCTGGGACGAGCGCGATCGTCGCGCCTTGGTCTATCGGGTCCTGGCACCTGCTGCGGAGGATACCGAACGCCCAGAGGAAGCTCGGTTCGTCGAATGCGTCGGGCGGAAAGACGGACGGGTTCGCGTCGAATACCGAATCTTTGAGTCGGGTCCACGTGCCTCTGACGTACGAGTCGTACCCGGCGGCGGTGTCCAGCAGCTGGGTTCCCGCGAGCGCTCCGACTTCCTCCGCGGTCCAGAAGAGGGGCGCCTCCAGGTTCGTGGGCAGCGCGGCGACGTACGCGGCCCACTTGGATTTCGGTCCGACGGCTCGTTCGTGCAGGAGCTGTAGGGCGAGCGCGATCCAGCCGGCTTCATCGGTCACGTGCGGGCCGACGGGTGACTCGAGCGCGGTGTCCACGGTCATCCAGCATGATTTGGGGATGGACAGCACGGCGTCGCCGCCGCCGATGTCCTCGGCGGCGACGAGGCCCCATCCCCGGCCCCCGGGTGCGTCGTCGACCAGCGCGGGCGTCACCTTGCCGACGTCGACGCCCTCGGCTTTCAGCCAGGCCCAGAGCGCGTCGAAGTCAGCCTGCGTGCGTGAATCGACGGCGGCGTCGACGGCGACCGCGTTCGCTCGCGCGCGGGATCTTCCGAGAGAGGCGCGACGGTCGGCGGCGCAGGCGCGCTTCTTGCATCGCGGCGCGACGCCCGCGTGGGCGGACGCGAGGGCGAAGGTCGACATCGAGCCTTCGAGAGTGCGGGATCGGCAGTCGAGCGATCGCTACTTATCCATGACCTTTTTCGATCCCGAGAGCGAATCAGGAATAAAACGCATACGTGGTTAACCATAAATGCAAAATGCAAAATACTTGTAAGCAGTGGGCAAACAGTCATCTGCGTGGCGAATTCCTCCGTTGTTCGTCAACTTTCATGAACTTCAAAAAGAGCGCGAAGTCTGAGTGTCAGAGAAGTCCGACGGCGCGACGGGCGTGGGCGAGGATGGGTAGCCGCCACGAGAAGCCGGAGAGGCCGAGGACGTGGTATCCACCTATAACCCATTCGATCCCGAGCGCCTACTTCGGCAAAGATGCCTTCAAACCCACGCTGGAGCCCGCCTTCGTGGCTCGATCGGCGCGAAACGTTGGGCCATCCGAAGGCTCATTCATCGACGGTGCGCCGAGGGTCCGCGTCGTCGATGACCCGGCGCCTTCAAAGACGTCAAAGCACGTGGAGTTCATCCGGTCGTTACGATGCCTCCCACGCGAACGAGAGGAGGACGCGGCGGTGCGAAGAGCCGAGACGCTGACGCGAGGACCGTACGGCTTTCCCGTCGGCGATGCCACCACCCTCTGGAATCGCGACCCGACCGGCGCGCCCACGCACGTCAGCGCGAGGCAGCACATCCCGATGCTCACGCTCACCCCGGACGTCACCGCCCTCCTCGGCCGCATCGCCGCGGAGGTCACCACCGAGGCGAACGAGGCCAGGCGCATCCGAGCCCTCGAGGAGGACGACGACCACGAGCAGGACGACGACTACTCCGACGACTCCTCCACCTCGACGACGCGCTTTTACAAGAAGGCGCACCTCGCCGGCGTCCTCTCCACCCGCGACGTCAAGTACGACGACTACACCACCACACACCCTCGGTACACCACGCGCATCACCCTGGACTCGGTACGGGATCCAAAGGAGGAGTCATCACGCGTCCATCAGCGTGCGTCCGCGTCGGCGTCGGCGGTATTGATTGAAACATCCGTCTTGGAGGATGGCGCGGGTGAAGATGAACGGGGAGGCTCCGACGATGATTCCTCGGATGACGAGGACGTCTCCTTCGCGGCGAGGCTGGATGAGGCGGCGTGGCGCGGCGGCTCCGCGGACGAGGTGCTGTACGCGAGGTGCGCTAAACGCGTGGCGCTTCGACCCGCGTCCGTACTCCCGATGCAAGCGGCGGCGGCGACGATTTCATCGGACCCGAGCGGCGGTGACGGGTCCGTCTCGCGCTCCATCGCGGTCACCGCCGCGATGCAGCTGCCCAACGCCATGTTCAGGGTCACCCCGATCACGCCCCCGGCGCTGTCGCCGGTGCCTTTGGCGGGGGACCTCGCGCGGTGTCAACGGGAGTGGAAGACGGAGGCGGAGACGCAGTACGAGGTAAGGGACGTGCCAATCGACGAGTGCGCCACAGGTTTTCTCACGCTCGATGAGGCTAAGCGGCTGGTGCCGCTGACGGAGACGGACCCGAAGGCGTTCGAGGTACCGATCGTAGGCGTGTGGTATGCGGGGGCTAAACACCCGGCGCACCTGGGCGTGTGGGCCGCGATGTTACGATTCGCAGCTCACGACGGATTTAAACGGAAAGTCACTTCAGGCTCCGATCGATCTTTTGTTCTCGCGATGTATCCCCCCGGGATCAACGCGGTGCCGGGTGCACCGGCGGTGTACGACTGCGTGACCATCCCGGGAAGCAAGCCGTTCGCGCGGTACGTCGCGCGGGTGCGGTGCGCGCCGGGTGATGCCGGCGAGGCTCCGTTTGTCCCGACGGACGCCGCGGAGGGTACGAAGCTGGTGCGAGTCTCCCCGATGAAGCGGACGCCGGAGAAGGACGCCAACGAGCGGTACGCGAGCGTGCCGGACGACGATGACGACGATAACACGACGTACGATGGCGCCGCGAGTGAACGAACGTACGGCGGCGGCGGCGGCGGCGCGATGAGCGAGCGAGGCGCCGCGTCTCGATCGCAATCGCGAGACGAATACATGTCACCGCTGTCAAAATACGGCTACCCCCCGGTATCGAAGCAAACGACTTCCCCACCGCAGGCTCCGCCGGGATGGGCGGTGGGAAACACTTTAACGCCCAAGTACACGACGTACGAGGTGACGGCGCGGCGCCACGCCGCGCTGCGCGCCGTCGCCGACGCGTCCCTCGACGCGTCCAGAAGCAGGGGCGAATCGTCCTATGTTCCGAGCGCGAGGGCGAGTATAGTCTCCGCCCGGGGGTACTACGGAGCCGCCGACGACGTGGTCCGGACGCAGCAGGCGCAGATAACGGAGCTGGCGAGCGCGGTGAAGACGCTCCGCGCGGAGATCGCGGCAACACGCGCCGCAGAGTCCGTCAGTGCGGTGGCGAGCGGCGGTGTTATTGACCGGGATAGCGTTGACCGGGATGCTACCGCGACTCGTATAAGCGGAGAGGGAGAGGCGGCGGAAGCGAGTGGGGCGCCGGACGTTCACCGGGTTGAGTCTCATGTTGCTACGGTGGAGGAGACGGTTCAAAAGGAGGCGGACTCGGTCGGCAAGCCCGAGGAGTCGAGCGACGACGACGAGGTGGAGGACAACGACGAGGACGAGGAGGAGACCGAGGTTGAGCTGAAGACCCCGTCGCCCGAGCCGGAGCTGACCGAGAAGGAGCGACGGAAGCTCGAGAAACGCGCCAAGAAGGAGGAGAAACGCGCCAAGAAGGAGACGAAGAAATCTCGGCGCGAGGCGAAGAAGGCGAAGAAGAAGGGCACGATCGCGACGCCCCCGATCCCCGAGGACGAGCCCATGTTCACCGCCGGGGCGGAACACTTTCCGGATTCCATCGACGCTCCGGATTCAATCGACGCTCCGGATTCAATCGACGGGGACGCGCCGACGCCGTCACCCGAGCCCGACATGCCGCCGCTCAAGGAGGACAAGTCACGGCTCGCGGCGATCGAGGCCAAGTACCTCGGAGACATCGACCCGAACGAGCTCGAGCTCGAGAAGAACGCGCTCAAAACTTCACAAACGTTTACGCCGACGCCGGAGGCCGAACCCCCCGAGGGATGCCCTCCACAACCCGCGCGGACCCACCCACGTGGCACCGATCCGTACGTCGAGCTCGATGACGTCATCGACACGCACGGCGATCGGTGGGCGGACCCGATGCCGGGGCTGCACGACCCCGACGGCGTCCACCCGCGATCCCCGGAGCTCGAGTTTTGCCCAACCGGGATCCCGCTGGGCGTCGGCGGCGGCGTCGACGTCGACGCCACGGACTCCGACGAGGACGAATCCATCGTGCATGACTTGCTCAAGGCGCAGCTCATGACGCCGCCGACGGAGATGGACGACGAGACGGCGAAGCGTAAAGCCGCGGCGCACGAGGCGTACACGGTGGGTAAAGTTGCCGTCTCGATGGACGATGTCGACGAGACCGAGGGATTCCGCGCCATGCTAGACCGGGCGACGAGGCTGGACCTGAACCCGATGTACCCGATCATAGACTACACGGAGGAGGCGGAAGGGAGCGGGGATGAGGACGAGGAGATAGTGGCCAAGTACGTCGCCGCGGGGATAGCCGCGGAGGAGGACGGACCCGAGGTGTCGGAGGAGGGAACCGAGGATCCGTGAGAATAATTTAGTTTGACGGTTCAGATTAAAACGGCCTTCCTCCCGGGGACGGATGCTGAGACGAAACCTTCAGCCCCGTCTCCGTGTGCTTCACCGCCGTTCCAATCACGTCGCTCCCCGCCAGTCCAATCTGCGACCGCCTGAGCTTGAAGAAGTCTTTATTCGCATCCTTCTCTTTTTTGTTCATCGCTGCGATGAACTCGTCGTAGGAGATCTCTCCGTCGCCGTCCTTATCCATCTCGTTGGCAAAGGCGTCAATCTCCGCCTCGGAGAGCTGATCCTTGCCGTCGCCCGAGAGCTTGAACGCGGCGCGCACCTTGGGGTGGCGCATGACCTGCCTCAGCTCCATGATGTCGATCGTCCCGCTGCCGTCCTGGTCGAATTGCGCGAAGAGCTCTCTTCTCGGGTCGGGTTTGGAACCCACGTCCCAGCCGAAGTGTTGCAGGTGTTCCATCCGGCGGTTAGCCTTTTGGCCATCCATCTGGAGCTTGAGCTCGGCGAGGTACTTCTTCTTGGCGTCCGGGGCGAACGCGCCGGCCTTCTCGCCCGGCCGAACTTCGTTGAACGCCATGCCCGTCGACACTTTCCTGAAGCGGGTCTCCACGCCAACCTCCTCCAATTTTGGCCGCTCCTGATTGGGCTTCAACGCCGGCGGGGGTCTGGACTCGGTGGTGAGCCTGGTGCCGTACGGGAGGTTGGAGTAGTCCACCGGCCGCGGCGGGCGGTCGGGGTGTTTCCATCCGTTGCCGAAGAACCCCGGGGGTGGGACTCCCTTGACGCGGTCCTCCGACTTCTCCGTGGTTCCCCACGGTTCCTCGAAGTAAATGTCGCCGCGTGAGAGTTCACCTTTGGCGCGTCTGGTCTGGAACTGGACGCCGTCGGTGAACGTCGGGGGCTGATCGTCGCGCGCCCACGGGGAGGTGGACGGGGGTAAACCGACGGGCTCGCGGTACCTGGGAGTGGGTTGAAGGGCGGACGGAGGTTAGACGTTGGGGTTCAGTGGTGGGGGCGCGGAGATGGTCGAGATGTCGATTCGCACGCGTGATCCAAAAAAGTCAACGCGCGTCCCCTCGAGGAGACTAGGCGCGGGTTCAAAAGGCGGGGGCGAGACGCGTGCTGCACTCACTTCCCGTGCCATCCTTCCCTGCCGAGATCGCGGAGGATGGGCGACGGCCTGTTCGCGTCGGACTCCGTGGGGTTGTTCGTGCCACGGCCCCGGGCGCCCGCCACCGGCCGGACGGCCATATCGTAGTTGTGCCCGACGTTGCGGATGCCGGAAGCCATCTCTGTCGTCTCTTCAGGTCAAAACGCCGTCGTATCGGTTCCGTGAGGAGTTCGTTCGCGTTCCGAGGCTCTCGCGGCGAACGGTCACGAGTTCAGACGCGTGTCAAACGGCCGGGGGCGCGCGCGTCCTCTGCGGTCCGTGCGTGAGAAGCGCGGGAGGAAATGTCGATTTCCCCGCTTCTTACCCCTTCCTTCCAGTTTGGGATGATTTTCTCGATTGACACGTGAGACAAGACTGCCAAACTAAAAGCTATTGTGCCGGCCTCCTCCACCGCTTAAGGCCGCCGCTTGTGCAGCCAAATCTTCGGCTCCGTCCTCGCGCGTATCGGCGGCCACCGCATCGGCACGAGCGCGAGCCCGACGTACCCCTCGATCGCCTCGACCACCTCGTACCCCGGCACTAAAGCCTCGCCGCTCACGAAGTAGTCAAACCTCCTCTTCGTCGCCAGCTCCCTCGGACTCAACCCTTCCTCCTTGGAATACACCCACTTGGAGCCACCGGCCCCGGACAATCCCCCGCTACTCTCGCCGAAGCGCGACACGCCGGTCATGGCCGCCGCCGCGTCGATGTGCACCGTCCCGGGCTCGAACCGACGACCGGAAGGTTCCGCCGCGTGCAGCCTACCGAACGCGACGCCGCCCGGGTAGTTGGCCTTGGCCGCGACGGCAAACGCCACGTGCGCCCCGACGCTCAAACCCCACATCACGGCCACCGCGGTCACGGGTAGGTAGCCGCGTACTACACGGCCACGTGCGCCGCCGCCGTCCGTCTTCTTGTGCGCGGACGTCAGCGCCTTGACGCACCGGTCAACAGCGCAAGCCTGTATGAGTTAAACAAAACACGCCGTCAGTCGTCTTCGTCTAATTGCCTGTACGAGAAAGAATTAAAATAGACGTACCGCGCATGCGTTGAACAGTGGTAAAGTCGGAAAGATGAACCTGAGCTCCTTGTGGGGCAGGAGCGAGTACGTTGCGACGAAGAAGGAGGCGCAGACAAACACTGGTCGTGCCCTTGGCTCCAGCACCGCACCCTGGTAGTGAAACAGATCGGGGAGGGACGAGGGGTGAGCGACGGAGGGGGGGGGGGCAATTTTTTTTGGTTTTTTGTTTTTGGCTTTTTTTGGGTAACGGCGGGGGAGCTTCACGGAGCTGAGGGTGTTTGCTCACCACGAACGATAGGGGATACGCCAGCAGCAGCGACCTGGGCAGCGCTGACGTCAGGTACCAGTGTCCCGGTGACGTGCCCCACTCCGCACTCCTGTTCTCCACCGTATTGAACCACAGCACCGAACCCTCCGGCCACATGAGTCCGCTCAAACCAAAGCTATTACCAAAGCTCCAAAGGTCGGATCCAACACTCGGCGGCGCCCACGCGATCGTGTCGAACACGATCGTAGTACACAGCGATACGAACAGGCACCGTATACCCCACCACGCGGCGCCAAGCACCGTCTGCTGGCGCGTGACCAGTACGTGTATTCCAATCGGCGCGAGAAGAAGCGCGACGTCGCACCTGTTACAAAAACACGACGTCATACTAATTGCCCATACGTGTAATAAAATAAATGTACCTGAAAATCACCATCGCGAACGTCATGAGCGCCACCGCCCGCCTGGACAGGTAGGTGACCCGCTCGTGACCCCCGATCGCCGCCGCCGCCTCGAGCCAATCACCGGCGCCGAACGTGGTGAGCACCAGTGCGAACGTGTTCGGTAACGTGCGCGACGCGTAGAACGTCGGATGGAACTGCGTGGCGGTGATGAACGCGAACGCGAGCGCCGCGCCTTCGCCGAAGTGAACTGCGATGGCACGTCGGAACCGTGCCGTGGACGCCACGACGAACGCCGCCAACGCGATCCGCGCCGCGATCTGCCCGGCCATCTTAGTGTCGGTATTATCCATGAGCTCCAGTAACCCCGACGCCTTGAGCGGCCACACGACCGCGGCGAGCACCGCGGCGCCGAGGAAGGTTCGGGGCACCACCCCGGGGAACTCGTGGTGATCGAATCGGTCCCAACGGAGCCCGTGGTGGAGAAAGTCGTGCGTGGCGTGGAGGTGGAAGCTCTCCTCGACCTTGGTGTACGGGGTGAGGAGGACGTGTGTCGTGGCGACGGCCAGGACCAGGAGGTCCGGGCCGATATCCCTCAGCCACCGCCGCGCCCCCATGGGTGGTGGGCGCGAATTCAATGTGTTGAAAACTCCGAGAGATTCGGCACCCTCGTTCACTTTCTTCCCGCGCCGGAGATCTGGTCGGCGGGCGAGACGGACGATGGGGGACCATGAGGCGACGCTGTCGGAGTGCGTCCGGCTTCTCTCCAGCGAGAGCCGCGAGCGCAAGTTCATGGGCATGGTCCTGGTCACCAAGCTCGTCCACGGCCTCGACCAGAACGCACTCGTCGCCGTCGCGGAAGCCGACGGGTTCGCGCGATTCCTAACCTCCATGCTCCGCGCCACCGCCGTGGTCAACACCGCGCAGGATGGATCCTCGGATGGCGAGGGAGATCTCGACGACGGTCTGTTGGACGCGATGGACGCGAAACCACGTGACGGTGAGACCAAGGAGACCAAGGCGGAGCAGGTCACCGCGTCGCACGCGCTCGCGCTCGCCGTGTGCGCCACTCTCGCGAGATCCCCGCAGGTCGCCGCCGATCCATCGTTCCAGGAGCGCCTTCCCCTCTTCGCGGCGGCGATGCGACGCACTGGGCCCCGGTACGCCTCGCTGCCGATGAGCGCGGTGGGCGACGCGTGCGAGGCTTGCGCGCAGGTCATCGCGGCGGGCGGCGAGGATGCGGAGCGAGTCGCCGGATCACTCGGCCTCATCGCCGCGGCTGCATCCGCGGTGACAATCTCAGTCGCCGAGAAATCGAACGCCTCAGAGGACGAGGCCGATGACTTTGAAGAGGTATCATTCGGCCCGGACACCGCGATCCTCCGCGCCGTGCAGCTCCTCGGGCAGCTCCTCGAGTCCACCGCCGCATCCGAGCCGGTGCACAGCCGCGACGGGTCCGCCCATCGTTCAAAGCGAACGTTCAAAGGTGGCAAGAGTAAGCCATCCGCGGTTGTGACAATTGCAATGCCCAAACGAACGCACAACCCGATCGCTCGGACCGTCGCGCGTTCCGTCCCATCACTGGCGTGGACACTCGCGGCGAGGCCGGGACGGCCGGAACAGATCGAGGCGTTGCGTTGTTTAGTGCTCGCGATGTCTTTTCTACCAGCCGCGAGGCCGGAAGGGAGCGACTGGCCCGTCGAGCTCGCGAGGGTCGGGAAAAAATGGAGCGAACTTCGAGTCGTTGTAAGCGGTGAAGGAAGCGGCGGCTGGCTCGCGGATCTGCGCGGCGGGCTGAGCGCCGTGTTGAGGTCGAAGGCGACGCGGGAGATGCGGCACGCCGCGTTGGACCTGTGCTCGGCTGCTTGCGACTTGGTCGGGTCCGAGTGGCTCTGTCGCGACGACCTCGGCGTTTTTCAGGCAGAGTCGGAGAGAAAAGGGGGGAAGGGGAAGACGTCGAACAAAGGGAACAAGCCGGCATCCGTGCCGTTCTTCCGCCTTTGCCTCGAGCTGACGCGCGTGGAGACCGCCGTGCTCCTCCACGACATGTCCCGCGACGACGCCGCGATGCGAACGGAGGCTCGGAAGCTCCTGCCGGTGCCCTTGGTTCTCTTTGAGCGACTCGTGGGCGCGTTGGCCTCCGACGCTCAAGCGGCGGATGAATCCGAGGATGGCGTCTGTCTGTTGTCCGCGGAGACGGCGCAGAGTGCGGTGAGGGCGCTGTGCGACACGGCTGGCTTACTTCTGGAGTACCTGGAGAACGTGTTGGATGACGGGACGGACGTGACTGGCGATCCGGATACGCGGTTGGCGGTGACCCGAGCGGTTGGCTCGTTTCTCGCCGAGCTTCCCGATCCCCACGCGTCTCGGCTCGATTCCATCCTCCCAAGGCTCCTGTCGCATCACGCGACACCTGGCGCGATGTGCCCGGACCAGGCGTCACGGGCGCTGACGACGCGGTTCATGCTTCCGTACCTGTTGCAACGCACGGAGGACCCGCACGGGTTGGAGGGTGAGTTTCTTTTTATTTACGTACGGGCAATTGGACTGACTTCAAGTGTTTTGTTTACAGCTTTCGAACGCGCCAAGGGACCGGCGGCGTTGGCGAGCTTAGCGGAGCGGGTCACCGGAAATGTCACCGGAGACGACGATGGACCTGCGGAGATTGACGCGCAGGAGGCTGTCGGGGTGGTCGCGGCGGTGTGCGCCACGCTCAGGAACGCGATGGAGGGTACAGAGCGAGGGCACGCGGAGGAGGCTTTGGCGGTTGACGCCGCGAAAGCCTTCGGTGACGTCGCCGGTACGTTGAGCGAGTGGGCTGAGCGGGTTTTGAACGATCGGACGGTGGCGTGGAGAGAGGGCGGCGACGTGGAGGATGGCACGTTTCTTCGCGGGTTGCAGGGTTTGAGGCGCGACGGGGTTAAGGGTGCGGGTGCGCCCGGGGCGTGGCGGCAGATGCTCGATTTCTTAAGGGCGTTGGTACCCGCGGAGACGGACCAGCTGCTCATAGGCGCGAATTCATTCACCTCGGGGGGCGGCGCCGGTTACCTCTCACATTCCGACGGAGAGGAGGAGGATGAAGAGTTCGACGAGGAGGACGCGCCGGTGTTTGACGAGGACCCGGAGCTCAACGCGCAGGTGCGGGCCAAGTTCGAGGCGATGCGAAAGGAGGGCGCGTTGAATGTTGATTGAGCATTGAAGGTAGTTGATTGAACGTCGCCGCCGTCGCAAGTCTACTCATGTCTACTCGGCCACTCGTTTGTATTTGAATGTTGATTGAGCATTGTAGTTTATTGAACGTCGCCACCGGTACGAGTCTAGTCCACACGTTTGTAGTTGCGGTAGCCAACCACTGCGTAGAAAGGGTCGGAGCTGGACCGCTTCATGAACTTCTTGAGCTTACCTAACAAAGAGTCATCGGGGGTCACGCCAACCTCCGTGATGACCTCCGCCTGCGTGAACCCGCTGACGCACTGAAAGTACTGCTTCACCAGCTGCGCCCGCGAAAATCCAGTGCCATCTCGCCAAGCTGCGATTGCTTTCTCGTAAAACATTCGATTCGAGAATGACACGATGAACACCCCGCCAGGTTTTAAGACGCGATACACCTCCGCGAAGACCTCCTCGGGCCTCTGCAGGTACTGCACGCTCACGCAGCACACCACCGCGTCGTACGTCTTGTCCTCCGCGGCGAACGACGGGTCCACGTTGAGGTTCTTGACGAAGAAGCGACTGAGCCTTTTGTTTTTTCCGAGCTCCTCGGCGTTCAGGCCGTGGCCCACCACCTCCGAATACTCCACCTCGGGCGGCAGGTGGCTGATCCACGAGCTGCACATGTCGAGCACCTTACCCCCGGCCGGGATACGTTCGCGGTACAGCTGCGTGAGCTGCGCGAGGAACTCGTCGTCGACGTGCGTGCACAGCCTCGGTTGCGAGTACCAGTTGCGATCGTCCACGGTGTTGATCTTACCGCGGTCGCCGCGGTCGAGCACTTCGCGCCGGATCGTGCCGCCAGCCTCGGCGGCGCATCGCGTGGACACGGACGACGATGACGCGCGACGACGCGTGGAGCGGCGACGCGTGGAGGGCGCGACGACGCGCGACGAAGCGGGAGACAGCGACGCAGATGACGCCATGTGCGCGCGCGATGCAGAGTGACGTCACCAATAAATTTAGTTTTTACACTTCTGTTAACAACTTGGATTTTCAGTCACGAGCGCCTACGCACGCGAGGAGGTCGCCCGCGGTTTGGTTTCCTCCCAAATGAACGCTTCCACCGCCTGCCTCTACCCACTCACACGCACGCTTAACCCTAAACTCACTGCACGTACTGGGTGTTCCGTAGGCTGGTAGGCGCGGGAAACGGCCCAGGGTCGAATTTCCCAAACGACTTAACCGGCAAACTCTTCGGCGCCCCGCCGCTGCCGGGTTTCCACGCGCCACGTGGCGCGTTCGCCACCCGGGCCGCCGCCACCTCCGCCCGCCTCGCCTTACCCGCCTCCGGACCTCGTTTACCCCCCGGGTTCGGCACGTACGTCTGCTTGTCGGGTCGTGGTTTGATTCCCGGCGGCTTGAACGCTTTGGGTTTTGGCGCCAATGGATCCGGTTTTTGCGGCGGTAACGGTTCCTCGAACCAGTCCCCGGGTGCGTACTCGTACGACTCGCCCGCCTCGTCGAATATGCCGTTTGGCAAGGTTTCGGACTTGCACCCGCCGATGGCGACGAACGGGCCGCTCAGCTCCAGCGCGGCTCGCGCGTCGGCGATGATTTTCCGGTTGAGCATCTTTGACGGTTGGTACTCGTCCGGGGGCAGCGACGGCGCCGTCTTGGCCTCCTCTTCTTTCCGTAGCTTGTTCGCGGTGGACAGCGCCGCGAGCTTGTCCCGCATCGCCTCGTTGTAGTCCTTGGGCGGGGAGAGGGGCTTGACCTTGTGCGGCGTGCGCCACGGGCGATCGGGCGACGGCGGCTTTTGCTTTTGTTTCTTCGGTTCCTCCTTCGGTTTCGGCGTCTCTGTTTCGGCGGCCTCGCCCTCGGCACCCTCGCCCTCGGCACCCTCGGCACCCTCGCCCTCGGCACCCTCCTTCTTCTCCTTGGTGTTCACCCGCACCTTGACGTGCGCCGTCTTCACCACGCGTTGTCGGACCACGACGGGCGACGAGGGCGGCGCGTTTCGAATCGATTGGCCAATCAAAATGCCCGGCGCGTTGTACGATCCCCGTTTCATGGGTTGGGTGTACAACCCGCGTGGCATGGCGACGAACTTGCCCTCTTCGCCGTCTCCCTCGTTCATGTTGGCGTGGTGCGGTCCCATGCGGGGCTTGGGCGCCTGCGGGTTCATGCGACCGGCGGGGAACCATCCCTTGGCGGATACTCTCTTCTTGATGGCTTCAAGTTCGCGGACCCTTTGTTCTTTGCCTGGGATCTCCGGGATGCCCGGGTCGGGATCGATGTACGGTTCGTCCTCGCCGAAGCGCTTGACCTCGACGTCGAACCAGCTGTCGTTGTTCTTGCCGCTCTTACGCTCGCCCGGGGTCATCTGCAGGCCTTTGTATCGCTCGGGGACGGCTGTGGAGAGACGGAGGGGGGGAGGGTCAGGTCAGGCCTGGGGTTGAATTGCGGGGGCGAAAGAGCCAAATCGAGAATCTCGCCGGCAGCCTGGGCGCGCACCGTGCTTGGACTGGTATTCGGTGCCCACGTTGGTGGATCCGGAGTAGGAGAAGACGCCGTGGGTCGCCATGTCGTTGCCCGCGCCCGGGGTCTTCGTCTTCTTCATCGTAGAACCCGGGGACTTGGGCCCCACCGCCGGGCTGGCTGGGCTGCCGGGCTCACTCATCGTGCGCCTCCCGAAATGGCAGTGAGGACAGCGCGAGCGGATCTCAAAAGATTGTTGGTTTTTGGAAAATTATTTATTCAATAATGCCGAGGTGACCCTGTCGCTAAGGTCCCACCACCTCACGCGTCGTATCGAGCCTCCTCCGCCACTTCGATTCATCGTGGGCTAAGGGCCGGTCTCGATCGAACGCTTTTAGATATACACACTCCTCACCCGCGTCCCCCAAAGGGTCCCTCTCCGATTTACGATTGATCAATCGAATCAGTTTTCCCGCAGGAAGGACTCGAGGTACTGCACCTCCTCCCTGCTGCCCGTGTAGAACGGCACGCGCTGGTGCACCTCGTCCGGTTGGATGTCCAGCACCCGCCCCCGCCCGGTGCTGCCCATCCCACCCGCCTGCTCGGCGATGAAACTCATCGGGGCGCACTCGTACAAGAGGCGAAGTTTACCGTTTTTGTTGACGTCGTCGCCCGGGTACCCTGTGAATAAAACACGACGTCAATCTAGTTGCCCATACGATGATGAAAATAAACGTACCGTAGATGCCGCCGTAGAGCATGGTGCGGTGGAAGTCACCCACGAGGCTGCCGATGTAGCGCGCGGAGTAAGGTTTACCGTCGTTCGCCTTGCCGCCCTTCTTGATCGCGTCCATGTACTCCTTCAGTCCGGGTTCCCAGTTTACGAAGTTGCCCTCGTTGAATGAGTAAATCTTACCAGTCGCCGGAATCTTGACATCCTCGTGGGACATGACGAACTCTCCGATGGACGGGTCCAGCGTGAATGAATAGACGCCGTGGCCGACGGTGAGGGTCAAGATGGTGGACGACGAGTACATGCAGTACCCGGCGGCGAGTAAGTTATCCCCGGGCTGGCACACGTTCGTGATGCACTTCTCCTGAACCACCCCTTCGTCGTCCGCGCCCCAGTCGGGAACGCACGATTGGTCGGATTGGTAGATGCCGAAGATGGAGCCGGTGGAGACGGCGGCGTCGATGTTGGATGAGCCGTCGAGTGGGTCGAAGACGACGACGTAGTTGCCGTTGTAGGTCTCCTCGACCGCGACCGGGACGTCCTCTTCCTCGGCGGACGCGATGACGCCGGTCCGCCCGCTGATTCGCAAAACTTCGCAGAAGATCTCGTTGGAGACGACGTCGAGCTTCTTCTGGTCCTCGCCCGAGGCGTTCCCGGCGCCGCCGGCGAGGCCGGTCATGCCGGAGATGCCCGCCTTTTGAACCAGGCTGGAGATCTGTGGGGAGACGGAGATGGTGGGATGATCGATGAGGGGAGGATCGTCAGGGTGGTGTGTTCCGTGACAGGATTCATTTGCGAGGTTGTTAGGGATTTGCGAGGTGAAATGGGGGCCAATTGATGGCACGATATCGGGCGCGCACCCTCTTGCAAGCGATGGAGACGGAGGATAGGACCACCGCGAGCTCCCCGTCGATCTTGTGCTCCATCTCCTGCCTCAGGAGCCACGTCGTGAGGTTGGTGCCCACGGCGGAGGCGCGGGTCACCGTGCCACGCCGGCGGGGCTTCACGGCGGGGGCTTTTTGGATTACTTTATCGCTGCCGCCGGTGTGGGCGAGGCGCCGGCCCCGCAGGGTGGCGCGAGCGCCGCCGAGGGCGACGGGGGCGGTAGCGGTGGCGAGTGACATCGCGGAGGCGACGACGGTGAGATCGAAGACTCGATGGCACGGGCCCGTGGGCGCGCGCGCGAATGGCGGCCCGTCATGCAGGGACACACAATTACCCTTGCTGACAAGGCGCGAGTGGATCAAGCAGTCACCCGATCGTCGTCCGCACACGCGGGTGTCTGCTTGATCCACTTGGCAGTGAGGAAAACTACAATGGATTGATGGCTAGAGGTACTCTTCGACGGCGCCGTGTCTTGCATATCACACGCTTATTCTGGCTGTTAACAAACAAACGAATCTCTCTCCCCTTCCTCTCACCACACTACTCACGCGCATCAATCCATCACATGGGCCGGCCCGCGACGGACACCAAGTTGATGCAATACCTGTTGCCCGTCTTATCGGGCAGATTGTGGCCGAGATGCGTGCCATCGACGGAGATGGCCTCGCCGTCCTTGAGGCACCGCACGTTCTCCCAGACCACCTCCTCGTCCCTGAACGACGGCCAGCCGTGCGACTTGGACTCCTTCTGGAAGTCCTCGAAGCTCCGGCCGCGCGGGGCGATGAACAGGGGCTTGCCAGAGACGGAATCGTAGTACGTGGTCTCCTTCTCGCGATCCACCTCTTCGAGAAAGTTGGTTGACTCCCAGTACCCGGCGTACTCGGCGTAGTGGCGGTTGAAGCTGCAGATCTTGTCCGCGGTCTTCCACTCGCAGTTCCATCGGAGGTTCTGCTGCACCGGGGTTTCCGTGGTGCCGTGCGCCTTGGGGGCCATGACGGACTCGTCAGCCATGATCGGGAGCTTGACTCCCTCCGGCACCGGCGCGCCCTTGCATCCGTCGCTGAGTCCCTCGGGGACAGCCTTGGAGGACATGGTTCGAGATTTGGAGGCGCGGCCTTGCTGGAAGGCGAGGCGGGCGGCTAAGGCCGGGGGAAGGACGGCGTTGGCTCGAGCTGCGAATGCGCTCATCTGCATGGCGCGTGGGCGAGCAATGACGTCATCATCGCCTTTCTTGGAACTTCAGACAGGAGTCTCGGAAATTTTGCTTGGAAACCTCGATGATGAAGGAGGGTGGTGCCGGCACCAGACCCGGGGGCGTGGGGGCGCATGGAGGAGGGTTTCGACGCTTCGCACGCGCCCGCGCGCAAGAAGGCTGCGCTGGACTACGCGCTCGAGGGCGAAATCACCAACCCACACCTCCGCGCCTTCGCGGCGACGCCGCTGTGCGACGCCCTGCGGCACGACGTCCGGTTCGACTACTGGCGGCGATACTCCAGATGTAAGAAGGAGCTCATCGAGTCCTGGGCCGCGCTTCAACAGCTGGAACGATGCGTCCAACGCCTCTCGGGGCCCGATAAACACGAAACCGGAAAAGGCCTGACGTTCGTGGAGCTGTGCAGCGGTCGCGGGTGCCTCTCCATGCTCCTCGCGCACACGTTTCCAGATTCCATCATTCACATGTGCGACTCCGACGGCCGAATGAAGATTCCGCACCTATCGCACCCGAGCATGCGAAACGTGTCGTTCCACCTCGAGGATATATTCCACGACGACGCGGCGCGAACCGTGAGGGACGCGGTCGACAACGCGCATCTAGACGGGGGGTATTGCCTTGTGGTCGGTGTGCATTTATGCGGAGATTTATCGCGCAGAGCGGTGCAGCTGTGGCGGGGATGCGGGGCGGACGCGCTCGTGCTGTGCCCGTGTTGTCTGCCGCGACGACGCCGGGCGGACGCGTTCGGGTTTCACGTCGTGGACCTGGCGAGGAAGATGCGGGTGGACGGGTACGGGCTTTGGTGCACGATGCTCTACGGGCTTTTGGCGGCGGGTGATGAATCGGATTTGGGAGTGGAAAACGGCGGTATGATGTGTAACATGTGCGTCGACGAGGACGTGACGAGTCCGCAGCGTTCGTTTCTCACCGCCGTGAGACGAGGGCCGGGAACGGAGGGAGGTGGTGAGAAGGTCGGTGGGGGGTCAAGGCACGTCGGGGTCGTTCCGGGACGGGGCGCGGGGAAGTGGAGGATAGTCGCTTAGCATTCAAAGCTGAATATATTGGTCCACTCGAGACCAATTTTGCTGACTGGACCAATTTGACAATTCATTCCGCCCCACGCCGAAGATGTCCACGCCAAAGCGTCCGAAGCTGTCCACGGATTTGGTGCCCGGAGCGTCCATACCCGCGACGACGTCCATGCTCCACCTACCCCTCGAGATCCTCGCCGAGATATTCTCGTACGTCACCAGGCGCGAGGCGATTGGCGCCAAGGGGTCGTGTCGTATCCTCCGAGACGTTTGCAGGTCGCTCGAGTCGGAGGATCCCGGAAGCAAGCTGCACCACCGCCTTCGACTCATGGTGGCGTGCTCGAGCACCGCGGAGGTTGTGGAGTTTTCCTTCCGCGGAGAAACACCACCGAAACGCGTGGCGGTGGGACGCGCGTGGGCAAAATCCGACAAGGTGAAACGATTCACAAAGACAGACGGGCCGTGGCTCACGGGCATCGCGCTGCGCGGGGAACGGCTGTACTGTCAGTGCTAACACGAGCAAGGCACGGTGGTTTTGGACGGCAAGACGCTCAAGTACAAGCGCATGTACATTCCGCCCCAGAAGAAATGGGAGGACGTCGACCCCGGCTACGACGGATCATGGCACATGCCGAACGACCAATGGCAGATCCAAGGACCCGAGGGAATCGCGTGCGCCGGCGACAAGGTGTACACCACCTTCGCCGACGGCAAGGTCGGGTGCGTATACCTCGACGAAGAAGAGGCACGCGTGCCAAAGTCCCTCGCCGTTCGTTGGATCGACAGATTCCGCGGCAATCTCATGTCGATGTGGACGGGAGCCGATCCGATTTACGCTTTTTGCCAATCCGCGACGGCGGCCGGCAAGGGAGGGTACTCCGAAGTCTACGCGCGGCTCGGAGACGAGTACGACGAGATATGGGACCAGCGTCACCCACCCCCGGCTTGGAAACAACGCGGGCCGTGCTGGTGCCACGAGCACTTGATGGGCGCGATGCACGAGGAACACTTTATGAACAACCCCCCCACCCATGACCCCCCGAACTACAGGTACGTTTCTTTTTATTTTCGTATGGGCAATTGGACTGACGGCGTGTTTTGTTTTCAACTCTTACAGATACGTGGCGTGGGGCTGCGACGTGGGCCCGGACGGAGCGCTGTACGTCGCCGTCGATCGCGAATACCACCTGCAGGAAGGTGCCCAAGGGAACTACACGACGCCGCCTGGTCCCTGCGCGGGACCGGGCTGCTCGCGGAGGAAGACGGGGGTGATAATGCGGGTGCAATTCGCCGGTGCCGGCGCCGGGACGGACACCGCCGCGCCGCCCGACGCGATGATCACTCAGGAGTTTTACACCAAGGGCGAACACTTGGCGCGGCCGAGTGGATTGACCTTCAACGCAGACGGCGACATGCTCGTGGCGTCGATGGACGGGTGCGTCAGTAAGTTTGGCGGACCGCAGAGCGCGAGGCGCGGCGAGTACCTCGGGGTGTTTCACAGCCTGAGGGCTCGAGACGAGCTCAGGGAGTTGATGCTTGCCGATTTCAGGAAAGAGGAGATACATAGGCCCATGGTGGGAGTCTTAGAAAGAATGAAGCTGCAGCCGATGGACGTGTGGGCGCCGCGTGGCCAGGGCGGGAAGGTATTCATCTCGATTCACAGGTGCATGGATGCGGCGGCGGGGTTCGCACGAGACACTCAAGTTACCGGCTCCCGTTTTAGTGTTTTTCACACCGAGTTCGACGACGCCGGGGTGATCGTGTGCGACGGGGCTGGGAACGAGATTGATTTCATCCGCGACCCGCACATCGCGGTCCACTGTAACATGATGACTGGCGAGTAAGACTCTTAGCCGACTTTTAAAAGTACTCCGAATTTGCAGTTTTACAAATCATCGAGAGCGGAGTGATTTGGTCAGTCGTCGCGTCACCGCCGTCCCTTCTTACCCTTACCCTTACCCTTACCCTTGCCCTTCTTCCCCGTGGGAGCCTCCGAAGCCTCGGTCACCTCCGGCACCGCGGGAGCCTCGGGTTCGATATCGTCAGCCGCGACGACGGGCTCGGGCTCGGGCTCGGGCTCGGGCTCGGCGGCGGGGGCGACGACCTCGACGACATCCTCCGGTGCCTCGGGCGGCTCGACGACCTCAACCTCGGCGTCCGCGTCCGCGTTCACCGCCTCGACGTCAGCCGCCGGCGTCTCCTCGACGACTTCAGCCTCGGCGGCTTCGAGCATCCCGGTCTCGAACGCCTCCGCCTCCTCGTTCGCGCCGGGCTCATCGTCAACCGCCTCCGAGGTTTCGACCGTTTCTGTCTCCTCCGCGACGTATTCTCCATCCGTCTCCTCGTCAGCCTCGACGCCGCCCGTCTCCTCAGCGCTGTACACGTCCCCGAAGATCCCACCCGGCGAGTACATGGACTCCACCTGCGACGCCATGTTGGAGTACATCAGCAGCTCCTGCAACGATTCGCACTCGCGGCGTAAACTGGCGTTTTCCTGCGCGAGTTTACCCTTCTCCTTCACCAAGTGCTCCAGCTGGTGCCGGACCTGCTCCGCGAGTGGATCGGACCCGCCCGGGAGTTGCGACTCGTGGTGGCTGGACGCCATACGCTTCTGCAAGCCGAGGTTTTGCTTCTTGAGGGACTCGTGGTCATCCGTGAGCGCCTTGAGCGTCTTGGTGAGCGTAGACACCGCGTCTACGAGCTCGTTGCGCTCGGCGTTGACCGTCGTGAGCTCCCGTCGGAGGTGTGCGGTTGCGGCGGCGACGTTGCGGGTCTTCTCCGCTTGCGTCGGGGACTTGGCGTCCCATCCCCAGTCCTCGTCGGCGAGCTCACCCGCGTCACCGGTCTTCATCGGGATGGCGGCGGGCCGGGAACCCTCGCCAGAGGTTCGGGATCTACTCTTCTTCCCGGACGATCCGGGCGAGCGGAACACCCTGATTTTGTTGTTCCCGTTGCCTCCGTTTCCGCCGCCGGGGCTCTTGGACCCTCCCTTGTTTGGGGTCCGTCGGCCACCGGGCGACCGTGGGTTCTTATTCCACCGCCGACTGGGTGAACTCGCGTCGTTGTTCAAACTCGCCTTGTTCCCGGAGTTTGGTGAGAGGTTAGACAGCGGCGCGCGGTAATTGCCGTTAACGTTGTTGTGTTTCCCCGGGCTGCTTCGTCGTCTTCTCGGTGAGCCGTTCTTTGGGGAGTTGACGAATGCCATCTGGTCCGCTCGCTTGGACACGTTCTCCACTACTGCGGCGGTGTTTTCGATGGCGTTGTCGATGGCCGTGCCGAGGAAAGCCGCGGCTCGTCCGACGACGTTGACGACGTCCGCGGCGCCCGTCGCGGCCATGAAGTCGTGTACCGAGTGATGAGCCTGCGTTCATTCACGGTGAGGTGGTGACGGGCAGTGGCGGTCAGTTCACTTCGTCGGCGCATCAGTGTGAAGTGGGAACGCAAATGTACAATTTGGGGGAATCTGTGAGTCCGGTGTTGAATCTCTCACCTGGTTGTCTCGGGTCGGTGTGCGTCCCTGCCCCGGGGAGTATCGCGAGGACCCGCCGCCGCGGTTGCCTGCTCCGCGTTGGTTACCGTTCACCATGTTCGTCACGGTGGACGCGACGGAGGTGACCGCGGACGCGACCTCGTTCTCGAAGGCGCCCCACTCGTCCCAGTCCTGCGCGCGTGCGTTGGATTAAGATGTGTCGCGTCAACCTTGAGTCTCGGAGGGTGGGACGGGGTGGAGGATGGAAGGGCCGGGCGGGATGGATGGGATCGTACCTGCAGGTTGGATCGCTTGGGCGGGCTGAGATGCTTGGCACGATTCATCGGCTGGGCGCCCGCGTTGTAGCCTGCGAGGGGACGGGGCGTCAGTCGTGCGATGATGGGGGGAAGCTGTGCGTTTTTGGTGTCGGGAGAGATGGATGGAAGGGGGTCCGGGGGCGTACCGGCGCGTTGCTGAATCGGCTCGGGGGTCGGCGGCGATCGCGACGGCGCCGGCGCTCTGCTCATAGCCTGTGATGGACGCGGGGACGGGGTCATCGGTCAGAGCGCGTCGGTGAGGCGCATCCGGGACGGTCATCTAGCGAGACGGTGTCGTCGAGTCCAACGGTCGGGTGGGTGCCGTATCGAGGATGTCGAAATGGGAAGCCGCGTACCGTCGGGGACGGGGTGGTGGGATCGCCGTCGGCGTTATGCGCGCGCGTTCCTGCGATGGATGGATGTGCGTCAGTCTCGTGATGTGTTCGGCGATGCTCGTGGCGGATTGAACGGGTCGCATGAGGCGGCGTTCGCGGCGCGGACGGACCTCGCGAAGAAGCTGCGGTGTCGGAGATGCGCGTCACGCCGAGTTTTTTATTCGCGGCCGATGACGACCGCTGCCTGCGCAGGATGGACGAGCCGACCGTCGGCATGGTGCGTTCGAACCGTGGTTTCGACTTCACTACGGCACCTCACGTCGATACACCGCGTCGATATCGCGCGGGTAACGTCGCGGCGGGAACTACGCTCCGTCTTCGGAAGGGAGGCTCGGTTTATATTCATTTCACAACGCAAAGTTCCCCCAACCAACAGCTGCGCACAGCTGTGTTGGTCAAATAATCATATATCTCGGTCTCGATGTCGACGCCGCGGCACCCGCCGTCAATGTACACACGCAGACGCCCCATGTCTCACTCTCACTCACTCACATCAGAGCTCATCACGCGGTCCGTTCCTGTACACGGGCGCTCGGTCCGCGAGGAACTCCTGCAGATCCTTCACCATGGACGTGCTCCCGACGAACATGGGCGATCGCTGGTGAATGTTCTGCGGGACAACCTCCATGACGCGCTTCTCCGCGGTCTCGCCCCACATCGCCATCCCGCCAGCCTGCTCCGCGAGGTACCCCATCGGCGCCACTTCGTAGAGCAAGCGCGCCTTGCCCTGCGGCGCGGACGCGTCGGGGGGGTACAGCCAGATGCCTCCGTAAAGAAGCGTCCTGTGGAAATCTCCAACCAACGCGCCGATGTACCGGTAGGAAAACGGCCCGGCGTCCTTGTCCGCGCCTCCGAGCTGGAGGTACCGCACGTACGCCTTCATCTCGGGCGCCCACTTGTCGACGTTGCCGTTGTTACCCGAGTAGATGCGCTGGCCCGGGTCCGGGATCTTGACGTCGTCGTGAGAGAGGACGTATTCGCCGGTTGCGGTGTCCAAGGTGAACCCGTAGACGCCGTCGCCGCACGTGAGCATCATGACGGTGGAGGAGGAGTACATGACGTACCCGGCGCATACGAGCTCCTCGCCGGACTTGCGCGCGTTCAACACGCACTTCTCCATGGCATCCTCCACGGAGTCCCCGTCGGTGATGACGCACTCGCCGGATGAGTAGATGCCGAAGATTGATCCGGTGGGGACGGCGGCGTCGATGTTGGATGAGCCGTCGATGGGGTCGAAGCAGACGATGTAGTCGCCGGAGATGGCCTCGACGCGGAGCGGGACGTCTTCTTCCTCGGTGACGATCATGTTCGCGCGGCACGTCTCGCTCATGGCGTCGCAGAAGATGTCGTTGGAGATGACGTCGAGTTTCTTTTGTTCGTCGCCGGATTCGTTGCTACCGCCGGCGAGGCCGGTGAGGCCGGTGATTGGGGCGACGGCGACGAGGTTGCTGATCTTCTTGCACGCGATGGCGATGTTGTTGACGATGATGGCGAGGTCGCCGTTGACCCGCCCGGCGGTCTCCTCGCGGAAGAGGAAGGTGTTCAGGGTGTCGACGCCCACGCGGTAACCCTTGCTGGACTTCTTCGTGGATTTCTCCGTCTTTGGCGGGGCTTCGACCGCGCGCGCTCTGGTGGTGAGGCGCGACGCCGCCTTACGAGCGGCGCGATGGATTCTGGGGCGCACGGGGGCACCCCTGATCGCGGAAGACATCGATGAAACGGCGGAGGACATCCTCGGTGGAGGTACGCGCGGTGCCCAATGCGCCTCCAATTCCCACGAACCTCCTTGTCAGCAACGACGGATCAAGCCCGCGAAAAGGTAAAACCTGCACCGCGAAAAATCGTGACTCGGACGCATCTCGGCCGTGTAAAATGGGTGGGTCCCAAATCGCGAAATAATTCGAGGCCCTTTGGTCTGTGAGGCCGTATCTTATTGCCGTTATTTGGCAATTCATTTGGCAATTCTTGGGTAAATGACCCTACGAAAGGACTCGATACGTCATTCGCGGTTCGGGCGGCGACGAACAACGAGTTTTGTCGAGTTTGTTCTTTGGAGGTGCCCGATTTCCATCAACAGGCTGGCGGTGACTTTGCGTTTAGGGACGGACAAGGTTTGAGTATCGAGAAGTACTTTGAGAGGTAGAGAGCAACGCACGTAAGGGTATTGTCGTAAAAAGGATGCTACCGGGTGCACGAAAATACGTTCATCAGTCTCTCGTTCACACATCTCCCGTCGACCCAACATGACCTCATCACTTTTTTTTCCCCTTGCTCGGGGGCTCCATGAACGAAGTGGTTTCTGTCCACATGTCGTTCCCCTGCGCCCTCGCCACCGCGCCGTGTCCCGGCTGCAAGTGCTTCGCCACGGTCTCGTTGGCGTGCAACTTTCGAGGAGGCTTGCCTCCGCCGCTCTTCGCCTTCTGGGCGGGGGGCTTCGGGGGCATGGCGCAATGAAACATCAGATGAGAATTTTCGTCTTTTTGCGAGCTGAGTGTTAATATTTTCAATCAGAACGAGCTGGCGAGGGGAGGAGGCCGTCGGTCGCCCCCGCCCCCCAGATGGCGTCGAGGAGACGGCGGGTGGTGTCCATCCCCGATCTCAGCGACTCGGACGATGACCCACCGGGTGGACGAATCCCCCCGACGACCGTCGCGTCCGACAGCGACGAGGAGCCCCTGGCGACGCGCAGGTCGCGTCAAAAGTCCCAGCGGTTGGCGTCGACATCTCGGACACCGGTCGACACCAACGCCGGGTCACGCCGGGCATCGACACCGAGGTCGGTCCGGTTCGCGGACGACGATGACGACGACGACGATCCATCGCCGGGGAGGAACACACGCGCACAGAAGAAGAGGGGCCGGGCGGTCATCGAGGACGGAGACGGAGACGGCGCGAACGATGAAAACGGATCGGGCCAGATCCGGTCCTCGTCTCGTCGCCCGCAGCGCGCGAGCGCCGCCGCCGCCCACGCCGCCATGTCCGGCCGCAAGCTCAACCTCCGACGCGGTCTCCGCGATGACCCCGACTACGACGATGACGACGAGGAGGACGGAGACGACCACACGCTGGAGCCCGCGCGATGGGAAAAAGAACGCAACAAGAATAACCGATCGTCGCGGTCCCCGGCCAAGCCCCGCGGCCGCAACGTCGCGCGTCGCAAGTCATCCTCCAAGCTCCCGGTCCCGGAGTATACACCTTGCTTTCAGGGCGGCCCCGGGGTGGACCCGCGGTTCTACGA
>Ga0209631_10001545_pt1 | contig 29388 bp, 35 predicted proteins | sample COG_08_FD_184752 | JGI IMG/M metagenome (GOLD analysis project Ga0209631, IMG submission 184752) | Pelagic Microbial community sample from North Sea - COGITO 998_met_08 (SPAdes) (version 2) | ecosystem: Environmental > Aquatic > Marine > Neritic zone/Coastal water | place: Helgoland, sampling... | reverse complement strand
CTGTAACTCTAGCCGCTGTGATCTTAGCGAAGTCTAGTTCGACTTCCATTAGCCCGACTTTATTAATGCCTTTGGCAGGGTGTGCCGCAGAACCTTTAAGATAGCCGTGCGTGTCTGTGTATGCAGCCATGTTTGCCTCCTATTACAAGGTTACAATCATTGTGGCAAGAGCTTCAGGCTTAACGACTTGATAGCCGTAAACTTGAAGACCACGAATGATGTTTCCAAAGGTTGTTTCAGAACGAATAGTTTCCATATTTGTCATCTGTGATGCAAATGTGAATCCCATTGAATGTCCACCAAGTACGCTAAACTCACTACCGCTTTTTACAAGATTGTGAGAAACATAAACAGTGAAACGGTCAATCATACCAAGTCTGCCGTTTCTCAATGGTGTGTTTCCATCACCAGTGATAGACGCATCTTTAAGGTCTGATTGCTTGATTAGACCAGCCATCTTAGCAGGAATCACAATAAAACGATTCTGCTCAGGACAGTTAGCTTCATCAAGGACTGTTCCCATGTCGATGATTTTACCAATTACATTTGTAGTGGTAAGCGCTTCAGGAGCACCTGCTACACCAAGGTCGATATCACCAGAGATTGCTCCAGCTCCTGTTCCTTTGTTGTTTGCAGATACACCAGTCAATACATCAGCCAAAACCCTTTGGTCAATTTTGATCTTCATACGCTCGGAAGCGTCTTTAGACCACATGTCCATTAGATTCATGTCTGTCTGTACTTGGTCAACATCGTCTTCAACACAAGCAAAGTACTCACCCTTGTCAATAACGAGTTGTAGTTTAGCCTTGTCAGGATTCTCTACGGATAGAGTTTGACCCTTGACATAGGTTTGGATAGTGATCTCAGGAGTGGTTCGGATATTAACCGTATCACCCATATTTTTGATTTCACCTTCATAGTCAGTATTTGAGATTGCTGCGAGCACTGTGGCATCGTAGAAATTCTCAATTAGTTTTCCCGACCAGATTTCAGGAATGAAATTTCCTGTGTAAGCTGGGCCGCCGGGGGATGTTGCAAAAGCCATAATGACCTCCTTCTAGTTAAGTTAATTACGCAACGTTAATACGACCTTCTTGCTGTGCAGCAAAAATATCGCGTTCGACTCGACCGCGCTCATCATCTCTTCCTTTAAATTTACCCTTTCTAACATCAGAGTAAAACTCTTTGATGTCTTCTTGAGTATATGTCTGGTTCTGTCCAGAAGTTCTTACTCCATTGTTCCGGCTTCGTCCCGGAGCAACTTGTTTCTGTAACTGAGATTGTTGATTTGAACGGTCAACTTGAGCAGTGCTTGTCCTACCATTTGCCCCTTCCCATGTTCTAAAAAAGCTGACTACCCTATTTGCATCTAGATTTCGCTGTGCGTCTTCTAAATACGTTTGGCGATTAATACCAGTTAGGGGGTCAATCTCTAACAACCAAGACTGAAAGTCTGGATCGTTATTAGTATCACTCCAATTTGGTACTTCGTTAGCAATAGCATTCCAAAAAGTTTGCTCGTTAGACTTATTCTGTTGTGCTTGTACCTGATGAACTTGCGGTACAACACTTTGAATTTGTCCAAGTTGTTGTCTCAACTGTGCAATCTCCTGTGAAACTTCTTCACGAGCTGCCTTTCTCATAACAGCTATTGATTCGCCGTACTCTTTTTCATCATCCTCTGTAATTAATTTTTCAGATGGAACTGATGATTGTTGAGTAGCTGCTTTATCAACTGTACTGAGTAAGTTTTCTAGTTGAGAAACTCGGGAGTTAAGGTCTCTGTTCTCCGAAGTTAAACGGGGAACATCAGCATTATACATCCCTTGCAACGATTTGTATTTCTGTTGCCAGTCTGCTTGTTTCGGTTCTTGGTCGCCTGACTCCATTTGCTCTTCTGGCTCAGACTGAGGTGCTTGTTCCGTTACACTGTCGGAAGTTGTAGGCTCTTCTACATTATTAACAGGCGCATCATTAGAGACCTCGGCAGATACTGCCTGTGTTTCTTCTGTTGTTCCGTTAATTTGTTTATACAACTCTTGTACTTCCTCTGATTGCTTTTGAACTTGCTTTGGTATTGACATAATCGCTCCTATCGGTGTGCGTGATTAACAGCTGTCATTGTGACTTTGCTGAAATAGTTTCAGGGGACTGTTCTATAACTTTCGTTACTTCTGACAAAACCTGACACCGCCCCTGTGCAAGCGCTGTGTTTTGTAAGACACTTGGTAGCTTCGATAACTCGTGATCACGCCACTCCTTCAACCACTCTACGATCTCGGGATATGAACGACACACTGTCGCTAACGATTTAATAACCTCTGGCTTTGGATTAATCATCCAGCACCTCCAGTATCTCGGTTACTAACTGTGTTGCCATCCATTCCTCCTTTAGGGGAGCCGTCCGGTTGAGTCGGTGTTGGTTGCTGCGATTCTTGCATCGCTTGCATTTGTGCCTTCACTTTATCTTGGAACTTCTCTTTTTCCCTAGATGGAACAATGTCATCCACAGGCATTTGCAAACCTTTAGCTATCTCGCGAAGAATCGCGGCACGGCCTTCCTTACCAACTATTTCCATATCGACTTCGTTGGCGGTTGCATTAAGAAACTCTATACGGCGAACATTTACAGTTTCTTTAACTGCAAGATTAACTGCACCTTTTGGTACAATGTTTACATCGCCTTTAATTGATTCATCCTCATCATACCTCATATTATAAACAAACTGTCTATATACAACAGGTTTAATGATCTCATTATCTATGTGCATAACTACTTGACGTATGCCTTTACCAGCTGCGCCCATTAACATAGACAAGCCAGAGGATGTTCTGCCAGCGCCTTGAACATTCAAGTCACCATAAACATACGATGGTATACCTGAATGATCGTCAGCTAGCTTGGAGAATTTGTCATAAACACCTAATAGTGTATTCGCATTGTCATCCGGTTGTGTAAACCTAACAGCAGGTGCACTAGAACCTAACGGGTCGTTCGTGACTTGCCAGATTTTCCACGGGTGGAGCTGCGTGATGTCTTCGTTTGGAGGGATTCTTTCGAGATTAACCTCGACTTGTGGGCCACTCGATATTCCCATATTGTTGACCAAAGCTCTCGCAGCCGCATTACAAATGTTTTGCAAGTCTTCAATAATTTCTGGTATACCTTTACCCCAAAACGCGCCGGGGCATTTAATAAATGAAGTTTTAGCATATGGTTTTTCTCCTAACGGGTCGTAATTTAATACTGCTTTAATGATGTAGTTACCTACGGCCCAAACGTTAGCATCATATTCCTGCGCTTCATCAGGTATCTCTTCTTCAGTAAGCCCCCACTCTTTTAACATCTTACCACTTACTTTACCCCAAAACTCTAAGGCATCGTATGTTGTAGTAGGTTTGTTAAAAGTATGAAACTTTCTTTCTTCATTCTCTTTAGTAAGTTCTACATCTTCACTAAACCAAGATGTACCACTTCCTATATCAAGAATTTCCCTGATAGCGTCTTCATCATAACCCGGAACACCTATAAGGTCTGCGAGTTCTGAACGACTTAACGGATGATGCTGAAACAAATAACCATCATTTAGATTAGTTAAACCCGGTTCAGGATATATTCTAAATGGATCAACACGCTCAAACTCCGGAGCAATAATCTCATCTGCTTCTACAGTAGTTCTACCATTCTCATATTTCCAACCAAGTTTTCTTTGCCTACGAACCACGGGGCCTTTGATAAAACCACATGGGTATGTAACCAAATCTGTAACAAACTCGTTAAACGATTCACCCCAGCCGCCTTGTGCGAACTGATCTTTAATTTTTATAGTCATCTTCTTGGCTCTGTTGTCTGCGCCTTGCAACAACTTAAAACGGTAATCTTGTGTTACCATCTCTTTTAATTCTATCATCTCCTCTTGAGTAGGTGCTTGCCCGTTCATCTCAACAATCTTTACAACTTGCTCAGCAAACGAAGTCTCTATCTCTGAAGTCTGCTGTGGAGATAACTCTGGGATAGGTGTAGGCTCTAACCCCCAAGGAGGTGAACCTTGATCAAGAAGTATATCACGCAACCAACTTTCTGCTGCACGACACTTTACTTCTGTAATCATCATAAAAACATCAGACCCACCTTGAGCACTAATGTGAGCTAACTTATCTGATTCATATTCTCCGTTTCTTTGACGGAGTGCTTTAAGCATAATATTCTCGATAGGTTTCTTTGCCTGCCTTGCTGCGTCCCAACAAGTTCGTAGGTGGTCACTAAGTCCTAGGATAAGAGGCTGATTCTGCCTCTCCTGAATTTGTTTTTTAAGAAGAGCTTCTTCTTGTCTAACTAACTCTTCGTTGCCTACAACTTGTAATACCATATTATACCATGTCCTTCATGTCTTCTTCGGTATCTTTATCATTTTTGTTTGTATATACTTTACCACCTGATCCATACTTTACAACTGCGCCCATATCTTTTACTTCAATAGGCCCACCTGATTGCATCATCTCTATAGTCATTTCACTAGCCATTCCGCTAGTATCCATCTTTGGATTGTCTGAATAAATGATGGATTTTTTACTGCCACATTTACCTTTCATAAGCAACCTCCAGTAAGTTTACATTAAATATACATGGGAACAAGTATATATGCAAGTTTTTTAATTGCAAGAAAAACCCACCTGCCGAAAGGAAGACAGGTGGGTACAAAGGTAACATAGTTGGAAGGTAACTACGAAGGTAGTGTATCAAGTCCATCCTCCTGCCGCAACCCTTTTTATTTCTCGCTTCTGAATAATGTATCCACCCTCACCAGCAGAACCAACATGCAGCATAAGATACTGCAACGCTTCCGCTACATGAGAATGTTTATTCTTGTGTATATTACCGTTCTTATGGTGGAATCTATACCCTCCCATCATTGCTGCTTTCAACTGCGTGCAACTAGGGTCAAGCACAAAAGCTGAATCCCCATCGACTTGCCTCATAAGGAAGTCGTCTACCGCAGATAGTCTCGCAGATATGGTGTTGGTCTTAGCGGGGAGAACTCTAAAACCTTCAGCCTTGATAATATCCACGGCAGACCTCTCGTCAGTTTGTGCTCTCTGCACTCCTGCTGGATCGGTAATAATTAAAATTGGTGCGCCCGAGAACCTCTCGGTCAACATCGGGCGCAGAATGGTGCGGACGAATCGTTGAATGCCCATGTCGAATGACACAGCTTCTGCAAGTATCAAGACTCGCCCGCGAGGATCTTGTTGCCCTATTACTGCCGCTGGTGTCAAGCCTAAATCTATACCTACGACAATAGGCCGTACCCCATTTATAATAGGACGTAACCTCTGACTACCCATGTGATAGTCTGGTCTAAAGTATTTATATACAGGCTGACCTGCAGAACTTAGTCCATACTCTCCGTCTATATATACGCGAGTGTATTCTTCTGACCTACCCTGTACATCATAATAGCCTTCGGGCAGATTTTCAACATTTTCTGCCAAGGAGCTTCTACCCGAAGGTTGTTTGAATACATCCCACCCATTATCATTCGGGCTGACTCCATCTTTAGAATCTAAACCTTCCATCTGATAATACCACCAAGTATCCATAGTCGGAGGATTTGTATCCCCCCACATCCCAAACCATGACGGGCCACCATCTTTAGCTGATGGGAAACGGCCAATACGTTTTGACATCGCGTCAACAATGTCAGGGTTGATATCCCTGCACTCGTTGAACCATGCAAACGTTAATTCTAATGAGTTCAAGTTTGCTACATCGTCAGAGTCATCAAGAGCACGAAACATAATCTCACACTCTACATCTCCAACCTTGAAGAAAAATGTTTTGGTAGTACGCATGTAGTCTCCGCATATCCCGGGCGGAAACCAATCGTGAAAAGTTTTAATAGTAGTATCTTGTAACTGTCTTGCAGTCTCACGAACAATCGCTACTCGTGATTTACGAATCCCTTGCTTATTATGTTTCTGAGTTGATGCCCGTCTGATAACCTCAAAGCAACTTGCGACTGACTTACCCGAACCAACTGGCCCCATAAGCACACGCATCTTTGCGTCTGATTGCATAAACTCCCTACATACTTTACTAGGCGTATAGTCTATATCCATTTAACCCCAAGACCCTTGTCTGTTTGTAAATGATTCATCAAACCAACCCATGTCTCCACAATGTTTGCACCAAGAGATGTCCACAAGTTTGTCCCCGCATCTATCACAGTTTCCATGATCTATCCACAAGTTATCCACAAGTAATACATAGTACACTGTGGATGGTTTTCTTAAAATTTTTGTTTTGTATGTTACTTCTAACCTAGTTAGTTCTGCTGTCAAAGCATCATGCTCTGCTATGTCAGTCAGCTTACAAGCTTTCGTACCTTCGTAGACCGTGTCGAACTTATCAAGAAGCGCCGAGGACAGTTTGTGCGTCATCGGGTTCTGCGTCAATGATAGTTGCTCCGTGCTGTTGGTCTCCGAGGTTAATTGTAATTTTAACTCCACCTGATCCTCCTTCTGCCAGAACATCATTCTTAGGTTCTAGCCCGCCCCACTTAACGGTTGATTTAATTAGATCGGCTTTTACTGCAGCTGATACATCAGGACTGTGTATCAAAGTCCAAGACGTTGTCAGGAGTTCTTCTGCCTGAGCACGCGCTTTAACCTTGAACGTCATTCCCTTATCACGAATATCCGTGCGGTAAGATTCAACCTTCTTTAAAAAAACCTGATCTTTATTGTAAGTGATTATATCCTCAGCTTTGATTGCATGTCGTTCAATGACTTCATCCAAAGACTCGCCGCTGCCCTCTAACATAAGAGCAACATCAAAAGCTAAACGGTCTGACCACTTAGTATGTTTTAGCGGTAACGTATCCATGAAGTAATCATACCGGAAACAAAAAGTCTGTCAAGCAGTAAACTTTACACGTTGGTTTTTTGGCTCTTGTTATGTGAGGTTTACTTATATGGGGGGGTGGTGTCGGCACGCAGTCCATGTGCCCCCCCTTTCGCCTTTTTGTATGTTGTCTGTAGGCTATGATTATAGAGCCTCTGAAACCCTTACTGAGCCTCATACTTGACAAACGTGTATAGTTATGCTTTAATTTAATCATCGGCAAACAAGCTGATTGGCATAACCCGTGTACTAGCCATGCACACATTTACGGAGGTGTTTACATGAGTAAACTCTTTAGAGGTAATGTATCTATTGTAAATGGTTTCAGGACTAATCCTGATGATCCAGAAGCAATGATCGAAGACATCCGCCTTAAAAAGGATGTCGAGGGCGCTTTTAACTCAGAGAATTGTGTTGAGTTATTAGCTAAGGCTAACGAGTTGAGCAAGAAGCTTAAGCTTCCACTCAATACTTGGAGCTTCTACTTCCCAGTCGGGCAGAAGAAGGGCTTGGAACCAGTCTTACTGGCTGACAAGTTTGGCAAGCCAAAGTTGACTATGCTTCCGCCAATGGGCAGCAAGCCAAAGTCACCAACAAGCAAGACTAGAAAGCTTGCTTAACATCAACCGAGTGTGGGGCTTCGGCCCCCACTCACAACAATGGAGTGTGACATGGAAAGACGCACAGTGAAGTTGATTTGGATTGAAGATAATTCATTCTATTTCAGATGGTTCTTTTCTCTAGCGCAGGCAGAGAATTGGGCTTGGAGACAGTTGATAGACAAGAACGTCTGCAACGCTGGTCAGATTGAAATACATCAGGCCAATTAGATCAACCGAGGGAGCTTCGGCTCCCTCACAACTAACGGAGAATACTATGAAGTTAAAATACAACAACGATACTGTAATAATCGAGAACGATACATACAAGTGGATGATAGATGGTACTAAAACCATGTTGCATGTGCTCAAAGATGCAGACGAAGACAACCTTGACAAGATCTGCATGGGTAAATTCAAGAAAGTATCAGCCAACTTATGGGTAATCGAACATATCAAATAGAGATTGGGGCTTCGGCCCCTTTCTTTTTTATTCTTTTTTTTATTTCTTTTTATTTTTTATATATAAATCCCATAGTTCGGGGGGTTATAGCACGCTTACAAACGGAGATAAGGTCATGGTTTAATGTAAAGTTACAACTATCTAACTATCTAGTTACTAACTTGACACAACATGTTGTGTTTTAGATACCTAAAGTTTACATGATGTAGTCCATATAACGTTGATTTACTTGGAGTTTAACCATATAGCAGTCAAATAACTATCTATACTATCTAGAATATCTATTAAATTAACATACATCCTTTGTCTGCAAGATATTACCAACGATATAACGATAGCGAGAGTAGCAACGTATTACTTAATTCTACCTAGATAGTTTATATACTAAGTTGTAACCTGCTGTTATCCCTACGTTTTTTAATATATATAACCTGTATATAACCTGTAACTATACATGTATAAACCGGTATGTTTATAGATACTTGTTTAAACCTGCGTTTATCTTGTAAAGACACCAAAACTTTACAAATCAAAACCGATAGGGTAAATTTAAAAAATCGGCAGGCAGAAAATTCCTTTCTGAATGTCGGTATATCAATGATCTTAACAAAGGAGATATATCATGGGTAAACTATATGAAGGTAACGTAGAAGTCTTTGCTAACCACAAGACTAAGAAGATAAACCTAAGACCAAATGCAGATGGTAAGTTCAACAAAGAGAACGTATCAGACTTGTTTGCAGTTATGAAGAAACATGCAGATAAGTTGAAGTATGAGATGAACTTGTTTGTACCTGATGCTAACAAGGCAGAGCAACCTGTACTGTTAGCAAGTCTTAGGTTCGGTGGTAAGCCTTACTTAGCTATGCTTGAGAAGAGAGACTTAACATCAGCACCATCAAGGAAGAGCGACATTGAAGTCCTTTCCTAATCAGCAATCACTAGAGGGCATGGGTAACACCATGTCCTCTGTTTTCTATGGAGGTATAGTATGCAGAAGGTTTACAAGAGTCGTACTCAGTCGGGTTACTATGGTTACTTTACCAATGGTTACTTGGTTATGGACATATCAGAAGATGATTACTTCATGCCTTACAGTTGGCATAGAGAGAGATGTAACAGATGGAGGTTTGAGTATGTCGTTAAGTAACGATTGTATGACAACAGATTGTGATGAGCAGGTTAGTCCTGCTCGTTTCAATTTAGGTTATCCAACTTGTTTGAAATGTGGGGAGGTATCGGCAGGTAAGCGTAAGTTTACAGTCGTACCAATGCACAAGTCTAACTACGTTGTGATATCCAACAAGCAAGAACTAAAAGGTATCAATAACAAAGGAGGCTTATATGAATGATACAACATGGTGGATTATATGGGGGTCGGTAGCATCTGCTACTGTCGCTATACTAGACATCTATTTTGGATGGGGGTTGTTCTAATGATTATATATGGACACCCTGTAACTAAACGAAAGGTAATCGAATGGACACTAGCACTTGCTGTTACGGTAGGTGTTGGTTTCCTCATTGCCTTTTTGTTTATCAATCTGATGCTTGGATGTGAGACTTGGGATGAAAGTCTTTGGACTGAAACCAACTCATGTCTAACCATCAATCAACTATGGGAAGGAGAAACTAACCATGACTAAAAGTATGTTGAAACTCTTCATGCTACGAGAGCATCAAGGTGGAGTACCAGTAAGAGATGAGAATGGCGACATCATCTACTACTCAGACAAGCAAGTCGCTAAAGGTAAGAGGGTCAACAAACAAGTTGTATCCTATGGCTTAGACCATCGCAAATATAACCATAATAGAAAGGAAGGTGCGTAATGCGAGCAACATTATTGAAAGAAACAATCAAGAGATTGTTCCCAAAGAAGAGAACGATAGCTATCGAAGGTAGCCCGGGTGGAGGTAAGACAACCATCGTGCAAGAAGTTGCCAAGGAACTTGGTGTTGGGTATATCGAAAAGCATATGCCAACCATGTTGGTTGAGGACTTTGGTATTCTCTATCCGAATGGTGACGAGATGCTACACTACAAGTTGCCCGATTGGTTTCCATACGAGGGCAGAACAGACATACCCGATGAAGGTATACTCTGCTTTGACGACAGAAACCAAGCAGGTGCTGACTTGCAGAAGGTACTAGCTAACATCTGCCAAGCAAGGAATCTTCATGGTAAACCTATGAAGAAAGGTTGGATGGTTGTCTCTACTGGTAACAAGCAATCAGACAGAGCAGGTGCTAACAGAGTACTATCTCACTTGCGTAATCGTGAGACTGTGTATGAACTTGAGACACACCTTGATGACTGGACATCATGGGCGATTGACCACGGAGTGAAACCTGTTGTCATATCATTCATTCGATTCCGTACTGCACTACTGCATGACTTTGACCCACAGAGAGATGTGAACCCATCGCCTCGTAGTTGGGTTGAAGGTGTTGCTGATATGATTGGTATCGTACCACCCGAGGCTGAGTACGAAACATTCAAGGGTGCTGTTGGTGAAGGGTGTGCCGCAGAGTTTAGTGGCTTTCTAAAGATTGAACGTAAGCTACCTAACCCCGACACAATCATACAATCACCAATGAGTGTGGCTGTACCCGATGATCCTGCTACTTGCTATGCACTTACTGGTGCGTTGGGTGACAGAGCAACCACCGAAAACTTTGGTAACATCGTCAAGTATGCAGAGCGTATGTCACCCGAGTTCTCAGTCCTATGTGTCTCGTATGCTAGTCGTAAGAATCCCGACCTTGCATCACATGAGGCATTCACTAAGTGGGCAATCGCTCACCAAGATGTTTTATTTTAGAGGAGGTAACTATGAAACTAAGTGATAAAGCGTTGTTAGTTCAGTTGGGTATATCCCAATGGACTGCAAGAAAGTACGACAAGCGAGCCACCGAACAGGTGGCTCAACAGAATGGTAGTGCAACACAAGCAGGTAGATACAACAAGTCGTTGTTACCTATGAATGATGCACTCAATAACATACATCAGAAGTCTACTCTGATTCGTAAGAAGTTCTATGCGAACACCTTACCTTGGGGTATTGAAGGCACGATGATGTTACCATCTGCTAACTACCTAAACTTTATGACCGAGTTTAGGAAAGAGAAGGGTGACTGGCAATCACTTGTAGATACATTCTACCAAGAGTATCCGAGACTGCATGCAGATGCACAGAGATTCCTTGGTTCTTTGTACAACAAGGCTGACTACCCTGCACTCCATGATATCCAACGTAAGTTTAGTATGGACATGGCTGTGTTTCCAGTACCATCGAATGACTTCCGAGTGAGTATCGGTGATGCTGAGTTGGCTAAGATACAGCAAGATGTTGAGGCACGAGTTGAGAACTCTGCCCAACAAGCTATGCAGGAGGCTTGGCAGAGATTGTATGACCGAGTCAAACACATGGCTGAGAAACTTGCCGACCCTAAGTCTGTGTTCAGAGACACATTGGTAGAGAATACCAAGGAAGTCTGTTCAATACTTAGTCGGCTTAACTTTGCTGACGACCCAAACTTGGAGGCTATGCGTCAACAAGTTGAGGGGAGTTTAGCTAACAACCACCCTGAATCTTTGCGTAATGACCCCGACCTCAGACGTACTAAGGCTGAAGAGGCTAAGGCTATTATGGATAAGATGGGTGCATTTATGGGAGGTAACTAATGGAACTAGAAAGACGTATCGCTAAGGCAAAGACGGCACTCATACTTGAGCATCCGTTCTTTGGTAACTTGGCTATGAACATGCCCTTTGAATTATCAGAGGACATTCCAACTGCGGCTACCAATGGCGAGAGGGTGTTGTTTAACCCTAGCTTTTGTGAGTCCAAGAGTGATGAGGAACTTCTGTTCCTCGTTGCTCACGAGGTGTGTCATCCAATGTTTGAACACATCTTTCGTAAGGGTGACAGAGACCACAAGCGATGGAACTATGCAGGTGATGCTGTGATTAATCCAATGCTACAAGACGAGGGCATTGGTAAGTTTATCGAAGGTGGTGTCATGGACAGAGACCTACTCAAACGAGGTGGTGGTACTACCGATGGTGTCTACAACTTGTTGCCACCTATGCCCGAAGATGGTGATGGTGGGTATGGTGATGGTATGAAACCATATGATGACATCGAAGATGCAGGGGAGGGTTCTTCTCCTGCTGAGATTGAGCAGAAGAAAGCTGACTGGAAAGTTAAGGTAGCACAAGCGGCTCAGTCTGCAAAGATGATGGGTAAACTATCGGCAGGACTTGAACGATTCGTTGGTGACTTGATGAAACCAAGAGTGAATTGGAAAGATGTCATGCAAAGGTTTCTTGTCAAGCAACGAACAGATACTAGGACTTGGGCGAGACCTAACAGAAGGTTCTTGTCACAAGATATGTATCTACCGAGTGTATCGGGTGAGGCTCTAGGTGAACTATGCTTTGCTATCGACACATCGGGTTCGATTGGTGAGGAGGAACTCACTCAGTTTGCGAGTGAGATTATCAAAGTCTACCAAGACTTATCTCCTACCAAGATACACATCATCTACTTTGATTCCGAAGTCTGTCACTATGACTGCTTTGAAGATGATGAGCCAGTCATATCACCACATGGTGGAGGTGGTACTGCTTTCAGTCCTATCTTCAGATACATGCAAGACAAGGACATTGATCCTGTCTGCTGTGTTGTACTCACAGACCTGTGTTGTAACGACTTTGGTGATGAACCTGCGTATCCAGTCCTATGGGTATCCAACGAGAAGGGCGATGCACCTTGGGGTGAGATCGTCTACATGGAGGGGGTAGCTAATGACTGACCAAGAAGTACACAAAGCCTTTGAGTATGCAAGTAAGGAGATACTTGATGGCTATATGTTTATGCACCAAGCCAATGGGTATCTCTATTTTAAACACAAGGTAACTAGAGATTATATAGAGATACCGGATTGGACAATCACTAACCCACAAGGAGGTAACAATGGGTAAAGTTAAGGAACTCTGCATTGATGCAGAGACAATGTTGGTTGAATGCTTAGATGAACTAGGCATGACCAACGACCAAGCGTTCGAGAAGATACGCAAGGAACTAGGTACTATGGCAGAACAACATGCTCGTAGTTTAAGTAATGATTGGAACAAAGGAGAAAGCACATGGCAACAGTAAGATTTTCAGACCAACTGAAAACAGATATCGAGAACAATGCGAAGGCTATGTTCAAAGATAGTATACGAGAGGCAGAGAAGAACTACCCTATGGAATGGGCGAAGAAACTGTATGACAGTTTGTTCTCAGCAGACATCCAAGCAAAGATGAATGCTCTACCCACAGGGTTCTTTGATACGATTGAAAGCCTACCATTGACTGGGTTCAAAGATGCACCCGAAGATGTGTGGCAATCAGCAAATTGTAAGATGTCCGTATGGAAGAATGTAAGTTTGCACTTACAACTACCAAGTCCACTACGATTCCCACCTAAGTCTACATGGCAGAAGGCAGGAGATTGTGGTTACTACATGGACTACAATCGTAACGAGATAGACTTTGGTAACGATAAGTTTGATTGGTTACACGAGCCATTCAAGAAGTATACGCAAGGTATCTTTGAGGCAAACAAAAAAGCTAATGATTTTGTGGAGGGTGTTAGGCAGATAACGACTAGCTATACGACACTAGCACCTGCTCTCAAAGCATGGCAACCCTTGTGGGATTTGCTACCCGATGAGGCTAAGGAACGACACAAGAAGATTACTGAAAGACCAAAGGCTAAGACATCAGAAGAACTTGGCGTGGACTTAAACAGTATGACTGCGGCTGTAACATTTAATAAACTAACAAGAAAGTAGAGGTAACTATGGAAGATACTATAACAAAACAAGAAGTCATTGACTTCATTGTAAAGAAGTCGAAAGACGATAGCCAATACCATACTTGGTTTGACAGCAACAATGGTGGTCGAAGGCTTGATAACTACGATGACTTTGCAAGGGAGTATGCAAGGTGTCGTGACCCAAAGAAAGGTAGGAAGATATCTGCTAGCTTTCGATTGTTCAAGGAACACACAGACGAACATGTTGGTGTAACTTACACTATGCACATTGAAGGGTACGGAAGTAAACCATTCATGCGTATAACACCTGACAACTTAGTGGAGTTTGTATGTACACCCGAGGAAGTCTGGAGGCACTCACAATCGTTAGTGTCCTCTTGCTATCGTTGGATGCCATTCAACATTGAGAGACACAAGAAAGGTTTGTATCGAATCAACCATGTCAAGTCGGTTAACAAGCATGTAATTGAGGCTACAACTACTAAGTACCAACGTCTAATTGAGATGGCTCATGCTCTACCGAATGATGCTGATGAGCATACCATGAAAGACTTAAAGGACAAGGCTTGGTATGGTAGTTATGCTTTGTTCAGCGAGGCTATGCGAGAGTCACCTGCATTCTTTCAAGGGTTAAAGTTCAACATACTTACTGGCGAGTGTCTCAATCGTAGACCCGATGATAAGTTTGTGGAGAAACCCGAAGAACGTAAAGTGTGGAGACAGGCACTAGCTAAGTTCAAGCGAGGTATCAAGGCAAGGGCAAGGGTTCGTGCCTTTGATCCATTGGTTGAGAAAGTGTGGGCAGACAGAGAAGGGCAGAGTATGTACCACCACAAGCAACCCGATTGGTCTAGCAAGGCTTGGCTTGATTTGCTTGAGCATTCAATACGCAACAACGAGTTCTCAAAAGAATTGTTGTTGGGGTTCTGTGCTACACCACCGAGTGGATACTACCAACAATCAAAACCTACGAGCAAGGAAGTGTTCGATGGTGTCCATAAAATACTAACAGATATGTCTACCGAATTGCGTAGAAGATTCAATGTCTTTGAGAAAGAAGGGCATGATGAGAAACGAGGTGATAAGTATACATCGTATCACCATGAAGGTGGCATGAAAATTGAGGAGGTAACTAAATTATGACAGTAATAGCTTGGGATGGAAAGACCCTTGCGACTGACAGAATGGCTAACGATGGCTCTCAGAAATGGGAGTCATCAAAGGCTTGGTATGACACGAGCGAGGGAGAAGTTGTTATCATTACAGGTGTAGGTCTACTAGCTTACATCAAACAACTATCGGAATGGTATACTAAAGGTCTACCTGTAATGCCCGATGTATCACCTAGCATGGCACAACTTATTGTGGTGAAGAAAGATGGACTGTATGAATTACAATACAACCAACTTATCAAACGAGATATGTACTGTGCCTTTGGAGATGGTAAGGACATAGCTATAGGTGCGTTGGCTATGGGTGCATCGGCAGGTCAAGCAGTTAACATTTGTAATCAACACTCTTTACATTGTGGTAAAGGTGTGGAATTATATACTTTACATGGAGGTAACGATGAAGAAAAAGAATGTTGAATACAAAAGAGGTAGGATACTAAAGAAAGCAGACAAGCTGACATCGGTGGACAGACAAGATGACCACGGAGACTTTGCTGATAATGCTAGAGTTACAGCAGAGTTGTGGACTACATATAAGGGGGTTGAGTTTAACCCCCACGATGTACCGATTATGCTAGCCTTACTAAAGATAGCTAGGATAAAGCAGAACCCTAAACATGTGGACAACTATGTGGACATGTGTGGCTATGGTGCATTAGCAGGAGAACAAGTTCCTACTATAAACAAAGGGGGGTCAAGATGAGGGTAATTACTATTGACTTCGAAACATATTATAGTCGTGAGTTTTCCTTATCTAAGATGACTACTGAAGCCTACGTTAGAGACCCAAGGTTTGAGGTCATAGGTGTAGGTGTAAAGGTAGATGATAACCCACCCGATTGGTATAGTGGAGACGATGTTGGTAAGTTTCTAAACTCGTTAGACTATTCGGAAGATGCTATCCTTGCACACAATACTGTGTTCGATGGTGCAATCCTATCTTGGTTGTATGGTATCAAGCCTAAGTTTTGGTTAGATACTTTATCTATGGCTAGACCTTATCATCACTCTACTGTGGGAGGTTCTCTCAAGGCTCTATCAAACTTCTATAAACTCGGACAGAAAGGGGATGAAGTTGTACAAGCATTGGGTAAGAAACGTAAGGACTTCTCACCACAAGAACTTGACAGGTATGCTGACTACTGTTTGCAGGATGTAAACTTAACATACAAACTATACAAGAAACTTAGACCTAAAGTACCTGTGTCTGAGTTAATGATTATTGACCAAACAATTCGTATGTATACTCAGCCTACTATTGTATTGGACAGGGAGGTTTTATCTACTCATCTTCAAAAGGTTAAAGAAGATAAGAAGAAACTTATAGAGTCATTAACACTTAAAGGTTTGAGTGAGGACAGAGTTAAGAAGGCTCTTATGTCTAACCAAATCTTTGCAAAGATACTAGAAACTGTTGGTGTGGAAGTACCAATGAAGACTAGCCTACGCACAGGTAAAGAAACATTTGCTTTTGCAAAGACAGATAAAGAGTTTACTGCTCTACTAGAACATCCTAACCCAAAGGTTCAAGCACTGGTGGCGGCGAGACTAGGCACGAAGTCTACCATCGAAGAAACTAGGACTGAGAACTTAATAAAGGTTGCAGACAGGGGAGCATTACCTATCATGCTCAACTACTATGGCGCACACACAGGAAGATTTAGTGGTGGAGATAAACTTAACCTACAGAATCTACCTAGAAATGGTGCAATCCGTAAGGCTATTACTGTACCCGAAGGTGATGTGATGATTGCTTGTGACTCGTCACAGATTGAGGCTCGTATGGTTGCTTATATCGCAGGACAAGATGATCTTGTGCAAGCATTCCGTGAGGGTAGAGATGTGTATAGTGAGTTTGCTACTGAAGTCTATGGCAAGAAGGTAACAAAAGATGATAAGATACAAAGGTTTGTAGGTAAAACTTGTATCCTTGGACTCGGGTATGGCATGGGTCATGTAAAGTTTAGAGCCACTCTTGCTCTTGGGCAAGGTGGTATTGCTGTTGATATAGATGAGAACGAGGCAATAAGAATTGTAAACTTATACAGACAGAAGAACCATAACATAGTATCACTATGGAATAAATGTGGTCATGCTCTTACAGGCATGGTCTCGGGTGCATCGGGTAGCATATGTAATCTACTTCCTTATGATAAGGATGGGATAACTTTACCTAATGGACTAAAGATAAAGTACCATGCGTTGCGTAATACTTCTGATGGATTTGAATATATATCTGACGCTAGAACTTTCCGTAAACTAACACAGCAAAGACTCTTAACTGGTGAGCAGAGTAAGATAGACTGGACTAGAATATACGGAGGTAAAGTTACAGAGAATGTGGTTCAAGCCTTGGCAAGAATCGTAGTCGCAGAACAGATGGCATCAATCGGGCAGTCATATCATGTTGCATTTCAAGTACATGATGAAGTGATTATCACGACCCGGGAACACGACACGCAACACGCAAGAGAACTCGTTGAGAGAAGAATGTCAACTGCTCCCCGCTGGGCAAAGGACTTACCTGTTGCTTGTGAATCGGGTGTAGGTTATAATTATGGAGACGCAAAATGATAAACGAAAATGATATACCTAAAGAATTACAGGTACTAAAAGATAAAAAAGTAAGAGTGCTTGAGATACTTGGTAAAGTTCAAACTGCTATACAAGAGACAGCTACAGTAGAAGAAGTTCTTGTAATGGTAAAGTTAGATGGTGAGTATGTAAGGTTTTCTAGTATGCTAGATAACAGTACAGAAACCATAGCTATACTTGAGATGCTCAAGCATGATATAATAAGGAGGATGTCTACATGACAAATATATCACACTCATTCTCTGCTATTAAGATGTATGAGAATTGTCCTAAAAGATACTACCATCAAAGGATAACTAAAGAAGTAAAAGACACAGGTAGTGATGCCACTATATATGGTGAGAGAGTACACGAGGCACTTGAACATCGACTAGGTAAACAAGTGGAACTACCTACTGAATCACAATCATATGAACCTCTATGTAAAAGCATAGAGGATATGGGTGGAACTTTACAAGTGGAGCAGAAGCTCACGCTGAATGAAAACCTTACACCAACAACTTGGTGGGAGAAAGACGCATGGCTACGATCCATCCTTGATGTCTTAATTGTATTTGAAGATAAAGCTATCGTCATGGATTGGAAGACAGGTAAACGAAGACCCGACTTTGCACAGCTAGAGATGTTTGCACTACAGGTATTCAGTCACTTCCCCAATATTAAAAAGGTTCAGTCAACCTTTGTATGGCTAAAGGATATGGCATTAGATTCCCACACATACACTAGACTAGATGCAGAAGATATGTGGGTAAAGTTACTAAGTAAAACAGAAAGAATTAACCAGTCAGTTGCAAACAATAACTGGCCGCCAAGACCTAGTGGTCTATGTAGATTCTGCCCTGCAAAAAATATTTGTGAATATTCTTTAAATTAAAGTTGACATCTCTGTAAAGAAAGACTATATAATATGAGTACCCCCGAAGGGAAAATTAAACGTTGGTTAGATAAAGCACTTAAAGAACATGGTGTTTGGTTTTACAGTCCTCAAGCAGGGCCATTCGGTAAGGCAGGTATACCCGATAGGGTAGCCATAGTTAGGGGTAGATTTGTAGGTATAGAATGCAAGGCTGATAAAAGTAAAAAGCCGACTGCGTTACAGACCATAACGATGAAGGAGATAGAGATGCAAGGTGGCAAATGTTTTTTAGTTTACGATAAAGAAACTATACAAGAAGTAGTAAGTTATATTGAGAGCGACCAATGATTGTTATTGAACAAGCAAAGGCGATTGCTCTTAATCCAAAGCATCCCAATCGGATTTTACAAACGATACCTACAGCACGCATGCTAAAGTATGACGGAGCAGAACTCGTTGTAGCACCACACAAACTTGACGAAGTAAAGGTACTAAGGAACTTAGGATTCCAAGTACCATCACCGATCCTACATTATTATAATTGGACAGGTAGATACACACCTTATGAACATCAGAGAATGACTTCTGCTTTCCTTACAATGCACAAGAAAGCATTGGTACTTAATGAGATAGGTACAGGTAAAACACAGTCAGCTTTGTGGGCATCAGATTATCTTATGGAAATAGGAGAAGTTAAGAAGGTTCTAATTATATCTCCCCTATCTACATTAGAAAGAGTATGGGGTGATAGTATCTTTATGAACTTCCCTAATAGAAAGTCAGTAACCCTACATGGTACAAGTGCTAGGCGTAAGAAGTTACTCAACACAGATGCAGACTTCTACATTATTAATCACGATGGTTTTAATATCATAGCTGAAGATGCTCTTAATATGTTTGACCTTGTCATTGTAGATGAGGTTGCTGTTCTTAGAAACCCCTCGACAAATAGATTCAAAGCGCTCAGGAAATTCATGGACAAACATCCTAGAACTCGTTTGTGGTTGATGACAGGTACACCCACCCCGAATGATCCCACCGATGCTTGGGCATTAGCAAAGCTAGTAGGTAGTCCATACTGCACCAAAACATATACTGCTTTCAAAGAAGCGGTGATGATGAAGATAGGTCAGTGGAAGTGGATACCACGACCCGAATCAATAGAGATAGTTAAACACATCTTATACCCTGCCGTCAGATATACTAGAGAGGAATGCTTAGACTTACCCGATACAATATATCAGACAAGGAAGGTTGACCTTACTGCTGAACAGAAGAGTCACTACACCAAGATGCTTAGACATTTTGTTTTAGAACTTGAGGAGGAAGGAACAATCACTGCTGTTAATGAGGCGGTCAAGCTACAGAAACTTATACAGATAAGTTGTGGTGTAGTTTACGGAGACGATGGACGCCATGTTGAAGTTGATTGTTCACCAAGAGTTAAAGTAGTGAAAGAAATTATAGAAGAAGTAGGAGGTAAGGTTATAGTTTTTGTTCCCTTAACAGGAACATTAAACATGCTGGAAAGAGAACTCTCAAAGACTTGGGATGTAGCAGTTGTGAATGGGCAGGTATCTGCCTCCAAACGAAATGTTATCTTCCATGATTTTCAAGAGTCAGTAAATCCACATGTACTTATTGCTCACCCTGCAACTATGGCACATGGTCTAACTCTTACCTCCGCATCTACTGTGGTGTGGTATGGGCCAGTGACAAGCAACGAGCAATACATTCAAGCGAATGGTCGCATTGAAAGGATAGGTAAGAAATTCTCTTCCAACGTCATACACATCGAGTCAACAGACTTGGAGTATAGGATGTATGAGAGACTTAAAAACAAACAAAAACTACAGGGTCTTTTACTAGACCTTATACAAAAGGAAACGAGGTAACTATGGAACTAACTACAGATAAAGTTATTGCCACATACCTCAAGTTAAGAGGACAGAAGGAGGCTATAGAATCTGAGACTAAAGAAAAGGTTGCAGATATAAAAGCTAATCTTCTTAAACTTGAAGCGTGGCTAAAAGAAAAGATGGATGCAGAAGGGGAGACTTCTAAGAAGACACCCTTTGGTACTGCGTTCATAACGACTACCGACTTTGCCCAAGTGGGTGATTGGGATGCAGTCTTGAACTTCATAAAAGATAATGAAGCGTGGGATATGCTAGAGAAAAGAGTCAGTAAGACAGCAGTGCGTGGTTATATTGACCACAACAAAGCTGTACCCGATGGTGTTAATTATGGCACACGAATAGATGTCAATGTTCGTAAGCCTGTCAACAAGGCAGACGACTAATGATTGCACCAAAGATATCTATCAAAGGATCACAATTCCGCATCGTCAATAAAGACGAGGAGACTGCACTAGACGATAGTATAGATGTAGTTATTGTCGGTGCTAACCCAAAACTTTCTAAGTCTTGGTACGCTGAAGAGTGGTCTGAAGATAGTCAATCATCCACACCCGATTGCTATTCACTAGATGGTATGTACCCAAGTAAGAACAGTCATGCCATGCAGAATGACATGTGTGTTTCTTGCTCCCAAAATGCTTGGGGGTCTAGGACTACACCTACAGGGAACAAGGTTAAGGCTTGCGTTGATCAGAAACGATTAGCAGTTGTCTTAGCTAATGGGCCCTTTAGTGAAGCATACTTACTACAAGTTACTCCTGCGTCTTTGAAGAACTTGAATGCCTATCAAAAAGAATTGTCCATGCGTGGTATTGCACCCGAGATAGTACGGACAAGGATATCATTTGATACACTAGCGGCTTTCCCGAAACTAAGATTTAGTTTTCGTGGATTCAATAGTGATACAGATCAGAAGGATGTCGATGAGCATTTGGGGACTAAGCAGACTAGGATTGTTACAGGAGAACTTGCTGTTGAAACTCAACAATCCGACCATTCACTAGACGAGTACGGTTTTGTCGAAGAGGATGGCTTTATATTAACTAATGAAACCTAGGAGGTTCAGATGAATAAAACTTTTACAACCGCAAAAGGCGTTGCTTACTATCCGTATATCAGCGCACCCGACACTAAATTTGATGAGCAAGGACACTATAAAGTTAACCTTTGTTTATCAGAGGCAGAGGCTCAACCAGTCATAGAACTAATAAAGCAGACTGTAGTTGAAGGCATTAAGGCTTTGAAGAAAGACAAGCCTAACATGGAAATCAAGCAAGCACCTTTACCATTCAGTAAAGAACTAGATGATGATGGCAATCCAACAGGTAATGTGATTGTTAAATTCAAATCTAAAGCCGCATATAAACCTGCTGTCTTTGATAGCAAAGGTAACATGATGACTAAGTCTAACATCTATGGTGGCTCAGAAGTTAAGGTGAATGGTTCATGTGCTTTCTTTCATACAGCTATGATCGGTGCAGGTGTATCAATCAGACTTAGAGCAGTACAAGTTATCCAATATGTTGAGGGTGCGAGTGGTGCTAATAAGTTTGGCTTTGATGAGGTAGACGGATTCACTGTAGAGGAAGATGTTTTCACAAGTGAAGCGACTCCCGCTGCAGCTGCAGTCGAGGAAGCACCTGCTCCTACCGCACCAAAGGTAGTGCAAGCTATCAAACCTGTAGAGCAAGTTAAACCTGTTGCAGTACCAAAGCCTGTCGAAGAACCAAAAGCAGTGAAGACTGTCAGTGGTGCTGATGACCTAGCCGCAGAGATTGCACAGCTAGTAGGAGACATTGACAATGGCTAATATACCACCTCTTGATTTCAAGAAAGTGGAAGCCTTACGAAAGCATATGCTTTTAACTACAAGCAATATGTCAGAACTCCTTGGTGTGTCTCGTATGACTTATTATGGATGGGTGAAAGGTAACCAAATCCGCAAGAACAATGATAAGAAAGTAAGGCTCACACTCAAGGAACTTCTTGATATAATGACAGATGGGTGGCCTGCACCCGATGTCATAGCGATGGAACAGAAGTATAGATTCCAAAGGCTTCTTGAGGTTATGAATAAAACAGAGTAAGATAAATTAGGAGTGGAGTCTTAGGACTCCCTCCTATAACAAAGGTAGGTAGATATGAACACGCTAGAGTTTCTCAAGCGAGTCCTACCGATAGAAGGTTTTTATGTAACCACTGTGATCAACCAAGATGGTCGTAAACAGGGTTTCTTTGATTCGGTAGAAGAACTTGCACAGACATGTGAAAGATTGGATAGTACAGGTAACAATACTTATTTTGCTATATCGTCTTTCAACGCTAAAGGTAATAGAAAACAAGATAATGTTAGAGCCACAAAGGTTGTAGCAATAGACGTAGATTGTGGTGAAGGTAAACCATATCCGTCATGGAAGGAAGGACTACAAGCACTAGGTAAATTTGTAGACACAATGCGATTACCCAAGCCGATGATTATATATTCGGGTAATGGGTTGCATGTGTATTGGATACTAACAAAAGAATTAGAACCACAAGAGTGGAAACCCCTAGCCAATGCTATGAAACAAGCGGCTTTGGATAAAGAGTTTAAGATAGATGCAGGACTTACAGCCAACAGTGCGTTGGTACTAAGACCAGTTGGTACACACAATCCTAAGAATGGTAACGAAGTAAAACTTTTAGTAGACGCAGAACCTGTAGAGGTTTCTAGTCTGAAAGAATCTCTATCTTATTTCTACAACGCCGCACCCGGGGCGCAAGAAGGTCACACTCGTGACAATACGTTGTTAGAAAATTTAGTATCTAAACAGGAGTTCCCACTTGCAGTTGGATCAATCGTAGCATCTAAATGTAAGCAGATAGAATGGGCGATAGATAATCAAGACAAGGTGGATGAACCACTATGGTATGATCTTATAGGGGTTGCGGCTTTCTGTAATGATGCAGAGAAGACAGCAGTCGAGTGGAGTCAGAGGCATCCTAAGTTTGATTACCATTCTACAATAAGCAAACTCAATCACTGGAAAGATTCTGCTACTGGCCCAACAACTTGTAGTAAGTTTGATATAGACAGACCGAACGGGTGTAGAGGATGTGTATACAAAGGGAAGATAGGCTCACCTGCTAGACTAGGTGTTCAGTATCAAGAAGCACCACTATCAGCAGAAGCACCCGACTCTCAAGCTAATCAGATTCCAATACCTAAACCATTCAAGCGAACACAAGATGGTATAAAAGTTACCATAGATGATACAGATATAGATGTTTGTAAGTTTGATATATACCCAGTCAGCTATGGACTAGATGAATCACTAGGGTATGAGACAGTTAGATATCATTGGAATAGACCACACATGGGGTGGCAAGACCTTGTGCTACGACAAGCATACCTAACGGATGGCAATCGTGAGTTCTCTACAGCTATAGCGGATCAAGGGATTGTATTATATAACAAGAAACAAACGGAGTATTTTCAACTTATGTTAAGAACTTATATGGATGAGTTGAGGCAGATTCGTACTATGACTAACCTCTACTCAACTATGGGTTGGAAAGAAAAGAATGCGGCATTTGTCTTAGGCGATACACTTCTAAAGCGTACAGCAGAAGGAGTGACAGAAGAATCAATTAGTCTTGCATCGGGTATACAAAAGCAAGGTGCAGACTTATACAACACTAAGGGTGATGTAGACCAGTGGATAAACCTAACATCAGTATTAGAAAAGGCTGATCTTAAATCTCATATGTTTGCATTAGGTGTAGGTTTCTCTGCACCACTATATAATTTTACAGGTCTCAAAGGATTGACTGTATCTCTATATGGGCCAACAGGTGGAGGTAAAACACTAGCACAGTATTGGGTGCAATCAATATATGGTAACCCCGACAAGCTACACTTTGCGGCTAAGTACACACAGAACAGTCTTTTCGCAAGGCTTGGTACATATGCTAATCTACCACTAACAATAGATGAAGTAACTATGATGCAGGATAAAGAGGTCGGCGACTTCTGCTATTGGGTATCACAGGGTAGAGATAAAGCTAGACTCAATCGTAACGCAGAGGAAAGAGATGCTAAGACTTGGGCAACACCAGTAATAGTATCCACCAACAAGTCTCTACAAAGTAAACTTATAGCATCTGGTCTGGACACAGACGCACAGATGGCTCGTCTACTAGAACTTACTGTACCATCTGCACCTATATTTACTCGAGGGTCTGAAGCAGGTAGAAAAATATATGAAGCTATCCACTCTCACTATGGGATTGTAGGTAAGAAATTTATTATAAACTTGTTGTCAATGGGTGAAGAAGGAATCCAATCTGCTATTGCAGAAGCATCAGAAAATTTTGCTAAGAAGTATAAAGCTAAGTTTAGTGGCGAAGAAAGATACTGGGAACAATCTATTGTACTGGCAGACTTAGGTATGAAGTTAGCTAGCGAATGGGGTCTGATTAAGTTTGACTACACTCAAGCTACTGAATGGGTACTATCACAAATAGGTGCTATCCGTAGGACAGTACAAGAGAATCAAGTTGATTGCTTTGATCTTGTTGCAGAGTACATGGCTGATTCTGCTGATACATCTGTTACTGTCATGCACACAGTAGGGCAGAAAGCACAACCCGACTTTGCAAGGATACCAAGAGGCGACATAAGAATTAGATTAGATGTATTCCGAAAGTCTCCAGCCGAAGTTTTTGATAAGGGTACAATGATGATAGATCGTACTCACTTTAGAAAGTGGTTGTCTATGCGAGGAGCTGACTACAAAACATTCAAACAGGAACTTGTTTCAGAGAATGCGTTGGCTACACCTAGATCTGAAAAAGCGTCACTTGGTAAAGATACACCAATCAAACTAGCACAGACTTATGTTGTAGGATTTAACTTAACGCATCCAAGATTCCAAAGCCTACTTGAGAATGCAGATGTAGTAGCTGACGATATATCATACGGACAGTTGCAGGTGGTGAAAGATACAGAACTTTAAGAAGATAAAACTACCTAATGGTAGATACTTATATCTTAGGTTGGATACGCCACCATACAAGTTTGCACACCCTAAAACAATACATCGTATAAACAAAGCATTGATGAGTTCAAAGAGAATTATGGCAAAAAGGAAGGAGATGCTAGAAAAACAAGCCGTTTTAAGCGCCGTACAGAGGGGTGAAGACCCTTCTAGGTAGTCTAGCTACCCCTTAATTTTCTTAGTTATCCACAAATATATAGCATAAACAGAAAAAAAGTATATAGTTGCAACCCCTATATCTAGGAGATGTTCACGCATATGGTAGATAAATTCTATGCCTGCTTGGACATCACTCATACCCTCGGGTGTATCTTCTATTGTGATGTTGCCTAGTGTTCCATCTTCATTAAAGTCTACAGCAATACGTTCTGCTTCACCAATCCCATTGTCTACGATCTCGGTTTCCTCAGACATTAGTTTGCTTCAACTCCATAGATGTCTAGCAACTCGTCTACTGTAGGTCGTATAGTTTTTGGTGCAAACTTCTTGTACCTGTTGATGCTGTTCTTCTTAGCAGACTTCAGTGATTTGTTTGATGAGGCAACAAAGTCTTTAAAGTAAAACTCTGTTCCTTTATTTTCTCTGTTCCATTCTTTTACGAAGTTTAAGATTCTACGAACTTCTCCTCTATCACCTTCCATCTTAGCCTTGATGTATGCTTGACGATAGTGAGCCTTCATGTCCTGTACATAAGCCTGTGATTGTTTTGTCATTCTAATGATATCGTTCTGTACCATAACTTGGTATGGGTAAAATCCTAACATCCTAAATACAGAAGTTGCTACACCCACCTCGTTATCTAGGACTGTACCATCGGCTCTAGTAATCTTCCCATCATGTAGATAAGTCATACCATCGACCAAACCTCTTACAGCAGAAGATGGTACATCTCTTAGTATATCTGTAAATCGTGTCGTGTCATCCTTGAGGCCCACAGTCTCTGCTCCGTACCTGAGAAGTTGTGCTCCTGTGCCAAACAATCCTGTCATCCCAGAGAACACTGGCCCAAAGAAGTTCTCTGCTTCTCTCCAATATTCACCTGCATGACTCTTTGCTTTGAAAGCACCCGACAACGGAATCAAATCACCAAAGCCTAACCTTGTGGATATCGTTGCACCAGTATACTTGTCAAGAACTCCTCGCATGAATATCGGTGATGCGCCGGGGATAAAGGCATCAACAAGTCGTGCAGTTTCTTCCTCTATACTTTTCATTTTAATGCCAAACTTCTGAGCAAGCGTATCAATCAAGTCCATTATATCATCAGCAAATGGTAGTCCTTTCATACCCGACATTAAGAACAACATAGTCAGCATAGCTAACCTGCCCTTCTTATCCATGCCTTTCATCAACTGTACGCTAATAATGACGAACTGTTTATACATGAAGATATACTGTGCTACGTTTCCTCTAGCCATCTCGGGTCTGTTATACATAGCGTATTCACCCTGTGATGTATTCACTGCCTTCGTTGCAAACTCTTGTGCTTGAAGCTGTATCTCTGCTCGGTCTTCAACCGGAAGGTTATTGATATTAGTTCCATACCTACTGTCAGCAAGTATTCTTTCTCGCTCTAGTCTATATGATGCAAGGAATGTAGAACGTCTGTTAAGTTGTTCTGTGTATGAAAAAGCAATCATCCATGTTTTAATTAAACCATTAAAATTATTACTAGACCTACCACCCCTTGAAGTTCCTACGAGTGCGTTGAACTGTGCAGCTTGAAGCACACCTGCACCAGTAGCATCTAACATAGCAGCAGCTTCATCTGGAGATAGACCATGTTGTTGCTGTAATCTATCAGCCTCTGCCTGTAGTGTAGGGTCTCCAGTCGGGTTAGCTACTCGTACCATATAGTCATAGTTAGCAAGTTTACCATTACCTGCATTATAAGCAGCTCTACTCATAGCACCCGCAGATTTAGCAAACCCAAAGCCACCACCATAGCCTCTGTTTGGATTGTAACTACCAAGATAAGGAATGGTATGTGTAATCATGGACATCATGTTCACAGCAGCAGTTGCTATAGAACCACCAAGTTGTAGTAATACAGCATATAGTTTAAACCTAGATCCTATTTCGCCAGATAGTATATCCTCTGTAGAATTAGATATGTTTGCTGCTTCTGCGTAGAAAGATAATAATTTTTTAGCTTCTTCTCTATAGTCTTCACCACGACCTTCGTTTGGTATTGCTTTACCATTTCTATCTTTGGCTTGAGCAGCACCTATATCAGCAGAGAAACTGTACTGATAAGCATAAGCATCGTATTCTTTTCTAGCTGCTTCTCTTTGTGCTTCTGTACCTCGTGTTGTAGCTTCTTCTAACTGCTGTAGTTTATTGGGGTCACCTCTAAACTTAGCATCATCTGCCATAATATCATTTAGCTGCCATGAGTAAGTAATTTTACCTGCTACATGCGCCTGTGTTTCTAGGTGTTCTGCGTTACTTCTAACAACATCTTTATCCCAACCGGGATTACCTGTTCTTTGGAGGCTTTTCTTTCGTGCAGTAGATTCAGTATTAGTAAGAGCTGTGACAATACGCTGTCGCTCTTGTGGTGTAAGACCAATATCCAAACGCTGAACAATACTCATAAATTCTGTAAGATTCATAGAATCAGTAAGTGGTTGTGATTGTCTAGCCTTGGCTACCTGAGCTTGGAATACTACCTTACGAGCTTGTCCATCGCTGTCACGCATATTATATACGATTCGGCTAGACTTATCATCAGCTACCATACCTTGTAGGTCTGTTGCCAAATCTTTTGCATCTTGTTCGCTCTCAGTTTGAAAGTATGGCATAGAACCAGCGTATGTTTCTTCCAACCTAATAGCCTGACCTGTAGTTGCATCATATGCTTGTAGACGAGTTTGCCATTTGCCTCGTCTAGCAAATCTTACATATCCTTGTGCGAGTGTGGCTCTTGCATCAAAGTCTGCTTTGATAGCTCTTTGGTCTAATATAAATAAATTTTGGATAGCATTAGTTGCATTGAACGCAACATCTTTTTTAAACTGTAAGTCTCTTAGTTGTGGGAGAGCAGCTATAATATCTCTGTATCTATCAGTTTGAAATTCTGCAGTTTGGTCAAAAGTTGGATTACCATCAGCATCTGTGCTTCTACCAAACCAATCATCTACTTTTTTATCTTCCCATAATGCTCTATTAATTTGTGATAAAAACTTATTAGCTTTTTCTGTAGACGCATCAATAGGCCCGTCTATTCCAGCGTTTTCTTGATATAGATTAGAGTACTCCTCAATAATTCTCTCAAATATTTGGATGTCTTCATCAGTAGGTCTCTTACCAGTTACACCAACGAACTGTTTAAAGTTTTCTAGTGCTTGTTTTCGTTGCCCAAGGACTGCATCTATATTAGCTTGAAGTACATCAATAGCTGACTGTGCTACAGCAGACCTGTTCTCTGAATAAATACGCCATGTATTATCAGTAACAGTAAAAGTTTTAGGCATGTCTTGGCCCATAGAATTTTGAACAGTAAACCCTGCTTCAAACTCTTCACGGGATACCATACCCATTTCTTCTAGTTGCTGACGAACATCAGGATTTATTTGTGGGTTACCAGATTCTGCACCTTGCATTAGTTTATCCAAGGCTTGGATAACTTGGTCTCCATTTTGACCTTTTCTTAGCAGCGCACCATAAGCAAGCATCTCACCTGCCTGTTGTAATTCTTCTTGAGTTGGGCCTTTACCAACACCCATCCAATCAGGAGTATGAGTAAATGCTGTAAGCCTTTCATACTCAGACATCATACGTCTTGTCTTACCAGATTGAAGCTGAAAGATTTTAAATATTAAAGACAAGCCTTCACTACGTTGAGCTTTGTTATCAAGAGTCTGGACAGTCTCAGCCATCTCAGCAAAAAATCTACTTAATGATTTACCTTTACCTCTTGGTAGTTTTCTTACTAATTCATTAACACTATCAAAACCACCGAATCTACCTGACCTACGATTAAGACCATCGGCTTGGAAGAAGTTAG
>Ga0209631_10001537_pt1 | contig 29485 bp, 28 predicted proteins | sample COG_08_FD_184752 | JGI IMG/M metagenome (GOLD analysis project Ga0209631, IMG submission 184752) | Pelagic Microbial community sample from North Sea - COGITO 998_met_08 (SPAdes) (version 2) | ecosystem: Environmental > Aquatic > Marine > Neritic zone/Coastal water | place: Helgoland, sampling... | reverse complement strand
TGATTACATTAAAACTATTTCTTCCAAATATGAAAACTTAATAAAAAATGATACTGTTATCATTTATTCAACAATTGATAATAAATTTTATTACAGGTCAGAAGCAATCAAATATATTCTTTTAAATCTTAATATATCATTAAAAGTTTTTGGACTATTGTTTTATCTAATCCCAATCAAGCTTAGGGATTGGATTTATAATCTAGTTGCAAAATATAGATATAAAATATTTGGCATAACAGAATTTTGTTCATTTAAAAATAACATTAAAGATGAGAGATTTATTCCATAATTTTAATGAGGATATCTTTTTTTATGTTTTTCATCTCTTCAGAAATTTTCCCTCGATTCATGAAAAGTTTTTTTATCTCCTGAGAGTAGTTATTTTGTAATATTTTCAATCTACTAATTATTTCAAAAGATATATTTTTTTCAATATTAATTGATGAATTTTCTAGCTCTAAGCTCATAAGTAACTCATGATATTTATGATTCCAACCAATCACGATAGGGTATACGTTACTATTAATGGCCATAACTACTCCATGAAATCTTGATGTAATGCATACATCGAGGGTTGAATAGATATTTTTTAATTCTTCAAGACTAAGGTCTTGATTAATAATTTCTATATTATCTCTTTTGATCTTAGGAGCTATGTTGTTAATTATTGATGAGTCGTCAAATGTACCTTTCTCGCTGTTAGTTGAATATGATTGCGGAAATAAAATTAATTTATACCCAAGTTTGCTTATGTCATTAATTAAATTAATTAAAAAACTTTCGTAGTCAAGATTTTTTTCCACAAAGTATTTTTTGATCACAATACTCGGATTTATTCCTATTCTATATATATTAGTTTTTGGTTCACTCAAATCAGCATCTTCTAGAAATCCCAGATCTGATGATGGAATAAATTCTAAATTTAGATTCTTTAAAACTTCGCTTGAATGGTCACCCCTTGAATAAATAGATGAACACTTACCTAAAAAAAACGAGGCTATTTTTTTATAGTAGTTTGATTGAATAGGACCAATAGATTGAGGAAGTTTTATGATTTTAGATTTACAGTAGTAAGGAATCAAAATTGTTAAGGAATTATAAATTAAGTATTTTAGTCCTCGATCTTCCACAAATGTAATTCCAGAAATATCTAAAGTTACTTTTGAGTCTTTCAGTGAGTTTAAAATCGAATTTTTTTTTATTGGAAATAAGATTAAGAATAAACTTTTAAGAATTTCGATAGTTGACCACTTAATTATCTCTACAGAAAGATTATTGGTCTTTAAATTATTACAAATAAAGCTTGTATCTTCATTCGGAAAGGGAGTAAATATATATATCTTTTGATAAGTTTTACTACTTATTAAATCAAGAGAATGATTTAGCATAAGAAGAGCGCCTTTGTTTCTAGCATTACCACCAATTATTGATATCGAATGTTTATCTCTCAATTAAAGAATGCTTATTTCTTTCAATAATAGAATTTAATGTCTCAATTCTATAATTAATTAGATTTTGATTAAGTAATATAGCGATAAGAAGTAGGAATAAAATTAAAAATGTTCCAAAGATTAATGATTGTATATTTCCAGTATTGTATCCAGTCTGAAAATACGGAATAAAGAATCTACTTAGAGTTGCGATTGATAATATTAATAAAGCTGAAAGGCTGTAGAAGACTACTTTATTTCGAAAGTATAGAAAAATACCTAAATATACGATACCAACTGTTTTTTTAATATAGTCAAAACTAGACTTCACCAACCTAGAAGTTCTAGTTTCTCGAAAGAAATTTAAAGGCATTGTGCCAATAGTTAAGTTTTTAATTTTACACTGCAGCAGAGTTTCAATTGTGTATGTATATTTATTGACTACATGTAATTGATGGATGGCACTTCTTGAGTAACCCCTAAATCCTGAAGTTACATCTTTTAATTTTGATCCTACAAGTTTAGAAATTATTGAACTCCCTAGCTTTTGAAAAAAAATTTTTGTTTTTGAGAAATGATTTTCATTATTAAAATTTCTTTCTCCAATAACAATATCTTTATTTGTTTTTACTAACTTATTAAAAAGTTCATCAATTTGGTTTTCTGGGTACTGCATATCCGAGTCGTACACAATCAAGAAATCATAAGAGTTATCTTTTGCAAAAGTCAAAATACTATTGAATACTGCTGATAATCCAAAATTACTTAAGCTTGAAAGAACAAATTCTACCTTTGATTTTCGAATTTTATCAAGGCTATTGTCACTACTACCGTCATTTACAACCAGGATATCATGGTCAGCAGTAAAGTTTTTTCGAATTGATTCAATGCATTCATCAATAACTTCTGATTCATTAAAACAAGGTATTGCAATTAAAGTTTTCAAGGCTATTTAATAATACCAAAAAAAGATTTTTTCATCTAAAAATAATAGACTACCTTTTGTTTAGGTTATATATATAAAAGTATTGATTTTTGATTACTAAAAAATTAGCAGAATTGTCTACTGCTGATTCAGAAATATAAAAATCATAAGTAGCGGATAATTCTTCCAAACTAGCACCACCCCAATGTTCTAAGACTTCAAAATTTCCAATATACGTTACATTATTTCTTGGGATGTAGCCCACAGGGCTCCATGCGACCTTATATTTAAAATTATTCTTTTCAGTATATTCATCACTAATATGCTCTAATACATTTTCAATATCATTTATTTTTTCACCAATTGGAAGTTCATTAATAGTTGAATTTATTTTTTGAAAGTTATAAATTGAACCGGTACTTATTACAAATAAGATAACAAAAATTGTTAGATATTTAAAAACATTTAATTCTCTTAAAACAATAATACAACTAATTATCAAAAGATATATAGGTTGAAATAGATAACTTGGAAAATTTCGCTCAACAAAAAATAGTATATAACTCAGATTAATTAAACCACTTAAACAGATTATAAATTCTATGTATTGTTCTGAAGAATAACTGGTTACAAGAGTTTTTAAACTTAAAATTAATACTATTAAAAATAATATAAATAAGAAAACTCTATTAATTTTTAAGTAATCGCTTATAAAACTTAACCATCCATTTGAGTATTGAGTATCAAAATATTCCACCTGTCCCCATTTAGCTTGACCAGTTATCCAAGATAAATATAATTTCTGAAAATTAGGAAAAGATGAAGATATAGGTGGAATAATTAGTATCGGATTTGAAATAAAGAAACCGGTCATGAAAAATAAAAAATTTTTAAACAAAGTTTTCAAGCCTTGTAAGTCTTTTATAAAGTAGACAAATAAAAAGGGTATAAAGATAAACAGTGCACTTATTTTTGTTCCATAGGCAAGGCCAAATAGAATAAAAGTTTTGTTGAAATCTTTTTTTTTGTAACTTAGTAAAGCTAATAAAGACAGTACTAAGGCCAATATATCAGGTTTGGGTATAGATAATAAATAATGCGAACCTGGTATGGAGATCACAAAGAGTAAAACTAATAAGTAATTTTTTTTATCAACTAAAAACTTTGTAACTATACAAAGTCCAATAAAGAGTGTTATATTTAAAATTCTTGTTGCCGTTATCAGAATATTGTCGCCTAGTAAAATAAATGGTCCAATCATTAATGAGTAAACATTTGACCATATTCTCCCATATCGAAGATCTCCACCATATGAGAATTCAATCATAAAGATTAATATATTTTTTAATAACCCATCTTCAATCATGTAAAATCTATCGTATCTGTCAAAAAGTAGCCATTGATTGTAGATATCATCAATAATTATTCTTTCATCCATAAAAAGGATTTCATAAGAATTGTGAAAAAAAGCTTGATAGATAAATGCACCTAAATATAGAAATATAAAAACTCTTAATATCAAATTTTTAGATAGAGTCATTTAACCCATTTATTTAGCATGGAGATGTCTGCCATTACAGCAGTGATGCTAATCTCACTATTTTGAATCAGTTCATTGTATAATGGAATATCATTTTCCCTACCCCATCTATCTGGTGAAACCAAACAAGTTTTGAATGAGTTCAATTCACTACCCAGAGGTGGAAGTATATTAAAAGTATCAACCCAAACCCAATCAACCATTTCAGTGAAATTTAAAACGGTTTGAATGGATTCAAATTCTGAGTACCTTACTGACAAAAATTTTTTATATTTACTGTAATTCTTTGTCACAAAAGGAATTTCAATATCTAGAAGAAAAAAGTTTTCTGTTTTTTTTGAAATTATATCAATAACTTCTTCTTCAATACCAGATTCCTTGATATTAGCGATTATAAAAGCATGATCAAATTTGTCTAAATATTCATAGAGAGTTGTTGCTATATCTGAAATTGGATCGTGAGAAAGTATAATCTTTCCCTCGACACCCATTCTCAAGTCAATTTCTACCCCATAATCTTTTGGGACGGCATTCAACTCATCTATAGTATTTATTTTATGTGCTATGAGCTTCATAGTTTATCCTAGGTTATTAAAAACAATTGTAATTAGAGTTTTAATTAATAATAATAAATATAATTAAGACATGTTAGATGATTCAAAAATAAGAAAATCAGTTTATACAACCAATTTAGAATTAAGTAAGTCTTCGCTTGTGATACAGAATTTTGGCAATGCAAGTTCGAGATCTAGTTCCGGGTTTATTATAAAACCGAGTGGAATAAATCTTGAAAAACATAGTGAAAAAGATATGACAACAATGGACCTTAGTGGCAATAAGATTGATGGAGTTTTAAACCCTTCATCAGACGAACCCACACATAGAGTTTTATATAAAAATAGCCCATATATTGGAGGGGTTGTTCACACTCATTCTAAATTTGCGAGTGCTTTTGCTCAAGCTAACAAATCAATTGATAATTATGGAACTACACATTCAGATTTTTCTGTATCTAAAATCTTAGTAACAGATCAGCTAATAGAAGAAGAAGTACTAAATAATTACGAATTCAATACAGGTATTAAAATTATTGAAAAGTTAGGACATGCAGGACTCTCTTTTGAAGAAACTCCAGGAATATTGTCTATTCGTCATGGCGTATTTTCTTGGGGTAAGACCATAGAAGAAGCCTTTAAAAATGCTGAAATCATAGAGTATATTGCTGAATTAGCATATATAACTAAAAATATAAATCCTATGGCTGAAACTATTGAGAAATATATATCAAAGAAACACTTTCAAAGAAAGCATGGTCCAGATAAATACTATGGACAATAAGTTTTATTATGTAATATACAAAAATAGGTTTTTAATTCTGTACATAGTTTTTGGTTTTGTTAGTTTAATTATTGAAACCCTAATGAGACAGTTGTTGCTTAACCTCATTAATAATCTTTTTGCAAACTTGTTTGCAATACTTGGAGGTATATTCTCTGCTTATTTCTTAAATATTAAACTTAATTTTAAAGTTCCAAAACAAAGAGTAAGGTTATCAATACTTTATTTTGTAACTGTATCAGTTTTATCAATTTTTTTACAATTTATAATTGGTAGTCTTACAAATATAGATTTTCTAAATAATAGATTTATTTTATCTGGAGGCCTATTCCTAATTGCTTATTTCCTGCATAGAAAGTTTGCATTTAAAAATTACCAAAAAATTGGAATAGCTATACATTTGAATGATAAAAATAACATTGGAAATATATACAATCAGATTGAAGATTATCCAGACTTTATTCATGTTGATTTAATTGACGAAACCTATAACCCAGATAATGTTTCGACAGATTTGGTAAAATTAGAGGAAATATTACAACAATGGCCTAATAAAAAAGTACAACTGCACATCATGTCAAAAAACCCAAAATATTGGATAGAGAAAATAAAAAATCTTAAAGTAGAGATTTTTTTTCATCACGAGTCTTCTGCGGAATCTAATCATATTATCCAACAAGAAGAAATTGATTTTGGAATCGTGATTGATTTAGAAACTAGCAAGAATGAAATTGACAGTGTTATGAAATTAACTAAAAATCTTATGGTTTTATGTATTCCGAAGCCAGGATTTTCTGGTCAAAAATTTGATAAAAATATTGATGAAACAATAAAACAAGTAATCAAATCATCAAAAAATGAAAACTTAAAAATAACCTTGGATGGTGGAATGACACCTGAGATTGCTTCCAACTATAGTGTGGACGAAATCGTCTCGGCATCTTTTATTTTGGGTAGTACAAAATCTAAAATTAATATAGTTGATTTTCAAACATCTCAAAAATATGAAGTCTGAAAAACAATTAGTTTCAGATGTTCTAGAAATATTAAATAATGATACAAATGTTATCAGTGGAACAATAGTTGGATCAATTCTTGATAAAACTTTTTCTGAAATTTCAGATGTTGATGTGATTGTTATCGTTAATAATATTACAAAACTAAATATTGACCATTTAAAAAAACAAATCCTAAACCTTAACCCTTTAAAATATGGTGAAGATCGAAAGTTTGAAATAAACGATACTTTCGGTCCTTTAAAAATGGATGGGGAAAGGAAATTAATATTTCACCTAATGATTTATAGCAAGGAAATGCATATTCAGCATGTTATTAAGTCACCCTTTACTTGTTATGACTGGGAAAGATCTGATCATTTTGTCAAAATGAGGTTATCAGAAATTTATCCTGCAAGGAAGTTAATGTTTTCAGATTTTTCAAACTCACGCAGAGGAATCTTTGATTATGTCGCAGATTTAAAGAATAAAAAGATTTCATACAGAGAATATGAGTTTAAAAATGAGCAGCCAGAAGAAGTTGAAAAGTTTTTCGATCTTGACGAAAAACATACCATGGAGTTCAGTTATCATATCCTCAAAAATTTAATAAATAATTTTTTGAAAACAATAGAGTCAGAAAATATAAAATTTAACGAACAAGATTTTTTGGTTAAGTGGAAGTATTTTATGCCAGATCTTTATGAACAATATTCAGAATTATACGCCGATCTATCCCTTAGTAAAAAAGACAAAAAAAAATTGGAAAAAAAATATATTGCTAATGTAATGAAATTTTTAGAATCTTTTTATCAAGAGATAGAGAAAAAATATCAATATTCCCAAAAAATAAACCTGGTAAGACATTTTCCAACTCCATTAAACAATGGAACCTTTCTAGGTCAAAAATCAAATCCAGGAATTATGAAAAACTTTGAGTTGAGCAATAATTTAGTTGAGATTGCAAAAAATTCTTCTTTAGTAATTTCATCACCTTTGAAGAGGTGTTTAGATACTTTAGAAGTATTGAACCTTAAAAATTTCAAAACTGACAGTAGATTGCTTGAGTTTGACTATGGTCTTGCTGAAGGGTTAAGTTTTGGTGCACTTTTAGAAAATTTTCCAACTATTGAAACAAAAATTCAATTAAAACAAGATTTTAACTTTCCTCAAGGGGAAAATTACTCTGATATTTTCAGAAGAGTAAATAATTTAATTCAAGATAATTCCGACGATAGACTCCTTCTTATTTCACACCAGGGGCCAATTAGGGCAATATTGGGTTCTGCATTGGGGATTAATGTTTATGACTGGTATAAAATTGATATACCTTTTGGGATCCCATTAGAGTTTGTGATTCATAATGATAAAATATTAGTAAATATTGAAAGAGTATTGCTTTCTCAGATATTAAAAAATTTGGATGGTAATGAAATATCATAAAATGGGAATATTCCTAGAACCTGGTAGCAAGATGGTTGATAATCTAATGTTGCAAAAAACTAAATTTAAAAAAAGACCAGAAAAACAAAGTTTTATTAATGACCCCCCTCACTGTACTCTTTTACACGGTTTCTATTTGGATAAAAATAAATTAATAAATAAATTTAACGAACTTGATAATTTCGGTTCCATTGAATATAAAGTTAAAAAGACTATGATATTTAAAAATGATCTAGAAGTCGGAAATCAAACACTTTGTTATAAAATTAGTGAAAACGAGAATATTACATCTATACAAAAATTGATATTAGGAGCATTACAACCTGACATGCCAAGCCAATTTCCTAACTTGGATAAAAAATATTCTGAAAATTTATTAAAATACAGGTTTCCATTTGTTGGTCAAGATTTAATTCCCCATTTTTCTGTATCCAATATTAGATTGAATTCTAATAATAAATTTATTCAGAAATTTTTAGCAATAGATATTAATGTTAATGAATATTTTAAATCTATATTTATTGGAGAAATAATTGATGGTTCATTGAAGAAAATTGAAGAGAGATATTTTGCACTATAATGTAATTCTTATGTCTGGAAAAGGCCAGAGATTTCTAGATGAAGGCTACTTAATTCCAAAACCATTACTCGAAGTAAATGGATCTATGATGTTTGAAAATTCAATGATAAATCTTCCTGATTGTGATATGTGGATATTTTCAATTAACAATGACATCCATAAAAGTGAAAAATTTAATCAGTTCATTAAACATTTTCAACACCCCTATGAAGTTGTTCATATTGATGAAACTACCAATGGTCAAGCAACTTCTTGTCTCTTAGCGGTTGAAGAACTCAATGAACAAGACTCATTTTTTGTTGCTTCTTGCGACGTCATTTTAGATCAAAAACTTAAAATTACTGATTTTGGAAATTCTGACATCGCTTTGGTAACTAAAGAACCAACATCTACCCAACAAAACAACCCCAGTAGTTATGGATGGCTTCAAAGCAACAATGGCAAAACAACAGTTATATGTAAAGGAGAACCTAATCTATCTCTAAATCCGTTTGTTATTGTTGGGAGCTTTTTCTTTAGTAAGAAATCAATTTTTACTAAAGGTTATGAAAAAATAGAGTCTGATAATTTATTTATTAATAATGAGTTGTATATAGATGTATTGGTTGGTGAGTTAATAGCTGATAATTTTAAACTCCAAAATATAATTGATAACTCCGTTATCATTGGCACTCCTCAAGAATACGAAAACTACCAGAATATAAAAGGAGAGTAATTTTGTTTGTAGACATTATTATTCCGTGTTTCAACGAAGACAAAAATATAACTCAACTGGTAAATTCATGGTTAGAAATAATAGAAAGAAATCTAAATTTCAATGTCTATTTTATAAACAACGGCTCTACGGATAATACTAAGCAAGAAATAATTAACAACATAAGTCTATCTAATAATAAAAGATTACATATTATTGATGTTCCCATTAACAAAGGTTATGGCTTTGGACTCAAACAAGGGATAAATATTACAAATAGTGATGTTCTGTGTTGGACACATGCTGACTTACAGATACCAGCTGTTGATGTTGAAAAAATAATTCAAATCTATTTACAAAATACCAATACTACAAAGGTTATCTATAAGGGAAAAAGAAAGAAAAGAAACTTTTTAGATGCTACATTTACCAAAGCTATGTCTGTCTTTGGTTTCATACTTACGGGGATGTACATAAAAGACATTAATGCTCAACCAAAAATATTTCCACGACAGTTGTTGGATGAAATTGATAATTTTCCTGATGATTTTTCAATTGATGCACATTTATTGTTCAGAGCTAAATTAAAAAAATATCAAATTAATGAAGTTAGTTCAAATTTTTACAACAGAATTAACAATGAAGCAAAAGGAGGGGGTTCGTTGAAGGGAAAAATTAAACTTTCAGTAGCAACGCTTAAATATTTAAGTAATCAAAGTTTTAAAGGAAAATAATTTTCGCAGATTAATTTTTCTTGAAAACTGTAAAACTTCAAACAATAGTAAATTATAAACACCATAGAAGGCAATAAAATTTAAAAATATCAATAGAAATGAAAAGAAAAAATCTATATCTACAGTTTCAAACCCACTGAAGTACCTAGAGACACTGGTATTCATAAATATAAAAGATAATAGGATAACTTTATTTTTCTCATAATTTTTCAAGATATAGAATATTGGAACGGCATAGATCACAAGCCTAAAGTCTATATTCGAAAATATTGAGGTCAATAAAAAAGTTAATACAAAGGTAACTTCAATATCTGTTTGGTCTGATTTGAATATAAATGTTTTTGGTCCGTATTTAAACATTAGATATTGGAATAAAACTATTGAGACAACAAATATGGTAAATATATTTAAAATATTTGAATATTGAGAATATTTAGCAACATTTGTAGAGTCAGACACAATTCCGAAGGACCAAGATATTCCCGACTGGTTTTGCAGTCTTTCTGTAAAATTAGTTTCAATAAAATACCAAACATAAATCATAGAATTAATAATTAAAAATAGTAAGTTCTTCCAAAAACCCGAGTATATTTTTTTGTTTGCATCGTACAATGCCAAACCAATAAAAAAGAAAATTGGGTAAATTTTTATTAAAGAAACAAATGACAGTAACAAAAGGCTTTTTGTCGAATTCGTTCTATAAATTTTGACGGCATACAAACTTAAGAGTATTGCAAATATGTCTATATTCAGTCTCTCCATTTCGAATGCCAATGGTGGACTTACATAAAGAAAAAACAAGTAGATACTAATTTTTTCGTTATTAATAAATAGTTTTAAGTACAAATATTGTGTTAACAAAATAATAAGAATTCCGATAATTATGGTAACAAATTCGACATTGATTTTTATAGCCAAGTATTCCCAGATTGGTCCATAATTATTTCTAGTGTTATCAAGTATTCGATTTGAACAATTTTCAAAATTACAATTTAAAACATCCAAGGCGTATTGTAAATCTACAAATCTAGCTTTACTTCGATACATACCACCAGAAAGTCTCTCCCAAAGTTGATTGAAAAGGTCTCCTGTGCTCGATACTTGTCTTAGTAAATAATAAATTAGTGGGGTAAATTTGAATAAGTTTTTTTCTGTAGTACTCAAATCTTTTTTACTTATAAAAAAATAATAAATTAGAAAGAATATTGCCGAAAGTTGTGAAAAAATGTTGTAGTTGTAAATTAATAAGAAGTTGACACATACAAAAAGAGTAGTTGATAGATCTCCTAATTTTCTAATTTTGAATCTTGAAAAATATATAAAATAAGAAAATAATGAAAAAATAAAGAAAATTGCATTTATATCAAAATAAAAATGTTTATAAAAAAAGAAAGTTAGCGAAGCATAACCAATTGCCAGTAAAAATGGAAAGAGTAGTTTCACTCTTGTTTTCACAAACATACTCAAAATACATATAAAAATTAAGCTATTAAATAACAATATTTCGTAGATTTTACTTGATGTAGTTATAACTTTTGTAAGCCCAAGTTCAGGATTAAAGTAATTGATTTCCTTTCCTATACACCTGAAAGAGTTGATGTCAGGAAAAAGATTCAATTCTAATAATGCATAATTGCTTCTAATTGAATTCGGATTTGTTTCAATGTAGCTTTGAATTTGGAATGTGTCGCTGTAATTAGCTATAAATTTTGGGCATTCTTTTATCTCGATAGTTTTAATACTTGAAAATAAAAAAAGTCCAATAAAAAAAATTATCAGCAAAAAGACAACAATATATGGCGTAATTCTCAGAATTTTATTTTTCAAAATGACTCATTTATTAGTAGGCCTTTTTTACAATATAACACACCTATTTTAAATAATTACCTAAATCTTAAATTAAGTAATAAAACTTATATTAATTATAAGAATATTAATCTTATTAAGATGTAGTAATGAACAGATTCAGATCCTTCATAAGAGACATAGTGTATGTTTCAAGAAAAACCGGAACAGATAATAAAAAACTATTAATTTTTCTTTCAGTGCTATTGTCAAACCTAACAGCCTTTGCTGATATTGCCATTATTGTCCTTTTTTCACGTTTTATTACAAATGAAATGAAAGGGGGGAGTTTATTAAATAATTTTCTTGAAATCATGGCCTCTATACCTTTACTCCTACCTTTGTTGGTCGTATTGAGATATATATTTATTTATTTTCAAAGTTATAACCTTAAAGTTTTGGAACTTCGTGTTCAAAAAAATCTTAAAAAATATCTACTTAATGAGGTTTTTGACAAGAGTAATTATTCAGTAGCGGATGCATATTTTTTCATCAATACTTTAACGGGACACATTGCTTTCTTCTATTCGGCTTTGACAAATGTAATAAACTTTTCAATTCAGACACTGGCATATTTAGCCTACCTAATAATCGCTGACCAGAGAACTATATTAACTTTTGGAATAGGGGTCTTCATTCTATTTATTCCTAGTCGTTATTTAATAATAAAATCCAGAGAGTATATGCACAATTCTTACTTGCTTGAACAGCAATCTAATAAAGAAATTCAAAAAATTGTAGATAATATGTTTGTGATAAAAATTATGAACAAAGCAAAAGAAGAAGTCGAAAATTTTTCAAATACCTTACAAGATTACAATAAAAATCTAATAAAGAATCATATGTATGGTTCTTTCAGTTCGTTTCTACCAAGTTTTATAACTCTATTTATATTTTCCATTCTCATAACTGTTTTAAATTTATCAAAAACAATAACTCTAGACTTTATCGGTGTTACCCTCAGATTATTTCAATCGTTAGGAGGAGTAGCTGGAGCTACAAATCAGCTTATAAACTCACATGTCCATATTGAAAAATTTTATCAATTAGAGACTAATAAAGATATTGTAAATAAATCAAACTATAAATATTCAGAGAGTAATTCAGATTTAGCTATTTCGATAAAAAAAGTAAACTTTAAGTATTTCAATGACAATAAAGATGTTTTTTCTAACCTAAATATCGACATACCCCAAAATACTCACAATATAATTATTGGAGAAAATGGATCTGGTAAAAGCACACTTCTCGGATTGATATCAGGTGTTTTATACCCCAATTCAGGAGAGATAAATTCATACAAGAAAAATTTTGGATACATAGGCCCAACACCCCTCATTTTTACAGAGTCACTAAGGTACAATCTTGTATATGGAAATCAACTTAAAAAATCAGACTTAGAGTTGATAGAAATTTGTAAACAGTTTCAATTATTCAAAGATAAGCCAGAAAATATCTTAGATATCTTAATTGATAATAAAAGTCTCTCCTCTGGTCAAATGCAAAAAATTGCATTCATGCGGGCATTGTTATCCGAACCAGAAGTACTTTTACTTGATGAGTCTACCTCCAATCTTGACACAGAGTCTAAATCTCTAATATTTGAAATCTTAAAGAAAAGAAAAGTTACGATTATCAACTGCACGCATGATCCGTATTCTTTCACGTCTGTAGACAATTATATAAAAATACAAATAGAAAACGACAAAAGGTTAGTTTCTATCAAGCAAAGTATTTAAAATAGAAAACTCCTTTTTAGCAATAAGATTTAAGTCATGGTTATTAGTTATATAATCTTGAGCATTTTTCGAAATAAGATGTAAATCGTGTAATTTTTGAATATTTTTAATTTTTTCTACAGGATTTTCATCATGACTAATCAAAAATCCATTGATCCCATCTTTTACAATATCCTCGTTGTTAGGGATGTTACTCACTACAACAATACACCCAGCAGACATAGCTTCAAGAATTGTTTTTGGATTACCTTCGTAAATTGAAAGTTGGATAAAAAACTTATATTCACAATACTTGGTTAATAGTTCTTTATTTTCTACTGTACCAAGGAAATTGACATTGTGATTATGTGCTTCTGAGATGTTTTCTAAATATTTCATTTGAGATCCCTTTCCTACAACATCCAATGAATAGTCATTTGTAAAAAAAGGTATTATATTTTCTATATTTTTTTGCTTCTCAAGTCTTCCTACGAGTAAGATTTTTTTATCGTACTTAGTAATTTCTGTTTTACAAACATTTGTAAATACCCAGTTTTGGTGCACTATTAATTTCTTAGTGTTGAATTTAAATTGACTAATTAAAAAAGCTTTATCGGTATTTGATGTCACAGAATAAATAGTAGAAAAAGTGAGTGAGGCTTTAGTAAGTACTCTATAGAAAGAACGTACGAGTAAACTCTTTTTCTCTTTTAATGCAAAAGAGTAATGATCGTAACCGGTCCTGATAAAGAGAGGCTTGCCTGTATTTAATTTATACAATATTGCGACCCAGCTTCCGCTCAGCTGATTAGTTTTAATAATATCAAAATCATCTATTTCTTTTATTAGTAATTTAGGTATAGAGAATGATTTCAGTATTCTTACCAATTTATTTTGAGAGTAAGTTAAATATTCATAAACAGGCAAAACTCTAATATTCTGATCATTTATAATTTCTTTATCTTTTGAATCACCATAAGTTATTAGTATAAATTTAACACCATACTTTTTTGCTAACAGTCTATATATTGCCAACTCTCTAGAAAGTAAACCACTTTTTTCCCATATTCTAAGAGATATATCAAATGTAAAGAAAACAACAATAGTCATTTAGTTAATACTAATCTTAAAATTGAATACTTATGAAAAAAATATTACTTATTCACAATAAATATAGAGATATTGGTGGCGAGGATATAGCTGTAACTGAAGAAATAGAATTTTTACAAAAATACTATCAAGTTGAAGTATTGTACTTTAATAATGTTATTCGTTCATATGCAAATGTACTCTTTTCATTTTTAACTCAAAATAATATTATGAGTAACAAACGTATAAAAGAGGCCATAAAGAGTTTCGACCCAGATTTAATATATGTCCACAATACATGGTTTAAAGCATCTCTCGGAATCTTCAGAGAAATTAATAAATCCAAAATTCCAGTTATATTAAAAATACATAATTTCAGGTTTAGTTGTTCAAGATATATGTCATCAAAATATCATTTTGCAAATAATGCAATATGCCCGAAATGTGGGCTTAATAAAAAGAATTTAGGAATTTTTAATAAATATTATGAAGATTCATATTTGAGATCGTTATTTCTAATATTATATGGCCGTTCTTATTTCAAAATATTGAAAAATAATAAAATGAGTATTCTTGTATTAACTAATTTTCAAAAAAAATATATGGAAAAAATTGGTATTAATAAAAACAAAATATTCATCCATCGAAATATATTGAAGAACACAGATTTAGGTAATGAAGATTATAATCCTGAAAGCAACTACATAGTTTATGCTGGTCGAATTTCAAAAGAAAAAGGTGTTGAGAGCTTAATTCAAGGTTTTTTATTATCTACTGTAAATAATTTAGAGTTAAAAATAATTGGAAAAGGTCCGTTACTAGAACAACTTAAAAGAACATATAAGGACACAAGAATTAAGTTTTATGGAGAATTAGATAACGATCGTACTAAAGCATTTATAAATAAATCTAGAGCTGTTATTACGTCAACGCAACTTTATGAGGGGCAGCCAACCGTTTTATGTGAAGCTTCAGTCGCTAAGGTACCATCAATTTTTCCAAACAATGGTGGAATTCATGAGTTTTTCCCAAAATCATACGAGCTGATGTATGAAAAAAACAATATTGAGGATTTAGTCCAAAAAATAAATAAACTTGAAAACAAAAAACTTCTTCTTAAAGTTAGCAATCAAAATAAACTCTTCATAGACGGAATGCTAGAAGAAAAAACTTATATTAAAAATTTAGAAAAGATAATTAGAAAATGAACCAGAATAAAAAAATATCAGTGATTATGAGTGTTTATAATAACGAAAATTCAATTCAAGAGTCTGTAAAAAGCATAATGAACCAGACATATAGTAACTTCGAATTACTGATAATTGACGACTGTTCCAAAGATGATTCGTATAAAATTTGTGAACAAATTGCAAATTTAGATTCAAGAATAAAGTTATTCAAAAATAATACAAATATTGGATTAACGAAGTCACTTAATAAACTGATAGAAATAAGTACGGGAGATTACATAGCTCGCCAGGACGGGGATGATGTAAGTTCAAACTCTAGGTTTGCAATACAATTAACTCAAATGCAGCAGTTAGGTCTAGATGCATGCACAACTAGAGCGTTCAAAATGAATACAAGAAGTAAAATACCAGGTTTAAGTTATTTCATACCACTTAAATTATCAACTAGATTTAAAAATCCTTTTATACACGGAAGCTTGATGATAGATAAACAAGTAATGGATTCAATAGATAGGTATAACGAAGATTATTACTATGCTCAAGACTATAAATTAATGACTGATTTACTGAGACAAAATTATAGAATCAAAATAATAAATCAGACTTTATATCACCTCAATATGGATAATAATATTTCAACTAATTATACAAAAGAGCAAAGGGAATTTTTCAAAAAAGCAAGAAGCTCATAATTATTATTTTGTTGAAACATATAGTGCCATTTTTTCAACAACTTCGAAAATATTATGTTCAGCAGACCATCCAGTCATCTCTTTAATTTTTTGTGGAGAACTTTTAATTGTAATGGGATCTTCTGACCTTGAAAGTGATGGATTTAACGAAACAAATTGTTTCCAATTTAAATTAAACAAGCTAAAGCTGTAGTCTAGAATTTCTTTTACGGAGGTTGAGTTTCCAGTGCTTATAACAAAATCGTCCATCATCTTTTTCTCTAGCAAAATGTTCATTGCTGATGAGTAATCTTTTGCATAACCCCAATCTCTTTGAAGCGTAAAACTTCCTACTTCAAGATTTTTTTGTAAATTTTTACTTATTTCGAATGCAGAAAAAACTATCTTCATAATAAGAAAATCAGTTGTTCTGAATTCTGATTCGTGATTAAACATAATACCTGAACAAATTGGCCAATTGTAGGTATTCCTGAGTAGTTGAATCTTTTTATGATTGTCGTATTTTGCAACTGCATAGGGGGAATTTGGATTAAAAGAAGATTTTTCGTTCAACACACTGTCAATATTGCTTTGTAATCCAAACATTTCAGAACTAGAAGCCTGGAAAAATGGACAAAAATTGTCTTCTATAATTAATGAATCAACTATATTATTAAAGATTTTGTTAATGTCATTTGCCAATTTAGGAGTTCTGATTGACTCAAATACAGAGCTTGGCCCAGTAAGATTAAAAAACTTTCCAGGTTTAACTTCAGATATAAACTGTTTTGTTGTTTCTAGATTTTTTAGGTCAATATTTACCATTTTTATATTGCTAAAATTCACATCTGGATCAATATAAGATAACCGTGTAAAAAAATCCTCATGATTATTGCCTCTTGTAACTCCATATACGGATATGTTAGAGTTCTTAAGTAATTCAGAGGTTAGGAAGAGACCATCTTGACCAGAAATACCACTTATTATCACATTTGTATTTTTCATAATGTTAATTTATAAAAATCATATCATTTATATGACTTATATGGGCTAAGATGAAAAGAGTTTAGATTAATGAAAAATAATAGTCCCATACTTTATGTAAACAAAATTAAAGAAAACTGGATTGTTGACCGAGTAAAAGATGAATGGATATCATCACACAGCTTACATACAAGATTTTCGGGCAAGTCTGATATTATTTGGCTAATTGCTCCATGGCTTTGGACAAAAGAAAAAAAAAGGCATCTTAAATCAAAAAAAGTAGTGTGTTCGATTTATCACCTAGATGAAAACAAGTTCGACAAAAATCAGCTGAATGAATTCGTCGAAAGGGACAAATATGTAGATTATTATCATGTAATTTCCACAAAAACTTTACATCAGATTAAACATTTAACTGACAAAAAAATTTACAATATTCCTTATTGGGTTAATTCTAATTTATGGTACGAAATTAAAAATAAAGACAATCTTATAAATAATTATAATATTCCAAAAGGTAAATTTTTAATTGGCTCTTTTCAAAGAGATACTGAAGGGCATGATTTAGCAAGTCCAAAATTATCAAAAGGCCCAGATCGCTTTATTGAAATTGTAGATTATCTGAATAAGAAGATGGAAAATCTGCATGTTATTTTAGCTGGGCAAAGAAGACAGTATGTAATTAACGAGTTGAATAAAAGAAAAATAGATTTTACCTATTTTCAGATGGCCACGAATGTAGAGCTAAATAATCTATATAATCTTTTAGATTTATATATAGTTGGGTCAAGATTCGAAGGAGGCCCACAAGCTATCTTTGAGTGTGCTGTTACAAAGACTCCAATAATCTCTACTGATGTTGGGGTTGCTTCTGAAATATTACATTCTAATTCAATATTTGATATGAATAATTTCATGAACGCTGAGCCAAATATTGAATATGCATTCTCTAAAGTACAAAAATTTTTAATTCCAGAGGGTTTTATAGAATTTGAAAACATGTTTCAGGAAATTTATGAAAATTAGTATCGGCACCAATATAAAGGAAGGTCCTTGGGGGGGTGGGAATTTATTTGCTATTAATTTAAAAAAATATCTAATAGATAAGAATCATTCTGTAGTTCACCATCTATTAGATGATGATATAGATGTTATATTAATGACAGAGCCAAGAAAAACTTCAGAGTCTTCTGCTTTTACTGATAAGGATATAGAAAAATACATAAAATATTCAAATCCTGAATCTCTAGTTGTACACAGAGTAAATGAATGCGATGAAAGAAAGCAAACAAATTATGTAAATCAGTTATTAATCAAAGCTAATAAGGTTGCACACTACACAGTTTTTGTGAGTGAGTGGCTGCAAATGCTGTATTTCAAACAAGGATTGAGTGAAGAAAACACAATTGTGATTAAAGCAGGTGCTGATAAAAAAATATTTAACCCTAGTAACAAGTCTTCATATCTTGCAAACAATAAAATAAAGATTGTTACCCATCATTGGGGAGGAAATTGGAATAAGGGCTTTGAAATATACGATAAATTAGATAAGTTATTAATTTCCGAAAAATGGAAAGATAAAATCGAGTTTACATATATTGGCAACCTTCCCAAAAACTACAAATTTAAAAATACAAACTACGTTACACCAAGATCTGGATATGAATTAGCAAAGATTCTTAAAAGAAATGATATATACGTAACAGGATCTTTAAACGAACCATCTGGGAATCATCATATTGAAGCTGCACAGTGTGGACTCCCACTTTTATATATTGATAGTGGTGGAATACCTGAGTATTGCCAAGGCTATGGAGTGAAATTCCATGCAGATAATTTCGAAGAAAAATTAGAAGATATGATTGTAGATTATCCTATATATATGGAAAAAATTAAAAAATACAATATGAATTCAGATGTAATGAGTGCAGATTTTTTAGAAGTATTTCTTAAAATGTATAAAAATAAAGAAATATATACATCAAAGAATGATCTCACCCAAAATAAAATAGAAAGAATAATATATAATCTTAAAAGAAAGTTTGCAAAAAGGAATCATATAAATGAAATCTAATGCTTTATTGATTGTTAAAAAATTTATTAGTTACCTTTATCTGCCTCTTTTTTTATCATTCTTCTTATTTCAAAGATCTGTTGCAGGACTCAATATAGGGAGTTATAGATTTGGCGAATTTATTGTTTTACTTGGATTAATTTCTTCGATCCAAATATTATTTACTTCAAATTTACAAATTGTTAATAAATATGCAATGACTCCAACAGGAGTTATTGCATATAAGCTAATACTATCTAGTTTTTTTATTTCAATAATTTTCAACAATTATTCAACTTTTGAATTGAACTCTTACAATTTTAAGGCAAGCTCCTATATTTGGATGACAGGCTTCTTTTTTTTAACAATAAATTTAATCAGCTTAAAGCTTATTAATTTCCGTAAGTATTGGCTAATTTTATTTGCACCTTTAGTCATGTATATTTTTTCATCAACATATTATCCAGATTATATAATTAATTTTTTTCTCAATAATTCAGACAAATTTCAATTCCCAAAAGCATCTGATATATTCATTGTTACTATGTTTTCAAGCATCCTTTCCTTTAGGATATTAAAAAAAGATAGACTTGCTAATTATTATTTTATTACTACTGTCGCTGCGATCTTGCCTTTATTGCTGTACATGAGTAGAGGGTCTTTCATAGGGCTGGTAGTTTATTTTTTCTTAGAAATACTTTACAGAAGAGAAACAATATTTAAAAATTTTAAGGAAACAATTTTTTCTGGATTTTTAATAATTTTTATATTTCTTTTTTCAACACTTAATATTTTTGGGAATTTCAGTTTTGATAAAACAACTAACAACGAGAATATAGTCATTGAACAAAATATAATTTCATCATTTACAGACAGTATTGAACAAATAGCTGATAATAAGAATACTATCCGTGTTATTTTTTCCTTTTATATTGAAAACGAACGAATTAGGTCAACAGACGGAACAACTGAGTGGAGACTAGATATATGGCAAGATATGGTCCAGGATCTCAATATTAAAGAGCTTAATATTAGAGGATACGGATATAGTGAAATTATCCCAATAATGAACGACCCAAATGAACCAGGTAGGATGGGTAGAGATGGATTAAATGAACATGTTCACAATCATTTTTTTAATATTCTAGGAAGAGGAGGGTATCTTCAACTTTTATTGTTTCTAACCTTTTACTCAAATATTATTTATTCATGGTACAGAAATAGAGGTAGTTACTGGATTATTACAGTTATGCTTCCTGTTTTTATTGTTTCCTTTTTTGATATCTCAATGGAAGGAGTTCAATTTCCATTTATATTCTTTACTCTTCTTGGTTTCCTAATTTCAGAAGAAATCTAATTATTTATTGTCAACATACCACTTATAGGTTTTACTCAGCCCTTCATCAAGTGAAGTTTTATATTTCCAACCAAGATTGTTAATGATTGTTGAGTCTAAAAGCTTTCTAGGGTTTCCATCTGGCTTATTTTCATCAAAGATAAGTTCACCTTCAAATCCAATTAATTCCTTAATTTTATTAGAAAGTTCTAAGATTGAAATTTCAACACCACTACCTACATTAATTAGTGAAGTATCAATTTTTTTATCTATTAAAAATTCAATACAGTCAGCTAAATCATCTACATATAAAAATTCCCTCAAAGGCTTTCCTGTTCCCCAGATCAAAAAAGAGTCCATAGAATTTTCTTTTGCAAGATGCATTCTATGAATTAGACCAGGAATTACGTGACTATCATCAGCTGAAAAGAAATCTCGTGGTCCATAAAGATTAGTTGGCATTAAGTTTAAAACACTGTGTCCATATTGTATTTTCAAAGAATTTCCTAGTTCAATTGCAGATATTTTTGCCATGGCATAAGGAGAATTTGTTGGCTCTAATTCACCCTTCATAAATTGATTTTCGGCAATTGGATTTGTTGAATTTAAGGGATAAATACAACTACTACCAAGATTAATAATCTTAATTTCGGGATAGGGTATACAAGACTCTAATAAATTTATGTTTATTTTTAAATTTTCAAGCATAAATTCAACTCTTTTTGTATTATTAGCCATAATTCCACCAACTCGCGCTGCGGCATTTATAATTACATTCGGTTGTGTTTTATTGATTAGCTGTTTGGTACTTTCGTAAGAAAATAAGTCAGTATCTGATCTTGTAGAGATTACAAGCTCATCAACTTTATTGGAATCACTGAGAATTCTCCCTAGTGAGGATCCAACTAATCCATTACCACCTAATATAAGAACTTTAATAATTGATCCTATTTCCTAAATACATATTGTTATATTTATTAATCATATCTAAACAATATTAACATTTAAGTATCATTAAGAGGGAAGATGTTAATTACTAGTAATCAAATTGCAAAATACTGTGACGTAGTTTATTCACAAAATATTACTCATAAAGAATTCAAAAACATAGATAAGTCAACAATCTCTGTAATTCTTCAAAATGAAGATTACATTTTTTATAAAATGAAAGAGTTTGTATTAAAAGAAAATGACTTAATTTTTTGCAATACATATATGATTGAAGAGTTATTTAAAAACTTAAATGGTGTACAGGCTTTTAAGAATATAAAAATTGTAACAAACCAGAATGACCAAGCAATAAGTAAAAAATTGTTTGAATCTAAGCCCGGATGTATTTCTGAATGGTATTCCATAAATGTTAAGCACATTGATGAAAAAATAATCCCAATACCTCTTGGGTTAGCTAATGATTATTCTCCAAAAAATTTAAACACAAGAGATTTTATAAATTCAAACCCGTCCAATATTTTCGAGAAAAAAAAGATTCATCTTTATTTAAATTTTAGGTCAAATACTAATGACCATGAAAGAAGAAAACTTTATGATAAATTTTCTAAATATAATTGGGCAAAAATTGTGCAACCTAACCAAAAAAAAAGTGAATATCTACAAGACCTCAAGAACACCACATTTGTACTTTGTCCCTGGGGTAATGGTTTAGACACGCATAGAATCTGGGAAGCACTTTACTCTGGAGCAATACCAATTATTAAATATCACCATACATTTAATAGCTTGAAAAATTTACCAATTTTGTTTGTTAACGATTATGACGAAATAACTTATGATTTGCTGAGCGAATATATTAAGAATCTAAAAAAAGCAGATTTCGAATTATCAAGATTGTATTTAGATTATTGGATAAATCTTTTCAAAAAAAACAATATTGAAGACAATAATAAAAGCATCCTAATCAAAACTAAAGAAAGTCACTATTTAATATTTATAATTAAGTTCTTTTTAATGCGAAAAATTAATAGTTATTATAAAAAATTAACTTATTACTCTAAAAAGATAGTGAAGTTATTTTTTATTAACTAAATCTAATAAATTTTTATCAAAGATTTCTAATTTGAAGTGTTCTTTTATTAGTTTCGACCCTTTGTAGGAAATATTTTTTAACAACTCTTCGTTATTGTAAATCTTGGTTATCTCATCTACCCATCCACTTACTGAGTTATCGTTGACATATATTATATTTTTATTATTAACAAACTTAGCTTTATCCCAGAAACCTTTTGTATCAGAAATCAGTACCGGTGTACCTGCACAAATAGACTGAAGAGTTACGCTTTGCCCCGATGGTTGGAAACTTTCTTTTAAGGGTAGAATAGTGATTTTTGCTTCAGTGTAAATTCTTCTTAATTCTTGATCTGTAAGAAGTTCATCATGCCAGGACCCATTAATAATCTTTACATTATTAGGTATTTCGTTAGATTTTAATATAAGCTCATTATCAGTTACAAAGGTAAAAGAAAAATCTTGTAGCACTTTTGCTATCTCTATCAATTTAAGATAATCCCTTTTACCATCATTGCCAACAAATAGAATCCCCTCTTTTTTTATTGCCAACGAGTTATCATCCTCACTCCAAAAATCATAATCTACACAAAATGGAAGAAAAATGAATTTATGAGAAAACTTTGGATATTGCTTTTTAGCTAATTGATATTCCCCATCTCCTAAAAATACAATTTTATCAACAAAGCTTAGGAAAACTTTTAAAAAAACTTTTCTAAAGAAAGTTACAAACCTACCTAGTTTCATCTCGGCTATTAACCCCATTGAAATAACAATAAAATTAGTTTTTTTATAGATTGATGATAAAAGGTAAATAGGAAAAATAGAAAGCCCCATTCGATGATTTGTACTTATAAGAACATCAGTTTCAACAAGTCTCTTTATGTTGTTAAAGGACGATATATGACGAGTATAAAAGGGAAGTCGCGAAATTTTTACTAATACCCTATCTATCAATAATAAAAATCTAAATGAAAGAGATTTAATGTCTTCTAAATGACCCATTTCAATGACATCTAAATCGTAATTTTCATTGTTAAATATTGAATACGAGTAAAAAAATTCTTGAGCATAAATCTCATTAGAAAGAATTTTAGGCATTCTTCCGTAACCAAAAATATATGTAATTTTTTTACCCATAAAAAATAATACTATTCATATATTTTTCATAAGTGTACATTAATATAAATCAAAGAAGATTAAAGGAGCAATAATCTATGAAAATTTCAATTTTCACCTCTATGACTGATCCTGAAAAAAGAATGGATCCCTGGGAGGAGGCTTTAAATTGCTATGAAAGCTTTGCTGACGAGGTAGTTATTGTTGGAGATGAGTGGGAACAAGAATTTAAATGGGGAGATGTTAACAAAATCTTACAGCGTGGTTTTAACGAGTCAACTGGAGATTGGGTTATATGGATGGATATCGATAATTTTTTTCATGAAAAAGATTTTGATTATATAAAAAATTTTTTGAGTGAGAATTCTGATAAACCTGCTGTAGCATTTCCCAAATATCAAATATTTACACCAGACAGATTCCACATTAAATCTGTCATCTGTAGAGCGCTGAATAAGAAAAATTTTAATAATATCTTGTTAAACGGAGGGGGAGACATGTGCTTACCAACACTGAATAACAATTTAATTGACCCAAATACTTCACCAGTTTCAAAGGCTGCAATTTGGAATTATGATACGGTTTTTAAGACTAAAAAAATAATTGCAGATGATCGTGCAAGATTTGCCAGAGGCTGGTTTAGAGAATTTGGTAATTACGGAGACAGAGGCGGCGGAACCCCAGAAGAAGCATATTCTGCATGGTTCGAAATGGTAAGTAACAGATATAAGGAACACAAACATCCTTTAAAATTAAATGATCATCCTAAATTTATTAAGAATAAATTAGAAACTTTAAAGATATCTCAATTTGGGTACGAGGGCTTTGGATTAAAACAAGACAATTTTATGTTAAGAATGAGAAGATTATTTTCTTAATATAATCTTTTTAATTATCTTTTTTAACAACACATAGTTTTTTTTCAAATCAAAGATTTTTAATAACATAAAGTAAATACTTGTTCCAAGGAAGATATTTTTTATATTATTAAAATATTGAAACACATTAGATAGATTTGTATTCCTCATATAAAAAGCATCTCCATAAGGCACCCTAGAGTCCCATCTTGTACTCACCCTTGTAAAACCATTTTTCTTAAGAAAGGCGTCTAATTCAGTGTAAATAACATTTTCTTCATATAAAAAGTCTCTATTAACCTCAGTGTAAATAAATTCAATTTCCTCCAACTTTTTACCGAATCCCTTCAATGCTTCTAATTCAAAGCCTTGAATATCCATCACTAAAAAATTTATTTTTTCGACTTTAATTTCGTCATATCTGAAAATGTTTATTTCTTCAGTTTCTGAAAATGTGATTTCTTCATGAATTTCTTTATGTAATAGGGGTTTTAGAATTGAAGAGCTAGCTCCTAGGTTACTATCGGCCTTGTAAAGTTTTTTCTTTGTTGAATTACTTCCCAATCCAAAATTATAAAAATATATATTTTTACGTTCAGAGAATTTATCCCTAAGTATATTGAAAACATTTAGCTGTGGTTCAAATAATAATATTGGCTTTATTTCAAACTTATCATAAATTGGAATTTCTTGACCAATATGCGCACCTACATGGGCAATGCCGAAAGTTCTTCCTTTCGTTTTATCTATACACTTATACAAATGACTATTCATTATTCTCTACTAATTTAATACTATTAAAATTTTCATTCATAATTTTTTGAATAGACTCATCACTATTTCTAAATTCACCAAAATTAATATAGTTACTAATTTCATATTTAGTAATAGCAACCTTCTTTGAATCAATCATATCTGGATTTAAATGTTCATCTAGATAAATAGTGGAACAGTAAAATTTTTCAAGCTTATTTGAAAGTAAGGCAGCTGCAATTGAATAAGTACCCACACCTGAACTTGCTAAATTAGGTGCATTTAAAAGGAGGTTAAAATCCTCTGTAACAGTTGTTGCATGTAGGGTGACATTTTTTAATTTTAACAATTTTGGGATCACAGGATTTGATAAATCAGGAGAAGTTACTAAAATTATTTTTTTATAATCTTTCATAATCGTTAAGTAGTAAGCCATAGGATTCTGAATGTAGTTATTTTCCCAATTATTAAGAAATACATCTCCACTTCTTATGTGAATTACTAATGTACTTCTATCTATTTCTATATTTTTAAAAAAATTTAAATTTGGAGTAACATATTTTTTCAAAACAGAACCAATCAATTCTTTATACTCGATTATTTCGTTACTGTTTATAGGGAAATCATTTTCTGTATCATCAAAGTAATTTTTTCTTTTATAAAAGTCAGTTTCTTTTTTATTAAAGTAAAAAAACCTGTACTTTTTTTTAAAAAATCTTAATAAATTATGAAACTTACTGTTAATAACTGAAAATTGATTAATGTATGTATGGTTTTTAAAATAAAAATTACCCCTTATTTTATGAATATAAACCAGTGCTAGCCCTATTTGTTGTATGTTATTACCAAAAGAATCCTGAATACCCCCTTTGAAGTAATTTATAGAATAATTGTTAAGAGGTATGTACTTATTGAGTATAAAAAAAAGTCTGGGTAAATATTTCATAATATTATTTAACAATTGATTCGCCTATCTTAATACTTATTTTTGAGTTATTTTTCTATTAAATCATTATATTAAGTTAGAATAATATTCATGAAAGCTTTAATAACAGGGATTACAGGTCAAGATGGATCCTACCTAGCAGAATTTTTGCTATCAAAAGGATATAAAGTTCATGGAACAATTAGAAGGTCTTCTTCCATAAATACCAATCGAATTGATAGTTTTATGACGGAATACGAAAGTACGGGTCAACTAGTTCTACACTATTCAGACTTACTAGATTCAGGTTCCTGCGCTCATTTAATTTCACAAATTAATCCTGAGGAAGTTTACAATTTAGCAGCTCAGTCACATGTAGCAGTTTCATTTCAGAATCCAATATTTACTTCGCAAGTTGGAACTCTTGGATCAGCAACATTATTAGAAAGTATTAAAACTATTAATAAGGATATTAAATTTTATCAGGCATCATCTTCAGAAATGTACGGTGGTAAATCAAGAACTGCTCTAAATGAAAACTCAAAATTTGATCCCAAAAGTCCCTATGCAGCATCAAAGCTTTTTGCACATGAGATGACCAAAATCTACAGAGAATCATACGATATGTTTGCTGTGAACGGTATATTATTTAATCATGAATCTCCACGGAGAGGCGAAACATTTGTTACTAGGAAAATAACAAAAGCAGTAGGAAGAATAAAACTAGGGATACAAGGAAAATTAACCTTAGGTAATCTTGAAGCTTCTAGGGATTGGGGTTTTGCAGGAGATTATGTAAAAGCAATGTGGATGATGCTCCAAAGTTCTAGTCCTGACGACTGGGTTGTTGCCACTGGAGAGACCCACACAGTTCAAGAATTTTTAGAAATAGCCTTTTCCAAAGTAGATTTAAACTGGCAAGATTATGTTTTAACTTCAGATAAATACTTTAGACCTAATGAAGTTGAATATTTACTTGGAGATCCAACTAAAGTTAAAAAAAATCTTAAATGGCAGCCAGAATATTCTTTTGATGATTTAGTTGAAGCAATGGTTCAAAATGACCTCAACGAGGCTGCAAAGGATTCCACTTTATACAAAGAAGGTTTGATAAAACCTACATGGGAACATCCAATATAAAAAATGGAGAAAAAAAAATCTAATTTATTAGTACTGGGTTCAGGAGGGTTTTTAGGAAAAAATACACACAAGATATTAGACCTTGAAAATAATTACAATTTATTTCAAGTAATAGGTAAGTCAACATTAGATATCTCAAACAAAGACGAACTAACAGCATATTTAATTGAAAAAAAAATTGAGTTTATTATAAACTGTGCAGCCTTTGTTGGGGGAATATCTTTTGGTTACAAATATCAAGCTGATTTATTAAATAGAAATTCAGAAATGGCATTATCTATCTATCAATCATCTTTACAAAGTGGAACCAAGTTAATCATCAATCCAATTTCCAATTGTGCCTACCCATCAGTATTTACAAAATATGAAGAGAAATATTTCTGGGATGGCACTCCACATGAGTCAGTATTTTATTATGGATTTGCAAAAAAATTAATGGTTTCCTTAGGTAGAGCTTATTATGAACAACACGGCTTATCCTCAGCAAATATTGTTATGTCAAACATGTACGGACCTTTCGATCATTTTGATGACAGCAGGTCGCATGCTCTCGGTGCCTTAATAAGAAAAATTCATAATGCTAAAATTAACAATCTCAATTCTGTCGAAATCTGGGGATCTGGAAAGCCTGTGAGGGAATGGCTTTATGTAGAAGATGCTTCTAGAGCTTTAATTAATAGTACAAGTTTAAAGGATGGTCATCATTTCTTTAATGTAGGAGTGAATAGAGGGATTTCAATTATTGATCTAGCAAAACTAATAGCAGAAACGCTTGAATGGAAAGGAGAGTTTAAACTCAATACTTCAAAGCCAGATGGTGTTATGGAAAAAACAGTTGTAGATTCACAGTCAACTAATTTAATAAATTGGCAACCTGATGTAGAGCTCAGGGAGGGTATTAAGAAAACTATTAATTGGTACGAAAAGGAAGGTTTAAATGACTTTTAGAGAAGATTTTGTTTTTGATGATATAGTCTACGCAACATTAATAAAAACTAAGGATGCTCCTAAAGGGCTAACTTTCTCCTCTTCCGATGAGGAAAATATTCAAGCTGGAGTTTGGAATTATGAAAAAGGTAAAATATTAGATTTGCACTATCACAAGGATTTTCCCAGAGAAGCTACAAGAACTGGGGAAGCAGTATGCGTAATGAGAGGCTCCATAGTTTGTAATTTATTTACAAAAGAAGGAGATTTTCTTGTTCAGATACCAGTTAAAGAGAGTGAAGTTATTGTTCAATATTATGGTGCACATGAGTATATAATTGAAGAAGATTCAGTAATTATTGAAATTAAAAATGGTCCATACTTTGGTCCTGAAAAAGATAGAGTCCGAATAAATGCAAAAAAAATATAACCAAGTTGCTCCATTAATTACTAGTACCGACATTGAGAATGTAAAAAACTATTTAAGCTCAGGTGGTTGGGTAACCGAACACGAGGTTACAAAATTATTTGAGAATGATATCAAAAAATACGTAAAAAGACAATATGCCGTAGCTGTTCCAAATGGAACAATTGCTATATACCTTGCTCTTTTGTCTGCTGGAATCAGTAAAGGTGATAAGGTAGCAGTTCCTAATCTAACAATGATTGCAACCATCAACGCAATAATGTGGACAGGTGCAACTCCAGAAATTATTGATGTCGATGAGGACTTATGTATGTCTTTTAAACAATTGAGTAAAATTAATAGTCTGAGCGCTGTAATTTTTGTACCTCTTAATGGTAGAACAGGTCAAGGAAAAGAAATTGAACAATGGTGTAGAGAAAAAGAAATTATACTAATTGAGGATTCTGCTCATGCACTAGGTTCAAGTTATTCCAATTCTTTATGCGGATCTTTAGGTGATTTAAGTATTTTCTCGTTCACTCCACATAAGATAATTACGACCGGTCAGGGTGGTATGGTATTGACTGATAATGAAAAATTTTATAATTTACTAATAGATTTAAAAACATTCAATAGAGAAAAAGATAAATCGGATTGGCATAAAGGTTTTGGGTTAAATTTTAAATTTACAGACTTACAAGCTGCGCTGGGACGCTCACAGTTTCTTAATCTTGAGAAAAATATAAAAAACAAAATAAAAAACTATCA
>Ga0209631_10001532_pt1 | contig 29518 bp, 17 predicted proteins | sample COG_08_FD_184752 | JGI IMG/M metagenome (GOLD analysis project Ga0209631, IMG submission 184752) | Pelagic Microbial community sample from North Sea - COGITO 998_met_08 (SPAdes) (version 2) | ecosystem: Environmental > Aquatic > Marine > Neritic zone/Coastal water | place: Helgoland, sampling... | reverse complement strand
TCCTTTTCCTTTTCCTTTTCCTTTTCCTTTTCGCCCGCCGCCTTGACAACGGCGGCGGCGGCGTCCGTCCCGCCCTCGTTCGCCTCCGCCAGCGCCGCGTCCGCCAGACCGCGCTCCTTGATGATCTGCCTCAGCTTCTCCCGTTTGCGCCTGATCGCGTCGTCGTCCGCGTCACCCTTGAGCACCGACACGTACTTGTATCCCTTCGGGAAGTTGGTCACGTAGTGCAAGTCGTCTCGAAGCGACTCGATGTTCTTCGTCACCGCGTCCGTGCGCTTGGCTTCCACCGGGTTCGCCTTCTCGAGCTTCTCGATGGCGCGCGTGATCTTGACGCGCTCGAAGAACTTGACCTTGTGGTACTTGACCGCCATCTTCCGCTCCAGCTCCGACTGCTTGTTCTCCTTGAAGATCACCTCCAGCTTCTCGAGCTCGCGCTGCTTCTCGAGGCGAAGCTTCTCCGGCAGGCCCTCGCGCTTGAGCAGGCGCTCGATGTTCCTCATCTGGTTCTTCGTGGAGACCTTCTTGCCGCCCCGGCCGCCGCCCCGGCCGCCGCCCCGGCCGCCTCCGCGCCCTCCTCCCCTGCCGCCGCCGCCGCCGCCGCCGCGCGCTCCACCGCCGCCCCGACCGCCACCGCCGCCGCCTGTTCCTCCGGGCGCGCCCATCGCGACTCTCGCTCCCCTCGTGCGCGCGTGTCCCGCTCGGATCCCGACCCCTCGATGCGCGCGTGACGTCCTCCGAGACTTAAGACGGTACCACGCGTGGAATCAAACCGGTCTCGGTCCTGGGTCCGGGCACGGTCGTGGGGCGCTCGCTGCTGTTGCGCCTCGAGATTTGTCTGCCGACTCTTTGGAGCTGGCAGGCTGGCGTGCGAATCGAGCGAAGGGGGAAACCTAACGAATTGACTCGAGGAAAATCCGCTCGAATCCTGACCGTGTATATAGTCTATAAAAAATCATGACCGTGTATATAGTCTATAAAAAATCCTGACCGTGTCTTCAGTGCGCTCGTGACTGGATGATGCCGTGATAACTGACGTTCGATTTGTCCAGACGGCGAATTAGAATCCCCCGCGAAAAGCGATTGTTTACTCGGTCCGGGGCTCTCCTAGGTTCGGAGATGGGGCCGAGGGCGAGCGAGCGGTGCGGCACTTCCCAAGGCGCGAGACCAAGGGCTCACGCACCCGAAGCGTTCGGTTCCCGCGCTCAGAGGTTTCGAAGCGGAAGAACGCGGAGAAAACCCGCGCGCATCTCGCCGTCGCCCCGGAAGACCGGAGGGTTTGCCCCCACCGAATCCCTCGGAAAACCCACCCCATTTGCGAGTTTGCTTTTATCCTCTCGCGGCCCCCATGGCGCCCACCGTCAGGGAGGACCCGAAGTACCAGAGGATCCAGCAGGGCGCCGCGGAGGTTGATGATTACGTGCTGCAGGAGTTCCTGACGGATATCATCGACAGCGCGCCTTTCAACGCGGCGGGCAACCAGACCATCCAGCTCTTGGACCAAACCAAACCTCAGGTCTTCGGCAATGGCAACGGCCGCGAGCCCAGCAAGGGTGCGTCCGGCCTGCGCCAGTGGTCGCTCGGCAGCGTGGACTTCACCGCGCTGCTTAACACGCCGCCGGTGCCCGCCGACATGATGGATCTCGGCCCTCCGGTGCAGATCGATCCCGCGGGGGGGGTCACCATCAACGGCGGGGCCAAGAAAACCACAAAGAAGAAGAGCGGCAGCAGCGGAGGCGGCTCCATGAACGGCGGCTCCTCCGAGGCCCCTCCGCTCGACGGACTCGACGACGATCCGGGCGATCCGGAGGCTCGACGCAAGCGCCAGCGCCACGCCAACCTCCAGGCGCAGAGGCGCTGCCGCGAGCGCCACCGCAATCACGTCACCGAGCTCGAGAAGGAAAACAAGGATCTCCGGGATCAGATGGCCAAGCAGGAGGACGAGATCAAGCGCCTGAAGCAGGCGCTGGCGAAGACCGCCGCCGGCCTCGAACAGTGCCAGCTCAAGTCCAGCGGCGCGACGGACGAAAAGACCAAGCTCATCAAGGAGAAGTCCGAGCTCGAGCGACAGCTTCGCGTCTGCAGCATCAAAAACAGCAAGCTCGAGACTGCGCTGAACTCGCTCCCCGGCTCCCCGGCGCGCAGCGAGGGCGGTTTGGACCGAAACAACAGTTTGGACATCGATCAGGAGATGCGGCTCAAGATCGAGGACGAGTTCAACAACGGGCGAACCGTCAAGGTTGAACACAGAGCGGGGCGCCTGAGCCGAGTGTCGACGTGCGACTCCGACGGCGGCGAGGAATTCGAGCTGCCCACCCTGCAGGAGGAGGCGTGCGCCGTGGCGCAGGCTGCGCAGCTGGAGCTCAAACACGGCGCCGAGGATAACAGCGAGGATACGCAGGAGGCGATGAGGCTCATCGCGCTGAAGCTCACCGAGCACTTCAAGTCTTTCCTGGTGGACGGCAACGCTTGCTCGCAGATGGGCGTGTACTCCATCCTCTCGGGTCCGCCCACGGACGGCGAGCCCTCGCCGTGCGCGGGTATGCTGGCGCAGGGTCCGGGACAGCCCGAGAGCGTGTTCAAGCGCGCGCACTTTCTCGCCCGCGAGATGGAGCTCACGGAGACGCAGCGGCGGTGTATGGTGCGCAGGTGGAAGTCCCACGCGCAGGCGCTCGGTAAGATTTTCGAGTTACGCAAGAAGCTCACCGCGGATGCGCTGATGCTGCAGGGATCCAGCCCGGTGGCGACGCTGGTGGACTTCATGAGCATCGGCGCCGGGACCCTGGCGGGGGCCATCACGGAGCAGGACGTGCTCGACCGCACGGGGCAGCTCACGCTGACGGGATTCGCCGCGCACGCGTGCCGGGTCGAGAGCGTGATTCGGGACCTGCGCGCGAACATCAGCGCCGAGCAGCTGCAGAACTTTGAGCTCGTGAGCAAGGTGGTGGACGAGGTGCTCACCCCTCTGCAGACGTGCGTCATCTGCGCCAAGTGGGGGTCGGGATGCCCGGACATGCTCGCGGTGACTCGCGCCATCACCGTGCAGACCATGGAGCTCATGCCGGAACTCAGGTGACGACGCATCAACTCTCCGGGTCTCGGTGCATCTGCATTTGTCGTTGCTGCACTTCACGCCTCAACGTGCTCGCGTACACAGCATTAATATTAATGCTGTGTTGGATTGTAGCACTTTGTATCACTGCTCTGCCAGAGCGAGCTTTGAGGCATGAAGTGCAGACGAAAAGACAGATGCACCGTGTATACCCCGAAGGCGGTTGCACACACGATACGACACGAGGCGCGTCGGCTACAAAAATAACAAGCGGCTTTCAGCCTATTACAACGTGGAATACAACACTTACATTTTTGTCAACACACAACACTTACATTCTCGTTCACGCGGGCGGCGCCGGGATCCGCACCGGCGAGACGTCCTTCCTGACCGCCTCCAGCCCGCCGCTACCCCGCCCCCGCCGCTCCCTCCCGAACCTCGGCGACGCGTTCATCTCCATGTGCAACTGCATCGCGACCTCCTCGTCCGTCAGCGGCTTCGCCGGCTTGGGCGAATGAAGCTTCGGCTTGACCCGTATCGATCTCGGCGCGGCGACGGGCGGCTTGCCCGTCGCTTTTTCCATCTCTTTCCGTCTCGACCCGCCGAGCAGCTCCTCCGCCTTTCTCTTCGCCTCCCGCGCCAGCGTTGCCAACTCGTCCGCGACGCGCGCGGCGTCCTTCGCGACGCGCGCCTTCTCGTTCGCCGTTCGACGCTTGGCCACAGCCTCAGCCTTGGCGTTGGCCGCAACGGTACCCGGGGAGTCTTCGCTCGGGGCAACATAAGCGTCTCCAACTTCGACATCGAACGACCCCGCCACGCGCATCAACGTCGTCGGGGACATGGGGTTCATCTTCGGCCCCGCGGGTCGGCCGTGCGTTTCGGTGACCATGTTCTTCTCCTGCGCGTGTTTGAGCCGCTGCGCACCCAGCGCCAGCAGGCTGACGTGCGCGGGAGGTTCATCCGTCGCGGTCGTTGGAATCTGGGCAGCCACCTTCAGGCGTTTTCGCGGGGGTAAATGCGCGAGCACGTCGGCGGCCATCGTCGTCGCGGTGGTCATATATCCGGTGCGGTGCCCGGTACGATTTCGGCAGCCCGTGATCGGTCGGTGCGGTTCACACGAAACGCGCTCGAACACCGGCTGTCCCTCCTTGAGCACTGTACCCAACCCTAGAATTTGTCAACCGCCCGCGAAAAAGCTCTTTTTTGCCAAACGCCGTTTCCCTCGTGGACTCGTGGACTTCCCGGTGCCGCGGTTCGCCGGGCGGTTCCGTCTGGATCCAGGTCCGAGTCCGCAAATTCCGCCCGTCTTTCTTCGACGGGCGACGCCTCTCGCACTGAGCCACCACACCGCGCCCCTTGGAAAGATAAGCATGTTGCGTATCTGGCGAAAAAAGATATTTCGGTTGGCGCGCTTTCAGTCGTGAACGCCATTTGAAATTTTGAAAGGCGATTTGAAAGCAAGGTGGGTTCGCTTGAATTTCGCTTTGATAGGAGAATATCACATCTGGATATATTTCAGGAAAGGCTTTGACTGGTAAATCGGAATCTGACGTGCTTCACAGCATGTGCAGTTTGACAGTGGCTCCATGAAAATGGAGACATTGAGTAAAGCACCCATTGACCAGCGCCAATGGGTTAGTGGTAAACTCAAACATTCCCATTGTTTGGCCCCGGGTTCGATTCCCGGTTGGCGCACTTTTTTCTTTCTTTTGCCCTTGAGGTGATCGACGCGACGCGACGTCGGCGTGCTGCTCACCGAATTTGGCGCGATTCGGCCGAGTATTCGGCGGGCCACGACGCCGAAGACGTCGCCCTGTCACCTCTCCAAATTTTTTTCTGTTTCTTTTTTTGACTTGACAGCCTGAGCCCTCCACTTCGCACGGCGCAGGGATGGGCCATGGCGTCTTCGAGCGACGACGACGACGATGACCCGATTCTCGCGCAAATCAGGAAGCAGATCCAGGACGATGACGTGAAATACGGGGCGCCGTCAGGACCGACGAGGCGGCAAACGACGGAGACGGTGGTTCGGCACGTGCGAGATGCTGGACAGCCCCGAGGCATGCCCGCGCCGGCCTACAAGCCGCGTCTGGTCGTGGCCCGACGTGGAGCAGAAACCGGCGATGCATCGACCGCGAGCCGAACCGCCCGCACGAGCGCCGCATCGGGGAGAGAACCCGGGGAGAGCACCACGACGACGGACGTGACCAGGATCGGTTCGAGCCATTTGGAGTCTTCAGCGGCTCTCGCCTCGCTGGAGGCCATCCTCGCGGACGACTCCGCGTTTCGTCCGAGCCGCCCGGCCTCTGACCCCGCATCCGACGCGTCGACACGCGAGCTCGAGGAGACCGTATCGCGCGTGGACCTCGCGGCGTCCGAGGCGGAGCGCACACGCGCCGAGCTTCGTGCGCGGGTCGTCGGGATCATGAGCAAGGTGGACGACATGACGGCGTCGAGCGAACGCCTGAGGGAGATCGAGTCCATGGCCGCGGAGCTGCACGAACGGACCGCGGACTTTAGCGCGGAGCTCAAGGAGGTGGCGAGGATCAACGAGGTACGGCTGGACGACGATTAGGCGAATCCGTCGTGGAAACCCAAGGCGAACGTATAGTTGGCACACTTGTAGGCACACTTCAAACTTAGGATAATATTAGAGAGCTACGACGGAGAGGCCCATCCTGTTTCCCACTAGCCCGTCTTGCGCTTGCGAAGCACGAACGGGTTCCTCGGCAATCCAAGGCACCCCGTGATCTGCCCCGACAGTTTCCAATACGCCGCCGCGAACGATACGAACGCGACGACGACGATACCCGCGGCGAAGGCGTTTGTGAAAAAAGCGTCGAGCTCAAACTCGAACCCGTCGGCGAGTCTCACGGACCCGCCCCCGCGCGCCGGCACGATCGCGGCACACGCCGCGATCAAACCCATGTACCACGGCGGGCTCGGGCTCGCGTCCGGGTCACTGACGCGCAGGGACATGATCCGGATCATCTTATCGCCGAAGACGAACGCGACCGCGGCGTGACACGCGGGAAAGTTGGCGCAGCACGCCAGCGCGGTGGTCAGGCACAGCTCGAAGGAGAAGGCGCGGAAGAAGAGCCCCGCGGGTGACCGCTTAGGTAAGTGCGTCGACCTCGGGCCGACGCACGTCTTGTACACCGACAGTAACCGCCATACGATCCCGAGCGACCCCAAGATGGTCACCGTCGCGAGGCCCAACGGCCAGTCGCCGAGGTCGAACGGGAGACTCACGATCTTCCCCCACGCCTCCTTACCCCCCGGCACCAACCCGTTCCACAGCAGCGTGAGCTGCAGCATGACCTGCAGCTCCTGCGAGTCGATCGGGGAGACCGGGAGCCGTCCCGTGTACGTCGACGAGACCGAGTCGGCGGCGAAGTTGATCCTGCTGTACGCCGCGAGCCCGACGGCCATCCATCGCTTGACGAACGCGCCGCCGTGCGCCACGCAGCAGTACGAGTCGCATATGAACGCGCCGTAGATGCACGCGGCGATGGCGTCCGCGCCGTGGTCGGTGACCTCGCCGAGGGGTGATCCACTGCCGGTCCGCCTCGCCTGTTTTCCGTCCATGCCGTCCATCGACTGGTAGACGAAGAGCATCGCCGCGCACGCGACGGATGCCCACGCGGGGAGGCTGCCGTCGAGCTCGGGGCTGAACCACAGTAACATCGCGTACGCCCCGAGCGCGAAGACCCCGCCCACGACGGTCATCAGGTTGGGCGCGAACCACGTCGGGAAGAATTGCACGCCGAAGTTCCAGAATCGGTTAAGACACAGCTGTTCCAGCAGGGAGTCGTCGGGGGAGGTGTACCGGTACGATCGGACCTGCGCGCATCGCGTGGCGCCGGCCCTCGGGTGCGGACGACCCGGGGGATTGCCGCAGCACTCCGAGCTCGGTTCCACGAACAACCCCATGGGGTCCGCGGGAGGTGTTTGGGGTGAAGTGGTTGCGGGACATCCGAGGCTTCACTTCAAACCAGCTTCTGGGCACCCCCACAGCAAGGATTCAAAATATATCGTGCACCCCATCGAACCGTGAGATCACTTCGTGTCCCGCGCGCGTATCCGACCGCCGCGATGGGAAAGAAACACAAGAGCGAGGCACCCGACCCCGTGGACCTGGCCCACGGCAACGGGACCATCCTCAAGGTGAAGCTGACCAACTTCATGTGCCACCACAACCTCGAGGTCGAGTTCGGGCCCCGCATCAACTTTCTCGTGGGCGAGAACGGGTCGGGGAAGAGCGCGGTGCTCACCGCGCTCTCGCTCACGCTCGGCGTCAAGGCTAAGGAGACCAGGCGTTCGGAGAAGGGCATCAAGGGGTTCATCCGCGAGGGTGCGAACTTCGCCAAGGTCGAGGTCAGCATCCGCAACGTGGGACACGACGCCTTAGATCCCGACGTCTTCGGGCCCGTCATCGTGATCGAGCGCAACATCTCCCAGAGCACCTCTTCCATCAAGATCAAGGGCAGGGACGGCAAAGACGTGGGTGGCTCGCGCGATAAGCTCGACCGCATCACCGACCACTTCAACATCGACGTCAACAACCCGGTCGTCGTCATGTCCCAGGACTCGTCGCGCGAGTTTCTTCACAGCGGAAAGCCCGGCGACAAGTACGATTTCTTCACCAAAGCGACGCTGCTCAAGGAGATCACCAACAAGCTCATGTACATCAAGCAGCAGATCAAGGAGATGAACGCACTCATCGCCGAGAAGGAGAAGGAGCTCCCGGTCGTGGAAGAGGAGCTCGCGCGGCTCGACGAGGAGAAGAACTCGTACAACAAGCTCACGGAGTTGAGGAACAAGGTGACCGAGTTCCGAGACCGACTCGCCTGGGCGGCGGTGTACGACCTGGAGCGCGAGCAGGCGGCCGCCGAGGAGCAGATCAAGCAATACGAGGACCTCATCCCCAAGGTTGAGGAGATCCTCGCGAAGAACACGCGGCTGGCGGAGGAGGAGAACGCCAAGGCTGCCGCCGCGGACGAACAGTTTAGAGCGGCGAGCCTCGAGGTCCAGAAGGTCATCGACGAGAGGCTCGAGGCGGAGAAAAAGGTGGTGGCGGTCAAGAGACAGATCAAGAGCAAGAACACCGACGTGTTGCTGGCTAACAACGCGCTCAAGGCCGCGCAGATGGATGTGGATTCTTGTGAGGGACAGGTCAAGGAATTTCAGGAGTCAATCGCGGCGGCGTCGCAGGCTCAGGACACGCGGCTGCAAAAGGCGGTGGACTCGGCTGCGGGCAGGCTCGAACAGGCCAAACAGGCCAAAGCCAACGCTGAAGATGAAGAAGCGCGGAACCAACGCGATACGCGGGATGCGGGAGGCAAGGAGGGACAGATGATGGGTAAAGTACGATACGTTCAGGACGACATCGGCAACCTGGAGTCGAGTTTGAAAAACTCAAAGCTCGAGGGCAACAAGGCTCTTCTCCGGTACGGTAACAAGATGCCCGAGCTGGTGGAAAAGATCAAGAAGCTGCCCGACGGATACTTCAACTCCAAGCCCATCGGCCCGGTCGGCGCCTACGTCAAGCTCAAGGATCAAATGTGGGCGACGGCCGTGGAGGAGAAAATCGGAGGTAAGCTCGCCACCTTCCTGGTGGGCGACCACCAGGACCGCGCCAAGCTCGCCAAGCTCATGAAGGACCTCGGCATGACGCCGATCGTCTCCAAGGTCAATTTCAACATCGACAAGCACGCGCCGTCCGAGAACCAGCTCCCGCCGGCGGCTTACCTCAAGATGACGGACGTGATCGAGTTTCAACACGACGCGGTTTACAACTTTCTGTTGGATACCACCGGGATCGAGTGCACCATCCTGGTCGCGGACCAGAAAGAGGGCGCCACGATCGTCTTCGACCAGCGCGTCAGGAACGTCCGCGAGGCTTGCACGAAGGAGCGTGTCTTGGAACGCAGGGGTAACTCGCAGCTCGACTATCTGATGAAGCCGCCCCGGGGGCGCGTCATCGCGAACAACGCCGACCACGCGAAGACGCTGCAGATCCAGATCAGGGAAAAGAACAACGAGCTTAAGCAGCTCAACGCCGACGTCCGCGCCGCCACCGCCGCCAAGCACAAGCTCGTCAAGGCGCAGGGTGACCTGAAGAAGAAGACTCAGGCGGCGTCGGCTGACGTTAATCGCGCCAAGCGCGAGCTCGACGAGGCGAGGGGCGCGCAGCAGGCGACCCTGGGTCCCACGCAGGTGAACATCGAGCAGCTGGAAGCTGACCTGGAAGCCGCGCTCGCTTTGATCGAGCCGGCCGAGGAGGCTGTGCGCAAGGCTGAGGAGGCGCTCGCGGCTTTGAAGGAGGCTGAGCGCAAGGCTGAGGAGGAGCACGGAAGGCTCGCCGCGATCACCAGCGACAAATCCTTCACGGAACGAGTCGAAGAGTTACAGAACGAACACGAGGCGTACACGGTAGCTGCGAACACCGCCAAAAACCTGGTTCAGTCGTGCACGGACAGGATCAATGACGTGCAAGCGGGGATGGCGCACCAAACGGCGGAGAAGACCGCGCTCGCCGTCCAGATCTCGAGAGCCCTCGAGATGGCCAAGAAGTGCTGCAACCGCGACACCGCGACCGGATACCTCGACGAGCGCGCGGAGGAGAGGCCCATGAACGAGCTCGAGCGCGAGCACGCGCGGGCGATGAACCGGGTCGAGAAGGAGAAGGCTGCCTACAAGCGCCCCGAGGCGGAGGTGCTCCGGAACTACGAGGACGCCAAGCGAAAGTTTACCAGGCTGGAGAAGACCATCAAGTCGTCGCGCGGGCCGTGCGACCGACTCAACGCCGGCCGCAAGAAGCGCATGCGCCTGCTCACGGAAACGGCCCACGGGGTAACCGTCCAGGTGAGCCACCGCTTCAACTACCACATGGCCAAGAAGGGACACGCGGGCCAGGTCAAGGTTGACTTCAGGCGCGCCGAGCTCAACCTCGACGTGAAGATGAACGGAGCCGGACAGACGGTGAAGGACACCAGGTCGATGTCCGGCGGCGAGCGCTCGTACGCCACGCTCGCGCTCACATTGGCGCTGGGTGAGAACGTGGAGAGCCCATTCAGGGCGATGGATGAGTTTGACGTCTTCATGGATGCGGTGAACCGCAAGATTTCCATGGACGCCTTGATCGAATTCGCCAGGGATCCGAACAACAGCGACAAGCAGTACCTGTTCATCACGCCCCAAGACATCAGCGCGGTGGACGCGGGGGCGAGCGACATCGTGGTGCAAAGGATGCAGGCTGCGAGGCCGCAGCGATGAGAGACGACGCGCGACGATTGAGAATACGCAGATACGTTCAAAAAATACCTAGATCCTAGTCCACCTTTCTGCCGCCCTTCCCGACGAGCTCGTAGTCCTCCTCGCTCCCGGATTCGTCGTCCTCGTCGATCGTGACGCCCACTGGGTCCGATTGCCGTCTCAGCGCCCTGGACTCCCTGTACCACGCGAACACCCCCCTCAGTTGCTTCAGCAGCCAGAATCCCATGTACGCGAAGAGGATGCCGAAGATCGCCTCCTCCGTCTCGATCTTCAGGTAGTCACCCTCGACGGGGAACGTGGGCGTGATGACGCGCCTCGTGAACTTGTAGTGCGACGCCTCATGGAGGCCGTTTGACTCTCCGCTCATGTTCCCCGTCGACGGTCCCCAACCGGCGGCCGAGAGTGAACTCCGAGATGAAATCGCCCCGAGTCGTCAACAGATCTCGTTGTTACTCCGGAAAATGGAGTTCGTTGGCCCAGTGGCTGAGGCGCTCGACCGCGGGTGATAAGGTCGCCATGGCCAGCAAGAAGGCACGGACCGATGAGGACATGACCCCGGTGACCGGCGAGATCGACTATCGCGTCGTCTTCTCCGCCGCGCAGGTCCCCGCCGGCCGCGTGGGCTTCGGCATCGGCGAGGAGGAGGTCGCGATCGAGTTCGGCGCCCCGTTCAACCGCGCGGCGCATCCCACCGACGGCGAGATCGATATCGCGTGGCGGGCGAAGCTCCTCGAGGCACCGAAGATGTGGGACGCCCTCAAGTTCCGCCTCGCGTCCCTCGAGGCGCACAAGGGATCGGACGGCCCCGCCGTGACGATCAGGCTGGGCGTGACGAGCTACAAAGATTACGTCGGCACCAACGCCGACGGCGTGCCCGCCGCGCGCCTGGCCTCGCTCCGGGCCGACGGTCTGGCCAACCACGCCGACGCGCACGTACACGAGAGCCGCGCCCTCGGCGTGGAGACCATCCTCGAGACATCCGACGGGAACTTCGTCGTCCTCCGCCGAAGCGCGGGAGTCGCCACCTTCCGCGGAGTCTTCAACGGCCCGAGCGGCCACCCCGAGCCGAAAGACGTCGGCCTCGTCGACGCCGCGTCCACATCATCCGCCGCGGACCTCACCTGTATCGAACCTAGCGCCGTGCGACGGGAGTTGTTCGACTCCGTGCGTAAGGAGTGCGTCGAGGAGACGGGGATACCGGCGGACAAAATGTCGGCGCCGAGATTGATCGGCGCGATGACGGACGCGTTCGGCAAGCCGGACCTTTTATTCCACACGCGCGTCGACCTCACCGCGGATGAGGTGAAACGGTGCCTGGCGAACGCGAGCGAGGCGTGGGAGTCCAGCGGGGCGGACGTCGTGGACGCGGTGCCGCCCGACGACGTCGAGCGCGTTGGGGTCGGCGATGTGAAAAAACCGGGCGAGAAGGAGCCGTTTCGGTGCATAAAACTCGGCGATCCCGCGCCGTTCGAGCTCGGCTCGAGCGTCGTGCTCTTCCCCCCGGACGCCGGCGAGGGACCGCCGGCGTCGGGCGCGAGCGCGATGACGCGGGCGTTCTGGGGGCGGGACCCGCGGGTGATGTCGCCGGTGACGAGAGCCGCCGCGGACTGCGTCTACATGCTCGCGGCGACGCGGGAGGGCGGGGGGGAACCCGCGCGGGAATGCGTGATGAACAACGCGCTGGACGCGGCGATGGACCACGAGCTGCACGACGTGTCGAGGGTGATCGAGAGGCGGATGCTGGCCAACGCGGGTTTCATGTGACGCACGGATCGGCCTCGCGGAGGAGTCGTTTTAAGAGTTAGCGTCGTTTACAATTTTAGTGTTTACGATTTTATCACCTCGCGCTCGCCGCCGCCGGGTTGGCCGCCGCGCCGCTCCCGTTCCCGCCGCCGCTCGCGCTCGACGAGTTACCCAGCAGCTCCTTGATGAGCCTGGCGGTGACGCGCTGTCCCACCCCGGTGATGACCGCCTCGATGAAGCTCCTCGCCGCGGGCTGCTGAAGCGCCTGCGTCAGCGGCTCCATCGCCGACGGGTCGAACCCTTTGGACGACGAGAGCATCTCCGACACCCTCAGCACCTGCGCCCTGAGCTCCATCAGCGTCTCCTCCTCAGCCTGCGTGCCCACGCGCATGGGCGGCAGGCGCTTCAGCTGCTCGGGCAGTAGCGCCACGAGCGGCGCGAGCTGCTCGCTTCGCGCCGTCTCCACGCTCTGCCCCAGGAGCAGCGCCTCCACAACCTTCACCGCCTCCGCAACCACGAGCGGCCGGAGCGTGTTCACCTCCCCGGGCTTATCCTCCCCGACGATGAGCTCCACGAGCGGCGGGATCACCGCCTTGGCGTCGTAATCGTCGCTCTTGGCTCCCTCACGCAGTAAGTTCTCCAGCCTGTTCCAGCGGAACTGGCCGTCTTTGAACAGCAGCTCGGTGAACGCGTCCCGCAGCTGCGGCCTCGGGTCCGTCAACAGCCTGCGCGCCATGTACGGGTACGCCTTACCCAGCACCTTGAACTTCGGGTCCGTGGTGAGCGCCAGGCCCTCGAGCACGGTCAACGAACGAAGGATCAGCGCGTAGTACCCAGGGACGTTGAACGGGTACTGGTATAAAACCCCGCCGAGGCCGTCGGTGATCGTCTTAAAGTTGAGCTGGTCCACGCTCGCCTCCAAGACGTCGTCGAAGAAGTCCGCCAACGCCGGGACGATCGGCGTCACGTCCACGGACTCATCGAGGAACTCCAGGGCGTAGTAGTCCTGGGCCATGGCCGGGTAGTCCCGGTTCACGAGGTGCACCACGTGATTGATGATGGCGTACCTCGCCGACTCGGGCGTCTCGCTCATCATGCCAAAGTCCAGAAACGCGAGCTTACCCTCGGGGGTCGCGAGCAGGTTACCCGGGTGGGGATCCGCGTGGAAGTACCCAAACTCCAGCAGCTGACGGAGCGAGCACTGGATGCCGGTGTCCACGAGCTTGAGCACGTCCAGACCTTGCGCTCGGAGCGAGTCCTGGTCGGAAAGCTTAGTGCCCTGAATCCAGTCCATCGTGATGACCCGCGGGGAGACGTAATCCCACTCGATCCCGGGAACCACGACGTCCGGCCTGTCGCCGTATAAACGATCGAACCGTTCCGCGTTCATGCCCTCCTGAACGTAGTTCAGCTCCTGGAACACTCGAGCCGCGAACTCGTCGACCAAATCCACGATTGACGTGTTGAGAGCGTCGACGAACCGATCGGCAAACGCGGCACCCACGCGGATGAGGTGGAAGTCCAGCTCCAGCCCCAACGGTATGTTCGGCCGCTGCACCTTGAGCGCCACCTCCTTGCCGCTGTCCAGCAGCGTCGCGCGGTACACCTGCCCGAGTGAAGCCGCCGCGATGGGGCTCGGCGTGATCGTCGCGAACATCGCCTCCAGCGGCCGCCCGAGCTCTCGCTCCACCGTCTCGAACGCGTCCGCGTCGGAGAACGTGGGCAGCGCGTCCTGCAAGGACGTGAGCTCGTCGAGGTACGCGGTCGGGAGGAGGTCGGGGCGCGTGCTGAGCGCCTGGCCGACTTTCACGAACGCGGGTCCGAGCTCGGTGAGCTTGCGCCTGAGTTGATCGGCTCGCTTGGGCGCGTTCTTCTCAAACTCTCCTCGCGAGTTGTCCACCAGGACGTCCAGGATGAATCCGCCGAGTGAGGATCCGATCTGCGCGATGCGTACGGCGACCTCGCCCGGTCGCCTGTTGTACTTGGCCGCCGCGCGCGCCGGGGCGTAGTCTAATGGGGCGTCCGACCGTGCGAGAGCTTTTCTCTGCGCCTCGGTCATGGCCACGACGCCGTCGCCCACGCCCATGGAGGACTGCCGCCCGAACTTGTCGCCGTCGTCCTTGTCGAGCGTGGATGTTCCCGCGGGGGGCGCGGTGGTGGCCACCCTCGCGGCGAGACGCGCGCCCCTGCCCCCGGCGGGGGTAGCCGCCCACCGGGCTGGGGAGATGCGTGACGTCGAGCACCGACCAACGCTCGTGGACTCCGCGACGCGACCCGAGGGGGACGCGGCGCGGGTGCGAGGCGTCAGCGTCGCGCCGGCGCGCATGCCCGCGACTGAGAACGCGCCCGCCATCTCCTGGTGAGTCGCCTAAACTACTCTACTACGACCGCGGCTCGCTCGCGCGTCGTCAAGGTGTGGATAGCGCTGCGGAATAATCCCGGAGAAAAGGAGAGACGTGGCCAGCTGTGGACAGGCTGACATTCTGATTGGTCGAGAAATGCACGGTGAGAGAGGCAGGTTGGACTTTTTCACAATCAGGTGCTACTTTTCAACGCTTTCTCCTTCGCTTCAGTGAGGAGGTCGATCAGGTCCTGGTCTTTCGAGAGCTCCTTGACAATATCGAGCGGTGTCTCTCCGTCTTTATCGGTCAGAAGGGGGTCGGCTCCATACTCCAGCAGAAGCTTGCCGATTTTTACCACCTCGTATACGCACACTACGTTGTGTAACGGCGCCTGGTCAAAAAGTGTATCCTGACAGTTCGGGTCTGCGCCTGCATCCAGTAATATCTTCACGACCTCGGCGCGGGCCATAATATAAGTGGTGTAATAGCCCAAAACGGTGTCGAAAGCTAGTCCCCATTCACCCCCTACGTCGATAGCCAGTTTCAAGGTTACGTCCGCGCCCGCTTCCAAGAGCAAGGATACAAGTTTTAGCTTAGCGGTGTTGTGTTCTTCCACGAGAGCAAAGAATAAGGGCGTAACACCGCCATTGTGCTTCGGATGTTGCGCCCTTGAGTTGACATCGGCACTGGCCTCCAACAACAGCTTCGCGGCTTCAAAATTATTTGAATGATCTGCGGCCACGTGAAGGGCAGTAACACGTCCGTATATGTTGCTGGGGTTGGGCTTTGCTCCCTCTCTCGTCCTTTCCTCGAGGTCCGCACCCGAGCTTATGAGCGCCTTGATCGCCTTCACGTTGTTACACCGCGAACAAACATGAAGCGGTGGATAGACCGATGTCTTGCTACAGAGCTTCGCGAAGTCTTCCGCCTTCTCATCCAGCGACCTCACGGCCTCCACGCTCCACACCGCCGCGTTGTAGGACTTGTTCACTGTGGCCAGTTTGAGGGTCTCGTGCAGCCCGAGCTTGGGCACCACGTGCGTCCTGAAAACCTCGGGCAGCTCCTCGGCGACAGCGACGAACACCGATACCTCGCCGCGGCGGATCTTGTCGACGATCGGCTCGGTCTTGCCTCGCTCGCTTCGCGTCTCCATGGTGTCGTCGGAAGTGTCGTTGCTTTTTCTGGGAACTCTCAATAAAGGTCATGGCTAATTCTCGTGATCATTAAAAATTGTCCTAGTCCGACGCCGCGGCCTGCTTCTCCAGCCCCGCGGTGGCCTCCTCCCAGGTGGCCCGCAGGTTGCACATCTGCTTGATCAGCGTCAGCACGTCGTCGACGGCGACGCGCACCTGATCGCAGCTGTCGCGCTCGCGAATCGTCACCGTGCCATCCTCCAGCGACCTGTGATCGACGGTGACCGCGAATGGCACGCCGAGCTCATCCGTCCTCGCGTACCTCTTACCGACAGACACGGCCGTGGTGTCCAGCTTGGAGGAGATACCTTCCGTGGCGAGGGTGCGGGAGATGGTCCCGGCGAGGTCGTTGAGCCCTTTGTCGTTGACGAGGGGGAAGATGGTGCACTTGATGGGCGCGATGAGCGGCGAGAACCGAAACACCGTCTTCTGCTCGTCGTCGGGTCGGATGTAGAAGGAGTGCTCGAACATGCAGTACATGATGCGTCCGATGCCAAAGGAGGGCTCGATGACGGACGGGGTGAAGTTGCGGCCGGAGACCTTCTGCGTCTCCATCCCGATCTTGACCATCCCCGGGAGGATCTCCACGGAGCCGCCGCCCGCGATGGCGAGGTCAGCCTTCCCATCCGCCTCAACCTTCGCGGCGAGCGCGAGCGCATCCTCCTGGCACAGCGCCATGAGCGCGTCGGTCACCGCCTTGGCGTCCTTCTTGAACGCCTTACCCATGTCCTTCTTATTGGGCTCCACGACGAGCGTCTCCACCATCTTCGGCTCGGCGTACCTCTCGTACGCGGTGAGCTCAACCTTGCTCTTGTCCGAGTGCGCCTTCAGGTCAAACGCGCTGCGATCCGCGAGGCCGACGCACTCGATCCAGCCGTACGAGCACTCGATCTCGGCGTCCCAGCAGTCCTCGGCGTAGTGCGCCATCTCGTGCTGCAGGTGCTGGCGGAACCGAAGCCGCGCCGGGTTGACTCCGATCTTCTCCAGGAAAGTCTGCGTGCGCGCGATGAAGTAACCGAGCGTCTGATTGGCGACGATGCCCTTCTCCACCGCCTCGCCGATGGACATCGGGAAAGGCTTCTTCACCTCACCGAGCTGCGCGTCGCGGCTGAAGAGCGACAGCATCACGTGCGCGATCTCGCCGAACAGAGCGTGTTCCTTCTGCTCCGGATGGACGAAGTGCTCAATCTCGGCTTGCGTGAACTCGCGCACGCGGAGGAGACCGGCTCGTGGGGCGATCTCGTTCCTGAAGGACTGGCCGATCTGCGCCGCGGCGAAGGGAAGCTTGCCGCCGTTGTAGTAGAGGAGGTCGCGGAAGTTGACGAAGATGCCCTGCGCGGTCTCCGGGCGGAGGTATCCTTGGACGGCTCCGGATGGGCCGATCTGCGTGGGAAACATGAGGTTGAACGGGTAAGGTGCGCAGAGGTCGTTCTTGGTCTCCGGCGCCTTGATCTCGAGCTGCGTGATGGCGTCGCCCATCTGCTCCGGGGTGAACTCCTCGAGCCTCGCGAGCATGTCCTCGAGGTTCCTGCGCTTGTCCGCGGAGATCATCGGGTCGGCGAGCATCCTCTCCAAGTTTTCCTCCACCAGGTGGTCCGCCCTGAAGCAGTCCTTGGTGACGACGTCGTTGACCATGAGGTCGGTGAACTTCTCGACGTGGCCGGAAGCCTTGAGCACCACCTCCGGGGTCACGGAGGGGCACTCCACCTCGAGCATGCCCTCGTTGAGGACGAAGTGCTGGCGCCAGAACGCCTGGAGGTTGGACTTGACGGCGCATCCCGGAGGGCCGTAGTCGTAGAGGCCCGCGACGCCGCCGTAGATCTTGAAGGAGGGGATGTAGAACAGCCTCTGCTCGAGCGCGCTGTTCATCTTGGAGCGGAACTGCTCCTTCGCCGCGGCCGCCTCGTCGCCCGCGGCCATCGCCGCCTTGACCTCGGTGTCGAGCTCAATCTTGAGCTCCTTCAGCTTCGCGATCGCGGCGTCGATCTCAGCCTTGTCCTTCTTCTCAGCCTTGAGCGCGCGGACGTCGTTGCCGGCGTCCGTCACGGCATCCTGCATGGCCTGAAGCCGCGCGGCGTTGTCGGTCATGATGACTGTGCGTGTGAAAGGGTCGACTGGCGAGAGCGGGGTCCCGATCGACGCCGATTGATTGACGCGCTGAAATCTGGGCGGGCCCTCGGTTGCGGCGGTGCTCTCGGGATTTCGCCATGATTTTTCGCCCACCTCCGAAACCCGACGGTTCGCAGGGTGTTTGCCCGCCCGCCCGAACCAAAATCCCTGCAAAAAAGCGCACCTGGATTTTTTTAATTTCGCAGCAATTATCACATGCGGGTTGGTCAATCGTACGGTGAAACTTCCCGCATGCTGACTCAGTTTACCGTTGAGAAATCACACTAAAATCACACTGTTTACACGCTCTAACTTCTTGTGGACCGCAGAACCCAGGAAATGGCCGTTCACGATCCCGAGAAAAGTTCACGCAGCTCGTTTGAAATATTTTGAAAGATGATGTCAACGCGCGTTGGTCGTCACACCGCCCCTGCGCGCGTATCGGCAGGAAGCGTCCGGCGCTAAAAGCTAAACCCCGACGACGAGCACCCTAGAAGTGTTCGCCAGTCACACACACCCTCGAGGGTAGATATGGCGTCTCTCTCGGCGTCTTCCGCCTTCACGGGCAAGACGAGCGCGATGAGGCACCAGCAGCCTTTCGCCCTCAAGGGCGTCGCCCCTCTGCGAACGCCCGGGCTGGGTAATCGCAGGCGCGCGAACGTGGCCATCGTGCGCGCGGCGTACGGCGGCCGCTCCTCGCCCTACACCGCTCCCGGCGGCCGCGATATGCCCGTCGAGCGCGATCTGTACGAGGGGACGACCGGAGTCGACGTCCTCGCCATGCAAAAAGATCTGGTCGCCGAAGGCTACCTCTCCCCCGCGAACGCCACCGGGTACGTCCCCGAACCAGCGCGAGTTCTGACTTTATACCCGGTTTCCTCGAACCCGCGACTTAAGGCGACTTGACCGGGCTCCGAGAGTCCCCCCGATCGCGCCGGTCGTCCACCCAGCGCCCGGCGACGCCCTTCTTCCCGTCCGGTCCCCGTCCCCAACGTTCTTCAAAATTCCATCCCGAGAAAACAAACGTTTTTTTGACGCTCATTCCCAAACGATCACCATCCGTGCGCAGGGTGTTCGGTCCCGCGACGCGCGCGTCCGTTCAGAAGATGCAGCAGCAGTTCGGCCTTCCCGTCAACGGCGTCTGGGGTCACATGGAGCGCCAGGTGTTCGACAACGCGCGCGTGCGAACCGCGCCGTCGTCCTCCGCCCAGGCGCTCATGCCCCCCGATTACAACCGAACCAGGGCGGGGTCCAGTACCAGGCAGTACAAGGCTGTGCAAGGCGGCAACGATTACGCCTCGCACCTCATGCCGAAACCCCTCAGCGCGAAGGGCATGCCCATCCCCGGCGACCTCACCGGAGTCATGGGATGCGCCGCCGCGGGGCTCTTCACCGCCGCCGTCGTCGTCAAGGCTGACGCCAAGCGCAAGGGCCGCGACCTACGCCTCTACAAGGAGGGTGGCGCCGAGAACGGTTTGAAAAACATGTGGGCCAAAATGACTGGCAAAATTTCAAACGCGGTATCCGCCGCCGGACACACGGGCGCGGACCAGCCCCTCGCCTACGACGCCGCCAACCCGGGCTTCTACGACGCCACCGGGCACTTCCACCAGGAACCCCCAACCTCACGCGACGTGGACGTCCCTGACGCCCGCGCCGAGCAGCAGCGCAAACAAGGCGGGTACTACGACGACGCCGGCCGATGGTGGGACGCGGCGTCCACGAAGGACTCCTTCGATCCGTTCCCGGGCGGCTACCCCGTGCCCCGCGAGGAGACGGAGTCGTTCAAGGCGTCCGCGCCCGTGCGGCCGGGCGACCGACGAAGGGCGGAGATGGCCAAGGAGCCCGCGCACGACAAACCCGCGCATTACCACCCGGCTTTCGCCCCCGGCGGGTCCGCGTTTAATCCCGAGCACCCCGACGCCGGAACCGTCCCGCCGCGCGTACCTCCGCCGCAGGGCATGCCCCCGCCGGTGCAGGGTAACTCCGCGCAGTGGGGCACGCCAGGGTACCACCAGGGTAACCAGGGATTTGCCGATGAATTGCTCGCCGTCGGACAGTTCAAACACGCGAAAGCCGGGATCGATCGCGACGCGGTCATCTCCTTGGACGACGTTCGCGACGCGTACGAGTCCAACCCAGGTCCACTCGCGGGTCCCCCGGGCGCCGGTAAGAAGAAGGGCCCTAAGGGCCGCGTTGGCGGTGGACGCGCGCCTCCCGGCGCCAGTCCCCCGCCGGGCGGTCCCCCGCGCGGCGGCGGCGCCCCCCCCGGCGCGGGCGCGAGGCCCACGAGCAGGAGCACGCACACCGTGCCGCCCTACGGTGACTGGGGCGCGGGTGGCGCACCGGGCGGCGACATCGCGGCGTACGCGAGGAACAACGTCGTCGTCGGCGGCCCTGGCGTGAACTCAACTCGCGTGGCTTCGGGCCCCGCGTCTGTGCCCGAGTTTGGCGGCGCTGAGAGCGTCCGGGGCTTGACCCCGGGCGGCGGGTTCACCGACCTCGGCGGCGCCGGCGGTTTGGGCGGCGGCGGCGGGATGGGTGCCCAGCCGCAGGGCCCGATGGCGATGGTCCGCGGCGCGAACGGCGCGGTGGCGACGCTTCAGACGCCGCAGAAGGTTGCGGTGCAATCGAAAGGTGTGCTCGGCGTCGTCGGCGACGGCTTTCGGTTCATCACCGGAGTCGCGCCGACTTTCGGACCCGAGCAAAGGGCCTCCGAGTTTACCGCCCGCGCGCAGCGTGAACGCGAGCTACTGGCCCAGGTTAACGAGGCGCAGGAGTTTGCCAGGATGGAGCAGAAGAAGCGCCAGCAGCTCGAGGCGGCGTACCAGTCCACCAGGAACGCCCTTCGGGAGGCTGAGAAGGCTCGCGGCGCCATCAAGGATACCTCCGTCTCGACCCAGATGAAGGGCCAGATTCAGTCGCTGGAGAAGGCGCTCAACGCGCGCGACGTGACGGGCGCCGTCGGCCAGGTGTTCACCCCGACGACGCCCGCGACTGGGACCCCATCCGGCAAGGACGCCGCCCCCACGGGTGCCGGGTCCGCCGACCAGAAGGCGCTGAACGACAGGATGTCCGCGCTCGAGACGGCGCTGGCATCCGCCGCCGCCTCCGCGGGATCCGACGTTGGCTCCGTCGCCGCGCTCGCCGCCATGAACCACCTCCAGGAGAAGGTCAAGGGCCTCGAGCAGGCGTTCAACGCGACCAACCAGACCTCCGCGGGTACCACCGCGGCGATGGGTAAGATCGACGCCATCTTAAAGCAGGTTCAGGACGACGCCAAGGCGGTGCCCGAGCTCCGCCAGCAGATGGCGCAGCTTCGCGCGGCGCTTCAGCAGAACCCCGCGGGCGCGCTCGCCGCGGGCGGCAGCAAGGCTGTCGACGAGAACCTCAAGGCTATGTCCGACAGGCTCGGCAAGCTCGAGGCTATCCTCGCCAACAAGGAGGCCAACCCGCTCTCCCTGGACGTCCTCTACGCCAAGGTTGGCGCCATCGAGGAAGGGCTCGCGTCCGCGGCCAACGGCAGCGCGCAGATGCTCCGCAACCTCGAGGAGAGGATGCAGAAGCTGGAGGGTGGCAAGCCCATGGGCGGTGTCCCCACCCCGGTCCAGGCGCCGGGTGTCAACAACGTCCTCCCGGCTTTCAAGCCCGCGACGCCGCCCCCCGCGGCGGCCAAGCCCGCGGCTCCCGCGGCGCCGGCGAAGAAACCCCCCGCGTTCACCCCGGCCACCCCACCCGCGGCTCCCAAGAAGGATGCGCCCGCGTTCACGCCGGCGATTGAGATCAAGGGCGACAAGGCTGTGGCCACGCCGGCGCCCGCGCAGCCCCCCGGCATGGGACTCAACGCCACGGCACCCGTCAAGGCGGACCCGGCGCTCGGCGACGACTACAAGATCGAGGAAGGTACGCTGCCGAGGATCGCCACCGGCCGCGAGGTGATGCTTCAGGGTTTCAACTGGGAGTCGCACCGCTTCGAGTGGTACAAGCTGGTGCAGGAGCGCGCCGGTCAAATCGCCAAGGCGGGTTTCACCCAGATTTGGCTGCCCCCCTGCACGGATTCGCTGGCGCCCGAGGGCTACCTGCCCCGCAACCTCGGCTCGCTCGATACCAAGTACGGCAACGAGGCTGAGCTTCGCTCGCTCATCGGCGAGCTTCGTTCCAACAACGTGCTCCCCGTGCTGGATGCGGTGCTCAACCACCGCTGCGCGACGCACCAGGGCAATCACGGCAAGTGGAACAAGTGGGAGGGCACCGGGCTGGACTGGGGCGAGTGGGCCATCACCAATCGCAACAAGGACTTCATGGGCGAGGGCGGCGAACCCACCGGCGACGAGTTCTGGGGCTCACCCAACATCGACCACAAGCAGTCACGGGTGCAGGAGGACCTGTGCAAGTGGATCCAGTGGCTCGTCGACGACGTCGGTTTTGGCGGGATTCGATTCGACTTCAGCAAAGGGTACGGCGGCGAGTTTGCGGGCCAATACACCCGCGCGTGCATGCCCGAGTTCGCCGTGGGCGAGTACTGGGACACCCTCAACTACGGCCAAGGTCTGGAGTACGACCAGGATGCGCACAGGCAGCGCATCGTCGACTGGATCGACTCCACCGGCGGCATATGCACCGCCTTTGACTTCACCACCAAGGGTATTCTTCAAGAGGCTTGCGGCCGGTCGGAGTTTTGGAGGCTGGTGGACAAGAAAGGGCGGGCGCCCGGCGTCATCGGCCTCTGGCCCGGCCGCGCGGTGACCTTCATCGATAACCACGATACCGGTTCCACCCAGTCGCACTGGCCGTTCCCCAGCAACAAGGTTGGCATGGGCTACGCGTACACCCTCACGCACCCCGGCACGCCCTCCGTGTTCTGGGACCACTACTTCGACTGGGGCGACGACCTCCGGAATCAACTCCAGGGCTTGATGGACACCCGCACGAAGGCGGGGGTCCACGCGAGGTCCAAGCTCGAAATCGTCGCGGCGACGGACAGCGTCTACGCGGCGCTCGTCGGGGATAAGTTGGCGATGAAGATGGGCAACGACGGCTGGACGCCCTCGGGCGACGGCTGGGCCGTGGCGGTCAGCGGAGACGGATGGTGCGTGTGGACCAAGGACTGCTGAGTCTGGGACTGGATACAAGGAGACGCGTGAGCCGGCCCTTCTTAGCAGAAAGAGGCGTGGCTCGGCGTATAGCGCTCGGCGGATATCACCGCCCGGCAACGAAAACAACAACCGAAACAACTTGATGGGGTTCTTTTAGGGAGCGGCGACGCCGACTCGCTCGGCGTCACCTGTGAGTGTACCATTAGCTTTCTCACCGTATTTTAAAAGTATTTATAAGGTCAATCAACACCACGGATTCACGCGTACTGATAGTGCTCCAGCGCCGCGTTCCTCGACACGAGCTGAAGCACCGCCGCCATGTGAAGCGGCAGGAACGCGTTGTCCAGCTGCTCCGTCGTCGCCTCCAGCGCCGCGGTTCCAACCCCGGCCATCAACAGGCACCCCCATGGCGTCTCCTTGTGACGGTTCACGACCCACCACGCGAACAGTAAACCCGCCATGTTCGCGACGGCACCCGCGACGGCACCCTCCACCGTCTTCCCGCACCCCGCGCACACCGAAGTTTTGCCAAAATAAACGCCAAACACCGAAGCCGCCGCGTCGCCCAGGCCCAGCGATATGATCCCCGCCAAAGGCGCCAACGCCCCGACGCTGTGGTCCAACTCCGCGCTCGCCGACCACTTCTCGTGGTTCAGCCACAAGGGTACCGCGACGCCGACGAGGAGGGACGTGTGGCTGATCACCACCGACCCGTGATCGTCGCGGCTATCCGTAAATCGCGAGAAGATGTCATCGATCGATCGTCCGAGCCATCCGGCCCTCGACGTCCGTACGCACTCGCCCAGCGCAAACACCAGCAGCGCCACCGCGTACGCCACCGCGAGCATCTCCGGGTGGGGTAAACCGTGGCCCATCAGCCGGCGCGCGGCGTACCCGGGCAACGACGCCGGCGCGAAGGCCACCACCGCCAACAGATGGTACGCCTTTCTCAGCGCAATCGTCGGAGCTCCGCGAACACCGAGCCTGCGAATGGCGAATAGCGCGGCGCCGAAGACCAGCGCCCAGTACGCCGCCAGGTTCATCAAGTCCTCGGCGCCGGTCACGTAGTCCACGAACCAGTGCGCGATGCCCTCGTGGCCTCTGAACGCCTTGCCGAGTCGCAGCGCGACGGTCGTTCCCCACGCGGCGAGGAACGAAGTACCCGCGGCGATTAATATCGTGGCTCGGGTCCTAACCTCGGGCGCGAGCGTGGGCGCCGCGAGGGTGAGCACGCACGCGATGAGCACGCACGCCTCCATCGCGAGCTGCGCGTCGTCGTACTGCCCGAACGCGATGTGCAGCGGCATCCACGACGTCGGGTGTTCCCACTTTCGTTCCGTCAAGTGAAGATCGGGCAGCGCCCCCGCGGCTCTGTGCGCGGTCCACATGGATACGTCGCCCAGGCACAGCGCCGCGCCCGTCGCAACGAGCGCCGCCTCCCACCGTGTGAACACGCGTGGGAACCAGACGGGGACGTCCCGCGCGAACGACGTCGCGATGATGACGTGAACCGCCACGACGGTCGCGATGGTCCATTCGGTCGGGTACGGCTCGTGACCCACGTTGACGTAGTTTAGTTCCCTGGCGCCCGCGGAGATGGCCGCGACGGACGCGCCTCGCGCGACGATCCAGGGAAGCCCCGGGAGTAACGCGAAGTTCGTCGCGATGGAGATCCAGAACGCGAACAACGGGAAGTTCGGGCCGCCCACGCGCGACACGAAGAGCCATGGGAGCGCGAGCGCTCCGAGCGGTGCGCCGCCCATGATCCCCTGGCGCGCGTCCGTCGGATCGCGGTCCGCGCCGATGTACTCAGAGTAGAACGCGGCGGCGAGCATCAGCAGCATGGCGTTCTTCTCCGCGTCGTATTCTCCGTGGAGCGACCACGCGGCCACGGCCGTGGTGGCGGCCACCTGGAAGGGAAGGAAGGCGGGCATGGTCATCTCGGAGGGTAACAATGGAGTGAGGTGGAAAGCTCATCCTCGGACGGTTCGAGCGATGGGGGCGGAGCGATGAAAAGGGGATACTGTACGGGGACGTGAACGTACCACCGCCGTCTCGAGCCATGCTCGCGTGGAGAGCATCCTTCCGCGTGAATCGCCCCGACGCGCGGGTCACACTGCGAGTAGTCAACTTCTGCGAGGGGAGAACCTCTGACGAGTCACAGCCGGCTCTCGCTTTTGTGAACGTTCCGAGGAAGCCTCACTCATCGCCAGCGCGCCTCCACGATGGTCATCGACCCGGAGGTTGTGCGGCAGAGGGTGCTCGCTCGCCTCCACGGTAGCGACCCCGACTGGGACGAGGACGATCTTCCCCCGTTACCCGGGGAGCGCGAGAGCGGCTACCGCGCGGAGGGCGAGCGGCACCGTTCACCCTCAGACGTGGGCACCGCCGGGGGCGCCACTCCGAGGGGGTCGGCGAGCGCGAGGCGGGGCGCCCAGAGGGTCGCGTTCGGCCGCCGCATTCCCGAACCCGGACGCACGGGGCGGGAGAACCGCCCGCCGAGGACGTCGCAGCCTCGCGCGTCGCCGTCCGCGGAGTCATCCGGCGCGTCCGTTCAAATGGAGATGGGGGGGAACGTCGAGATCGAACGCCGAGCCGCGCGCCCGGCGACGTCCTCCTCCCAGCGCGGCCAGTCCCTCTCGCTGCTCAAACGCGAACACGCCGCGCGGCCTTCCCCGGCGTACCGCAACGTCAGCTCGCGCGCGCCGCTCCAGGAGACCAGCGGCGACGACGGCGACGGACGAAACACAAACGCATCCAACGAACGACGACCACGGTTCACAAACTCGCACACCGCAGTGTACAACCGCCTGCTCGCGGAATCCGCCGCGCGACGCGTCCGCGCTCGGCCCAGAAACAACGACACGGAGCAGCCGCACGCGCAGGACACACACCACACATGGCGCGTGAACTTCGAGGACGGCGTCGGTAGCCCCGGGCCGCCGCCGCATCCGAGACTCGGAAACCGACCGCACCACTCGTCGCACAACACGACGGAGGACGAAGGCGGCGGCTACTGGGGCGCGACGGAACCCGAGGAAGGCGGCAACACGGACGCGTACGACGTACCGGATCACGATGGATTCGATGCCATGGATGGGTTAGGGAGGTTGGGGGTCGCCGGCGCGAGACGGTCGCGGCGGCGGGGGGGCAATCTGGCGGCCGCGTCGAACGGTCGCGAGGATGTCGAAGACGATGACGCCGACGACGCCGACGACGCCGCGGCCATGTCCACCGGTGAGGAGGACGAGCCGTCCGACGACGACGACGGTATCGTCGACTCGGCGGGTAGCAGCATGGACGGCGGCGACATCGGGACCCTACCCCGCGACGTGGACGTCGTCAACACGTTACGCGGCGATAACCTCGAGTTGAGGGATAAGCTGCGCGAGGCGACGGAGATGCTGAGCCGCGTGTCGGAGGAGCGAGCCGCGGCGACGCAGCAGCGCACGCTGATGCAGCGGCAGCTCAAGGAGGCTGTCGCGACGCGGGAACGGCTCCGGGAGCGCGAGGCGGCGTCGGAGCGCGAGAAGAAGGATGCCGCGGACGCCGCTCGAGCCGCCGAGACGCGAGCCAAAGCGTCGGAGAAAAAGTTGGAAAAGTTGGCAAACGCCAAAAAGGCTGCGCTGGAGGCTGAATCCCGCACCGTCCGAGCGGAGTCCAGGATCAGCGCGCTCGAGATGGAACTCGCGGCCATGCGCGAGCGCGTCGAACGCGCCGAGGAGGAACGCGACGAGGCCAAGGCGGAGTCGAAGGCTATGGCGGTGTGGCGCATCGAGACGGATGAAGCCGCGAGGAGCTCCGACCACGCTTCGCTCTCCGCCGCCGTGGACGAGGCTGAGCTCATCCTGGCGCTGTTCGCCGAGGAGGACGGCGACGAGGACATCGATACCATACTCAGCCCGGCGGCCAAGTCGACGCGAGCCGGGCACCGCGACGAGACGAACACGCGGTCCAAGCACCCGCTCGTCGCCGTCGCCGCGAGAGCCGCGGGGAACATGGGACGACGCGAAGCTCGGCTCGGTGACCTCCTCTCCGCGCTCACCGGGGAGATGGCCGCGTCGAAGCGCGCGGAGAAGGAGATCGGGACGCTGCAGAAGAAGGTGGCGGAGTTGGAGATGACGGCGGTGGCGGCGACGCGCGCGCTCGAGGCTGAGCGCTCGGGAGGAGGCGCGTTTGGGGCGAGCGGCGGTGATGATCCACCGACGCCGTCGGCTCGGGAGGTCGCGTCCATGGCGGTGGGCCTCGCGTCCTCCGCCAAGTCCCGCATCCGCGACGCCGAGGATGAGCTCATCACGACGCGAAAGACGATCGAGTCGATGCGGTGCGAGATCCAGGCGCTGGAGTCCAAGCTCGAGCGCTCCGAGCGACTTCGAGCCGGTTTACGACTCGCCGCGGACGCCTCCGAGGCGATGACCGAGCACGTCGCCGAGCTCGAGGCTTCGAACGGGACCTTACGTGACGAGTGCATGGCCACCTCGCGCGTCGCGCTGCACCTGCACAGGCGGTGGAGGAAGGCGAGGATGGATCGGTGGGTGGAGGGTCGATCCCGCGGGTTGTCGTCGTTTGGAGCGGAGATGAAGGACGCGAAATCCGCCGTGTTCTTTTGTTTTAAGTTTTGGCGGGAGCTGTCAAAGGGGGACACGCCGATGAAGGGCGGCGTCGGCGGCGATAAGGGCGGGAGCAGCCGCCGCGGGTCCATCGAGGCGGGCAGGCGATCGTCGGTCGAGGAGGACGGGGGCTTCACGTTCGCGCCGAATGTTTCAAACGCGGCGATGCCCCCCGCAGCCCATCAACCCGGTTCAACACCGTTCAAGGACCTGAACCCGTTCGCGAACAAGTCCGACTAGCTAGCCCACCGTCTTTAATAATGTTTTAGCGTTAATTACAAAGCTTAAACGCGCTCGATCCCGCGTGGCTACACGCGGGAGGGAGCGCCACCCACCAACTCTACCAAAGAATGAAGAAGCGCTCGCACCCTTTAGCGGGTGGCGCCGGCAGCCTCCGCGGCGGCGCGCTGCTCGGCGCGGGGGGTGTAGAGCTCGCGGCGCTTATCCCTGCGGGAGGGCTTACCGTCCTCGCGCCCACCCCTCTTCACCACGTCGACGACGCGAACGGTCTTCTTGCCGTTGGCGCCCGGCTTGAAGAGCACCTCACCGTCGCGGAGCGCGAAGAGGGTGTAATCCTTGCCAGTGCCGACGCCGGGGCCCGCGTGAACCTGAAATGGACGAAAGCGGGGAAAAAGTAAGCGGGATGTACGTGTAACGACGTCGAGTGGGTGTTCGGCGGGAGTGCGCGCGGGATCCGGCGCGTCCGGCGCGTCCGAATCAGCCGCGAGGGATAAGACGTGGCCAAAATTTACAGGGTTTCAGGGTTTTGGGGGGCGCCCGTGGGGTGTCATGGGGGTGAGACGCACCGCGTTGCCGCGCTGGCGGATGATGATGTTACCGGTGGCAACGGGCTCGCCGCCGTACTTCTTGACGCCGAGGTACTTGGGGTTGGAGTCACGGCCGTTCTTGGTGGAGCCGGTACCCTTCTTGTGCGCAGCCTCCACGGAGAAGCCGAAGCGCACGGGCGCAGAGGTGGACTGGGGCATGGCCACGCGGGAGGCGGGAGCCACGACCGCGGCGCGAGCCGAGAGACCGGACATGAGAGAAGCCATGGTAACCTCTAGGTAGTTAACGAAAGAGCGACCGACGCTTGTGGCGCGGCGCGTGTCGTAATGCCGCGTTGCCGGCGCGCCGGAGCACGGAAAAAGGAAGAATCCGGATAGGGTCTAAAAGGTGACGTTGTATGGAAAATAACTCAAGAGAATTAGACCGTCATTTTATGGTCGGACTCGGTCGGTTTTTTTTTCCGCAGTGGAGGGAAAATCCAACGTGGCTGGCCAATAGTTTGCGAGGAGGTGAAGCATAAATATCAACTGTCTCCGCGCGCTTGCCGCGAGCAACATGTTCTGCACCAAGTGCGGCACGAACCTGAACGAGGACGCGAAGTTCTGCAAGGAATGCGGCGCGAAGACTGAAGACGAGAATGCCGCTCCACTGGAGGCCGCTCCGGCTGTTGAGGAGCCAAAGAAAGAGATAGAGCTGTGCGATAAATGCGGAGCCAAACTCGCGGAAGGGAGCGACTTTTGCGGCGGCTGCGGCGCAGTGGAAGAAGCGCCGGAGGATACGAGTGACTCCAAAGCTCTCCCACCCGGTTCCTCAGAATTCGCAGGCACACCTCTCGGGTACATCGGTGACGATGGCCAGTGGTACGTCACCGTTCCTTCCAATTACTCCTATGAAGACATCGTCGAACTTGGGTGCATCGCCTTTTTTACCGTGACACCGGACCGACGTTACGTCCCCGTCTGCATCGAGGATAAATCGGTCTGCCCTGGATCCGTCGTCGCGTACCCATTACCTCCGCCGGTACCAGAGAACAAGCTTAAACGATCTTTCAAGGTCATCATGCCAGAGCTTACCCCAGAAGAGGACCACGATGGGTGGGAGGTCTATACCGGGGAGGACGAAAAAACTATGACCATTGCTGCTCCTGTGGGTGTCAAGCCCGGCGAAGAGTTCTGGGTGGAAATCGAGAAAGAAGGTTGCTGTGGCTGTAGTGAAGAGAATTGCGAGAAATGTGGTTGGGCATGCGGTGTATGCTTGTTTGGAAGCTTGGTCGTTGCCAAGTGGACTCTGTGGATCATCAGATGATCAAACC
>Ga0209631_10001529_pt1 | contig 29549 bp, 26 predicted proteins | sample COG_08_FD_184752 | JGI IMG/M metagenome (GOLD analysis project Ga0209631, IMG submission 184752) | Pelagic Microbial community sample from North Sea - COGITO 998_met_08 (SPAdes) (version 2) | ecosystem: Environmental > Aquatic > Marine > Neritic zone/Coastal water | place: Helgoland, sampling... | reverse complement strand
CCGACCCGGACACGATGCGCGACCCGTCCGGAGAAAACGACACCGAATTCACGCAAGAAGTGTGGCCCTCCAGCGGACCCAACACGCACTCCCCCGACGACGCGTCCCACACCCGCACGCTCTTGTCCCCCGACCCGGACACGATGCGCGACCCGTCCGGAGAAAACGACACCGAAGTCACCTCAGAAGTGTGCCCATCCAGCACCTTCAATAACTCCCCCGACGACGCGTCCCACACCCGCACGCTACTGTCGTCCGACCCGGACACGATGCGCGACCCGTCCGGAGAAAACGACACCGAACGCACCCAACCCGTGTGCCCCTCCAGCGTGTTCATTAGCTCCCCCGACGACGCGTCCCACACCCGCACGCTCTTGTCCCACGACCCGGACACGATGCGCGACCCGTCCGGAGAAAACGACACCGAAGTCACGATATAAGTGTGTCCCCTCAGTATTTTGTCTTCATTACTTTCACCACTCATTTATAGTATATCATGATCTATTTATACGGTGTATAAGCAGGAACTAAAACTATATAAACCATGAGTACCGAGACCAAGGAGACCACCGAGACTCCAAAGACACCCGACACCAAGAAGCAGGCTGTTCGGAAGATCGTGCAAGCTATAGACCAGGGTAATCTGGATGCAGCAGTGGCAGAGCTAATGACCCACCCTGAGACTCGTGAGCGCATGAGTTATGCTGAAAGCCGTATGATGTATGGGTAAACATTTTTAACAAGTATTTATTTCTATATTACATTTATAATGTTTGTACCTGAAAGATTCGGTCACCTTGAACCCAACGAATTTACACTATATGGTTTCACATATCCAACGATGGCTCATTGGATAGTTATCCAGATGTCAGCCAAAAATGGTGGTAATTTCCGTAAGTATTTCGACATGCCTGTAGATAAACTACCCGAAATAAAAAGATTTAACCACAGTATGTTGGAAGAGGGGTTAGAAGCAATGTTACCTGATATACGAGCGATACCAGAATATTACGATAACATGCATCCAATATTAGGGATTGGAACGTCAAAAATGAGGTTAAAGTTTGGTGAACAAATAAAGGGTCGAAACCTCTATGCTATCTCTATCAAAAGAGTACTTAGGAAGAGGAAGTCTTTTAAATGACATGTCGGATATGCCTGGACGATGGTGATATGATTCAACCTTGTAACTGTACAGGTACGACAGCTTATGTGCACGAAGAATGTCTTATGAAATGGTTAACTATATCTGAAAGGAGAGACTGTGAGATATGTAAATTCGAATACGAAATCATAGAAGTGGAAGAAGAAAGAAAGGTCGATTGCACTGTAAATGTTTTTAGCAACAACTCAGATGCGACTGCTGTTGTACTCGCAATCGGACTTCTTGGTCATTTCACTATCATGTTGCTCACTACATATTGGGGTACTAGCACATACTCTATATTCATTTATGGAAATTTACTTCAAGCAATCATGTTAATTCTTTTACAACCTCATGTTAAAATCAGAGAAGTATACTTTTTTTGGAAGTGTTGTTCATTAGTGTGTCTAGTACTTTCTTCTACTGTAACAGAGAATTGGAATTTTGTCTACTGTGAATTATTATTCACTGTCATGTTAGGAATAAACATATGTACACGTCCGGACATACACGAAAATCAGACTGTACAATATATAAATATAACAGATAGGTCTTCAAATGACGAGACTGTGCAGGGACCATAAGGGTAAATTCCGTTGGTTCATACCTCTCAACATATTGGCAGCGTTCGGACATCTATTAAATGTGATTGCAACGTTTGCATTATCTAGTCAACAGGGCAGAGATGCAATGTATCCAGTTTACCAGACCTATGCAGAGTGGTCTACTAAAGACGCAGCATGTGCTTCTGGAATGGCTCTTAATTCTAGTTACGAGATCACGCGTCCAGATGGCGAAGAAGTTCTTGTAGTAACACCGACAACCACAGCTGTAGTATACAAACTCAGCCTTTTCTGGCTGATAGTATCTTTCCATATGCTATCCTTCTTATTCCAGATAGGCACACCTGTCATAGACTTTGTGGCGAATCGTTTTAAATTCAGATATGGAAAAAGCTGCCACAGACACTATGTCGAAGATGTCTTGGAGCGAGGTGTCAACTCTCTCCGCTTCGTAGAGTACAGTATATCTGCTTCCATCATGTTGGTATGTCTTGCTATCCTGAGTAATATTCTGAAACTTTATAGTCTAATTGGTGTAGGTGTACTTTGCGCTGCTACAATGCTGTTTGGTCTGATTGCCGAGGTACTTTTCTCAGATAACTACCTGGCTATGGGTATTCATAAGAGGGTAGAATTAAAAGAGGTAAAGCCACAAGCTTTAATCGGCAGAGCAACTTTTAACAACGAATTTGTTGTACGTGAAGTTGCTGTTGCTAGTGAATCTATGCCTGTGTATCCCATGGACTCTCTCGCGAAAGACTTGAGACGTCTGGGATGGGTCGCCCACTTCTCGGGTTGGATTACAATGGGTGCCGCCTATGGAGGTATTCTGATACAGCACTTTTTCTGGTCGGTGCAAAAGAGCGAAGAAGCCAACCCAGGCGGTCCGTCTGCACCCGACTTTGTGAGATTTTTAATCATTGCACTTGCTATTCTATACAATATTTTCGGCTTCTCCCAGTTATTTCAACTATGTGCGAAAGATCCATGGATGGGTGTATGGACTGGCAGAAAGGATAAATGTGGATGTCTCAAATACGAAGGTATGACAAATGGTGCGGGGTATGATGGTAGAAAGATATCGTGCTGTAGAGTCTCACTCAACGAGGGTATAGAGAGGTTCTATGTATTCAACTCACTATTTACGAAAACTCTATTAGGCTGGACAATCATATCTAGATTATTAGATGAAGAACAGGGTATAGGTACAGATGTTGTATGTTAAAATATTTTTTCCCATAACCATTTATCTAGTTTAAATAGCATACCACGAGTAACCCCTTTGTGGCGTTTTGCAACTGGTTCGTACCACCAGTCTATACCTACTTCACTTGTATACGCACATTGTTTCAAATATTCCTCCACAGCTTTATGCCAGTTCTTTACATCACCTGGGCACACAACATGTGTGTCACCATGGAAAAGTAAAGTACATACATGTTTTCCGTCTTGGTAAGACCATCTATCTTTATCCAGAAAGTGTCTTATCATGTGTCAAACATAATTTCTATTAAATACACCGTTATTCAGTCATGCCACATGGCTTCATAAAGTCACTCTTGAAGGGGATTGACTCGTCATCCAGCAGTTTGCAGGCAGTTGAACGAACTGTTCCATCGTACATAGTGTAAGATACACATAGTGTGTCATGTGTAGTGTATGGAAGGCACACCTCGTGATAACCCCCATAAGGTAATGACTGGCACTGTACTGGTTTCGAACCCCCATTTATACAGATATCATAGTACTGTGAATGTTTAATGTCCAATACACTTCGGATCAAACGTTCGTTCGGACCATCGTTTGGGAAATATAAAATATCCCAGTCTCTAACAAACGCTTGCCCTCTACAGTAGTTTGCAGATGCATGCCCATCACCTCCTGGCGAAAAAAGCTTGATAGGCATTGTACTATCTAAATTCCACGAGGCACTGTCATGGAGCCCAGCAGTGATCATAATATATTCATCTGCTTGAATCCTCTGAAGGCAACGTACCCCTACAACAGTATTTAAACCAGTGTCTTCACGTCTTAGAAGACGTGTGACATATGATGATTTACAGATCTGTGACATATCAAGTTCTGTTTTCTCTGCATTGTGCCCAAATGTAACCAACGTCACCTTATCATTCCGGCTGAGAACATTAAGGAACGATGTGAATATACCTTTGTTTCTATTGTCATATATGTCCAGAGCGACAGCATAGTGTTTACCTTTCACTTTCACTGTGTCGGTCAGTCTCACTATTCGGTAATCGGTCTCGGAGGGGTGTTTGCATTGGATAACTTGCATGGTGCTTTGTCTTTTTAAAACAACTTGAATACACCGTATAAAAAAGGTAGTATATGGCTGTTACGAAATAATGATACTTTGTATCTGACATCCTGCACGATTTTCTCCTAGAGTGTTCTATGTTAGAGTAATATGATAACCCCACACCACAATGTTTACATCTCATTTTTAGACATGGTTATATATAAATAGGTTATTTGTGGAATAATGAAAATACTATGGCTTCTTCTACCTGTCGTTTCAGCACTGAGGTATGACTGGCAGTGTGTGCATGAGGCGGGGGTTGACGAACTCACAGAAATTATTCAAGAATACTCCGAAACTTTCCCATGCGAAGAGTGTAGGCATCACTTTAACAATCTTCTCGACTCCCACCCGTTTCAGGTGAGTGATATAAAGACCAATGAAGATGCCAAAGTTTGGTCATGGCTTACACACAATATGGTCAATAAAAGGTTAGGTAAAACATGGGAATCATTTGATATTATGAACCAATACCAAAAAGAAGACCAAGATTGAAACAGTACAGGCAACCTAAAGCCTGCAAGCAGGCATTCGCATTGTCGTCGCCTTTCACATAGTATCTTGGTTCCCTGTCTACAATAATGACTTTGGGTTCTGGCATTTACATAAAATATGTAAAAATATATACTGTAAAAGATCTAAAAAGGGACTCTTTCTGGAACCTCTTCTACATGTGCTTGTATAATAACGCCCATACTATTAATAAAATTCCAAGTTTCTTGTAATCTACGCTTCATACGGTTGTGCATGATACAGTCGAAACAAATACACACAAAAACGAAACATGAAAAAAAAATACAAATGGGAACTATGTATTCCATTTACAAAAGAAAAAGTGCCTTAATATTTTGTGTTTGTAACTGTAAAAAAACTCTATGTCTTACAACAGAGCTTATACTTATATCATTGGCTTTCATTAATTTTCCGACCTCTTTACTCAGATGTTCATCATGCACAAATGCGTACTCATACCCATTTAGCCCATGCCTGGACATAAGCAATTCGCATGCGTCATTGCGTTTCAATATACCTCTTAACACTTGTACATTCCATACAATATGTTTCATGCATACAGCATTCTCTCTATATCCTCTTCTCACTGCCAATTCAACATAACTACGGTTTACAACATCCTCGAGTATCAAACCATGTATGTGAAGCATCTCGCCCATAATAGTCGCGTCGTTTGTAGACATAAAAAGTCCATATTCATACCCATTCAGCCATGTATCTGTTCCACTAACAACCGTTTGTTGTAGACGCATAAGTTGGTCATGAGCATCTGTTTTTTGTAAAATAGTACGAATGCGTCCATGTGACCACATTTCATTGGAATATTTAAATATTATACTAAGTACTTTTTATCTAGCACGTACAGTCCTTAATACTCTTTTTTTAATGTACATTGAATAAGAACCACAGCTGCATTTCGTGGTTGCATTTTTTTTGTTGCATTTGGTGCAATGCATTGTTTGAATACAACATATTTATTATATACACCATCATAATAAATGGAGAATGTAACAGCAGCAGATGTTTTTAGTGAAGCAGAGACTCACCCATACATGGCTATTATAGCGTTAATCACTGTACTGTTCGTGTTAGGTACGATTGCAATGTGTTTCAAAACAACATCTACAGGGGTAAAAACAGTAGGCTGGGGGGTTTACTATTTAACAGCCCCAGTTCATATGCCTTTAAGATGGGCTTATGACCGTATTTAAGGTGAATTAATTTAACCAAATGAACCCCATCAACCATGACAGACTGATGAGAGTTCAACAGAGCGTGGAACAAGAGTGGCTTCGTAGATTGGGGAGAGATGTTAGAACCATAGATCATCTAATGTACATACATGTGTATTCTGTCCTTCGCCCAAAATTGAATATTCTAAAGGTGGGAGAAGATATAGGAGACTGTTTTATATGCCAAGAAACGTTTCAAATCGGAGAAGAATATGCTCTTCTACCTTGTAACCCCACACATCCACATAAATTCCATGAATCATGTATACGCCCTTGGCTAAAACACCATGATACATGTCCAACGTGCAGGGGTAAAGTATAAATGCACATGGCAAATATTCTAATGTTAAGGAGGGAAGCCATGGTGAGAGCAGGGCTTGTGAGGTATTATACACCGCTGCTAGAGAAAAACAAGTACTCGTATGTAGATCCAGTTGTGTATGCTAACATACAATGGTCAGTAGCACACCTGGCGCTTGAGAATGTATACAGTGAATTAGATAGTGTAGAGGTACGCACAAATGTATTGAAAAATGTGGTATGTTTTAATAGAGGCTTATTACATTATTTAATATGTAGAAGTAATGTATTCACATATTAACGTTTTCTTTTATTTCCTCTAAATGGATAGGGTATTATCCTATTTGACCAATCATCAGGGTTGGGCAGATATGTTTGTATGTCATAACCCACATCTTCAGCGTGAGACCTAGCAGCGTAGTCGTCCAAATCTTCAATCAAATCCCCGCTTAAATCCTCTGTGTTCCCGATTACACCATATGGGTCATCAACCTCACCAATACCACTTGTCATGTGTATACTTATACCTGGTTTAGACTCCATCTCTATGGTGTCCCATTCATTTGGTTCGTTTCTATCAAACACATTTGTGCCCAATATAATCCTTTTTTTTCGTGTGTACTCGTGCATCATTTTCATCACTGTCAGTTTGTAAACATTTTGTTCTTGATTTGATAGTCTTAAATCTTTGAAAAGTTCTATGTGCAGGTATATGTACCCACCACCTTCTTCCATGGCTGTCCATCTCTTCTTATTCGTAGAAACACCTACATCGTTTGCATACCCTGGCATGCCATCAGTAAAAGTTTCGGAACTATGAGAGTATTCTATACAGCTGATTGTCTGATCTTTAATCTCGTCAAACACTGTTTTGATGTTACATACACTTACATGTATATTGTCCTCCAACATTGCATTCATCAGTCTTTTAGAGAAACTTGACACATTCCCTTCTATACATATGTAATTCACATCATCATCACCTTTGTCATCCGATTTGTAAGCTTCGTTTTTCCTATGCATGTTCCATATCTTTTCAAATATCCGTCGTTTATTTCTACTCACAATAGCATCGAATTCAAGCCCAATTGAATGAATAACAATTTCCTCGGTGCAAATCATGTATTGTTCAGCATCTGGTAATTGACTCGGGTGAAAAGGCACATTTGCATATTTACCTGTAATAGTATGGTACAGTATCTGTTTTGCACGTATGATAGCGAGGTTTTGACTAAGCCGCTTGATACGTTCAATTGTTCTCGACCCAACTGAAATATCGTATTCTCTTTTCAAAATGTCAGTAAATTGTTTGGAAACAAGACCCACGACAGCTGTATTCGGTTCTTTTAAACGTCCTAGTCTGACAAACTGCCAAACTAGAGCCACATACCCCTGTTCAAATTTGTGAAACATAATGGCTGACTTAAGTTTGTCTTTCTGAAATGGTCCCATTGTTTCTGCAGCGTGCTGACAATTAGAAACACTATGGTTTGAGTGCAAAGATCTTTCAGCTTCAAAAAAGTGAAAACGAGTTTGTAAGGGTTTGTCAAAATTTGATCTAGCTTCATTTGTTGCTCCCATTAAACATCCAATATTCGATGAAGTGGATTCTATCTGTTCACGGACACCAGTTTCTTCATTCGTGAACAACCTCCTGTGTACAGTTTTCATACTGGTGAGTCTCATCTTAAGAGCTTCCAGTGGTCCTCTTTTTTTTGGATCTTTGAAAAACCCAGGTGGAGCTTCATCAAAAACGCTCACGACATGGTCCTTGTCGGAATCGATTGCATCTGACTTATCTGTATCGTATGTTCGACAAGACACTGTATCGTTAATTGAGTTTTTCTCCATAAGTTCAAATAAAAATGACTTTGAAGTAGCAGCATCCCCAGTGATAGCACAGTTGAGATGCAGATTATGTTGATGCCTAAAAGCATCGCACCTTGCTATATGAATCCAGTAACACAGTCTGTGTGCAGACGATACCTGGTATAAATGGTGATACATATTCATCAGAATACATGCTCTATGACCAATCACAGACATACCCTCATGTACTAGGGGGTATGGGAGTACCAACGAATGATCGTATTCCTTATGAAACCAACGAATAATAGATTTCAATGGTTTTGAAGCAAAGCAATCGTCATCGTTGAAAACATGTGCTAAAAACTCTTCCTCTATAAAAGCATTTTTATCATCCTTGTCTATAGCAAGCAGTGTGATATGATCCATGGTATCTATATCATGTTGATTCGATCTCATCAATTCATAACCCGAGCTTGCATCCCCACCCATCTCATCCATACCCCTCGTTTCCATCCACACACTCATTGATTTCATTTTTGAGTATGTTACCTCACCTATATCAAACACATTGCGTGTGCTTCCCACTTCAAAAATGTTGTAGTATTGACCATGTGTTTCTATGAACTCTAAGAGATTATCTTCATCCCACACAGTGGCGTATTCCTTATAGTACCTGTGTGGTAAAAAATGCACATCTAATCCATGTCTTCTCGTTATTCTGATTTCTGGTTTTGCCAATGAAAAAAGCACATGGTCGGGCAACTTGCGAGAAGAAAAATGCTTTACATTTATAGACTCTGTGTCTAGCCTTATGAAATTTGAAGTTGGAAACACGAATTCGTTCGTGTCGTTACTGTATTGATCAACAGTGTGTAATGCCCCTTCAATGTCTTTCATGCAAAATAAGGCTGAAGGGGAAACACTACAGCCCGACTCAATATCTTGATACAGTTGTTCAACATTACCAACTTTCCCACTATAGACATTGAACACTTTCGATGCATACGATGCAAGTGTGTTCACCTTATAATGGTCAGGGATTAACTTTCGAGACCTATACAGCTTCTCAGAATCTTTAGAAAAATTTGCAATCATATTTTTTAAGACTGTCATTTCACTGAATTGTCTGTCTATAAAAACATGAATTCTCCACCCAGCTGTATTCAATGTTACCTTTGACTCATCAGAAGGACACCATTCTATAAAACCAAGAGTGTTCATACCCTTTGGCATTGGTTTCTTTTTTTCACAACATCTAACCATTGCACTAATAAAATCAAGAAAGAAATGGAAACATACTCTGAACTGTTTGGCTTCATGAGAGGTTCTAAAATGGGAAAAACTAGTAGCTTTGTGGCGAAGGAGACGCGCGGGGAGTGAGAACACGTAATGGTACTTGTTTACACCGGGTGTTTTACTGCATGCTACCGAAAAGGGACGATGAAACCCATCTAAAGACCACTGAATCCCCTGCACAGCAGACATTTTATGGAGTTTACAGGAATGGATATACACCGTATTATTAAAAACATATTCCACATTTTGGTTTATATAACGACTGTACAGATATTAAATTCTTCTCTACAGACACCCTTTTCGTGAATGGTGCAGGTTTACCACAGTCACATTTGGCTGTTAGTATTGTCACTTTGTCTGCTTTTGGTATGAGCTCTAAAATTCTACCAAATGGTTTTCTCCTGTAATCACCACTCAACCCAGCCACAATAACATTAGGTGCAAGCGTTTCTACATAATCCAATGATTCGAAAAATTGTGCCTCATCTACCAATAGGGTATCTGCATCTATAGATATAGGTAATACATTGCATTTTAAAGCAGCAGCCTCTACCCCATCGTGGGTCTTTACCCCTTCACACCGGGTATCCAAGACATGGTTGATAATCACTGTTTTACCTTTAGCGCGTGCCAAAAGTGTAGTTGTTTTACCAGAAAACATGGGACCCAAGATAACCTCCAACATCTTGCATGAGTGTCCGTAGCTTAAATACACCGTTAGACATATAATCTTTTCCGATGCAAGAGTGCTGTTTTACTTTCTGCTCCACCCTTTGGAGAAGATGGAAGTTCATCGAAATCTTTTGGCATCAACCTCATATTTTTCTGTAAGTTTAAGCGTTTCTTGTACATGTTATGTAGTGACGTGTTTGCTGTAGTCTCTGACTTACCCACTGTAACAAACCCAACTGCGTCATATGTGGTCACGAATGCATTGGAAACACGCAGTGTCATCAGATGCATGCCAAATAGAAAGTAGATCACAATGAGCCCATGCCAGAATATGTCTGACTCGCGGTCTGCGAGGACATGGGAATCATCTGTATACCGAGGCTGTGCATTCCAAAAACTTTCATTCACCCCTATAATGTCATAGTTATTGAGGCTTCCTCCAGAAATACCATAAGTAAACGGGAAGATAGCCATGAATATAATGATTGCTATATACATGTATGTCTCGTACAGCAGTGGAATCTTGTAACCAGATATGTTACCCATGTTACCATATGAACCATACACACGCTCTACAGTCCTAGTAATCATATTTTTACGAGTATCAGATGCTTCAAACTCAGAAATCAGATCAAATATGAAAACAAAGAGCAGGTCGCATTTGTCAATCCCAACTTGGCTATCACCATCTACTAATTTACCTCCCATTTCTAGGAGAGTTTGTTTATACTCTATGCCGATGGATGTTTTGGTGAATTTGCGCCCCATACTGTCACCATCGGTGTTCACATAGTTTACCATAGACACCCTTCTGCGTTTTTGTCCAGACGATGTGCGTAGAACCGATGCGCGTTCTGTGGGAAATAAGGTAACACCTTTGCGTTTCTTTTCTCTTTTAGATGATTCTTCTTTTTTATCTTCTTGTTCTGTATTGTAGTTTTTTAGCATGTATACCTCTTCAATATCAAACTCAGCATTGTTTCTGAACTTCCATTTTACAACAGTTGGCAAGATAAGACAAATCTCAAAAGCCTGTTGAATCTTCAACGCATTATCTTCAGTCACAGTAAACTTTTTGGGATCCCGCACATAAGATAGAATTTCCCACCCTAATGCGAGGACATCTCCACAGAATGCATTGTAGTTGAAGAGTGAATCTTTATTCCTCTGAACAGCCGAAGAAGCAAGTAAAGGTAAAGTCACAGCTATGGTTGTACCGAGTATGGAGAATGGTCCGGATATATCAGGTACCGTCGTGTAGAGATCGAAATGTGTCACGATGTAGCACCAGGCAATGTATAAAATCATGATAAAAATGGTCGGTCTGCTAAAAAATGGTTGGAAAAAAATATATGTTCTCGGCGCACTTTTCTTGAAACGTTCAAGTAACCCCTCACTCATTTATGAAATATACTATTCTATTTATATGTTATTCAAAATATTTTATGTCTAAAATGACCTGATCTCCTGGCTCAACTGTAATTTCCCCAGACGAATAACCTGGGACGAGAGTATACTTATCACCACATGACATAACCACAAACACCCGGTCCCTGTCGTCCTCTTTAAACTTGGTGCAGATTACATTCTTATACAAATCTGTTTCCGGGTGAAAGGTCACCTCAGCCCACATAAGGTCCCTCTGGTCATGTTCTTTCAATGATGTAGGTTCAGACGTGGGTGTAGGCTTTTTGGGTCTAGGTTTTTTAGGTTCATACTTTGCTTTCTTCTTCGGTGGTGGCTCTGGCTTTTCCTCCACACCTGCAAGCATATTAAGATACCTCTCGTTTCTTGTAGCGTCCTGTTTCCACCCCTTTGATGGGTGTATAGGCTTGGCATTGTTTGCAATGCGATGGGACTCTGTTATTAGCTCGGCTTGTAAGTCTTGAAATTCTTTGTAAGGCACATGCTTCCGGAAACCCTCCACGATATTACACAGTGTGTTCCAGTATTTCTCGTCCCAGTCGTATTTCCATGCTCTCATGTTTCGTGGTCCCCATGATATCGTAATAGCTTTTTTATGACCACTACAGGACATCTCCCAAAAGGTCTGTGGTACATAGTAGTATTTCCATTTTGGATATGGGCGGTTGGGAGCTTTGCCAGGACACTTGATCTCGATCACTCCCTCTTCTGCAATCTTACCATCCTTATAAATGGCATATGTCCCATCGGGGGACGCACCCATTGAGGGATCTGCATGCTTGTAAAAGGGGCTTTCTGCCAAATAGATGTCACCTACCTGGGCAGGTGCATCGTCTAGAAAACAACATACAGCCACGTCTTCATGCTTTCGTCCATAAGCCATGTAGCCCTTGGCTTGTTCACTAAATGGGGGTCTTGGTTTTCCCTGAAAGACGATACCGAAATACTCATGATACTCTTCTTCGTCCTTGATGAAACAAAAGTTAGCGAGTTTTGATCCTGTCAACCTGCCCTTTCTCTGTGTAAACCACTCGTCTGACAGCTGGATAATGCCACCAACAAGTGGAACAAACCTAGGGTGCATCTTTACAATTACCTAACTGTGTATATACACCGTGTCTCAGATTTCGTTGTACACCTGTTGATAGAGTTGTTTCATTACTTCATCCTCGGGAAACCAAGTGACACATATTTCAAATAGTCCTTTGAACTCGCACCCTTCAAGAACCATCTGGCGCTTAATTTCAGGTGCCCAGTATCCGATTTTGTCTAGAATAGTTTGAATGTGTTCTTCTGCTGGAGAGCCCTTGGCATGTGTAAGCATGAGAGATAGTTTATCCATGTTTTACGCAACTATGAATATCAAATATACACCGTTATCACTAAGAAAAACACGTGGATTGATTTAAATGGACTAGATATTTATAAAGTTACACGGTGTTAAATGCAGTATCGAACAAAACTATTTTACTTCGTATGTGTACCAGCAAGGGTCACTATAGGAACTGTTCTTTTACTCGGAATAAACCCTATGGTATCGGGGGTTTCTATATTCGGCTGCATTGCACTGCTCATGGCTTGTGGGTTTCTGGTAAATCATTTTCGACATAAAAAGACAGGTTTCTTTGGTGGAAATGCATGGTGGCACGATTATAGAAAATTCCATACGGGTATATGGCTTATTGCTAGCATGCTGATGTTTTTAAACACACGTTTCGCTGGTATTCTAATCTTGTACGACCTTATACCAGGAACTATAGATGTATGTAAAGGTGTCAACTTATAATACAGTATTCTTCTTCATCGTCTTTGGCTTCTTTAGGTGGGGTTGGTTTTTTCCCAATAGCTCGAAGTATCTCTTTCACTTGTTTCTCCAATGTCTGTACTCGTTTATCTAAATCAGGGGTCGTCTTGAACACCGACATTCTATATTATTTTCGAAACATAAATACACCGTCACTTCATAATATGTCTATACACCATATCTACAAGTCTATCTATTTCTTTCTGCTCTTCCTTGGTCCTATGGATTTGTTCAGGTGCGGGGGTACGTATACACTCACCTTTCTGGATGTTTTGTGCAGCGACAAGATCACCTTTGTGAAAAAAAGTATTTGGAACACAGCTAAAACGAAGATTTACAAGACGAAACATAGACGTAACAGGGATCATTTTTATAGAAATAATTGATGTTCTCTTCGTGTCTCTATGTAGGTAGGCACGACCCACATAGAGCCTAGAAGATAACTGCGGCTATTTAGCGCTATTGAAGACGCCCTGTCCTTGAAGCACTTAACCGTAACGGAACTCGCTGACCCATGTTAGGGTCCAGCCGTCACCACTCATCTCATCTTTTATCATCGTCAAAGAGACCTCTTCTCGTCACGCAGCTCACTCGCGCTAGCGTCTACCCCTCGCGAATCCGCGAACGTAGGAATTTGACAACTCGAAATCCCACACACCAGTACTCGGGAAATTACTCGGGAAGTTCGGCTTGTACATTTGTTTGATCATTTTCTTCATCTATACACCGTATACATTTTTCATAAACAATCCATTTCTTACCAGGTGTCACTGGCACTTTCAGACCTGAAGGTAATGTAGCTCCATCCACTCGAGCCCCCTGTGCGATCTGCGCAAAAGCTAGGTCTTGTTCCTGTAGTATGATCAACATTATTGCAAAATTAACCCAGTTAAATAGGAACCAGTCGGAGTCGAACCGACGACCACTCGAACTGCAATCGAGCGCTCTACCGCTGAGCTATAGTTCCAGTAGTTTTTCCTCATTTCGGAGTATGATGGTGCCGCATGAGCGCGCTCCCACTGTGCCAATCAACGCAGTTGATAGAGGATTTGAACCTCTGACCTCTCATGTACAGCGTTTATCCACCAATTCCTCGTACGGGGCTCGAACCCGTGCCTCTTGGGTGAAAACCAAGTATCCTAGCCACCTAGACTAACGAGGATAGCCGAATGTGAGAATTGAACTCACGACCTCCGCATTACAAGTGCGATGCTCTACCACTAAGCTAATTCGGCTGCACCCCCAGCAGGACTTGAACCTGCAATCTTTCGATTAGAAGTCGAACGCGTTATCCATTACGCCATAGGGGTTTCTCAGTACGGGGTTTGATCCCGTGACCTTCGGCTCATAAGACCGATGCTCTACCAACTGAGCTAACTGAGAGTAGTCCCAGCGGGAGTTGAACCCGCGCCCTTCTCCGTGTAAAGGAGACGTCATAACCAACTAGACCATGGAACTGTACTCTGTCCGAGATTCGAACTCGGGACTTGGGTTTCAAAGACCCACGTGCTGTACCCACTACACTAACAGAGCGATGTCATCTGTGGGATTCGAACCCACGAAGCCGAAGCAACAGATCTTGAATCTGCCCCCTTTAACCGCTCGGGAAAGATGACGTGCCATCTGTGGGATTCGAACCCACGAAGCCGAAGCAGCAGATCTTAAGTCTGCCCCCTTTGACCAACTCGGGAAAAATGGCATAAACAACAACTTACCTGACCTGTGGATGGGGAAAAAAAGGTTACTCACATATACACCGTTTGTTTATATACAAGAAAGATTTTATTTTACAAAGTATTAATAATCATCATCCCAACCGTCTGATGCCATTGTTCTCACATAAACTACTAAATTGTCTAATTCTGTTTTCTCTGGTTCCTCATCTGGTTCCTCTTTTTCTTCATCGACCTCCGACTCTTCGTCGCTTGAAAACCCTTCAATGTAGTCCAATCTAACATTATCTTTGCCAAAAACTTTACGCTTATTAGTTTGGGTATCGTAAGCACCAATGAAAGGTCCATAAGCATAAAAGATGTTACTTTTCGTGACAGCAATTTTTAAGTTCAATTGATCTTTTGATATAATAGCGTTCAAATCCAAGGTTCCCATTGTTAACACACGCAATGCACGCCCATCTCTTTGCCAAATTCGTATAGTATTATCTTCTGATGTAGAGTAAACACTGGTCTTGCATATTACATTTGTCACACGTGCAGTGTGACCCGATAAAACATGTTGGTGTGGAGACGCAGTTAATCTGATCTTCACAACCCTGGAGTTTTGTTTATATGTACACTCCATTTGTTTTGCACCTGCAGTGGACTCAGCGTCTATTGTTAATGTCTTTGTCTGATTTCTTCCATTCCTTTTGTTTATTTGTATAGTACACACATCTTGACTAATCCTTTTCACATACCCAAATCCAGATTCTTTCAAAACCTGTTTTTTTTCAATGTCCTCGTCTGAATCACTGTCGTCTCTGGCATAAGAATACAACTTCTCGTAGTAAATTTTTGTCCCTTTACTGATAGTTTGTGGTTCATTCGAAGTCCAAATAATTAGGTTTTTATCTTCGGACCCTGACACAATTATACCTGGTTCTTCGTCTAAACATGTCACTTTTTTTTCATGACCACGTAATTTGAATGACGAAGTAGCGCCTTGCACGCTAATGTCTTCCCCATCTACATATATTAGCTTATTATGTTTCCAAGAGATTAAGTTTAAGCGTACATCTACATTATAAAGTCCTGCAACATATCTTTCAACATTAGAAATTGCATTCTTCATAGGGGCTTCGTAGAATTTTAATATTCCAGTATCATTATATCGCCACACATGCATGGTAGAGTCACCAAACGACACAAAATTATGATGTGCACCCCGTATAGATCCGAAGTAGTCTAAGCTTCTTTTGTATGGCGTAACCACTAACTCTGTCTCTTCAGGAACCAGACATTCAACCCCTGACGCTTTGGTTATGTGTTCGAGTGTCCACTTATTCACAGTGAATGTCTTAGATTCGTTTTTATTGTATGTTACAAGTTGATGACCCAATACATGTTTTAAATGTTTATCTTCCGTATCCACAGTAGCGATAAGTGCACCGTCTTTATTTAGAATGTATTTTTTTCTACCTACAACAACAACAATATGTTGAATATCACCTTGACCCGGGTCTAGATTAGTCGTATAGATGTCAGTCACATTGTCCCGGGTCTTAATAATACCATTAAATGGGTTTTTAGGGTCGTCTGATATTGTATCTACTATTGCTGGCATCGAGAATTTAGTTTCAACGGGTGCATTTTTGTTTGCAATCAGTAACCTTTTGTTTGCAATCAGTAACCTTTTAACTGTATTTTTTTTAATATCATGAAGTAATCTGTGATATTTATTTAATATAGGAAATGGCACCTTTCTTGTTAACCTCACCTTCTTTGCAAGCGAAGGCTTCAATATAAGCTGCGTAAACTCATCTAGGTTTAGACACAGTGAGTGTTTATATCCTTTGTAATCTTCATCGGAATAGTATTTTTTATGTTTTTTTAAATTAGCATATTTATCCAGCGTAGGCTGAAATTTCTTGTGCGCGCGGTTTCGCACATTTAATCTGACAATCTTTCCATCTCTCTTTGCATAAAGAGATACGATGAAAAATGGAACAAGTGTAATTTTTCCTCTTTTTTCCAAACCTTCAAGATAAAAATGATGAAGACGCATATGTGTAGGTGTAACATCTATGCCTGTTGTTCTATCTATAATATCATCTAGAAGTCGAATATTTTTACCATCGTCTTTCCAATTCTTTATTTTTTTTGACCACTTATCTTCAATCCATTCGTATGTCCTGATTTTATATTTTTCTTCGTCAGATTTCCAGTCATCTGGTGTCACTAGGTTCGCACGAGACTCTTTGAATGTGTCAAATGCATCGCATATTTCTTTGCCAGCCTGCTCCCTTGTCAGCTGTCTAGTAACACTATCTAAAGCGTATTTTGTAACAGTTTTATTCCATTCCTTGTTAGAAATATTCTTTGGAAAGGCAGTTTTATAAGCTGCTTTTTCTATTTTAATCTGTTCTTCAAGTTGTTCTTGTATTCTTCTTCGTGTTGATAATGATAACCCTGTGTGTCTCATCAGATCACACGATAAATCAATGTCAAACCACGAGCCCGGACCCCATGCCAGGCGTATTGGGTTTACCAATGTTGATAAATCTTTTATAGGGGGTTTTATTTTGTCAACCTCAAATAGCAAAACTTCTTTGACAGTGGGCAGATGTCTTGTTTTCTTTTTCACTACTACAAACAATTGATCAAAATCACTTTCTGTGACAGTTTGAGTTCTCCTACCGTTTGGAACAACCCTTTCTTTGTCTGTAACATGATCTTTCAACTGACCCCAAATGTATGAATCTAAAGGTTGATAAGAACGTTCAACATCCATGTCCCATTCGGTCTCTGAATATGCCCCTTGTGGAGTATACAATATAGTTTCCATTTCGTTGGGCATAGTAAATCTATAATACGAGAGTAGCTCAGGGGATTCAGCCTCTAAGTCCTCATAGTTTTCGTCTCTAAGCTGTTTCTCTATTTTCTCAAACTCTAATCGTATTCGTGTTCTTTTATCTATTTGTTTTTGCCTAATATTTCTTCCTTTCCGGCGTAAAACTTCGCCATAACGGATAATGGCGTTATCAAAATCACGTTTCATGCGGTCAAGTTCTTCTAGTTTCTCGTTTAGTTCGATTTTAGCATTTACAAATGCATACAAGTATTCTGTAATACCATCGTCGTCCAAGAAGAACATCAATCTTCTATAAAATGCTGTTTCCAGATTTGATTTCATTATTGCGTCGTACGATCTGAGGTTATTCAGAAGGGCACCTGTTTTTCTAAATTTTTCCTGCACATTGGAGGGGCGATCACTGGTTCTGGTATACCTCCTATTAATTCTGCTCACCCATCGTATTCGAGCGTCTATAAACATCTCAGCCTCATGTGGGTTATTTTCACAGTGTCTTTTCTTGTTTGTAATATACTGTCCACTATTGGCGGCGGACCCCAGTTCCATAGCCCATTCTTCGAAAAGCAAATCCTGAGCCACAGTATCATTCCGGACACGTTCGATTCTTTCAACCTCAGCCGCATCCTCTCTTTCTTGAATCTCATCAAAACTATCCATAAATTCGATACTGCGAGCAATCTCTTGTTTTTGTTGCTCAATGCGTTCCATCTCACGGATCTCCTGGCTTTCATCTGTAGCTTCGTTATATTTTTCCAAGTCTATCTGCAAACGCAACCATTCAAAATCCTGCATTATTGGGAAACAAAGATCCATGTGTAGTATTCTTCGCTCCATAGTGGTTACATCTTTAGTTATTTTGAATGACGTTGGTCCTTGTGTAATTTCTTCTTCTACTTTTACAGTTTTTTCAATATCAATTGTAACCAAATTTCCACGTTTACTAACTACCCAGGCTTTCGCCAGGTTATTTTCATCAAATACTTTTACTTTAGGTAAAGTCATTAGTTTTAAATAATCTCTTTCATGATGAAACATACTTAGACATGTTTCGTATTTGTTTTTTGTTTCTTCAAATAGAATATTTATTTCAGAATCGAAGGTAGAGTTGTCTATAAGTATACGTATACTGTTCATCCTGTTTTTGACTTCAGGTGTTATCTGGAAAAACGTATAATCTGTATCAAATTCTACACCCAACTTAGACATAGATTTGATGTTTGATCCCATATCATTCTCATCATTATCATATTTTTCTTCAACATTAATCCTATAATCTGGATTTATTTCTAAAGCGAAATCGGATACAGCTATACTATTCATTCTTTCCACATCACCAGGAACCGTTTCACCTGTGTCGTCACCAATCACCTTTAAAATCATTTTTTCAATTATAGACAGGTTTTCTAAAAGATCACGACCACATCTGTTGTACGCTGCTAGCACATGCTTAAATTGTTGAAAATTCTTAAAATCATTTGTGGACAAAAAGGACATCAAGAACGCGTTTACCCTTCTGTCAGACACGTTTCCAACCTTAAAAGTTGTGTTGTTCCAATTGGATAATAATTCGGATACATCTAGTGCAAATATACGAGTACCTGGAATTAGCAGATTGTCCTTGTAACGATTTCTTGTTGACCAGAAATCGGATCCAGTGTATGTCATCTGGCTTTTTATGAACATGTCTGTAAACTTTCGTTCAATAAGGCGATTAAACACGTAGTTTTTAAACTTCATTTTCTTTGTTTCAAATGTATTCTTACATTGCTTCAAATATCCATTATCTCGAGAGACAGCTGCCTGAAACTTTGCCTTTTGTTCTTCATTGAACCGATTTTGATTCCTTTCAAGAACTCCTGTATTGTGATCCATACTTTTTTTGATTTCATTGAAATCTTTTGTGTACTCATTCAACGTTTCCTTGAATTTTTCTTTATCTTGAGGTGGTAAATTTTCCAGTAAAAACTTAGTTAATGTACGCTTCTCGACACCACTAAATGACTTAAACGCCTCATACTGAGTATCTAAACGAATGCTTAGATCGAATTTGAACTCGGTGGATAATTGTTCTTTAAATTTTTCCACCTCTTGCTCACGTCCATTTTCTTTCAAGATCTTCGATGCTTTATCTACTTTAAACTGGGGTAAAGTTTTTTGTTCTTTTTCCTTCCACCACTTATCCCACTTACCTTGTTTACCTTCATATGTTTTCATATTATTATACCAAATCTCCATTTTTTTCTGGTCTCTGTAACCACCTTTCTCGTTATATTTTTTCTGTGCATCTGATTTATTTGCAAAGCTTCTTCCGAACCCTTTAAACCACCTATCTTCATTAAAGGTTCTGTTAATTATAATACTATTTTTCTTCATAAACCACTGCATTTGTTCATATTTGTAACGATTCCATTTGCGTATCACCTGGCGTTTATCATCTTCATCGAGCCATTCGAATACAACCTGCATTTTTTCTGTTATTTTATCTGACGACAATTGCATCTTTGTATCCAATTGTTCTCCCAATACCTTTTGAAACTCTGGCATGTTTCTAGACTCGGGATCCTTCACCATTCGAAGAGCAAACTCGTCAAGTTTGTCTCTTCTTTTTCCTAATTTCTTAAACAAATCGTATGCTAGCATCCATTTTTTTTCATCTGGAGGCAATAGTCTAAATATGCCAGTAACGATGTTCTGATCCTTTACGTCTAATGACGTTTTCTCTTTTAACCATAAATCTGTATCAGACAGTTCTCTTTCTTTTGTTACCTCTACATCTTCGAAATCATCAGCCGAACGCCAGATTCGCGTGGTTTGTTTTTTGTTACGTTGTTCTCTTAAACTATCTAACACATCAATTGTCCCATCTTTATTATCGCCCGATTGGTCACGATACGCTTCTAAATAATTTATTTTAGCCCTAAGTTTCAAATTAGAATGTTGAATAGCCAGTGCAAGGGAATACTCATCATCTATTACATCTAGAGTGTCTCTAAGGATTTTTTGCAAAGGCAAATTGCTCCCATCACCTATAGACATTGTAATCTGTCTGTAATACTCAAATTTGTAGTTACAGAGTTCCTTTGCATACTCTGGATCCATACGTGACACCTGATCACTGATAAATTTTTCGAATGAAAGTCTGGTGGATTCGTCAACATATGGTCGGAGTTCAACGTACACCCCTGTATATAAATCTGTTAAATCTATTACACAATTGGTGTCCAAATAATGGTACGTATACTTGCTTTCCAAACGCTCTATCTCTGCCACTATCTCTTTCAGTAATTCACTGTCCACTTCGTTGTCCCTGAGCACATATTCACAACGGAACTTTTGCTTAAAGAATGCATTCAATGTGGTAAACCTCTCCTCGACCCCTTGCAGTGTTGATGGCTGTGCAGTATCATCTGCGTCTAACTCTGATAATTCAAAGGCAGGACCTTTCAGCACTCTTTGTATTAACTTGGTATGTCTTTTCCTTATTGTACCTGCCTTTATATGTCTGTACAATTGGAATCGCTCTCGTTCAATTTCAAACCTTTCATTTTCTTCTTTTTGCATCCTTCTAACCAAGCCCATTGTAGCTGTGTCATCACCTGTACCCCTACCAGAGTCAGACAAGAATGACTTCAGACTTATTGGTTTTTTTAATGGGGCAGAATCAAATATTCTAAACCATATATTATTATACAATCCTTTCATCACCTCTGGTTCGGCAATGACTGTACCATGTGGCAGTATTGTGTCTACAAGAACTCTGAAATGCGAAAAAGGCATGTAGCGGTGCAGTCTCATCTCGCGAAGTTGGTCAGCAACACACTCTATTTTGGCATCGTTTGTGGGTAGTGAAAATGGAGTAATTTTTTTCTTATGAATCCAACACAGAATACAATTACAACGGTCGTCATAATAATGTTTATAATCAAAACCAGAGTCATTGCCGATACCTCCAATTGTTTTTCGTTGATATCTGTCTTTATTCGTTTCGAATATTTCGTGAATATCACAAGCAGATGCAATAGAATCTCTGTCAAATACACGCGAATAATCTGCATTATGTGGAATAACTAATTCTTTACCACTCACTGTTAATGTAACAGTGTTGTCACCCGACGACACTAAACTCATTTATAATAAAATGATATAGTTTATATATTCATTAGAAATACACTGCGTCGAATGTGAATTCTGTTTCTATTTTATGTTTTATTTCTACATAACCACCTACAAAGTCCTTGTCGAAAAACACCATAGGGAATAATCTATACTCTTTACCTGTTAAAGTGTCTACGTGTTCAAAGAATGTCATCTTGTCTTTGAGGAATTCATCACATGCTATTATTTTAGCTTGGGGTAACAATTCTTTAACTTTGGTACACCACTTGCATCCCTCCTTTGTCAACACAGTATACCCACACTGTAACTCGAACATTTTTGTACATTGTTTGGTCTCTTATATACACCGTTACTTGCACATCACACCTAGGATAATCATACCAAAACAATATATTGGAAGCAAAGAAAAACCTAACCCTAGAATCTTGAAAGGAATGAATGTGATCTGACGAAAGAATCTATATGTGCAAGATGTTCTACACTTCTCCACAACATCGTTGTGACTCTGTTCGGGAGTCACAAAAATATTATCATATATATACACAGCTTCTTCGAGACTATACTTGAAGTACATACGCTCGTACTCATTGTCTAAATTCATTAGAAATTCAAGAGCCAAACTATTAAAGAGAGCATCCAGTAAATCTTCACTCACAAAGACAATCCACAAGTTTGCAATGTGTACAAATAGGTTAAAACTATGCTCTTGAAATGCATCTAAGACCACAGTTAAAGACCCAGAAGAAGCGACCTTTGGTTGGTTTGAACGATCACGTATGTCGTCATACACAAAGAACGAGTGCACGAAGTAAACCATAGCCACAGATACCATCAAAAGTTTGTGTTCAATACCATTACTGCTGCATGACAAATTTGAATGCACGTGGTGAATCACAAGAGCTACAAACATCATCCACTGAGCTACAAATATGAATACAGGCAAGTAGAACTGGCGTCCAAACACATGAGAACATTCTCTACCACCCCCACGGTGTAACATGTACTGCATCATAGACCACATGCCGAATTTAGGATCATTCAATACATACTCCATCTTGTCTTCTGGGGTCAGCTCTTCCTTCGCTAGTGGGAATACTTTCGAGTTTTTCCTCTCTGTAATAGCATCATGGCAATTTGCAATCATTTTTTGAATATTCATTCAAATTAAGATACACCGTTATTAAATGCAGTCTTTAACTGTACACTGGTAGGGTTCTCTATCATATCCACGCACTCCCCATTATCCAAACACCAGAGACTGCATGTGTTCCCGAAACACATGCAGTCTGAAACATCTTGGTTCAACGGGCAGGTGTGAACCTTCTTTTGACCCTCGTGGCATATTTTGCCATCCTTTATTTCACCTTCAGTGCATGTATCTATGCATGAAAGAGTGTAGCTGTGGACTCCCTCGACTACCGAACAATTCTGTAAATCTAGACATCCTGATTCGGTTAAACCATCATTGTTATCTGTACACTTGGTATTTTCCCATGTTGCGTTCAGTAGATTATGGCATTCGCTTGAATCCAACCCTTCCACATATTCATTGGTGAGATATGTGCAGCGGGTGGGGGTATGTGTCGAATCATCATCACACGCCCCGTAAACCACAGTCACAACACTACCTTTAGTGCATTTCTCATCATCCCATGTTGTGACAGACAAGTCCCTACACTCATCATTTGACAACCCAGTAGTCACATCCACAGTTTTCCCACCTTTCTTAATGGTACATAATGTATCTGTCCATATGCCATTTTTACGATAAACTTTCTCTAGTTTATCCGAGTTATATTTGTGTTCAATGATTCTTAATGGAGGACAGTTGGTTGGTTTCGTGGCTCTATCTGGTGCATATGTAGTTAATTGTAAGTCGCACCCGTAATCTAACCCATCCAAGATGTTTAGATATATAGCTTCTTTACACGTGGTCATAGCTTCCATATCAGCATACTTTGGAATTTGACACCCTTTGCATGAAGCTTGACCTGTTTCGTCAGTATAGGTTTGAAGTGCACATTTTTTGCAGCCGGCAGTAGCGTTCTCGTCATTATAGTACCCTTCTGGACACTCTTTGCATACAGTGGCACTGGACTGCTGTTTTCTGTTATTGAAAAGCCCCACAGTGCAGTGTTGGCATGAAAATTGACCTATTTCGTTTTGATACTGCCCAGTATCACAAAAATTACATTTATCTACTCCATTAACATTACTAAAACGCCCCAACTCACAAAACTCACAATCGGATATAGTTGGTGATGATTCCTTGTTGTTATATCTCCCAATTGGGCAATATTTGCAATCAGTGCTACCAGTAACATCATTGTACCTGCCCGTTGCACATTTCTCACAACCAGTCTCAGCTGTCTGACCCGTAAGTGTATTAAATTTACCTGCACTGCACAATTTACATGATGTCATTCCAGTTTGGTCACCATACCTACCAATTTCACAAACACTGCAAAAACCTGCAACCTTACCATACCTGCCATGACTGCAGTCGGTACAATTTTCTGTTGTGGCTTCTTCAGATCTTTTACCAAAAGGACAAGTCTTGCACTCTGATATCTTGAGACCTCCTGGCATATCCTTGTAACCAGACTCGTTACGATATGTCCAAAATTTTCCTTGTGTACAATTGAAACAGCTACTGCTATTAACACTACCCCCACTAGACCGCTTGCCAAAAGGACAAAAGGTACAACCATCACCTTCTCCAGGTCCATAGTACCCAGGGTAACACGAGTAACATTTAGTATCTCCCAAGTTGGAATTTTTGCCTGCAGGGCACTTATCACAATCCGATTCATTAGTAGACATTGCAAAATATCCAAACTTGCCTGCACTACATCCTTTACAACTATCAGATCCGTCTGTGTCTTGATAATAACCCTGTGGACAATAAGTGCATATTTGTGCCCCACTGTCACCAAACCTACCAATGTCACAGTTTGTACAAACATCAACTGTGTTCGACCCTTTTAAATGATTATATTTGCCCGCTGGACACCCAGTACACTCAGAAGCGTTTACGGCAGATCCGTATTGTCCAGATGGACACTGGGTACATGATGATACCCCCCACCGGTGTTGGTAGAGCAGCGAGAAAAAACCAGCGGGACAAGCTTTACAAGCTGTAGAAGCTCTAGCAGTGTCATAATAACCACCTGGACAGCTAGCACAATTAGCGGACCCGTCACTACTGAAAAACCCAGATTCACAGTAATAACAATGTTGGTTAGTACTCGTATATGAATTACGTGTTCCAGCTGGACATATCTCACATTGATAATGATATGACTCACAATCACCACCGTCCAACCCCAGTTCATAAAATGTTTGAAATTCCCACTGACTGCATGTTGCTTTTACACGGTAACCAGGTTCGCACTCTAAAGAATATACAAAACCTGTATTAATTAGTAACAAGAGAAACACACATAGCATTTATAAATACCCAGTGTTGTTTATAAGACTATATTTTAAAATGTTTTTCTGACAAAATTGTATAGCACGACCCAAAGCAGACACATGATTTGATACATTGCGAATATTCGCAAGTAGTGACTGTGATTTGACACTTGCCGACGTATTTAGCACCCCCGTGCTCAGAAACTCAGCTTGTTCTTTTTGTTTCAGTATAATATGCATTTTTTCGACTTTATCCAAAGACTCTTCAACAATATACCAATAACCAGATATTTTTAAAGATAACATAATAGACGATGAATTTCTTTCGTCACAGTTTTTAACAATCTGCTCAAAGTCCTGTTTCAATTCAGTTAATTTTTCAAATGCATCTTCTTCTATTTCTTCACTTACAACTGTATAAGTTTCAATTGCAAGATCAAGTGAAACCACACCATCCTGAATAGATGTTATACAAACAGCACCTGCTTCCACTAGATTAGGGCAGTTGGTAATAAATGCACCCAATTTATCATATATAAGATGAGCTGTTTTATTGTATTCTGTTATTTCTTTTATTATAGATACAATACTGTCGTTCTTGTAATTGAATTCCACATCATCGGCAAAGAAATCCAGAGATTCTTGAAATACAGTGTTAGACGCTCTGGTTAGAGTTAGGTATTCACGGAAGTTGGTGTCGAAAAGAATAACTTCAAAGTTGTTTCCACTAGCTATATTCACAAATTGTACCACAAGTAGTACAAGCAAAAGCATTTATTCATTTTATATTCTACTTATAGAATACAGGTATAATAACTTCTTGTCATCTTTTGGAACAATATTCTCACAGTCACCAGTCTTTGTACAGTACTTTCCTGGTGTACAGGTGGATGATCCACACATGCAATCTTCGTATACAAACCCACCACACGCATCTGCTACAGTGCAGTCTCCATCAAACCACCCTTTTTCACAGACACCACCACTGTACAAACATGGTTCATTCACTGTACCATTCACGCAATCCATCATTTTGCAATACAGATATGTATCTTCATACTTTGTATCACGACGAACAGTATCCATAGCCGGAACCATGTCATATTGAGACACAAATAGTTCATTAATCCACTGACGACCCCGAAGGACGCATTCAAGTTCTGTCAATGCTTCCCCCATGCACACACACTCTGATCTATCATGTACAAGTATCTTACTAGTCAGACGTGGTTCTGATTGGTCCCAGAAATGACGAAATGCATGTGGACATTCCTTTGCACAGTCTTCGAGAGCCTTACTCTTAGATGTATCTGTCCCGTAGCACATGCAATTGTGTGAGGCGGTACACAAAGGTGGTTGACTTATAAATTGTCTATGGAGAGATAGCAAAGCTGTCAAATCCATTGATCCACCCTGAATCATAGCATGTTCTACATTTACCATCTGATTTTGAATGTTTATTCGGGTTTCGAATCTATCGCTTGTCACTTCGGGCTCTGCAACTGATGTGGGATGAAACACAGATAAGCCCCGGAACGGAACATACATGTACTCTGGGAGGGGCTCTGCGACAAAACTCGTGTTTGCTACTGTGTAAAACTGTTCGTAATTTCGCATTGCGTTGTCTGCAATGTTATCAAAATTGAGCCCTTCCATATTGACTCCATTTGTATCCAAGAAATAATGGTGTTTTATTGGATCTTCAAAAAGACGAATACTTACAGGTCCATATGTATCTTTCCAGTCAGAGTTAATTGCATTTTCGTATCTTATGTATCTTGGATCACTTTGGTAATCTTCTGGGATCTGGACAACACCACCGATGACTTTCCCAAATATAATTCTTATTTCGTCTGGGTAGTGCAGTGCGCGTTTATTTAGATCTATAGGTTTATACCTCTCGTTTGAAAGCTCCACATATCCATTGTATAACGTGTCTCTTGCACTGGCTTTAATATTTTTCAATGTATTGTGCATATCTTCAAAACCAATATTGTCCATAATTTCTTTAATTCTGATGCCATTTTTTACAACTAGATCAGCTGCATCTGCTAACGTTTGTTTAAATCTTCTAACCTCCAGGTCTAGTAAGCCAGGATTGGTAGACATAAAACCAATATGTTTTAACCAGGCTGCTATATGCTCAAAAGATTTTTCATGGTTTTCTATGGCGTTCATGTTATCTATCATGTCACTGTATTTCGCTCGCATTTTCGAATCTGCCTTTTTTAATTTATAAACATACTCTTCAGTGTCCTTCATAAGCTGTAAATACAGCATATATTCCAGTTCATCTATATAATACTTTGCCCCCCATACATTGGTAAGATTTATGTAATGAGTATTAAACTTGCCTGTAAAATAAATTTCATTATACTCAATACGCCAATTGTCTTCTCTATCTGTTGGGTATGGTCTATATATAGGTGGGACAGAGTCAATAAAGTTTGTGTATTTAGCCTTCATATTTAAAAGCTGTGGCTTCTCTGTGGGTCTAGTGTATTCATTGAGCCCTAAATCAATAGATTTGTGTATGTATTGCATCTCATAATAGTTCTGGCGACCAGCACTTATAGAACTCGTAATATCTAAATAACTGGACTCATATCCATTGTCGTTATAAAAATTGTTCCTGTCACTGTACGATTTGTTCTCTGCCCCCAGTTCTATATCAGCAGCATCAAACACATTCAACTTTGCAGTGCCATTAACATATACACACCCCCAGGGTTGATCGAATGACATAAATTTATCGTCATGTGTCATTATAACCACATCGTCGGCGATGTTTTGACGGCTGTATACGCTGCACTCGTTCTCTGAATATGATGATCTATATCCATAATCTTCGCAAGATTTTGCATACACACGTATAAATGGCACGTCCCTGTTGTGTCGTGTACCTGTTTCTCCCTCTTTACAATACCCATAACTATTTAGCAGACTGGGTTTGTTGTCCACACTGTGTATATTGTCATACACAATGTCGTCGTATGTGTCTTGTAACTCAACAGCCTTCATCTTACATATACCATCCTCATAAACAGCTAGATATTCTGTTGGTGACGTTGTAGCTTCATTCTTTGATCCTAGAGAATTTCGAAACACAAAATCTTGTTTGTCGGTCTGTTGGAAACGAATATTTGCACAACTGATATGAACATACTCGTCGGGTTTTGTTTTGGACAAAACAAGCCCCCCCTTGCACTTTCTATCCACTCTGAGTTCTTTGGGGATGATATTATCTTTAATAATAAATACAGAGTTTACTGGTAATAGCAAACACATGAAAATAAAACTATTCATTTATAATTGTAATTATCTTATTTATACTAGCTAATCACATGTTCTTAAGCAACACTGGTATAGAATGTATTCGTACGGGTCTGTTGTATCACACACCTTACCCTCTCTCTCGTTACAAATACCATCGTTATCGTCGTCTGCTGGTTTACTGTTGCTGTCTTTCGGGTCAGTAGGGCTACCACATCTTGTTAACTCATCAATATCTGAATAACCATCATTATCGTCATCTAGGTCATCCGCATCTGGTGTCCCATCACCGTCAGTGTCTCTCTGACACACAGCGCTGCCACCTGGTGAAATAAACCCATCGTTGCAACGTTCACAGTTATTTGAATCTGTATAGTGTAATGTATTATTGAAATCTTCTACAATACCGAAATCAGGAGGACATATGTAATCCAGGCATGGGGCTTCATGGCTCGTTTCGTTGTTTGCCTTAAAATTGGCACATTCTTTACATTCACCGTTCTCATACCCATAGCCTGCACGACACAAATCACAATTCGTACCTGTAAACCCTCCCACGCAAGTGCACATGCACGAACCACTTGTACCACCAATTACACCATGGTGACAGTAGAAATAACCATCTATACCGCCATCGTTAATATTCTGTGTTGCTTCACATGTTTTAATCTCACATACTCTGTCAGATATAGCAGTAGGAGGTGATTTCTCGTAGTACCCTACTATGCACACAGAAAGATTAGCACACTGCCTATCTGATGTTAAAGTTGGTGCCACACTCTGATACTGAGATGTAGTACACACAATGAGATCTGTACACTGTCTGTCGGATGATAGAGTTGCTGCTTCACCCTCGTACTGAGATGTTGAGCAAACAGTGAGATCTGTACACTGTCTGTCGGATGTTGTTGTTGGTCCTAGACTCTCATACTGATATGATGTACATGCAGTAATATCAGTACACTGCCTGTCAGATATTAAAGTTGGTGCCAAACTCTGGTACTGGGTCACTGCACATTCCGAAATGTTAGTACACTGTCTGTCGGATGTTGAAGTTGGTGCCACACTCTGATACTGAGATGTAGTACATACAGTAAGATCTGTACACTGTCTATCAGATGTTGATGTGTGGGCTTCTGAC
>Ga0209631_10001528_pt1 | contig 29577 bp, 16 predicted proteins | sample COG_08_FD_184752 | JGI IMG/M metagenome (GOLD analysis project Ga0209631, IMG submission 184752) | Pelagic Microbial community sample from North Sea - COGITO 998_met_08 (SPAdes) (version 2) | ecosystem: Environmental > Aquatic > Marine > Neritic zone/Coastal water | place: Helgoland, sampling... | reverse complement strand
GGCCGGTGTTGCACAGGTCGACGAAGTTGGAGGCGGTGATCGGCATCTTGTCCATGAAGATCTCAGCCTCGAAGGTGCCCATGGAGGTGTCGAAGACGGCGATCGGGTTGGACGAAGCCTGCGTAGCCATCGCCCGGATTGATCCGGGGCGATTGATGAGTGCGGCGCGGGGCTGGACCGCGCGGCCGGTGAAGCCGGAGGCGCGCAGGGCGGTGGGGCGCATCGCGCGGGCGAGGGCGGCGGCGATCATTTCCTGAGGTACTGTTTGGGCGGTCGATACGTCCACTGTGTCGCGAAGACTGTCGGCGGCGGTTGGAGAACTTTTTCCGAGACTGACGTGGCACTGCAGTCGTGACACAGCTCCCACCAACAGCGGCTCCGCGACTGAGTCCGATCGACACACTGTGATCGACACTGCGGCGCGCGGACTAAGCAAGGCATCAAGCGACATCATGGCATCGATGTCCAACGCCCCTCCGGAGAGCGCCATGCGAGGTCGCGATCTCCACGTCACCTTCGACGACGTCCAGCGATCCGACGACGCGTTCCAGCGACCGCCCCCGCTGGAGCTCCCCGACAGCACCCCGAGGCTGAAGTCCGTGCGCAAGACGCCCAGCGGGTCCGCCAAGCACCGAGAGATCCGCTCCGCCTACGGACCCAACCTTCGATTTCCAAACTCCACGAGCAAGGATGAGTTCCCGCCGCACAGCCCGGGGCCACTGTGAGTCACAAACCCGCGCTTCGCACCCTCGAACCCGCCCGGCGCCCCGCGTGGGGCGCGCGCCCGCTTCCAAAATAGGCATCTTCCCGCAATCGGCCCGAGTTCGTTGTTAGTCTACGTTTCCCGCGATCGATCGCCGCGAATCGCTGACCAACTCGTCTTACTCCCGTACTCCTAATTCGCAGTTCATCGGGCCCAAAGAAGGCGTACGTCCCCTCGCCCGTCAAGTTCGAGGCGGTGTCCGAGTCCAGGGACAAGTTCCGCGCGCACGCCGTCCAGCCCCTGCCCAACATACCCGTCAAACCGTACCGCAACACCGGCGCCAAATTCGACGACTCCACCACCAACAAAGCCATGTTCAAGGTGGAACCGAGCGCGTACCAGCGACTGTCGGCGCCCAAGAAAGCGTACGTGCCCTCCCCGGTGAAGTTCGAGTCCACCTCCGAGGCCAGGGACAAGTACACGGCGTACGCCACGGAGATTCGCACGCCGCCGATTGGACTCTGGGTGGCTAACGATTTGGTGGAGGTGATGGTGCAGCCCGGCGCGGACCGACCGATCAGCGTGTCGAAGATGTTCAGCACGACGAGCAACGGTCAGGACGAGATGGAGCTCAAGATCGTGGAGGGATGGTCGAGGAAGGCGAGCGAGTGTACGCTGCTGACGGTGTTCGAGATTGAGGGGATCCCGCAGTCGCCCGCCGGTCGCCCGCAGATTCGCGTCACGTTGTCGATCGACGCGGAGGGTTCGATGACGGTGACGGCGGTGGACCGCGATAACGACGTGGTGCTCGCGGAGGAGACCGTGGAGGTGACGCCGGCGTACTCGGTGTCACCGCCGAAGGGTGTGCACGCCGCGGGATCGCCGTCGCCCGACAAACACGGGGAGAGGAGGGCCGGCTACCGATAGAGAAGGCGCCGACTGAGCGAGGGAGCATAAAAGTGTTTAGCGGCGATGCTGATGATGAATAAAAGAATGTCTCTGCTATCGTACAATATGAATGAATGCGTCGAGTGAGAACCGCTTCGGCGCCGTGCTCACATGCCACCGCCGGCGATGATGCGGGGCAGCAGGGCGGTCGCCAGCCCCAGGGCGTAGTACCCCCAGACCGGAACGACGATGCCGTTCAAGCCCTTCGCGGCAACCTCGCCAGCCGCTTCCAGCTGCCTCCGTTGCGCCTCATCCTCGGGGTCAAGAGTCGTCAGATCGACGTCCACGGTGAGCGCGTACGCCTGTTTGACACTCTCGAGCTCGTTCGCGAGCCAGTACGCGTCGTCAGTCACCGCGCGCGCCTTGAACGCGTCGCGTTCATCCGTCAGCGACTCGACGCGTTCCTCAATCTTCTTGACGAGCGCGGCTCGATCCCCGTCGGACTCGTCGCGCGCCGAGGCAACCCGCGTCGCCGCGCGCTCGGACACCTCCGCGAGGGCGGTCTTGGCGTACTGCACGGTTCGGTCCAGTTCCTTCGCGTGCGTCGCGAGCGCAGCCTCGAACTGCGCCTCGTGCGTCGCCCGCATCTGCGCCATCTCGGCGCGAACGTCGGCGGATTTTTTCATCTCCGCGTCGAGCGCCGTACTCTTCGCCCGCATCTCAGCCGCGTGCCTCGCGAGCAGGTCCTTGGTCTCTCGCTCGTGACGGGTGGTGAGGTCTCGGGACTTATCCAGAAGCTTTTGGTCGTAAGCCTTGATCTGGGCTTCAAATTCCGCGCGCGCCCTTTCTGCTTCGTTCTCGAACTGCTGATTGAGGTTGTCGCGATAGGTATCCGCGGAGCCCATGACGGCTTTGAGCTCCTCGGCAGCCTTCTCGCGCGTCTCCCCGATCGTGGTCTTAGCGGCGTACTCCGCAGCCTTCGCCGCGGTGGCGGCGGCGGACCTCTGCTCGGCCAAGGCGGCCTCGAATCGAGCCCTCTCCCCCTCGAGCGTCGCGGCGGCGGCTTTTTCCGCGGCGGCGAGCTTGCCCTTGTACTCAGCCTTTGCGTCCGCGAGAGCCTTCTCGAGCTCCGCCTTACCCTGCGCGTAAGCGTCGTCCGTCGCCTTGATCTGCGCTTGCAGTCGCTGATCGAGCTGGGCGAATTCCAACTCGACCGCCTCGGAGTCGACATCCGCGCCGGCGGCTGTGGAAGCCTTCTTGAGCTCCTCCGCCGCAGCCTTCTTCGCGCTCTCCAGCGCATCATGGTACGCACCCCTGGCGCGGCCAGCCTCGGCCTTGGCGTCCGCCCTGAGCGCGTCCATCTCAGCCTCGAGCGTAGCTTTTTGGTCGGCGAGTTGCTTCGCGGCGGCATCGGCGGCGAGCTCGAGCGCGGCGGCTGACTCTGCCTGGGCGGCTGCTACTTTCTCGTCGGCATCCTTCGACGCCGCCTCGACGCGGCGCTCGAGATCCTTGATGGAAGCCTTGGCCGATGCCGCAGCATCCGCCATGCGCTTCTCGTGGTCCGCCTGCATGCGTTCGGCGGCGCGGTTCAGCGCGGTGACCTCTTCCTGCGACTTTTCCTGCGCCTCGACGACCTCGATGGCGGCTGCGGCTCTGATCGAGCCGAGCTCGTCGGCGTGGATTTCGCGCAGGGACTTCATCTCGGAAAGCAACTGCTCCTCCCGTTTCTGGAGTTTGGCGGCCATGGAGGCGTTGACTTCGGCGACGGCTTCGTCCTGCGCCGCCGCAGCTCGTGCGACGGCGTCCTCGGCCTCCTTCTTGGTCCTCGCCAGCGCCGTTTCCATTTGCAAGAGTTTATCCGCAAACTCCGATCCCGAGGCGTTGAGCGCATCTTTCCGCTTCTTATCGAGAGCCTCCATCTCCTCCGCCGCGGCCGCCATCTCCCGCGCGGCTTTTTCCATGACCTCCCGCAGCTCCGCCTTGTGCTGCGCCACGAGAGCGCTCTTCTCCTCGGCGTAAACAGCCTTGGCCTCCTCGAGCTCGGCGGTGATTCTGTCGGAAATTTCGTCAGCCTCCCGCCCCGCCGACGCGACGCTCGCGGCCAACGCGCCGTCCTTCTCGTCCGACATCCTGCGCATCTGCTCCTTGTACTTCGCCTCCACCTCCGCGAGCTTCTCGGTGGCGGCGTTGGACGCGACGGCCAGGTCAGACTCGGCCTTGGCCACCGCGGCTTGGTATTCGTCAGCCTTGGCCTTCAACTCTGCGTACTTCGCGGCAGACGCTTCATCCTTGGACTGAATCTCCGCCCTCACCTTGGTCGCCGCCGCCGCGAGGGCCTGGGCGTAGCCAGCCTCCGCGGACGCCATGGCCTCGGCGTGTTCCCGCCTGAGCTCGTCGATCCTGGCGTTGAGGGCGGAGACCGAGGTGGTATTGTCCTTCTCGGCGGATGATTTCGCCGCCGTCAAGGTCTCGGCCGCGACGTCCTTGGCGTTCTGGAGCTCCTTCTTGCGGTCTTCGGTTTTCTTCGCGGCGGTCTCCTTTACCAGCGCGATGGCCGCGGCGGACTGCTTCTCCGCCTCGTTGAGCTTCTCGCGCCATAACTCCTCGACCGCGTTGGCCTTGTCCACGAGCTTGGCGTCGAGCCTGGTGGCGAAATCAGCCTTGATTATGTCCATGTCTTTGCCAAAGTTGCGTTGCAGCTCATCCCTCTCGTTCGCGAACAGCAGCTTTGCGGCGTTGAGCTCGGCGACGCCGTTCGCCACGGCGTCGTTCACCGCGGTGAACATGCGAACCCTGGCCTTGGCGCGTTCCGAGTCCATCAGCGCCTTGAGCGCCCGCCTCTCGCCGGCGGCGGCGAGGGACCTCGCGTCAAAGGCCGATTGGAGCGCGGCGCGGGTCGATTCGACGGCGTCGTTCCTGTCCTTCTCGATCTGCGACTCGAACATCTCGATCTCTTCGTCCTGCGTGGCCTGCATCGCTTTCAACGCCGTCTCCTGCGTCGCTTGCAACTCTGCCATTTTTTCATCGTGCGCGGCTCGCAGCTTAGCCGTCTCGCCTTCCCAGTGCGCTTTGAAGTTTTTCTCAGCCTCGGCGATCTCCGCCGTGAGCCTGGAGCGGACGATGCCCTCGAGCTTGGCCTTCTCGCTGGTGAAGTGATCGTAGAGCGCGCCGCGCTCCGCCCTCGCGCTTCGAAGCTCGGCGCGAACGGCGGCGACGACCTCGTCCCTCTCGGCTGATAATTTGGCGAGCGTAGCCGCGTCCTCCTCCTTGAGCTTCGCGACGGTGGCCTCGAGTTCCTCCGCGGAGGCTTCCATGTTCTTGGCGAGTTCGTCGACGGCGGCTTTCTTGGCCGCCATGAGGGCCTCCGTGGCGACGTCCTTGGCGTTTTGAAGCGCCTCGGCGTGGTTCGAGTTGAGGGTGCCGATTTTGGCCTCGTAAGCGACGCGGAGGTTCTCGGTGTTTCCGTCGTTGAGCGACCTCTCCTCCTTGATGCTGTCCTGGAAGTCCTCGGAGACGGCTTTGATGGTAGCGGCGTGCTGCGCCTCGAGCATTTCCAACTTTTCCCGCCATTCGTTCGTCACCTTCACCTCGGCTTCAGCCTCGGCGGACCTAACCGCGTTCTCCAGCTGCTTCGCCGCGTCTTGCCGCTCATCCTCCAAGAGCACCTGGAGAGCCTTGCGCTCGGCGGCCGCGGCTGCCGTCGTCGACTCCAACTCGAGCGTATGCTGATGCTTAAGGGACTCGATCGCGCGGTTCAGCGCCGACTGACCGGAGCTTCGTTCGGAGGTGGTCGCGTTTTCGAGGGTCTTCGCGTGCGCCGCCTCCGTCGCGGCGATGCGCTTCTGCAGGTGTTCCTCGATCCTCGCCGACTCCGACTTCCACCACTCGGTGTGCTGGTCCGATATCGCCAACGCCGCGCGGTATTTGGCCATCTCGCTGTCGAACATTTGCCGTTGCGCCGAGTATAAACCCCTGGCGGCTCGAAGCGCGGCGGTGAGTCTCTCGCGTTCCTCGTTCGCCTTGGCCTCCGTCTCCGCGATCTGCGCTTCCAGGCTGCCGATCTGTGTCTTGAGCGCGGTGATGTCCGAGTCGTAGGTGTCCTTCATGCGGGCGATCTCCTGGTTCATCCGTTCCTCGATGTTTTGGAGCGCCGCGGCGATACCCGCGAACTTGCTGAGCTCCTCGTTCTTGTTCCGGAGGATGACAATCTCAGCCTTCAGGCTCTTGATGCGCTGCTCGTATATGCCCTCCAGGCGCCTCACCTCGCTCGCCTTCTCGTCCTCGATCTGCGTCAGCCGCGCGGTGTCCTCCCGGAACTCCCGAATCATCATCTCCTTCAGCCGTTCCAGAACCTCCAGCCGCGACTTTTCACCCGAAAGAAGGCTCGCCTCGGTAGCGTCCCCTTGCATGCCCTCGCGGGTGGGCGCGAGCATCACGTCGTTCGCGGTGACCATGATCGTCTCGTTCCCCGGGGTCTCCTTCGTCACCGTGATCGTGAGGCCCTCGGCGAGCTCCTTGGCGAGGTACTTGGCGACGCACACGGAGGCGGTGGCCGCGAGCGTCGCCGCTGTCGCCGCCTTGGATGTCCTGACGCATTGCACCGCGCACGCGGCGATTAAGGCGCCAAAGCCGTACGTCAGCGCGGATGCGAGCGTGGCGGGAGTGCTGACGCACCCGCCGCCGAGCTTCTGCCACAGCGCGTGCGCCCAGAACGTCGCGTAGGTCAGCGCGGCGGACGCCAACGCGGCGACTCCCGGGGATGCGGCGACGAAGGACGGGCCGCCGAGCGCGGAGAAGGTGGCGTTCATGGCGGTCACCGCGGCGAGGATGGCGAGGACCTGGAAGTTCTGGGGCTGCATGCCTCCCGGCGCGGGTCCCCGGCTCATCGCGGGGGGCACGTAGTGGTATCCGGATCCGTTCTTGGAGCCCGAGGAGGCTCGACTCCTCTTGATCACGGTTCCCACATCTCTGTGAGAAATATCTGCATCACCGCCGGGACCCGTGGTGGTCACCGCGCGGGTGAGGAAAACGGTGCGACGGGCCGCGGGCGAGCGGGAGGCCACGCGGACGATACATCGCCCGCCGTGGGCCGTGGACGCCCGCGCGCTGAGGTCCGCGAACCTCAAACGCGTCGCCGGGGACATCCCGACCATCTTGTGGCTCGAAGCCATTGGAAGATTCGGGATGTGGCCGCGCGGGGTCGTGGTCTGGCCACCAGGCACCGCGGCGGCGACGCGATGGACGTGGAGAGCTCGGTCTCGACCTGTTCCGAGGCCTCGATCGAAGCGACGCGCGGCTCCGAGTGCCCTCAGGCGGCCAATCTGCGGACGTGTTGAACCGACAGAAAAGTTTTTTCTGTCGTCTGAAGCTTCCGCTCAAGCGTCGTTTCTGACCACGAACGCATACAAATTGGGATAATCGCGGCATAAAAGAGGCATCGTCAGACCGATAGAACCGATAACGAGAGCTGCCAATTATTTGAAGACAACCAGCAACCACCGGGGAGACATTGCCGCGGTGCAGAGGACCAGCAGAGGATCATGGACATCATCGCGCGTACCATCGGGGCATGCGTGCCCATCTATGACTACCAGACCGCCAAGGAGTACGCCACGTTGCTCCTGCACGCGCAGGTGGGCGTCTCCGTCTTCGGTGCCCTGTCCTGGGCGTTCGGCGGCATCAACACGATCACCTTCGGGTTCACCCTCTTCGCCCTCGTGGCCCTGGAGGCCGGCAACGACCGGCTCCTACGAATGTACACCACGTTCGTGACGGCGATGTGGATCATGGACGTCGTGTGGCTCTCTCTCTGGGGTACACACCTGAGCAAGGCTACGGTGAGTTGAGCAGAATTCTGGCGCCAAGTCCAACGGTGTCCCACCCTCGGCGGCGTTCTACGCGCCCTCAGCCTCGATAGCCTCACAGACGCACCGCCACATCTCCCGCGCACGCTAACCTCACGTACGATATCCACGTCCGCAGGTTCCCTGGTACAACATGGGCGCCACCGAGGCCTCCACCACGGACAAGTTCGCCACCGTGCCCAGATTCCTCCTCGTCATGCAGTGCTTCACCTTCATCATCCGACACCTGCAGATCCTGCTCTGGTCCAAGATGTGGGACCTCGACTTTGGCGGCGCCGGCGAACCCGGCGCGAACGACCCGTACCACAACATGGAGGCACACCCACCCATTCCCCCACCCGCGGCGCCCGTGCAGTACGCAACCACCCCGGGCGTTCCGGGCGAATACAATCCCCCGGCTCCGTCCCAACTGCCATCACCGGTGCCGATGTCGCCGGCGCCGTCGGGCCCGGCGTCGCCCTACAAGCCTCCCCAGTGATCGGTGTACGCGTGGCGGAGGCGGCGCGGCGCGAGCGGTGAACCCTGCATAGAGGGTGACCCATAGATTGCGTTGTTATACATACAGCCGCGGGTTATGTGCGTATGAAGACTATTTTTCAAACTCGTCGCGAGTGACCGTGACCAAACTGCGGACAGAGGAGAGTGGCTTTTGGTGTACTCGAATTTGGTAGTACAAGCTACGAGCAGGTATGTGATCTTGGTCGCTAGTCCAAGTGCTAAGTTTCGTGTTCCGCCCTCGTCGCCTCGGTGGTCTCCTCCTCTCGATTCCGGCTGAAGCCTTGGCCAGCCTTCGGGTGTTTTCAACCAACCGCCTCGAACGGACTAATACGCAAAGTTGGCGCACCGCTCGCGCCACGCGTTCATGATACGACTCGTTCGGTGCCCAAGAAATGATACGTCCCCGCGCGAGCACATCGCCTCGTCCCATCGACGCTCGCCGCTCACGCGCGGACACCCCCGATGCGGCTTCACGACCGCGACGGGAAAGGTCGCCCGACGCCGGCCGCGTGAGAACAAAAAAAAGTCTCACGCGGCCGGTTGTGTCGACGACTCTCCCCTCGCGTCGCGCCGCATCCTCGACGCCCCAGACGGGTGCAAACCGCCCTCCGGTTTACCCGTGCACTCGCGCGTGCGCTTACTGCTGGTTAGCCTTGTTGGCGGCGTCGGTGAGAGCCGGCTGGCCGTAGTTCAGCGTGCGCCTGCGCGTGGGTATGGATGGTCAGTCTCGAGAAAAAGTGTTGATCGCGTCGGTGCGCGAGTCGCGCGGCGTGGGGCGCGCGTGTAGGCGCGTGGATCGCGCGGAGGGACCCGGCGATGGGACAGGGTCACCGCGGGGGCGATGCGATCGCCGGGCGCCGTTGGGACGCCACGGCGGAGGCGCGTCGGTCCGATCCGTTTGAAAAACACGCGCGCGAAACTCAACTCGCGAATCCGCCCGCGTCGTGGGGACGGGACACGCACCTGTACAGCATGATGTGCGGTTCGGGCCTGTGGATGGCGTAGTGCACCCAGCCGCGGGACTGCTGCACGCCGAGACCGCGCCACTCAGCCTGGTGGGAGACGGGGGGATGAGATCGTCAGGGATCGGGCGTGTGGGGATCGTCACGGCGCACGCGGGTGGCGGGAAGGCTTGGGCGGGAAGGCTTTGAAAAACCACCGCTCGCATCCAAACGTTGCTCTCTGCTGCGCACACGGAGAGTGGCAATCGTTGAATCTCGGCGTCGCACCCCCGCCGGAAAACGACGGGCGTGGGAAACCTCGACCTTCGTTCGGGGATCGGAAACGTACCTCGGAGAGAAGGCGACCCTTGGGTAGGAGCTTGGCGATGTCGGGAGGGAGGACGACGTGCCTGTCACGCGCGGGGAGGCGGAAGAAGCGGGGGTCTCGCGGTCAGTTGGCTGAACTTTTCGGTGTGGAAGCAGGGGTCCGTGTGGGTTGCACGAAAGCGATCCGGGTGCGCGCGCGGGAACCGCCGTATCGGCGCGTCGCGATCGATCCGAACGCCGATTTCGGGCGCCAAACGCTTCACAACACCCAAACGGATGTCCCCATCGCGTTTATCGGGCGTGAACCGCGAAATCGACGCGACGGGGACGCCGGCGCGCGGCGTGGGGAAACACCCATCTTTCGCGCGCGCGGTAAAACAACTTTCGAAGCGCAGGCTCGAAATCCCGGACACACATGGACCGTGGGGTTTGCGCCGCGGCGGGCTCGATCTCTCACCTGTACTCGTAGATGTCGTCGTAGTACTTCTCGGAGTACTGAATCTGAGGCATGATGCGTTGGTCCTCTCGCGGGTTCGTGCGGCGTGCCGTGCACAGGTGCGAGTTCGCCGGACTCGAGTCGCGAGTTTACACATCGCGGTCGGGCTACGGATACATACACGGTCGGAACGAGAGGCTCTGAAATAACATTTTCATGACGGTTTGTTTCCGCGGAAGATACCCCCGAATTTCGAACTCGTCGCCTATGGGTTATCGGTTAGAAAAATCTGGTTGGCGCTCGAAGCGCGATACGAACCGTCCAAAATCATCGGACCTGCTCTGCGTGTGCAACGAACGAAGCGACGGATTTGGGGGGAAGGCACCGCACTCGCCCGACACCGCCGCCCACACCACCTCGTCACCGATGGCCGCTCAAACGTCCACCGGTCGAGCCTCGTGGGAGCTCCCCGAGGCCAACGCCGAGGCCGCCGCGGCTCTGATACGCGCGCAGGCTGAGATGGCGACGAGGTCGATACCGTCCGTCGACGGCACCGTCGTCCCGCACGCGACGCATCCGCCGACCATCACGGCACTCGCCGACGACGTCGCGGGTATATCCCTCGAGGAATCCAAGGAGAACGACGACGTTCACGGCAACACCATCTCACCCTTGGAGGCGCTCATGACCGCCAAGGCTAACGGCGTCGCCACCGCGCACCGCGCGCTGCTCGCCCTCGCGTCGCCAGCGGCATTCACGAAAGCACCGGAGGAAGCAGCCGTCGCGACGGGCACCCCGACCAAGCCCGACAACGCCGGGCGAGTCCGCGCGACCAAGGAGGCGTACGCGGATAGTCAGCGAAGGGAGGCGGCGGAGCGGCGGGAGCGAATCAGGCGGGCGGAGCGGGCGAAGGAGGCGTCCAAGCTCCGCGACGCGGCGCTCGCGGCGGAGGCGGCGTCGAAAAATGCGCCGGAGCCGACTCCGGAGGCACGAGCGCGGATGGAGGCGGAGACCGCGAGGGCGGCCGAGGCGCAGCGCGTCAAGGCGCGAAAGGCGAAGGAGGCGGAACGCGCCGGCAAGAGGGTGAAGGCGGTGGAGGCGCTGCAGGAGACGGTGAAACGAGCGCTCGCCAGGAAAGGGATCAAACCGCCGCCGCTGTGCGGGTGCCCGCACGCGAAGACGGCTCAGCCGTTCGCGATGGACCACGTGTACAAGTGCGCGAGGAACTGCCCGCTGCGTGGTGATGAAGGGGCGTACCAGGCGGCGCTGGCGCAGATGCTGGCGGCGCACGACATAGTCATCACGCCGCCCCCGCTTCCGGTGTGAGCTTTCGGATGTCAGTTTGGGCAGTTTGGGGCGCAAAAGAACGCGACATCGACTCATTCAGACTTGTTATCAACTGGGTTCAAATAAAATCACACTTAAACTCATCACTTGGATAGCGCCTCCACGATGGTATCACGAGCGCCGTCCAACGCACCGTCCAGCGCCGTCGCGTCGCGCCCGCCAGCCTGCGCGAACCCCGGCTTACCCCCGCCGCCACCCCCGCACGCCTTCGCCGCCGCGCCCAGCACCGCGCCAGCCTTCAAACCTCCAGCCTTCTGCACCCCGTCGTCGAAGATGGCGACCAGGCCAACCTTACCGTCGCCACTGCCGCTGCCGAGCACGACGGCGGCGCCAGCCTCGCCGGCGTCGCCCGCGAGCTTCTCTAAAAGGCTCTCCGCCGCGGACTTGAGCGCCGCGGGGTCGACGCCGTCCAACCTCGCCACCAGCACCCTGGACCCGTTAGGGGTAACGACGGCGTCCGATGCGAGCGCCACGGACTTGGCCGCCGCGAGCTCGCCGCGCAGCGCCTCGGCTTCCTTCTGCGCCGCTCGAAGGTCGTCCATCAGTGAACTCACCCGTCTCGCGATTTCCTCCGGGGGCACTCGCAGGGACCCGGCGAGCTCCTTCACGACACCCTCGCGCTGGTTGAGGAGCTCGACGACGCCCGGGCCGGAGACGGCCTCGATGCGGCGGACCCCCGCGGCGATCCCGGCTTCGGAGATAATCTTGAACCCGCCAATCTCCGACGTGTTACCCACGTGGGTTCCCCCGCATAATTCCATGGACACCCCCGGGACGTCCACGACTCTCACCACGTTCCCGTACTTCTCGCCAAACATCGCCGTCGCGCCACGTGTCTTGGCCTCCGCGATGGGCATCTCCTCCGCGATGAGGTCGGTGGCGTCGCCGATCCATCCGTTCACGAGGGACTCGATCTCAACGAGCTGCTCCGCGGTGGGACCCGCGGGGGCGTTGAAGTCGAAGCGTAAGCGCTCGGTGTTGACGAGGGAACCCGCCTGGGAGACATCCTCGCCGATGACCAGCTTGAGCGCGGACTGGAGTAAGTGCGTGGCGGTGTGGTTCGCCTTGGCGCGGCGGCGGGATTCCGCGTTGACCGCCGCGGTCACGGCGTCGCCGACGGTAACTGTCGCGTCGCCGGTGACAACGCACGAGTGCGCAAAGAGCCGTCCCCCCGCGGCTTTGCGGCAGTCCGTGACGGACAGGACCGATCCGTTCGCCAGCTGAATCTCGCCCTCGTCGCCAACCTGCCCGCCGCCCTCGGCGTAGAAAGGCGTGGCGTCGAGCACCACCTCGACCGTTTCCCCCGGCGCCGCCGACTCCACGCGGACCCCGTCGTTGACGATGGCGCGAACCGTGACCGACTGCTCCACGAGGGACCCGTACCCGGTGAACTTGGTGGGCGTCGCGAGCTCGTCCGCGATCGTGGCGAGTAAGTCGCCGGCGGTGACGTCGACGGTGACGCGCGCGTCGCGGCTCAGGTTCCTGGCAACCTCGAGCGCGACTTCGAAGCCCTCGACGTCCACCGCGACGCCCTCCTCGGTGGCGACGTCGGTGGTGATGTCTAGGGGGAAGCCGTAGGTGTCGTAGAGGGTGAACGCATCGTCGCCGGAGAGCTTCGGGGCCTTAGGGTCCTTCGTTTTAGCCGCCTTGATCATGTCCGCGAGGATTTCCTCGCCGCGGCCCAAGGTTTTGGCGAACCGAAGCTCCTCGCGCTCAAACTCGTCGTAAATCTTTCGCGCCCGCTTCTCCACCTCGGCGTCGCACCCGCCGCTGAGACTGACAGCAACCTCCGCGATGGACGGGGTGAACGCCTCGGAACCCTCGGGCACCTTGACGCCGAGGAGCCGGCCGGCACGAACCACACGCCGGAGGAGCCGGCGGACGATGTAACCGCGCCCGACGTTACTCGGTAGGACTCCGTCGGAGATGAGGTACGCGACGGCTCGGGTATGATCGCCGATGACCTTGAGCTTGAGCTTGGTAGCCTCGTCCGCGTCGTCGTAGGATATGTTCGCCATGGATGCAGCCTTGTCGATGATGGGACGGATGAGGTCGGTCTCGTAGTTGTTGGGTTTGCCCTGGAGGATCTGCGCCATGCGCTCGAGGCCCATGCCGGTGTCGATGTTCTTGTTCTTGAGCGGCGCCGTCTTCCCGTTCGCGTCCCTGTTCATCTCCATGAACACGAGGTTGTAAAACTCGATGAACCGCGAGTCGTCCTCGAGGTCGGCACCCTCGGCACCCCGCTCCGGGTGGAAGTCCCAGTACAGCTCGGAGCACGGGCCACACGGGCCGGTGGGACCCGCGGCCCAAAAGTTATCCGCCTCGTCCATGCGCTTGATGCGTTCCTCCGGGACTCCGACGACGTCGCGCCAGATTGCGAAGGCCTCGTCGTCCTCCCTGAAGACGGAGACGAAGATGCGTGTCTCGTCGAGGCCGTACTCCTTCGTGGCGAGTTCCCACGCGTACTGGATGGCTTCCTTCTTGAAGTAGTCGCCGAAGGAGAAGTTGCCGAGCATCTCGAAGAAGGTGTGGTGCCTCGCGGTGACGCCCACGTTCTCGATGTCGTTGGTCCGCACGCACTTCTGGGTCGTTGTGGCGCACGGGACGGAGCGCTCGGCCTGGCCCATGAACACGGGCTTGAACTGGAGCATGCCCGCGATGGTGAGCAGCACGGTTGGGTCCTCCGGGACGAGCGAGGAGGACGGGAGACGGACGTGGCCCCTCTGCTCGTAAAACTCGAGGAACCGGCGGCGGATGCCGGTGCCGGAGATGTCCTTACCGGCGGCATCCTTGAGGTCGGCCGTCTTGGCCGCCGCCGTCTCGGTGGAGGAGGAAGCCGCGGAGGCCATGGGGCGGATCACGCGCGCGCACTGCACGCCATCCCTTCGGTGCGCGAGCACGCCGGTCCTGCGAAACCTGGATAAAATTGGGCAGAGATGGGAGGTGAGCCTCTCGATTCTTACCGCTCGACGCGGCGGGACGGGGGGCGGGTAAGGGGTCCGGGGGGGCGCGTACCCGACGCCGCGGGCGATGGCGACACCCGCCGTGCGAAGCATGATGCTCGGCGACAGGAGAGTCTGCATTGGAGCCCCCTGGTGCTGTCGGGAGCGCGCCTTTGTGAGTGACGTAGCCAGCGCGAAACGTCGTGTGAGCTCGAGGCGGAAATTTTCATTGATGAGGGTTCCTCCCGAGGGGAGAGAGAGAAGAAGGTCGACGAAGGAGGCGGCGACCGACACACGTGTGAGCGCGACGCGCCGGAAGAGTCGGAGCGGCGAATCAGGGTCCACTCACGGATCGACCACAGACCGGCAGGGGCCGTCGACAAAACCGCAAAGGCACGCGTTTCCAGTCACGGCGCAGGTGACCGATCGCGCCCCCAGGGTTCAACGCAGAAAACATCCGTCGGGTCAAAATGATGATGGGTGTCAGGGCGTTCAACTCGATCGTCGGGCTCGTGCTTTGCGCGATGCTCGCGGGTGCCGATGCGCAGGTGGTGGACATACCCGACTTCTCCTACGTCACGTGCGGGAGCAGCCTCAAGCTCCAGCACGCCGGCACCAAGGCCAGGCTCCACTCGCACGAGATCACCTACGGCAGCGGATCCGGTCAGCAGAGCGTCACGGGCTTCCCAAAGCCCAACGACTCGAACAGCTACTGGACGGTCAAGGCGCGGCACGGCGAGCGGTGCGATCTCGGCGTCCCGATCAAGAACGGCGACAAGATCAGGCTCATGCACGCCAACACGCGCAAGTGGCTGCACTCACACCTCCACCAGTCGCCAATCTCGGGCAACCAAGAAGTTAGCGCCTTTGGCGAAGGACCCAACGCGGACGAGGGCAACGTCGACGACGACTGGATCGTGGAGACGTCCAACCCCAAGGGCTGGATGCGGGACGAGAAGATCCGCCTGAAGCACGCGTCCACCGGTTTGTACCTGCACTCGCACAAGCAGAAGTACGGGCGGCCCATCGCCGGACAGTTTGAAGTCTGCGCCCGGGACGGGAAGGATTCCAACAACCTCTGGCTCGCCGCGGAGGGCGTCTACTTACCCATCGAGGAACCCGAGACGACGGCGGAGGGTAAGAAGGACGAGCTCTGATGATACCCTCAATTAGTGACGTAGATAATATTCATTCAAAACCGAGCATCGAGACGTGAAAAGACTTATCATCGCGGTGGATATGCGGGCAGTTCTTTGAACAGCCTGTATCTCAGGCTTCGCCTGAGACGATATCACTCTGTACCCGTGTGTCACTACTTGCCGCCTGGAAGCCTGCCCGCCGCGTCGCTCTGCGCCCACCCGTCTGTGTCCACCACCCCTTCGTCGTCCTTCTTCTGCGCCGCCTGCTGCTGCTCGTAGTACTGCTGCGCAGCCTTGTTCGGGTCCCCTTTCATCGTCATCACCACCGGCGTGGGCTCGTTCGGCCGCCTGTTCTTCCACCACGACGCGACAGCCTTGACGCCCTTCTTGGCAACCTCCGCCGCTTCCTCCTTGGACTGCACACCCTGAACGTCCTTCCACAGGTTACCGAGCGTGGACTTGAGGTCGATGGGCCTGAACGCCGCGTGTGCCAGCGACAGCACCACGCCCCACAGCAGGCTACCCAGTAAGTGACCCACCGAACCCTCCGCCACCACCGCGGCGCAGAGCCCGAGGCCGGCGACGGCGCCCAAGCCGCTCTTGGCGGTGTTTCGATCGACGCCCGCGACTCGAGTGGCGTTCCAAACCAGATCCTTGCCGCTGCTCTTCATCCACAGTGATAACTCCCCGAGCAGCGTGTCCGAGGCGCAGAGCAGCGCGGCTCCCGTGGCGAGGAGGAACACCACCGCCCCGGGGTTAGCGCCGAAGTGCCTCGGCATGACGCAGTTAATCAGCGCGTACGCCCAGGTCGCGATGAGATAGTTTTGTCTGTAGTACACCGCGTTGGTCTTGATGCGTTCGACCGCCTCCGCCTTGTCCTTCGGTGGGTTTAAGCCGATGCCCTCGACCTCTTTCGCGTCCACGGTTTCCTTCTCGACGTCCATCTCGATGACGGCGGCCTGGGTGCGTACCGCCCAGAACTCTTTCCATGTCTTGGGCGCTTCGTCCCACGGCGCCTTTTTGAGCGTCTTGAACCACTCCGCGAAGTCCATCGCGTCGAAAGGGTTCGTCTCGGGGCTACCGCTGGGAGACGGCGCGCCCGCGGCGTAGGAGCTCGGGACGACGAGGTGCCGGCGGCGGGTGGACACGCCGCGCTCGGTGACGCGCGGGCGAGACACGACGCGACGCACCGGACGATCAACATCGTGCCGCGAGACGGTCGTTGGGGAGGATATTTTGCGGGTGGGCCTCGTCGCTCCAGTCGCGAGCGCCGCCCTGGGGGCGAGCGCGGAGGACATGAGCGCGGAGGAGGACATCTGTCTCTCTCTCGCGAGTGTGTGTGTGAGAGGCTGACGCTGGCTTCAAGCCGATGCGTCCGTGGTGTGGCGGGAAGCACTGATTAGATCGAGTGAATGTTCAGGGCGACGTCAATAAATTCGAGTTTTCTGAGCTTGTGCACAAAAAGTCTGCCTTGCCTATCCGCGAGGGTCGTACAACTCGCGCGGGTTCTTCAGCGCGCGTTCTATGCGCGAGTCCAGCGTCTCCCTGGTCACCCAGTTCCTGCTATCGATCAGCAGCTCCTCCTCCCGCGCCGTCCGACGCAGGTGCATCACGAACTCCTTCTGCCGCCGCTGGACGGTTTTAACGCGGAGCTCTCTTTCCTTCTCCCGCAGCCTCACCTTCTCCCGTTTCGCCGCCGCCACAGCCTTCTCCGTCCGTCTGATGCCCTTGAGCCTCTGACGCTCCGCCTTCTCCTCCTCGATCCTCGCGCGCTCCGCCTTGAGGCGTGCCTCCTCCTGCTTAGCCTCGGCGGCGAAGTCCGCCGCCCAACGCTTGCGCTGCTCGTTGAGCTCCTTGTTCCACTCCCGTCTCTGATCGGCCCATACATCTTTGCGTTCCTCGAACGCGGTATCCACGTCGGGGTTGGCGTCGTCGGATCCGCCGTCTGCGGACTGTGCCGCGAAGGTTCGCATCGATCCAACCCCGGCCCCGCGCGACTCCGACGCCAGGACCAACGCGCGTTGCGCCACTCGTCTGACGAGCGTCATCGCCATCTTTTCCCCAACCGCTGAACCGGTATCAACTCAGGATGTACGCGCGTACCTACGTCTCGCGGATGTCTGCGCGTACCTACGCCGCTGTGTCGCTTCGCTCCGACCTCGCGGCGCCGGATCGCTGGTGAGCGCTGGGTGGTCGCGTCGTGTGAAGGCGCTCCCGAGTTTGTGAGGCCTGGGGAAAGCCAGATTTTAGGTTAGGGTTCGAGATTTCGATTTCATTTTGGCAACGCGTCTGCAACAAAAAGCATACAACTCATCGCCAAAAACCCCATTTGACAGAAAAACTCTGACCGCGACGCATACGAAATCGGTCGGTCGAATGGCCAGAAACGCGACGCTTTATTAGTCCAATTTCTCGACAACTGTCAACTTGCCATTCGGCCTCTGTAGCACAGTCGGTAGTGCGTCGGTCTCATACACAATAAGCTCTAGGAGAATTCCTAGTTCCATTTCCGTTCAGGGTGAAAGCCCTGTTCAGAACCCGATCATCTTCCCCAACCATCATGGTTGGATAGTTTACTCATTGAGTAATCCGGAGGTCTTGAGTTCGATCCTCAACGGAGGCAGCTTTCTTTTTTGTTTGCATTCTGAGAACACAGAACGACGCCTCACAGTCTCAGCTACGCCCCGGCGAAGTTTCACATCGATCCGTGCGTTGTGGAGGCGTCGCCGCGCTCGCAAAGAGGCGGCATGCGATGCTGAGGAAAAATCAGATATGCTATTTCTTGGCGTTGGTCATCGCTGATTTACACACGATTATGTGCATTCAATTTCATTTTCTATTTGCTATATGGCGAGCAGTCAGATTTACGACCTTTTTTTTTCCCTTCCTTCTCGTTTTGGTCGCCTCGAGGATCGGCAGCCACTTCACAATTTAGTGGAGCACCCCTTTGGTCGTGGCTGGAGGCAGACCAGGGGAGTCTCTGACGACATGGCGACGTCGTTGGAGGTGCAGAACATATTCGGCGTGGCATCAGGCCACGCCGAGTTTTGCGATGCGCACACGGTGGTGAGTCCCCCCGCGCGCGATTCCAAACACGGCCCCGGGACCCACGCTCCTTCCCCAACCCACCCGAGCCTTTTTTGGGTTCGCGGGGTTGACAATCATCGTCCTGACCGCTCGTCCCCGTCCCACCCATTCCCGTTCCGTTCCCCAGGTCACCCAGGTGGGCAACGCCCTGAGGCTCTACGACGCCGACGCGCGCACCGCGCGCTTCCTCGCGGGCGCGGGAACCGGGATCTCGTGCTTCGCGACGAGCCCCGCGAACGGTGGGATGGTCGCGTACGCCACCAAGGGACCCGGCGCGCCCGCCGTGCACGTCCACGCGCTCAACTCGGACCTGTCAACGCTGGGCTCGCTCACGAAGTGCGGCGCGAGCGTCGGGGTCAGCGCGCTCGCGTTCTCCCGCGACGGTAAGCTCCTCGCGCTCGCGTCCACCGCGCCCGACCACAGGCTCAGCGTCAGGCGATCCGACGCCCTCGACGATGAAGTCGCGAACTCACCGCTCCACGCGGACGCGGTCGGGATCGCGTTCAACCCGTTCAACGCGCACGATCTGCTCGTCACGTACACGCCGGAAGGGACGCTGAGCGATAACCCGGGCGCCGCGATTCACGCCATCGAGCGCGCGTGGGACAAGCTGATCACGACAGTCAAGAATCTAAACGTGAAAACCGCGGGCGTCGCGCCGGGATCAGTCACCGCCGCCGCGTGGTCCCCAAACAACACCGTCTGCATCGGTACCGACGGAGGGGTTCTTCTGGTGTGCTCGCCACACGACGGGCAGGTGCTCGCACCGCCCGGTGAGGTGACGCACCGCGTGAATGAATGCTTCGACGCGGGGGAGGCAAAGCCGGCGGGACACGGACACGCGTGGGCGGCGACACCGCGACGCGCGCCGATCGACGCCATCGCGTTCACGAGGCGACACGCGGTGCTCGCGGGTCGCGGCGGTTCGTATTCCGGCGGTTCGTATACCGGCGGCGTGGCCCTGAGGTTCCACGCGCACCCGAACGCGAAGGATGGAGCCGTTTTCGATCGCGAGGTTTCAGTCGGCGACGTCGGCGAGCGCGCGACGTTCGTGAGCGTGGGGGGCGAGAGGTTCGAGTCCGCCGTCGTCGCGACGGACCGCGCGGGGATCTACCTCGTCAACGTCGAGGATGGTGTCAAGGAGGGGGAAACCAAAGAGGAGGATTCCAATACGGAGAACGTCTCTTCCGACTCGACATCCTCGTCCGCGTCGTTTGGCGCGGCTGAGAAGATCGGGACACACCACTCGGGTTCCGCGATGGGCGCGGTGGCCCTCGCGGACGGCGCCGCCACATGCGGCGTCGACGGCACCGTACGCGGCTGGGACCTCACCACCGGCGAGTGCGCGTGGACGATTGACGCGGGCGGGCGGGCGCAGGCGGCGTGCGTTGCCGGTGCACTCGAACTCGGCTGCGACGTCTTTGCCGTCGCGTCGGAGATGGGCGTGACCCGAGTGTACCAGTGCCCGGGCGGCGTGACGCACCACCCGAAGCTCTTACTCCGCGTCAGGCTCACGAAGTCCGCGCCCGACGCCTTCGCGGTGTCCCCATCCGGATCCCACGTCGCGATCGCCGGGGATGAGAAGGACGGGTGCTGGTTCATCGAGGTTGCTAAAAACGCGGACACGGGGGTGAGCAACGCGAGGGTCGTGGGCCGCGTGCCGTTCCCGATCAACTTTGGCCGTGCCGTCGCCGCGTGCTGGACCTCGGACGACCAGCTCCTGGTCGCGGGGCCGAACGCGACAGTCGCCGTGGTGACGCCTCCGGCGACTGGCGCGCCCGCGGGTGAACCCACGAACGAGTGGACCGTCCCGGACGCCCCGTCGGTTCGGTCGGTGAAGCTCGAGCTCCCCCTCGTGGCCATCGCGGGATCGGGGGGTAAGGGCAAGTTTGCGGGAATCGCGTCGGATCGTTCGGTTCGAGCGTACGCGCTTCCAACCTCGGGCTCGACGGATACGCTCAAGCCCGATTGGAGTAAGCCCGGGGGCGTGGGTAAAGCGATCGGCGGCGGGCTCATCGCGGCCGGCGACGCCATCGCGGTCGCGAACGCCGACGGCAAGGTTTCGATCTGGAGCAAGGACCGCGTGACGTCCGAGCTCGCCGCGCACGATTCGCAGAGCGGCGGCGCCGTCGCGGTGGTGGCGGCGCCCGGCGGGAGGCTGGTCACCGCCGGCGGGGACGGCGCGGTGATCGTCTTCAAAAACGCCGCTTCGTTCCCCGAGGTGAAGGTGGACGACGCGTTAGTCGCGGCCGCGGAGAAGGTGAGGGCGAAGGGGCGCACGCACGCTTCCGGGCCTCTTCCGGATGAACCCCGAGACGACCCGGACGAACCCGTGTTCAAGGACCAAAAGCCCGCGGATGCTGAAGCCGAGACGGAGGATACGGAGTCCGAGGTCGTCGCGGTCGCCGCCGCGGACGAGGACGATGATATCCCGGAGGTGGCCGCGGCGAAGGCTGCGACGCTCGAGAAGGTCAAGGCGTTGAGGTTGAAGCTCGAAGAGACCATCAAGCGAAACGAGGACGCCGACGAGCTCGAGCGGATCCCGCGCGAGGACTTGCTCATCGACGAAAAGTTCCGCGACGAGCTCATCGCCGAAGGGGACACGCGCGTCGCCGCGGCCAAAGAGGTTCTCGCACGGGATACCCTGTACACCGACTACCTCGGCGCGAAGATCAAGAAGGAGTGCTGGGATACCATGGACACGCACGGGTCCGCCGTCGTGGGGTTCAAGGATCACGATACCGTGGTTTACAACTACCCCTTGATGGTGGAAGACAGGCGCGCGGTGCTGGCGAAGGGCGTGGCGTTCCTGCGACGGATGGAGATGGCCGAGCAGGAGTACCTCGCGGACCAAGGGGAGATCCCGGCGACGGATCTGTTTGACCTTCGCGTGGACCTCCCCGCCTCCGCCGGGGGCGGCGGCGACGGGAAAAAGAAGAAGAAAAAGACTGAGGACGAGGAAGAGGAGGAGGCGGCGGCCGCGGCGGCGGCGGCGGCGGCCAAGGCCAAGGCCAGCTCGTACGAGTCCCTCCTCTACGACATGTTCAAGGTGTACCCGCCCCGGCGGAAGATCACGCAGACGGTGGTGCTGCGGATGACGACTCGCGAGATTCGACGGGCGTTCAACGCCGACTACGATCACATGGTGGGCGTCAAGAACGGGTACATGGACAGGCTGGGCGACCTCAACATCCGCATCGGCGACATCAGGCGTGAGCTCAAGGGCTGGGCGGACACCACCGACGACGGCGCGCCGGTGTTCAGGCCCACCGTCGAGCTCGTGGAGATTGAAAACGCACCCGTCACGGTGAAGGACTCGGAGATCAAGTCGCAACGGTGGCTCTCCCCGGAGGACCGCGTCAAGAAGGAGGCGGAGGATGCCGCCGAGGCTGCTCGACTCGCGGGCCGCGGCGCCAACGACCCTTCCGAACGCGCGCTCAAGGACATGATGGGCGGGCAGCTCGAGAACGACGAGGCTGGCAAGCAGGCGGAGGAACTCCCCAAGCCGGACTGGATGCTCGAGACGGACCCGGACGACTACAGCGACGAGCAGAAAAAGGCGGCGAGGGAATACGACAAGAAAAACAAGGTTTTCCAAGAAGACCTCGCCAAGAAGCGCAGGCTGCTCGACGCCGAGCTCCGCAAGACCCGCCAGGAGGCTGCCGACATCGTCAAGACCTGGGACCAGGAGCTCGCCGAGTTTTCCGCTCGCAAAAACGAAACCGACGCGACGCTGGCGCGCTTGGAGTCGTGGCTGGTCGCGTGCGCCCACGAAGTCGAGGTGGGCGCCGACGACGACGTCCGCATCGAGCTCGAGCTCAACGCGGAGCTCGCGCTGGTCACGGAGAAGAAGGCGACGAGCGCGTCGGCGGTGGCGGAGTTCCAAGCCACCGTCGACGCCGCGCAAAAGCGGCTTGACGCGTGCGTCGAGCAGGACAAGAAGCTCGAGACGAACTTCGTTCGCGCCCTCGGCGACATCGACGAGGACGTCATCAAGAAACTCCTCAACCTGTACAAGCGACGCAAGAACCCCGTGCGCAAGGAGAAAGGTGGTAGCCGCGCGAGCCAGGGCTTGCGAGCCGCGGGGCGACGGGTGTCGCGCGCGGGCGCCGCCCTTCGAGCCGCCGACAAGCTCAAGTCGTCCAAGGGTGCCGACTCCCTCGCGGCGGCGGCGGCGGCGATGATCGCCAAGCCTCCGGCGCAAGACGGCGGCGGGGAGGACGCCGCCGCCGCGGCTGACAGCGTCGTGCTCGCGGCGCACGTGGACCCGTTCCATGGCGCGGTGGGCGGGCCCGCGGCGGAGCTCGGGCACAAGCCGAGGCCGCCCCCCGTGGACCCGCTCGATCCCGAGCACGACAAGAGCGAGGATATCCGCGACAAGGACTGGGAGAAGCTCGTGGAGCACAGGGTGAAGAAGATTGAAAAGGAGGCTGAGCTCCGCGGGATTCGGGAAGATATGGACGAGATCCAGTCGTACATGTTCAGGCTCACCGAGAAGGACGCCGCGCTCCAGGCGAGGATCGACGAGCTCGAGGCTGAAGTCGCCGAGCACGCCGAGAAGCGCTTTGCGAGGCTCTACGACTTTTTAGTACCAGTCACCGTGAAGCAGGGTTGGGCGGAGGCGATCTTACCGGACCTCACGCCGACCGGTTTGGAGGTGACCAAGGCTGCGGAGGCGGACGTCATGCTCATCCAGCGCGACGTGGTCAACACGCTGAACAACTCCATCTTCAAGCACTGCGAGGGCAAGGTGAAGCGGCTCACCGCGATTAAGGATTTCAAAAAAGGAATTTACGACTTGGAGTGGGAAAACGCTCGGCTCAACATGGAGGCTGACGACTTGGTGGCCAAGATCAAGGAGCTCCAGATGACCCGCGCGGACTCCGCGTTACTCCCGGACATCCTCTACGATCCCCTGGACGTCAAAACGGAGGAGGATGCCCTGAGCGAACGCAAGAAGAAGGAGATGGACTCGCTTCAGCGGCGGGTCAACCACGCGGTGAAGCTTCACGCCCGGCTTTTGGCGGACAAAAAGAAGGAGGTCCAGAAGGTTCGTCGTAAGATCGAGAGCATCACCGCGCAGAACGAGGACATCTCACTCCGCGCCGCCGAGATGCGGGAGAGCGTGTCGGACTACGAGCGCATACGCGACGGGCGCGGCGGCGCGGCTGGTGGCAAGGACAACAACGCCGTCGCCGCGGAGAAGAAGATGCGATCCGTCGTGGCGCAGAGCAAGCTGCAGCACATCGCCCGCGCGCAGGCTGAGGAGCTGGCGGTGCTCCAGGATGAGGTGGAGCGGCTCAGGCTGCGCACGTTCCCGTCGTTCGTCGAGCGGACGGACACGGTTCGGCTGCCGGACATTCACGCCAGGCCCACGGGGCGTCGCCAATATTAGAAACCAATTTGACTACACACATTAGCTAAAATAAGGTCTATACCTTCCCCAGGAGCCACTTGATGCCATCGTCGAGGCCGTCCCCGGTCAGCGCGCTGCACGCCCCTATGTGCCACGCCCTCGAATCGCACACCGCCCCGGTCAGGTCTATGTCACCCGCGATGGCGGCGGCGCCCTTCGCCGCCGGCAAATCGCTCTTGTTCGCAAAGACCAACAGCGGCGTCCCCTTTAAGTCCTCGTGCGACAGCATGTTGCCGAGCATCTGCCTGCTCTCCTCCAGCTGCTCCTCGGACGACGCCGCGTCCACGACGAATATGATGGCCTGCGTGTCCTTGTAGTAGCACTCCCAGAGCTCGTGGTACCGTCCCTGCCCGGACATGTCGACGACGGTGAGCTTGCACTTGTTGAGGGTGAAGCGCTCGACGTTGAATCCGACGGTCGGGGCGACGAAATCGGGCGGGTCGCGGTCCTTCTCCGGCTTGAGGTTATTCACCAGCGTCGTCTTACCGCCGTTGGCCAGTCCCATGACCAGCAGGCTCCTCTGTTTCGGAACGAAGGGCGGGACGAGGGCGTGGGTCAACGAAGATGGTTCGAAAAGATGGATGAGAAGGCACCGCGGGTCTCGAGGCGGGGACGGGGGCGATGACGTGTCGATCCGGCGACGTACCTTCTTCTTGGCCAGGCCCAGGGCCACCATAAGCCTGCCGAAGAAGCCCATGGCCTCTGTCGGGTCACCCGCTCGCCGTACACCGCGAGTTTCGGAGTGAGGTTCGCAACGGCACTCTTTCCCTTGGCCATGCCCGTGAAAAAAAGCGGTGTGTTTTCTCGGCCGAGGACAACAAGTGGGCACATCCGGAGCACGTGAACGCTTTCACGATGCCCGGCGAGATCGACCTGGTGACGGGGAAGCCCGTCAAGAACAAGGAGCGCGAGCTTCTGACCGCGCTAACCCCCGAGGAGAAGGCTGCGCAGAAAGCCGCGAGGGCGGCGGAGAAAGAGGCGAAGCGCGCGGCGAAAAAGTCCGGCAAGGCCAAGGGCGCCGCCGCCGACGGCGACGATGGCAAAGCCGATGCGGCGGAGGACGTGAGCGACGCGATCGCGAAGCTCACCGCGGGGGGTACGCGTGAGCCCGAGCTGCTCTCGGGGCAGCAGATGCTCGCGAAGCAGAGGGCGGTCACGGGCGTGCTCGCCTCCAACCCCACCTCCACCGACGTCAAGATCGAGAAGTTTTCCGTCACCGTCGCCGGCCAGCCGCTTTTAGACGACGCCACGCTGGAGCTCAACGTCGGCACGCGGTACGGGTTCATCGGCCAGAACGGCAGCGGCAAGACCAACGTCCTGAACGCCATCGCGCTGCGCGAGATCCCCATCCCCGACCACATCGACTTGTACCACCTCCACGCCGAGGCTGAACCTACCGAGAGGTCGGCGATCGAATCCGTGGTGGATCACGTCACCGAGGAGATCGTGAGACTGGAAGCGGCGCAGGACCTGATCATCGAGACGAGCGGCGTGGAGGACGAGCGCCTGGAGGCGATCAGCGACAGGCTCTCGGAGCTCGACCCGGACACGTTCGAGTTCGAGGCGAGGAAGATCCTCGTCGGGCTCGGGTTCTCCAACGACACGGTGCCGATGGAACGTGCGACGAAGGACATGTCCGGAGGGTGGCGCATGCGCGTCTCGCTCGCCAAGGCGCTGTTCGCGGCTCCGACGCTGTTGCTGCTGGACGAGCCCACGAACCACCTGGACCTGGAGTCGTGCGTGTGGCTTGAGGAGCACCTGAGCCACTACAAGAAGTGCCTATTCGTGGTGAGCCACTCGCAGGATTTCCTAAACACGGTGTGCAACAAGATCGTGTGGCTGCACGACCGGGATTTGAAGTACTACGGCGGGAACTACGCGACGTTCTGCGCGCAGGTGGAGGCGGAGGAGAAGATCCAGCTCAAGCTCTACGAGAAACAGCAGGCGGACATGGCCAAGCTGGCGGATTACGTCGAGGCTAACCACGCCAACGGCAAAGCCAAGAGCGCGGCGTCCAAGGACAAGGTGCTCAACAAGATCAAATCCGAAGCCGTCGCCAAGCCAAAGCTACGGGAGAACACGTTCACGTTTGAGTTTCCCGACTGCGACAAGCTGCCGTCGCCGGTGTTACCCTTCGACGGAGTGTGCTTCGCGTACAGCGGAGAGCGGGCCGACTACCTGTACGAAAATCTCGACATCGGCGTGGACTGCGACTCGCGCATCGCGCTGGTGGGCCCGAACGGGTGCGGCAAGTCCACGCTGCTCAAGCTCATGGCGGGCGAGCTCACGCCCACGCAGGGTGACGTCAAGCCGCACCCGTCACTCCTCATCGGGCGGTATAACCAGCACAGCGCGGAGCAGCTGGACCCGGGAAAGACGGTTTTTGGTTTCTTCAAGTCGGCGTATCCAAACTCGCCCTCGTTTAAGCGCACGGATGAGTACTGGCGCTCGTGGCTGGACCGGTTCGGGCTGACGACGAAGATGCAGAACACGAAGATTGGGTGTTTGTCCGACGGCCAGAAGAGCCGCATCGTGTTCGCCATGATCAACATGCGGAACCCCAACTTACTGTTACTGGACGAGCCCACTAACCACCTGGACGTCGACGCCATAGACGGGTTGGCAAACGCGGTGAAGAAGTTCAACGGCGGCGTGGTGCTGGTGTCGCACGACTTCAGGCTCATCGACCAGGTGGCGGACCAGATCTGGGTGTGCGAAAACAAAAAGGTCACCGTGTGGAAGGGCACCATTCGCGAGTACAAAACCAAGCTCGCCAAGGCGATGGGGTACTCTCACATTTAGAATCTCAAATGTAGGATTTTTTAGAGGCGCGCTAAACTGAAATCTGCGAACTGCCTGCCCTCGGGAACTGAACCCTGGATCGTCAGCGCCACGCCATTCCCCCGCGCGCCGAGAGAGAGCCGCCACCATGGGAGGAGACTTCAGAGGCGGCAAGCGCCACCGTCGCGAGGTGTGTCACGCGCCGGAATCCCACCACCGTTCGCCGGATGTCCCTCGATCCGCACCGTCCCGCGTCCGCGATCTCGTCGGTTCGCCGCCGATCTTCCCTCGCCCAATGCGCCTCCGCCGTCGTTCCAAGGCACTCAACCGATTCCCCCCTCCCCAACGCATCCCGGACGATAGGATGGCTCCCACATGCGAACCGGCATTTTCAAACCCACGGTGGGCAACAACGGCCCTGTGGCGGGCAACCGCGAGCTCCAGGAGATGCGCGAGGCCATCATCCACTGCGACGGTTCCCCCGAGATGATGAAGCACCTCAGCGGGCTCCTCGCGCAGGATCTCCCCGCGCTCAACGAGCCCGCGAGCGAGTTCGTGCTCGAGTGCGTGCAGAACCTGCCCGTCAAGACCCCGGTGTACGCCACCCTCGTCGCCATGCTCAACCACAGCAGCGGCGAGTTCGTCGAAGAAGTCGTCCGCGCCACGTGCGAGCAGCTCGAGACCACCCTCGCGTCCACATCCCTCGACGACAGGATCAAGGCTCGGCTCCTGCTGAGATTCATCGCGGTGTGGCCCGTCGTCGGCATCGTCACCGCGTCCGCCGCGGTGGACATCCTCGACGCCGTCGTCTGCGCCGCCGTCGACGCCGCGGACAAGGGCGAACCCGGATGGCAGCCGCGCGCGGATTACCTCGTCTACGCGGTCCTCGCCGCGCTCCCGTGGGGCGGCGCCGCGCTGCAAACCGCCAAGGAATTCGACGTGATGATGGACTCGATCGAGGACTACCTTCGCAAGCGGCGCCAGGGCCCCGACCCCGCCGCGATGCTCTTCGCGCCGCCCGCGGGTTCCGCCGCGGACACCGTGGACGATTGGCTCGAGGAGTGCTGGGGAAGGGTCAACGAGGTGCGCAAAGCCGGCGCTCAGGACGACGCTTCGTGGAGCGTCAAGTCCATCCCGCCGGTGACGGATATCATCACCGGCGATTCGTTCGAGCTAGGCGGCGGTGCTCATCACACCCCGCCGCCGCTCAAGGTTGCCGAGATGTCATTCAGCGGTGCCGCGGAGGCGCTCGCCGCGTACCCCGTGCGTCCACGTCTCAGGTGCGAATCGATCCATTCTCCCGAATCAATTTCCAAACTTTTCGCTCGAACCCGGCGGCTGGTCTCGTCTTCGCGGTGATGATTCATCATTTCCATATATCTCGTTAATCCCCTGATGTTCACTGATGTAAGAAATGCGTACCGAGCGAAGACGCCGCCCGTGTGGTCCCGCGTTGGTTCCCCGTTTGGTCCCGCGCTACTAGTATGAGCTGACTTTTTCCGTTTACCCTGTTTTTACCCTGTACCGACGCAGGATCCTGCCCCAGGAGCAGACCGAGGGTCTGTGGGACGCCGGGGACTGGGGTCCCCTCGAGCGTTTCGTCACCGAGGAGTACATCGCCGACACCCTCTGGGCGTTCGAGCCCGGTTTCAGGCGCGAGACGACCATCCCCGCGGCGGACCAGATGGGCACCCTGCCCCTCCCGGCGGACCACCCCGAGCGGTGCCAGTTCCTCGTCGCCGAGACCCTATTCGGCGAGATGCTCGCGCTGCCCAGGCCCGCGCACGAGGCCGTGTTCTACCACATCGTGATCCAGGACCTGTGCAAGGCGATCCCGAGCTTCCCGAAGATGATGGCCAAGGTTGTCGGCCAGATGTTTCGGCAGATTGGCCGCATGGAATTCGAAGCCAGGGAGAGACTCGCGGACTGGATGGCGCACCACCTCTCGTGCTTCGACCTCGCGTGGCCGTGGCAGAGCTGGGTACACGTCGCCGACCAGCCCTCGAACCACCCGCAGCGAACCTTCTGCAACTCTGTGGTGCGAAGGCTCTGCCGGCTGAGCTACTACGACCGCGTCAAGGAGAGCCTCCCGGACGAACTCCACTGCCTCGTGCCCAACACCCCCGCGCTGAACCCCGATTACATCCTGGAGACCCTCAACGGCAGCAGCGGCGCGCTGAGGGACCTGCAGGCGTTCATGAAGGAGAAGAAGCCCGCGGGTGAGGTCATGGAGTGGCTCAAGACGAGCGGCAAGCTCGACGCGCTCGGTCGCGCCGGCGCCGCCAAGGCGCTCACAGTCGCCGCGCTCCAGCACGGCCAAAAGTGCATCACCCACCACAACGTCCTCCTCAAGCGGTACGAATCCGCGCTCGTGGAGCTCACCAAGTCGGATGCCGAGGCTGGCGAGGATGGGTGCGCGGACGTCATGGTCGCCGCCGCCGCGGGCGTCTGGGCGGGTGCGCACCCCCACATGGCCGTCACCGCCGTCTCCCGGCTGCTCGAGCTCGGCCTCGTCACGCCGAACGACGTCGCCACGTGGGTCCAAAAGTCCATCGACGACGAGACCGCGGCTGGGACCGACGAGGACGGCGCATCACGCGGCGTCGCGTGGGGAACCGCGGACGCCTGGGACATCGCGTGCCTCGCCGTGGAGACAGTCGCGGCGGATCGCGAGGACCGCGAGTGGAAGGCGAATTCGGTGAAGCGGAAGGTGGACGCGGCTGAGGCGCAGGCGGCACGTGCCGCGGCGGATGCCGACCGCGCGGCGTCGCAGGGGCGGCACGTCGACGCGGGCCGCGCGAAGGAGGCGGTCGGTCGCATCGAGGGTAAGATTGCCAAGCTTCGAGCCGAGATGGACGACGCCGCGCTTCCCGTGGAGCACGCGAGCGCGCAGCTGGCGGATTCCGCCGGCGCTCTGTGCCTGGCGCTGGTGAAAAGCCTCGCGCCCAAGCTCGGCGACGCCGCCGCCGCCGCCGCGGGACCCACGCCCGCGGAGGTTGGTAAGGATGCGGAGCCGGAGCCGAGGGACGCGAGGGCGCTGGCGATGTGCGTCGCGGCGCTTCGAAGGTTCAGGTCGTACGTAGGCGCCGAGTACGAGGGGAAGGTTCGGGAGGCGCTGGGCGGGGCGTCGACGGAGGTTGCGACGGCGCTCGGGGAGGCGATGTCGGGACGCGTGGGGTTCAGCGGCGCGGGAATGATCGAGTGAAGA